>Ga0209051_1000350_pt1 | contig 68654 bp, 57 predicted proteins | sample AraplaCvi_mMS_r2_2_FD_184286 | JGI IMG/M metagenome (GOLD analysis project Ga0209051, IMG submission 184286) | Arabidopsis root microbial communities from North Carolina, USA - plate scrape MF_Cvi_mMS_r2 (SPAdes) (version 2) | ecosystem: Host-associated > Plants > Roots > Endosphere | place...
TGAGGAGCGCAGATGGAGGCGGGATCAGGGCCGCAGCTGTTTGAGCGAAGCGAGTTCTGCGGACCCCCGCCGGAATCGAGCACCGCAGGTTGCCCGTAGCGAAGCGGAGGGACGCAGACAGTAGGGTCGCCTTTTCTTTGGCTACTTTCTTTTGGCGAAGCAAAAGAAAGTAGCTCGCCCGCCGGGGCGAGACCCGGCCCCCGCCCCCAAAAAACGCACCGCCCCCGTGCACTCGCACCAGAACAAGGGTATTCACCGACAAGCTGGCTCCATACCCCCCACAGCGCTGGTACTTTCTGCAAAGACCCAACAGGTGCAAAGTCCGCCCAGACTCACCACCAGGAGAAAACAGATGACCATGCCCCGACGTCTTTCCCTGAAACGCGCAGCGCTCGCAGCCGCCGCGATGCTGATGATGAGCAGCGGCGCCGCGCTCGCACAGCAAGCCAAGGAACTCACCTTCGCCCACCAGGACATGCTGGTCCCCCTGCGCCTCGTCATGGAATCCGGCGAGGTCGAAAAAGCCACGGGCTACAAGATCAACTGGCGCATGTTCTCCGGCGGCGGCGACGTGATCCGGGCCATGGCGTCGGGCGACGTGCAGATGGGCGAAACCGGGTCCAGCCCGCTCACAGCCGCGGCCAGCCAGGGGCAGGACATCAAGCTGTTCTGGATCTCGGCCGACATCGCCAACGCCGAGGCACTGGTTGCGCGCAACGCGTCGGGCATCAACAGCATGAAGGACCTCGCCGGGAAGAAGGTGGCCACGCCCTTCGTCTCGACTGCGCACTACCAGCTCATGGCCGGCATGAAGATGGACGGCGTCGACCCCAAGAGCGTCAACGTGATGAACATGCGCCCGCCCGAGATCGCGGCGGCCTGGGAGCGCGGCGACATCGACGCCACCTTCATCTGGGACCCGGTGCTTTCCAGGATCAAGGGCACGGGCAAGACCATCGCCACCTCGGGCAGTATCGGCAAGCGGGGTGCGCCCACGTTCGAGGGCATCGTGGTCAATGCCAAGTGGGCCGCGGCCAACGAGCCGTTCATGATCGCCTTCGTGAAGGCGCTCAACCGCGCGAACGAGGAATACAAGGCCACCGGCAAGAGCTGGACGCCCGATTCGCCGCAGACCAAGGCCATGGCCAAGTGGACCAAGGCCGATCCGAAGGACGTGTCGGCCGCAATGGCGCTCTACACCTTCCCGACCATGGCCGAGCAGGTCTCGCCCACCTGGCTGGGCGGCGGCGCGGCCAAGGCGATGGCGGGCACGGCGGCGTTCCTGAAGGAGCAGGGCCGGGTGCAGGAGGTCAAGCCCGACTACAGCGCCTTCGTGACCACGGCCTATGTCGAGAAAGCCATGGGGAAGTAGGCCGCATGCCCACGCTCGACATCCGCGACCTCACGGTCAACTACGCCGTCAAGGGCGGCACGCTGCAGGCGCTGGCCCCGGTGAACCTCACGATGCGCGACGGCGACTTCGTGGTGGCGCTCGGCGCCTCGGGCTGCGGCAAGACCACGCTGCTCAACAGCATTGCCGGCTTCCTGCCGCCTTCCACCGGCGACATCCTGCTCGACGGCAAGCCCGTGGTCGGCCCCGGCGCCGACCGCGGCGTGGTGTTCCAGAAGCATGCGCTGATGCCCTGGCTCAACGTGCGCGACAACGTGGCGCTGGGCCTGCGCCTGGCCGGCACAGGCAAGGCCGAGCGCGACCGCATCGCGGAAGAGAAGCTTGGGCTCGTTGGCCTGCAGCAGTACGCGGACCGCGCGGTGTACGAACTCTCGGGCGGCATGCAGCAGCGCGTGGGCATTGCACGCGCGCTGGCCAGCGACCCGGCCGTGCTGCTCATGGACGAGCCCATGGGCGCGCTCGACGCGTTCACGCGCGAGCAGGTGCAGGAGATCCTGCTCAAGGCCTGGTCCAAGTCGAACAAGATGGTGTTCTTCATCACCCACTCGGTCGAGGAAGCGCTGTTCCTGGCCACGCGGCTGATCGTGATGAGCCCGAGCCCGGGGCGCATTTCGCACGTGTACGACGAGGTTCCGTTCTCGCGCCAGTTCCTGTCGCATGGCGACTCGCGCAAGGTGAAGTCGGAACCCGAATTCATCCGCATGCGCGAAGAGGTTCTTTCGATCATCCATCATCGCGAGGCTGCCCATGCCTGAGGCCACCATTGCAACGCCTGTCGCCATGACACCTCCTTCCAAGCCCGCCGCGCCGCCGCCGGTGGCGGCCGGCGCCAAGCTCAAGACCAGCGCCTTCAAGGTGCCGGGCGAGGGCTCGAGCCTGACCATCAGCGTGGTCACGGTGGTGGCGCTGGTCGCGCTGTGGTTCCTCGTGACCAACATGGGCTGGGTCAAGCCGCTGTTCCTGCCGACGCCGCAGGCGGTGTTCCAGCAGTTCTACGAATACCTCACGGGCCAGGCCAACGACAAGCCGCTGTGGCAGCACTTCCTCGCGAGCATGTTCCGGGTCTTCTCGGCCTTCCTGCTGGCCTGCATCACGGCCATTCCGGTGGGCATTGCGATGGGCATGAGCCGCTTCTGGCGCGGCATCTTCGATCCGCCGCTGGAGTTCTACCGGCCGCTGCCGCCGCTGGCCTACCTGCCGCTGATCATCATCTGGTTCGGCATCGACGAGCTGCCGAAGGTGCTGCTGATCTTCCTGAGCTGCTTCGCGCCGCTGGCGCTGGCCGCGCGCTCGGGCATGCGCAGCGCGTCGCAGGAGCAGATCAATGCCGCGTATTCGATGGGCGCGAGCTATATGCAGGTGATCCGGCACGTCATATTGCCCTCGGCCCTGCCCGACATTCTGGTGGGCATGCGCATCGCCATCGGCTTCGGCTGGACCACGCTGGTGGCGGCCGAGATGGTGGCGGCCAACATGGGCCTGGGCCAGATGGTGCTGAACGCGTCGAACTTCCTGCGCACCGACATCGTCATCATGGGCATCATCGTCATCGGGGTGGTGGCCTATCTGTTCGACCTGCTGATGCGGTGGCTCGAGCGGCGTCTTGTTCCCTGGAAAGGGCGAATGTAGGCGGCACCACGCGCGGCAGCGGCGGCATCGCCGGCATGACGGGCAGCTCGCCCGCGGCGCCCATCGACTGCTCCAGGAAGTCCAGCATCGCGCGCATTGCGGCGCTGTTGTGGCGGCGCTGCGAATATGCCGCGTACAGCCAGTGTTCGCGCGGCATGTGCTCGCGCAGCACCGGCACCAGCGCGCCGCGCTCCAGGTGCGACTGCGCCAGCGGCTCGGGCACGTAGGCCACGCCCACGCCGCGCAGCGCCAGCTCGATCAGGGCCACGGCGTCGTTGGCTTCCATGCGGCTGTGCACGGGCACGTCGTACGGCTTGCCGTCGGTCTCGAAGGGCAGGTGGGTGGTCGGCTTCGCCGAGTAGCTCAGCACATCGTGCCGGCCCAGCTCCTCGGGCGTCTGCGGCATGCCGCGCTGGGCCCAGTAGGCCGGCGTGGCGCAGACCACCATGTCGAACTGCACCAGCCGGCGCACGATCAGGTTCATGTCGTCGATGCGCCCGCCGGTCAGGTGGATGTCGATGCCTTCCTCGATCAGGTCGAGGTCGTCGTTGGTGAACACCAGGCTCACGTACACGTCCGGGTAGCGCTTGATGAAATCGGCGATCACGTCCGAGAGCCAGCCGCAGATCAGCCCGTGCGGTGCGCTCATGCGCAGCCGCCCCTGCGGGTGCGAGCCATGGGCCTGCAGGTCGTTCAGCGTGTTCTCGGCCATGGCCACCAGCTCGGTGCTGCGGTCGAGCAGCACCTGCCCGGCATCCGTCAGGCTCAGCGAACGCGTGGAGCGGTTCAGCAGGCGCACGCCGCTGCGGGTTTCGAGCTCCGCCACGTAACGGCTGACTGTGGCTTTCGACATGCCCAGCGAAATCGCCGCGCGGGAGAAGCTGCGCCGGAACGCGACTTCACGGAATGTTTTGATGAGATCGAGGCCGTCCATGGTGGACGCATTGTTCCAGCATCGGGGGAGGGGCCGCAGGCCGTAGGGGCATCCCCCCGTTTCGCCTCTTCAGCGTGCGCGCTGTTTCGCCACGAACTCCGGGGTCACCGTGCCCTGCTTGTTCCCGAACTGCGCAATGACGTAGTTGGCGAGCGCCGCGACCTCGGTGTCCGTGTAGGCCTTGCCGAACGCCGGCATGTAGACCTCGTCGCCGCGCACGCGCATCTTCACGCCCTGCAGGATCATCTGCGTGACGTTGGAGCCGTCCGGGTCGTTCACGCCGCGCGCCCCCAGCAGCGACGCGTTGGCGCTCTGCTGGCCTTGTCCGTTCCACTGGTGGCAGCTCGCGCACGCCGCCGCGAAGAGCCTGAGCCCCTGCTCGTGGCCTTCGGCCGTGTTGGCGGCGGGCGCTGCCGCGCTCGCGGCCACGGCCCATGGCGCCTTCGCATCGACTTCGATCGGATTCTTTCCGGCCTTCGCTGGCACCGTGCGCAGATAGCTCACGAGCGCCGAGGCGTCTTCCGGCTTCAGGTACTGCAGGCTGTGCTCCACCGCCTCGCCCATCGGCCCCGAGGCCGAGCCGCGGCCCTCCGCGTGGCCGGTCGTCAGGTACGAGGCAATCTCGGCATCGCTCCAGGCGCCGATGCCGTGCTTCGCATCCGAGGTGATGTTGTAGGCGCGCCAGCCCTGGATCGATTCGCCCGCAAGGTTGTTGCCCGCATCCATCGCGAAGGCGAAGTTGCGCGGCGTATGGCATTCCGCGCAGTGGCCGAGCGCCGTGGCGAGGTACTTGCCCTGGTTCCACGCGGGCGGCTTCGACGCATCGGCCTCGAAGCGGCTGCTCTTGAAGAAGGCCGCGTTCCAGAAGCCCATCGCCCAGCGCTGGTTGAACGGGAAGCCCAGGTCGGCCTCCCGGTTCGGCTGGCTCACCTTGGGCAGGCTGAACAGGTAGGCCTTGATCGCGAGCACGTCATTGCGGCTCAGCGCGGTGTACGAGGTGTACGGGAACGCCGGGTACAGGCGCTTTCCGTCCGCGCGCACGCCGTCGTGCAGCGCGCGCACGAAGTCGTCGTCGCTCCATTTGCCGATGCCCGTTTCGGGGTCCGCGGTGATGTTCGACGAGTAGATCGTGCCGAAAGGCAGCACGAAGGGCAGGCCGCCGGCGAAGGGCTGTCCCTTGCCGGGCACCGTGTGGCACGCGACGCAGTCGGCCGCCTTGGTGAGGTATTCGCCGCGCACGAGCAGCGCCGCATTGCCGGGCGCACCGGCCAGCACCGGCGCTTCGCCTTCGGACTTGTCGGTGCGGTTCAGGAAGAAATACAGCGCCACGCCCACGACGAACACCGCCACCAGCACGTTGAGTAGCCGCTTCATGCTGCGCTCCTTGCGCCGGGCCCGGCGGGCTTGGCACCGGCAATTTTCTTCTTCAGCGCCTCCTTGTCCTGCGCCAGCAGTGCGCGGTTCACCGGCAGCGCGCGCAGTCGCACGCCCGTCGCCGCGAAGATCGCGTTGGCCAGCGCCGGCGCGGCGATGGCGGTGCCGACTTCGCCGATCCCGCCGGGCGCTTCGCCGCTCTTGACGGTGTGGACCTCGACCGGCGGCGCTTCGTTGATGCGCAGCATCCGGTAGTCGTGGAAGTTGCTCTGCTCGATGGCCCCCTCGCGCAGCGTGATCTCGCTGAAGAGCGCCGCGCTCAGCCCGAACAGCAGCCCGCCCTGGATCTGCGCCTCGATGGAACCCGCATTCACTGCAATACCGCAATCGACCGCGACCACCGCACGCCGCATGCGAACCTCGCCCTGCGGCGTGACCTCGGCCTCGACAATCGCGCACACGCGGCTGCCGAAGGCATCGCCCACGGCCACGCCGCGCCCGACGCGCGCCGCCAGCGTGCCTTGGCCCCAGCCGATCTTGCTGGCCGCCAGGTCGAGCACCGCGAGCGTGCGCGGGTTCTTCTTCAGCATGGCGCGCCGGTAGGCCACGGGGTCCTTCTTCGCGCGTTGCGCCAGCTCGTCGATGAAGCTCTCCATCACGAAGAGGTTGTGCGTCGGACCCACGCCGCGCCACCAGCCGACGTTCAGGCCTGTCGGCATGTCGTGCCGCACCCACTCGACCTTGAGGTTCGGCAGGTCGTAGCAGGGTTCGGCGACGCATTCGATCAAATCGCTGTCCATGCCGTCCTTGCCCATGAAGGCGGGGGCCCAGCGGCCCAGCACCGTGCCGCCCGCGATGCGGTCGCCGAACCAGAGGATCCGGCCGTCGCCGTCGACCACGGCCGAGATGTCGTCGTGGTACATCGGGCGCACGATGTCGTGGCGGATGTCTTCCTCGCGCGTCCACACCACCTTGAGGGGGTAGGGCACCTGTTTCGCGAAGGCCACGGCCTGCTCGACCGAATCGGTCTCGAGCCGGCGGCCGAAGCCGCCGCCCAGGTACTGGTTGTGCAGCACGACCTTGTCTTCGGCAATGCCGGCGATCTTGGCCGCGGCGCTCACGCAGCGCGTCGGCACTTGCGTGCCGACCCAGATCTCGCACTGGTCGGGCCGCACGTGCACCGTGGTGTTGAGCGGCTCCATCGTCGCGTGGGCCAGCATCGGCAGGTCGTAGGTGGCTTGCACCAGCGTGCCCTCGGGCCGCTTGCCGGTTTCCTTGCCGACGATCGCCTTGTCCTTCGCCAGCGCGTTGGCCAGCGCCGCGCGCAGCTGCTGCGTGGTGAGTGCGGCGTTCTGGCCCGGCGTCCACTGGATGTTCAATGCATCGAGGCCGCGCTTCGCGGCCCAGAAATGCTCGCCCACCACGGCCACCGCGTCCTTGATGCGCAGCACGTCGATCACGCCGGGAATCGCCCGCGCTGCCTTGTCGTCCACCGAGGCCAGCACGCCTCCGAGCGTGGGGCAGGCCCTGACCGTCGCCACCTTCATGCCCGGCAGGCGCACGTCGATGCCGAACTGTGTCGTGCCGTCGACCTTGCCGGCCGAATCGACCCGCCGCAGCGGCTGGCCGATCAGCTTGAAATCCTTCGGCTCCTTCAGCGTCACCTTCGCCGGCATCGGCAATTTGGCGGCGGCGCCGGCCAGCGCGCCGAAGCCGAGCTGCCGGTTGGATGCCGCATGGCTCACCACGCCGCGCGCGACCGTGCAGCTTGCAGGGTCGACCTTCCACTGCTCTGCAGCGGCGCTCACCAGCAGCGTGCGCGCCACGGCGCCCGCCTCGCGCAGCACGCCGTAGGTGCCGCGCGTGCTGGTCGAGCCGCCGGTGATCTGGCCGCCGAGCAGCGGCATGCCGTAGAGCGCCTCGTTCGGCGGCGAATGCTCCACGCGCACCTGGTCGAGCTCGACGCCGAGTTCCTCGGCCAGCAGCATTGCCGAGCCGGTGTAGATCGCCTGGCCCATCTCGGCCATCGGCATCACGAGGCGCACGGCGCCGTCGGCATCGATGCGGATGAAGGCATTCGGCGCGAACGCGGGGTTGCCGTCCGCGAGCGCGGCGGCCGCATCGGCAGCTTGCTGCCGGGGGCTGATCGCCGCGAAGGCCTTGCTGCCGCCGACCCAGGTGAAGGCCAGCGCCAGGCCACCGGCCTGCAGGGCGCTGCGCCGGCTGATGCCTGCGGCGGGCTTCACGATGCGCTCCTGGCGGGCACCGCGACCACCGACTGCAGCACCTCGGCCTTGCCGGTGGCGGCCTGCTTGATGGCCGCGCGGATCCGCGAGTAGGTACAGCACCGGCAGACGTTGCCCGCCATGGCCAGGTCGATGTCGGCGTCGCTCGGGTGGGGCGTGCGCTGGATCAGCGCGGCCGCCGACATGATCTGTCCCGATTGGCAGTAGCCGCATTGCACGACATCGACGTCGAGCCAGGCCTTCTGGATGCTCTTGCCCGCAGGGGTCTGCGAGACGGCTTCGATGGTGGTGACGGCCTTCTTGCCGATCGAGCCGACCGGCAGCACGCATGAACGCACGGGCTGGCCGTCGAGGTGCACGGTGCAGGCGCCGCACTGCGCAATGCCGCAACCGAACTTGGTGCCGGTGAGGCCGACGATGTCGCGCAATGCCCAGAGCAGGGGCATGTCTTCCGGCGCGTCGAGGGCAACGGACTGGCCGTTGATGTTGAGATCGATCATGGGCCCCGCCTTTCTTCTGGTTCGCCGTGGGTGGCAGCGAACCATAGCGCGACTTCGGAAAGCGCGCTTGGCGGGCAGCGCAACGCTCGACCGGGTGGCCCGGACTTCATCGACGGGTGCTCATCGAAAGCACCCGAAGGTATTCATCGCCGTGCCGAAACGGCGGCCGAGACCCCGCAGGGGCGTCAGGCAGGCACCTTCTGCGCGGCCGGAGCTTCCAGCGGCGGCGTGCCGGTCTTGAACATGCCCGCCAGTTGCTTGCGAAACTCCGGCGTGTCGGTATGGCCGTGGACGGCCACGGCATGCTGGACGGCGGCTTCGAGCAGCTCGCCCTCGGTGTCGGCAGAGAGCGCGACACTGCAGTTCATCGTGCTTGGAAACTCGCGGCAGTCGATGTATTGGCGTGACATGGTGGCTCCTGGAATGTCCTCGCGGACGTGTTTCGAAGACCGGGCCGGTGGAAGGGGGCTGGCTCGAGGCTACCCCTGGACGCGTCAGGCGGTGTTTCATCGATGGCCATGTGTATCCCCTTCGCCGGCAGGCGATCTGCGCGCCCTTGCGTGCCTATACTGGGTCGCGGCCAAGGGCCTGCAAGCATCCTGCGTCTCGATGCGTGCGGGCGCCATACGCAGCAATGCGTATGCACCGTGAAAGGGGCATGCCATGGCGTATCTGACACACAGCGACCGTGCAGGCGCGCTTCGCCTGCTGGAGCAACTGGAGTCCGGGCGTTCGCCCATGCGGTACCACGGCGCCGGCAGCCATGGCCTGCGCGCAACCCGCCGCATCGCAACGAAAGCGCCGGGCCGGCGCGAGCTCCGCCGCGCCGCGCTGCAGGCCGACTACTACCGGCGCATGGGGCTGGAGCATGCGGTGGCGGTGGCCTTCCTGTACCGGCTGGCCTGCGGCGCCGTGCCGCCGCTGCCCGAGCCGCCGCTGGCCGGCCTCACGCCCCGCGAGGGCGATGTCATGCACTGGCTCTCGCGCGGCAAGACCGACGCCGAGATCGCCGCCCTGCTGGAGATCAGCCCGCGCACCGTCCACAAGCACCTGGAGCATGTCTACGTGAAGCTGGGCGTCGAGACGCGCACCGCGGCCGTGGTGCGCGCGCTCGCCATGGGCAGAAGCTCCTGAGGATCAAGACAAGCTCAGCGCGAGGCCACCGCCACCGGTGCATCGGCCGGCGACGCGGACCGCCCGATCATCCATGCGCACGCGGCGGACACCACGCCCGCGAACAGCACATACATGCAGATCTGCCACGGCTGGCCGCCGCCCGACTTGAGCAGCGCGGTCGCGATGATCGGCGTGATGCCCGAGGCAAAGATGCCCGAGAACTGGTAGACGAAGGAAATACCGGTGTAGCGCACCTTGGCGTCGAACAGGTCGCAGAACAGCGCCGCCTCCGGCCCGTACACCGAGGCATACAGGATGCCGAACGGGATGATGATCGCGAGCCACACCAGCAGCACGCTGCCGCCGCTGTGCGTCATGAGCCAGAAGCCCGGGAACGCCGACACCGCCGTGACCAGCGAACCCCACATGTAGACCTTGCCGCGCCCCATCCGGTCGGACAGGCGGCCGAAGAAGGGAATGAAGAAGATCATCACCACGGCGGCAGCCATCACGCCCAGCAGCGCATCGGTGCGGCTGATCTTGAGGGTACCGGTCAGGTAGTTGATGGAGAACACGCCGAAGATGTTGAAGAACACCCCGTCGATGTAGCGCGCGCCCATGCCCTTGAGCACGTTGCCGGGGTAGCGCCGCAGCATGTCCATGAACGGAATGCGCAGCTCGGCGTTGCGCGCCTTCACGGCCGCGAACTCCGGCGTTTCCTGCACGTGGAGCCGGATGTACATGCCCACGCCCACCATCACGCCGGAAATCAGGAACGCGATGCGCCAGCCCCAGGAGAGAAACTGCTCGTCGGTCAGCAGCCACGACAGGAGCGCCACCACGCCCGAGGCCATGCACAGGCCGATGGCCAGCCCGATCTGCGGCAGCGATGCATAGAAGCCGCGCTTGCCCTTGGGCGCGTATTCGTAGGCCATCAGCACCGCGCCGCCCCATTCGCCACCCAGGCCAATGCCCTGCGCCACGCGAAGCAGAAGCAGCAGCAAGGGCGCCGCGATGCCGATCTGCGCATAGGTGGGCACCAGGCCGATCAGGAAGGTGGCCACGCCCATGATCATCAGCGTGATGATGAGCATGCTCTTGCGGCCGATCTTGTCGCCGAAGTGGCCGAAGATCACGCCGCCCAGCGGCCGCGTGACAAAGCCCACCGCGAAGGTGGTGTAGGCCAGCAAGGTCGACACCACCGGGTCGCTGCCCGGGAAGTAGAGCTTGTTGAACACGATGCCGGCCACCACGCCGTACAGGAAGAAGTCGTACCACTCGATGGTGGCGCCCACCAGGGCCGAAGCCACCACCCTGCGAATCGCTTTCTCGTCGCTTGTGCTGCTCATGTCGTAGTCTCCGATGTGGTTGTCGCGGCGGCTGCCGCCCTCACGTCCTCCCTGATCATGTCGACGGCCTTCTCGGCCATCATCACGGCCGGTGCGTTGGTGTTGCCCGACACCAGCGTGGGCATGGCCGAGCAGTCGATCACGCGCAGCCCGGCCACCCCATGCACGCGCAGGCGCGCATCGACCACCGCGAGCGGGTCCCTGCCCATGCGGCAGGTGCCCGTGGGGTGGAAGATGGTGGCGCCGTTGTTGCGGCAGAACTCCAGCAGGTCGGCGTCGCTCGCGGCCTCGGGGCCGGGCTTGACCTCGCGCTTCACATAGGGCCGCATCGCGGGCGCCTCTGCAATGGCGCGCGCCGCCTTCACGCCGGCCACGGTGGTGGCGCGGTCGAGCTCGGTGGCCAGGTAGTTGGGCTGCATCTCGGGCGGCTCGGCCGCGTCGAGCGAACGGATGCGCACATGTCCGCGCGACTCGGGCCGCAGCTGGCACACCGACATCGTGAAGCCCGAATACGGATGCACCTTGCCGCCCGCCATGTCGGCCGAGAGCGTGGCCACGTGGAACTGGATGTCGGGCGTGGCGGCCACCGGCCGGCCGCTGTCGTCCTTCAGCGCGCGCATGAAGCAGCCGCCCTGGTTGATGCCCACCGCGAGCGGGCCGGTGCGGCGCATCAGCCATTCCAGGCCCATGCTCGCCTGGCCGAACCAGGAGTTGAGCTGGTCGTTGGTGGTGATGGGCTTGCTGCACTCGTAGCCGAGCCGGATCTGCAGGTGGTCCTGCAGGTTCTCGCCCACGCCGGGCAGTTCGTGAACCGCCGGGATGCCCATGCGTTCGAGCAGCGCGCGCGGGCCGATGCCCGAGAGCTGCAGCAGCTGCGGCGACTGGATCGAGCCGGCCGAAAGCAGCACCTCGGCGCGGCAGCGCGCGGTCTTCATCTCGCCGCCCTGGCGGTAGCTCACGCCCACGGCGCGCCGGCCGTCGAACACCAGCCGACTGGCCAGCGCGTCCGTCTCGATGCGCAGGTTGGGCCGGTGGCGCGCCGGCACCAGGTAGGCCTTGGCCGTGCTGCAGCGCCAACCCTTGTGCGTGGTGAGCTGATAGTAGCCCGCGCCTTCCTGCGCGGCGCCGTTGAAGTCGTCGGTGCGCGGCACGCCGATCTGCTGCGCGCCGCCGATGAAGGCCTCGATGAGTTCGTGCTTCGCCGCGATGTCCGACACCTTCAGCGGCCCGTCGCCGCCATGGAAGGCGTTCGCGCCGCGCTGGTTGCCTTCGGAGCGGATGAAGTAGGGCAGCACGTCGTCGTAGCCCCAGCCCGCATTGCCGAGCGCGGCCCAGTGGTCGTAGTCCTCGCGCTGGCCGCGGATGTAGATCAGCCCGTTGATCGAGCTCGAGCCGCCCAGCGTCTTGCCCCGGGGCCAGTAGATGCGCCGGCCGTTCATGTTCGGGTCGGGGTCGGTCTCGAAGCGCCAGTTGTAGGTGGGGCTCCACATCGTCTTGCCGTAGCCGATGGGCAGGTGGATCCAGAGCGACCTGTCCACCGGGCCCGCCTCGAGCAGCAGCACGCGCGTGGCCGGGTCTTCGCTCAGCCGGCCGGCCAGCACGCAGCCGGCCGAACCGGCGCCGACGACGATGTAGTCGAACTCTTCATCACGCATGCAGGGCACCCGGGGAGTGGAACAATCGCTTCGCTTGCTTGCATCCTAGGTCATTGATTTTCGGAACGCAATGTTCCATTTTTAAGGTTTACCCGCATGCCACGTCCCGCGCGCCCCGCAGCCGCCGTGTCTTCGCCCTCGCTTTCCGTGCCCGCCGTGGAGGAGTCCGCCTCCGGCTCGTCGGCCGAGCGCAGCCTGCGCCTGCTGGCCCTGTTGGCCAGCGAAGGCCGCCCCCTCACGCTCGCCGACCTGGCCGCGCAGCTGGGGCTGCCCAAGGGCACGGCGCACCGCATTTGCACCCAGCTGCTGGCCACCGGCTTCCTGGCGCGCGACGTGGACGAGCGTTCGTTCAGCGTCGGCCCTGCGCTGCGCAAGCTGGCCTTCGACACCCTGAACCACGGCACGGTGCGCGGCCTGCGGCACGAGGTGCTGTCCGAACTCGTGCGGCAGGTCGGCGAGACCTGCAACCTCACCACGCTCGACGGCGCCCAGGTGCTGTACCTCGACCGCGTGGAGGCGCAGTGGCCGCTGCGGCTCACGCTCGACGTGGGCTCGCACGTGCCGCTGCACTGCACCGCGAGCGGCAAGCTGTTCCTGGCGCAGATGCCGAAGAAGGAGCGCGATGCGCTCATCGACCGGCTGCCGCTCGCGCGCATGACGGCCAACACGCTCGTCAAGGCCGATGCGCTGCGCGCCGAGTGCGATGCGATCGCGAAGCGCGGCTATTCGCGCGACTGCGAGGAATTCATCGCGGGGCTGGTGGCCGTGGCGGTGCCGGTGCGCGACGCGGCCGGGCAGGTGCGCGCGGCGCTCGCGGTGCATGCGCCGACGGCGCGCATGTCGATGGAAGAGGCGGTGAAGCGCATCGATGCGCTGAAGGCCGCCGCACAGCGCATGGGCGCGCTGCTCTGAGCCCGGGCCGTTGGCCGCCAGCGCTACGCGTCAGCGCCACTGCAGCAGCAGCGGCCACGGCTGCCCGCGAAGAAGAAGTGGGCATGTCGCGCGCAGCATAGCCAGGGCGGGGCGCCCTTGCCGGTCAGGCCATTGCCAGCGAGACCACCGAGCGCGCCACGCTCACCGCCGCCAGTGCCACCAGCAGGTTCAGCACATGCCGGCGGAACTGCGCGGGCGACACGCCCTTGAACGAGCGCTGGCCCCACCAGATGCCGGCCAGCATCGCGGGCGCGAGCCACAGCGCCCACTTCAGCGTGCCGGCCCCGAGCAGGTGGCCCGAGGCATGCGCGGCCGTGGGCATGAGCGCGGCGCTGGCGAGCGACACCACGTCGCTGAAGAGCAGCAGCGCAATCATGGTCGCGCGCAGGGCGGCCGGCGCCATGGCGGTGGTGCTCAGCAGCACCGCAATGGCAATGCCGCCGATGGCCGCCACGCCGTTGATGAAGCCCGAGACCAGCCCGGCCGCGAAGCGCACCGCGCGCGTGGGCACGAGCGTGGCCCGCGTGCCGGCACGCAGCAGCAGCGCGGCGGCCATCAGTAGCGCGCCGATCAGCAGGCGCAGCGGCGTTTCGGGCAGCCAGGCCAGCAACGCGACGCCGAGCGGAATGAACAGCAGGTTGCCCAGCATCAGCCAGCCCAGCCAGGGCAGGTCGACGTCGCGCGCGATGCCGCGCAGCTGGCTCAGGCTTGCAAGGATCTCGAGCATGAAGATGGCCGGCACCACGAGCGCGGGCGGCACCACCAGCGAGAGCCCCGCCACGGTGACAGCCGAGAAGCCGAAGCCCGCGAAGCCGCGCACCACACCGGCCGCGAACACCACGCACAGGCTGTAGGCGAGCAGCGCCGGCGCCAGCGGCGGCACCAGCAGTTCCGCCGGCGTCACCGAATGACCTCCGCGCTGCGCGCTGCGGCGCGAGCCGTCTTCGGAACGGCCGGGCGGCGGCTCATGCTTCGAACAGCGGCAGCAGCTTCAGGCGCTGCACCTTTCCGGAAGGCCCGCGCGGCAGGTCCGCCACGAAGCGGTAGTGGCCCGGCGCCTTGTAGCGGCCGAGCACCTCGGCGCAGAAGGCGCGCAGTTCGTCTTCGGTGCAGGCGCAGCCGTCGCGCAGCACGATGCACACGCCGATCTCCTGGCCGTAGTGGCGGTCGGGCACGCCCACCGCCGCGGCCTCGAGCACGGCGGGATGCCGCAGCAGCGCCTCGTCGATCTCGCGCGGCGCGATGTTCTCGCCGCCCTTGATGATCAGCTCCTTGATGCGGCCGGTCACGAAGAAGAAGCCATCGGCATCGCGGTGGCCGAGGTCGCCGGTGCGCAGCCATCCGTCGGGCGTGAAGGCCGCGCGCGTGGCTTCGTCGTTCTTGTAGTAGCCGCGCATCACGTTGGGGCCGCGGATGGCCAGCTCGCCGGTGCTGCCGTCGGGCACCTCGGCCAGCGCGGCATCGATGACGCGCGCCTCGCAGCCCGAGGCGCGGCCCACCGAGCCCAGTTTGCGCAGCGCGGGGTCGAGCGGGTTGGAAAAAGCGGGCGCTGCCGTTTCGGTGAGCCCCATGGTCTCGATGATGCCGATGCCGAACTTCTGTTCGAAGGCGCGGTGGTGCTCCGGCGGCAGCGCGGCCGATGCCGAGCGGCAGAAGCGGATGGAAGCCGTCTGCGCGCGCGGCGGCTCTTCGCCTTCGAGCAGGTACGAGATCATGGTGGGCACCACGTTGATCCAACTGCATCGCATGCCCGATGCCTGCTGCCAGAAGCGGCCGGCCGAGAACCGTGGCGGCATCGCCAGGCTGCCGCCGTGGGCGAGTGGCGCGAGCATGGTCACGCAGAAGGCGTTGATGTGATAGAGCGGCAACACGGCCAGCACCCGGTCGGCGGGCTGCAGCGCGTGCTCGGCGCTGATCGCATGCGCGTTGGCCGCGAGGTTGGCTTGCGTGAGCATCACGCCCTTGGGCATGCCGGTGGTGCCGGAGGTGTACATCAGCAGGGCCACGTCATCGGGCGCGGGCGGTGCCGGGAACGCGCCGTCCACGCCGCTCGCATCGGATTCGCCCGGCAGCACGTGCGCGTCGGGATCGACCACCAGCAGGTCCACCGGCCGGCCGACGTCCACCATCATCGCGCGCACCCGTTCTTCCCACTCGGGCGCCACGCACACCACGCGGCAATCCGAATGCGCGAGCACGTAGCGCATCTGCCCGGGCTGCGACAACAGGTTGACCGGATTCACGCACAGGCCGCCGTGCATCGCGCCGAGCAGCACGCGCAGCGTCTGCAGCCCATTGGGCATGACGACCGACACCGTGTCGCCCGGCCGCGCGCCTTGCGCGCGCAGCACCGCCGCCACCGTGCGGCAGCCGCGCGCGAGTTCGCCGAAACCGATGCCGTGCCCGCTTTCGGTGGACAGCGCGTACGCCGCCTGCGGCTGTGCCGCCGCCTGCAGCTCGATCAGCTCATGAACGGTGGAGGCTGTCACGGTCATAAGGCAACCTCCGTGCTACGCACTGCGGTATTCGCCTTGGGAGCGGCCCAGCGGCTCATGCCGCACCGTATTCGGCGAAGAACGCGCCGAAGATCTCGTCCTCGCTGGGCACCCGCTCCGGAATCGGCCGCGAAACGCGCGTGATGTTCAGGTAGTGCCGGTAATTCATGTTGTCCGAGAAGTTGTTCCTGCCCCAGGTGCCGCAGCCCATCGAAAGCGAGAACGGCAGGCCGTTGTCGAAGCTGCCGCCGGTGGCGATGCAGTGCGCCTGGTCGACGATCACGCGCGACACCGGCAGCGTGAGGCCCAGCGTCAACGCGCGTTCGGGCACCGTGCTGTGCAGGCCGACCGAATGGCCCGCGCCCTCGTAGGCGTAGATGCGCTCGACCGTGGCGGCGGCCTCATCGAAATCGCGCGCCGAATAGATCGCCAGCACCGGGCTCAGCTTCTCGCCCGAGAACGGATGCGCGTGGCCCACGCCGTCCTCGGCCACCATGAGGATGCGCGGATCGCGTGCCGCAATGGCCAGCCAGCCTTCGCGGTTGGCGCCGTCGAGGGCGGCCGCGCGCTCGGCGATCACGCGCGCGGACTGGCCGATGACGGCGGCGGAGAGCTTGCCTTCGGGCCACATCAGCGACTGCAGCGTGGCCTTCTGCGCGGCCGCGAGCATGAACGCGCCGCGGTCCTTCAGCGCCGAGAGCATCTGCGCGCGCACCGCGTCCACGATCACCAGGCTGTTCTCCGACGAGCAGCTGGTCGCGTTGTCGAAGGTCTTGGAAAGCAGGATGCGATCGGCTGCCGCGTTCACGTCGGCCGTTTCGTCGACGATGCCCGCCACGTTGCCCGCGCCCACGCCGAAGGCCGGCGTGCCGCTGGCGTAGGCCGCACGCACGTTGGCCTGCGAGCCGGTGGCCACCACCAGGTCGCACAGGCGCATCAGCTCGGCGGTCGACTGCTTGTTGACCGGCGAAGGCAGCAGCTGCACCAGGTCGCGCGGCGCGCCGATGCGGTCGAACTGCGCATGGATGAACTCGATCAGCCGCGCCGCGGTCGACCAGCCCTTGGGCGATGGCGCCACGATGACCGCGTTGCGCCCCTTGAGCGCATTGATGATCTTGTTGGCCGGCGTGGCGCCGGGGTTGGTGGACGGCGTGACCGCGCACACCACGCCCACGGGCCGCGCGATCTCGACGATGCCGCGCGCCGGATCTTCGGAGATCACGCCCACCGAGCGCGCGCCGCGCAGGTCGCGCAGCAGGCCGAAGGTCTTGCGGTGGTTCTTGCGCACCTTGTCCTCGACGTTGCCCACGCCGGTATCGGCCACGGCCAGCTCGGCCAGCTCGCGGTTGCGCGCGGGCTCGATGATGGCCCAGCCCGCGGCCACCACCGCGGTGTCGACCTGTTCTTGCGACCAGGTTTCGTAGATGCGCTGCGCAGCGCGGGCGCGCGCCACGAGCTCGGCGATGGGGGAAGAGGGTGCGGATGAGTTTTCCATGGGTCTGCCTGTTGCGGGTCAATCCACCTTGATGCTGGCTTCCTTGGCGAGCTTCTGCCAGCGCACGAGCTCCGTCGCCACCACCTTGCCCAATTGCTCCGGCGTGCCGCCGACGCCTTCGCTGCCTTGCGCCAGCAGCTTGTCGCGGATCTCCGGTTCCTTGACCACCGTGTTGATGACGCGGTTGAGCCTGTCGATGGTGGGCTGCGGCGTCTTCGCAGGCACGAACACCGCGTACCAGGAATCGACGTCGAAATCGGCAATGCCCGCTTCCTGCATCGTGGGCACGTCGGGAAAGGCCGCGCTGCGCCTGGTGGTCGACACCGCCAGCGCCTTGAGCTTGCCGGCCTTCACGAACTGCGCGGCCGCGGGAATCGACACCCACAGCAGCGGCACCTGCCCGCCCATCACGTCGGTCACGGCCGGGCCGCCGCCGCGGTAGGGGATGTGCGTCATCTGGGTGCCGGTGCGCAGCTTCAGCAGCTCGCCCGCCAGGTGTCCGGGCGAGCCGTTGCCCACCGAGGCGAAGGACAGCGATCCCGGCTTGGCCTTGGCGAGCGCCACCAGTTCGGCCACGGTATTGGGTGCGAACTGCGTGTTGGCCACCAGGATCTGCGGCAGCGAGGCGACCAGGCCCACGGGCGCGAAGTCTTTCGCGGTGTCGAAGGAGAGCTTGGTGTAGATCGCCGGGTTGATGGTGTGCGAAGACAGCGTGAACAGCACCGTGTAGCCGTCGGGCGCGGCCTTGGCCACGATCTCGGTGCCGATGGAGCCGGCCGCGCCGCCGCGGTTGTCGATCAGCACCTGCTGGCCGAGCAGCGACGAGAAGCGCTCCTGCACGATGCGCGCGATCACGTCGGTGCCGCCGCCGGGCGGGTAGGGCACGACGAGCCGGATCGGCTTGTTCGGATAGTCGGTGCCGTTTTGCGCCTGCGCGGCAAAAGGCACAGCCAGCGTGGCGGCCGCCAGCAGCGCGGCGCGCAGCCAGGGGGCGGGGAACAACAGCTTCATTCGAGTCTCCTTCTCCTTGTGGTGGATGCCGGCAGCGGCGCCGAGGCCGGCACCGGGCTTGCCCGGTAGCCGAGCGTGACGCTCGCGTCGCGCGCGCAGGCCATGAGGCGGTCGGCCAGTCCGCGCGCCTGCGTCCGCGCGAAGCGGATCGAGGGCACGCTCATGCCGACGGCCGCGACCGCCTCGCCGCGCGCGTTGAACACCGGCACGCCGAGACCGCAGACGCCCAGGCGCCATTCCTCGCGGTTTTCCGCATAGCCGCGAACGCGCGTGCGTTCGAGTTCCGAGAGAAGGGCATCGAAGCTGGTGATGCTGTGCTTCGTGTGCGCCGCGAGCGTGCCGAGGCGCTCGTGCAGCGCGGAAAGGTCCGGCGCGGCCGCGGCGAGCAGGGCCTTGCCCGAGGCCACGCAATACGCCGCCGCCCGGCCGCCGATGCGCGAGTAGGCGGCCACGGGCAGGGGGCTGTCGAACTTGTCGAGGTAGACGATCTCGGCGCCGTCGAGCACTGCAAGGTGGATGGTCTCGCCGGTCTGCTGCGCCAGCGCGGCGAGGTGCGGCCGCAGCAGCGAACCCATGTCGGTGGCCTCGGACACCAGCGCGCCCAGTTCGAACAGGCGCAGGCTCGGGCGGTAGGCGCTGGTGCCCGGGTCCTGCACGGCCCAGCCGCAATCGACCAGGGTCTGCAGCGTGCGGTGCGCATTGCTGCGCCCCATGCCGAAGGCCTGGGCCAGGTCGGTGACGCGGCAGTCGCGCTGTTGCCGCGTCATCCATTCGATGGCGGCAAGGCCTTTGGCGAGGGTGGAATCCATGGGGCTCCGGATGTTCCAAATATTGGAACGTTGTTCCTGGATATGAGACGCAATGTTTGAACTGATCGTCCGCTTTGTCAATCGGGGACTTGGATGTAGTTCTAAACGTTTCAGGTTTTGCTTCTTTCAGGGCGTGTGCACAGGCCACCGGGTACTCCCCTCCGCGAATGTCCCCCGGCCTGCGGCCTCCTCCTTGATTTCGCTGCGGGGAGCACCCGATGCCCTGTGCACAGGGCACGCTGCTGGTGAACCGCTGATCAACGACCGCTGCGCATAACGCTCACGTCGATGGGGTGCCTTGCGCAGCGAAATAAAGGGGGAGGCCGCAGGCCGGAGGACATTCGCGGAGCAAGGTACCCCGTCGGCGTGAGCGCGCCCTGAACAGCAGCGCCCCCGATAGACCCCAGGCAGGCTTCAGCGCCGATGTCGCCCCGCCATGAGACCGGTCACTTCGCGAAAGATCGTGTTGCCGGTAGACGTCGCAAGGTCGAGCACGTGGCTGCGGCTGTAGTACGGGCTCAGGTCCAGCCCGACACCGATGCCAGCGATCTCGATGTCGCCGCGTTGCTCCTGCCGCGCCACCACGTCGCGCAGGTGGTGGTCGAGGTAGTGCGCGTCGTTGGCCAGGTGCGTGGCGCTGTCCATCGGCGAACCGTCGGAAACCACCAGCAGCAGCTTGCGCGCCTCGGGCCGCTGGCGCAGGCGTGCGCAGGCCCAGTCGACCGCCTCGCCGTCGATGCCTTCGCGGAACAGGTCGGCTTTCAGCAGTGCGGCCATGGCGGGGCGCGCGCGGCGCCAGGGCGTAGCGGCCGCCTTGAAGACGATGTGGCAGCGCTCGTTGAGGCGGCCCGGGTGCGCGGGCCGGCCGGCGCGGATCCACTCGCGCTGCGCATGGCCGCCGTTCCAGGCGCCGGTGGTGAAGCCCAGCACCTCGCTGGCCGCGCCGGCCTGCTCGAGCGCGCGCGCGAACACGTCGGCCATCATCGCGACCGATTCGGCATGCTCCTTCATCGAACCCGAGCAGTCGATCAGGAAGGTCACGATGCAGTCGGCGACCGGCTCGATGCGCTCGGTGCGGAACAGGCGGCGCTCGGTCGGCGAGGCCACCAGCTGCGCGAGCCGGCGGCCGTCGACCAGGCCTTCCTCCTGGCCGCCGTCCCAGCCGTCGCGTGTCGGGTCGGACAGCAGGGCACGCAGCTCGCGCGCAAGGCGGGCGATGTTCACGCCCTGCGCGGCGATGCGGCGGTCGAGCTTTTCGCGGTGGCCGGCGAGCACTTCCTTGCGCGCCAGCGCGGCGGCGTCGTGCTCGCGGTCGTAGGCGGCGGTGAAGACGCGGTAGGCGCCGCCCGCGTCGTCGAGCACGGCGCTGCGGCCCGATTCGGCGGTGGTGAAGCGCTCGATGATCTCGCGGTCCATGTCGGCGACGAGCATGAACACGCTGCGCTTGTCGTCCACATGCGGGTCGCGCGCGTCGCTGCTGTCCTCGCCGGCCTCGTGCAGCATCGCGGCGACGGTGCGCGCGATGGCGAGTGCGTGCACGGCATAGGCAGCCTGGTCGGCACGGTCGCGGCGCAAACCTGCCAGCTGGTGGCCGATCAGCGGCGCGAGCGCGAAGCGCGTGGCTTCGAGCATGTCCTCGGTTTCTTCCACCACCTGCTGGCCGCTCACGCGGGCGCGGCAGATCTGCGCCACGGCATAGAGCAGCAGGCCGCGCGCGGTGTCGGTCAGCCCCGAATGGTGGAAGGCCAGCGACCACTGTTCATGGCGATGCCGCAGGTTGCGCCGCATGCCCGCCATGACCTCGGGTACGAGCGCTTCGGCGCGGAACTGCTCGAGCATCTCGAACAGCATGCGCTCGACCGGTTCTTCGGGCCGCAGGCTTTCGTGCAGCGCGGCATCGGACAGCGTGAGCCGCAGCGCCAATCCGTCGGCCACGCCGCGGAAGGAGGCGAAGTCGTCGGTCTCGGGCGAGGGATGCAGGTGCGGCGCGAACCACGGCAGCGCCACGCGGCCGCGATGCAGTCGCCGTCCGCGAAAGTGCAGCTCGCGCTCGCCGCTGAAGGCGCGCACCACGCCCGCGCAGAGTTCGGCGACCTGCTCCTCCTGCCGCACGCGGCGCTGCATGGCGCCGGCCGATGCGGTAGCGGGGGCAGGCGCCTCGGTCATCCGCGCGGTCCCGGCGACAGCTGGTGCGACTCCTCCAGCTCCTGGTCGAAGCAGCGCTGAAAATATTCGGCCACGAGCGGCCGCTCGGCGTCGTCGCACTTGTTGACGAAGGACAGGCGGAACGCGAGCGCCGGGTCCCTGAAGATCTCGACGTTCTCGGCCCAGGTGATCACGGTGCGCGGCGACATCAGCGTCGAGAGGTCGCCGGCCGCGAAGCCCTTGCGCGTGAGATCGGCCACGGCCACCATCGATGCGACCAGCGTGCGGCCCGCATCGCCCGCCAGCGAGGGCACGCGCGCCTGCACGATCGCGATCTCTTCATCGGCCGGCAGGTAGTTGAGCGAGGCCACGATGTTCCAGCGGTCGATCTGCGCATGGTTGAGCCGCTGCGCGCCGTGGTACAGGCCGTTGAGGTTGCCCAGGCCCACCGTGTTGGCGGTGGCGAACAGCCGGAAGAAGGGGTGCGGGCGCAGCACCTTGTTCTGGTCCATCAGCGTGAACTTGCCGTCGCGCTCCAGGATGCGCTGGATGACGAACATCACGTCGGGCCGGCCCGCGTCGTACTCGTCGAACACCAGCGCCACCGGCCGCTGCAGCGACCACGGCACGATGCCTTCCTGGAACTCGGTGACCTGTTTTCCTTCGCGCAGCACCACCGCGTCCTTGCCGACAAGGTCGAGCCGGCTGATGTGGCCGTCGAGGTTCAGGCGCACGCAGGGCCAGTTCAGCCGCGCCGCCACCTGCTCGATGTGGCTCGACTTGCCGGTGCCGTGCAGCCCCTGCACCATCACGCGCCGGTCGCGCATGAAGCCCGCGAGGATGGCGAGCGTCACGTCGGGGTTGAAGCGGTAGACCGCATCCACCTCGGGCACGTGGTCGTCGCGCTCGCTGAAGGCGGGCACCTGCAGCTCGGTGTCGATGCCGAACACCTCGCGCACGCTCAGCATGCGGTCGGGCCGAAGGTCTGCGATGTCGGTCACGGTGGGCTTTCGAAGGAAATGGAGTGGTCAGGCCTGCGCGCGGCTGGTGGTGCCCGCGTCGGCATCGATGCGGCTCAGCGCCTGGGCGGTGCGCTGCAGCGCGGGCAGCAGCGTCTTGGCCTTCGCGGCATCGAGCCGCATGACCGGCGCCTGCACCGCGATGCACAGGTTCGAGGGGCCGTCGTCGCCCGAAGGCACCAGCGCGGCAATGCACAGCAGGCCGGGCAGGAACTCCTCGTTGTCGATGGCAAAGCCGTCCTTGCGCACGCGCTGCACTTCCTTTTCGAGCGCGTCGGGGTCGGTCAGCGTGCGGGGCGTGTAGGGCTCCAGCGGCGCGTTGGAGAGCAGGCGGCGGCGCTGCGCCGCGCTCATCTGCGCGAGAAAGATCTTGCCGCTGGCCGAGCAGTGCACCGGCACGCGCGAGCCCGAGTGCAGGTAGAAGCGCAGCGGCGCGGCGGTTTCCACGCGGTCGAGGTACACCACCTCGCTGCCCGAGAGCGCGGTGAGGTTGCAGCTCTCGCCGATTTCCTCCACCAGTTGACGCAGCACCGTATGGCGCGCACCGTGGAGGCTGTCGTTGAGCAGCAGGTTCTCGGCCAGCCGCCGCAGCCGCGTGCCGATGCCGTAGTGGCGGCCGTCGCCCTCGCGCTGCAGCAGGCCCGCGGCTTCGAGCTGCTGGAGCATGCGGTGCAGGGTGGGCTTGGGCATGCCGGTCTCTTCCACCAGGCCCTGCAGCGAGTAGCGCTGGTCCTTGGCGGCCATGACTTCGAGCAGCCCGAACAGGCGCATGGTGGGCGTGTCGCCCGGCGCCGGCTCAGGGATTTCGGGCGCAAGCCCTTTGACGATCTTCATGGGCCGGATCATAGTCTTTTTACAAAAAACAAGACAAGACGTACCGATTTTTGTAAATTGTTTGACGTCAAGGCCTTGCCGACCTATATTCCGCCGGAAAGAAATTCGGAACAACCCGTTCCGGCTTTTGAAACCCGCAGACCGCCCCATCCCCTTCAGGAGACGCCTTCCATGAGCCAGAAGCAACCCGCCGCACCCACCCGCGAAGTCGTCGCCGGCGTGCAGAAGATGACGCCCTCCGAGGCCTTCGTCGAGACCATGGTCGCCAACGGCGTGACCGACATCTTCGGCATCATGGGCTCGGCCTTCATGGACGCGATGGACATCTTCGCGCCCGCCGGCATCCGCCTGGTCCCGGTGGTGCACGAGCAGGGCGGCGCCCACATGGCCGACGGCTATGCGCGCGTGTCGGGCCGCCACGGCGTGGTGATCGGCCAGAACGGCCCCGGCATCAGCAACTGCGTGACGGCCATCGCGGCCGCCTACTGGGCGCACAGCCCGGTGGTGATGATCACGCCCGAGACCGGCACCATGGGCATGGGCCTGGGCGGCTTCCAGGAAGCCAACCAGCTGCCGATGTTCCAGGAGTTCACCAAGTACCAGGGCCATGTGAACAACCCCAAGCGCATGGCCGAGTACACGGCGCGCTGCTTCGACCGCGCCATCTCCGAGATGGGCCCGACGCAGCTCAACATTCCGCGCGACTATTTCTATGGCGAGATCACCACCGAGATCCCGAAGCCCATGCGCGTGGAGCGCGGCGCGGGCGGCGAGATGAGCCTGAACGCGGCCGTCGAGCTGCTGGCCTCGGCGAAGTTCCCGGTGATCCTTTCGGGCGGCGGCGTGGTGATGGGCGATGCGGTCGAAGAGTGCAAGGCCTTGGCCGAGCGCCTGGGCGCACCCGTGGCCAACGGCTACTTGCGCAACGACTCGTTCCCCGCGAGCCATCCGCTGTGGGCCGGCCCGCTCGGCTACCAGGGGTCCAAGGCCGCGATGAAGCTGATCGCGCAGGCCGACGTGGTGCTCGCGCTCGGCTCGCGCATGGGCCCCTTCGGCACCTTGCCGCAGCACGGCATGGACTACTGGCCGAAGGACGCGAAGATCATCCAGGTGGAGGCCGACCACACCAACCTGGGCCTCGTGAAGAAGATCACCGTCGGCATCCACGGCGACGCCAAGGCCACGGCCAAGGAACTGCTCAGGCGCCTGCAGGACAAGACGCTCGCCTGCGATGCCACCAAGGCCCAGCGCGCTGAAAAGATCCAGGCCGAAAAGGCCGCGTGGGAAAAGGAGCTCGACGAGTGGACCCACGAGCGCGACCCCTTCAGCCTCGACGCCATCGAGGAAGCCAAGGGCGAGAAGACGCCCACCGGCGGCAGCTACCTGCACCCGCGCCAGGTGCTGCGCGAGCTCGAGAAGGCCATGCCGCCGCGCGTGATGGTTTCCACCGACATCGGCAACATCAACGCCATTGCCAACAGCTACCTGCGCTTCGAGGAGCCGAGGAGCTTCTTCGCGCCGATGAGCTTCGGCAACTGCGGCTACTCGCTGCCGACCATGATCGGCGCCAAGTGCGCGGCGCCCGACCGCCCGGCCGTGGCCTACGCCGGCGACGGCGCCTGGGGCATGAGCATGGTCGAGATCATGACTGCCGTGCGGCACGACATTCCGGTGACGGCCGTGGTCTTCCACAACCGCCAGTGGGGCGCCGAGAAGAAGAACCAGGTCGACTTCTACAACCGCCGCTTCGTCGCGGGCGAGCTCGAGAGCGAGAGCTTCGCGGGCATTGCCAAGGCCATGGGCGCCGAGGGCATTGTGGTCGACAGGCTCGAAGACGTGGGCCCGGCGCTCAAGAAGGCCATCGACATGCAGATGAACCAGGGCAAGACCTGCGTGATCGAGATCATGTGCACCCGCGAGCTCGGCGATCCGTTCCGCCGCGATGCGCTGTCCAAGCCGGTGCGATTCCTCGACAAGTACAAGGACTACGTTTGAGCGAATCGCTGTTCACGCTGAATGCCGGGTCGTCGTCGATCAAGGTCGCGCTGTTCGAGGCGCCGGGCGAGGGCGGTGCGCTGCCCGCCGCGCGCTGGTCGGGCCAGGCCGACGGCCTGGGCGCGGGGCTGAAGGCGCGGCTGCGGGTGCGCGATGCGGAGGGCCGCACGCTGCACGATGCGGCGCTGGAAGGCGGCAGCCGCTCGCACCAGGGCGCCTTGGCCGCGCTGCTCGCATGGCATGCGCAGCAGGGCGAGGGCGGCCGCATCGCAGCGGTCGGCCATCGCATCGTGCATGGCGGCGCCAACTTCATAGAGCCGGTGCGCATCGACGATGCGGTGCTTGCCGAGCTGGCCGCGCTCGAGCCGCTCGCGCCGCTGCACCAGCCGCACAACCTCGCGGGCGTGCGCGCCGCCATGAAGGCTTTCGATGGCGTGCCGCAGGTGGCGTGCTTCGACACCGCCTTCCATGCGACCCAGCCCGATGTGAACCGCCGCTTCGCGCTGCCGCGCGCGCTGCACGAGGCGGGCGTGCGGCGCTACGGCTTCCACGGCCTGTCCTACGAGTCGATCGTGACGCAGTTCGCGCAGCTGGCGCCGCAGCTCGCACGCCAGCGCGTGATCGTCGCGCACCTGGGCAATGGCGCGTCGATGTGCGCCATGGCCGAGGGCCGGTCGGTGGCAACGACGATGAGCTTCTCGCCGCTCGACGGCCTCACCATGGGCACGCGCTGCGGGCACCTCGATGCGGCCGTGGTGCTGTATTTGATGCGCTCGCAGGGCATGTCGGTGGACGGTGTCGAGAAGCTGCTGTTCCGCGAATCGGGCCTGCTCGGGCTGTCGGGAATTTCCAGCGACATGCGCGAGCTGGAGGCTTCGGCCGCGCCCGCCGCGGCCGAAGCCATCGCGCATTTCACCGAGCAGGTGGTGCAGCACATGGGCAGCCTGGCCGCGGCGCTGCGCGGCGTGGACGCCATCGTGTTCACCGGCGGTATCGGCGAGAACGCCGCCGCGCTGCGCGAGCGCATCCTCGAGGAATGCGGCTGGCTCGGCCTGCGTGTCGACGCAGCGGCCAACCGCGCGGGCCATGCACGGCTCACGACGCCTGAAAGCCCCGTGAGCGCCTGGGTGCTGCGCACCGACGAAGAGGCCGTGATCGCGCGCCACACGGCGCGGCTGCTCAGCCAGGCTGGATAGACGCGGCCTTGATGACGTGCGCCCAGCGCGCGATCTCGTCGGCCAGGAACGGCGCGAAGCGGTCCGGCCCGCGCGCATCGATCACGAAGCCCTGCTGGCGCATGCGCTCGTCGAGGCCGGGCTGCGCGAGGATCTTCACCACCTCCGCGCCCAGCTTCTGCACCGCGGCATCGGGCATGCCGGCCGGCACCATCATGCCGGTCCAGTTCTCCACCTGCAGCGCGGGCATGCCGGCTTCGGCGGTGGTCGGCACCTCGGGCAGCAGCGGATAGCGGGCCTTGCTCGCGATGGCGAGCGCGCGCAGCTTGCCGCCCTTCACGTGCGCGATCGACTCCGGGAGGTTCGAGAACACCACGTCGAGCTGGCTGCCGATGAGATCGGTGATGCAGGGCGCACCGCCCTTGTAGGGCACGTGCTGGATGGCCGACTTGTTGAGGTCGTTGAAGAGCGCGAGCGTCAGGTGGGGCGGCGTGCCGTTGCCGCTGGAGCCGGCGTTGAGCTTGCGCTCCTTCGCCGCCGCGGCCAGGCCCTTCAGGTCCTGGATGGGGCTGGCCACGGGCACCACGACCAGCATCGGGCTGCCGGCCAGCAGCGCCACCGGCCGCAGGTCCTTCTGGAAGCTGAACGGCGACTTCGGGAACAGCGTCACGTTGGCCGCATGCGTGAGCGTGACCGCGAGCAGCGTGTTGCCGTCGGGCGGCGCCTTGGCCACGAGGTCGGCGCCGATCTGCCCGTTGCCGCCGGGCCGGTTGTCCACCAGCACGTTGACCTTCCAGCGCTCACCCAATTGCTGGCCGATCTGCCGCGCCATCACGTCCGTCAGGCCGCCCGGGGGAAAGGGCACCACGTAGCGCAGCGTGGCGTCCGGCCGGGGGTAGTCGCCGCCTTGCGCCCGGGCCAGCACCGGTATCAGCGAGCCCAGCGATCCCGTCGCCGCCAGGGCGGCGGTCCCCTGCATCCATTCGCGTCGTTTCATCGTGTTGTCTCCTGTTGTTGTGTGGGGTAGTGGCGCCTAGCTTCGCCACTGCGCGAGCAGCGCCTCGGGCACCTCGATGCCCCCTGCCTCGGCGCGCAGCCGCAGTTCCTCGCGCCGCGCGCCGGGCAGGCGCACGCCGTCGTCGCGCAGCATCTCGGCCACCAGCACCTCGACGCGGTCGAGGTAGCTCGCAGAGCCCGCGAGCGCGCCGGGGTCGATGACGATGAAGGCCTGGCCGATGCGCGGCCGGTTGCCGGCATCCTCGAAGAAGCTCGAGGCCTCGAAGCCGAACTGCGCACCGATCAGCGCAGTGACGAGCAGCTCGACCACCAGTGCCAGCATCGCGCCCTTGGGGCTGGTGGCCGCACCGATGGGCAGCATCGAGCCTTCGAGCGCCGCCTGCGCGTCGGTGGTCGGCAGGCCGTTGCGGTCGACGGCCCAGCCGGCCGGTATGGCCTTGCCCTGCTTCGCGGCCACCATGACCTTGCCGCGCGCCGCTTCCGACAGGCTCAGGTCGATGGCGAGGGGGAGCGCACCGCGGCGCGGAAAGATCGCCGCCACCGGATTGGTCCCGAAGATGGGATGGCGCCCGCCGGCCGCCGGCATCGCGGCCGGCGAGTTGGCAAAGCCGAGCCCGACCATGCCGGCCTCCGCCACCGGCCGCAAATGGTCGACCACCACGCCGCAGTGGTGGCTGCCCGTGACGCCCGCAATCGCAATGCCGAAGTCGCGCGCGCGGCCGATGGCCTCGGCAACGGCCATCTCGCAGGCCGCGAAGGCCAGGCCCTCGTGCGCATCGATCAGCGCCGCCGCGCCTTTCTGGCGGCGCAGCGCCGGCACCGCGCTGCCATTCACCCGGCCGTTGCGCAGGTGCGTGGCGTACTGGGCCACGCGGGAGAGCCCGTGCGAGCCCATGCCTTGCGCCTCGGCCAGCACCAGCGCACGCGCGGCGGCCGCCGCCATCGCATCGTTCGCGCCGGCCGCGCGCAGTGCCGCGGCCACGGCGTCGCGCGCCTGCTGAAGACTCAGCATCGTCATGGTTCCAGCGCCTCCAGCACCTTCTGCGCAATCAGGCTGCTCACGCGCTCGTTCGACTCGGCCGTCACGCCTGCGATGTGCGGTGTCAGCAGCAGATTGGGGCAGTCCTCGAAATGCGGGCTGGCCGCGAGCGGCTCGGCGTCGAACACATCGAGCGCCGCCCCGCCGAGCCGGCCTTCGCGCAGCGCAAGCGCCACGGCGGCTTCGTCGACGATGCCGCCGCGCGAGGTGTTGACGAGCACCGCGCCGCCCTTCATGGCCGCGATGCGCGCCGCATGGAAGAGGTTTCGCGTACCGTCCACCAGCGGCAGGTGCAGGCTCACCACGTCCGCCTGCGCCACCAGCGCGTCGAGGCCCAGCGGCTGCGTGCCCGTTGCGGCGAAGGCCGGGTGGCTGCCGTCCATCATGGCGTCGAAGGCCACCGTGCGCATGCCCAGCGCCCGCGCGAGCCGCGCCGTCAGCTGCCCGATGGCGCCGAAGCCGACCAGCCCGAGCGTCTTGCCCGCGAGCTCGCGCCCGTTCGACAGCGCGTTGCGCGGCCAGCGCCCCGCGGCCACCGCGGCGGTGGAGCCGTAGGCGCCGCGCAGCAGCATCATCGCGCTCGCAATCACGTACTCGGCCACGCTCAGTGCATTGGCACCCGTGGCCGGAATCACCCGGATGCCGCGCGCTTTGCAGCCCGCCACGTCGATGTTGTCGAGCCCCACGCCCAGGCGGCCCACCACCGTGCACTGCGTGAGCGCATCCAGCAGTTCGCCGCGCACCTGCGTGCGGTTGCGCACGATGAGCGCATGGGCCCACTTCGCTTCCTGGTAGAGCCGGGCGCCGTCGTCCACCAGCGCCACGTCGTGGAGCACGTCGTGCCGCTCGCGCAATTGCGCAACCGCGGCGGCGTCCATGAACTCCGCAATCACTATTCGCTTCATGATGCTTTCCGTTGCGCGGGCGCCGTCAGGCCGACTCGTACAGCCGCGTCAGCACGAACTCGCGGTGGCCCAGCGCTTCGGCCGCGGTGAGCCGGCCGTTGGCGGTGCGTAGCATGCATTCGAGCAGCTGGTCGCCGGCCTGGTCGAGCGTCATCTCGCGTTGCAGCAGGCCCGAGGTGTCGACGTCGACGTGTTCGCTCATGAGCCGCACGGTGCGCGGATTGGCGCAGATCTTGATGACCGGCAGGATCGGGTTGCCGATCACGTTGCCCTGGCCCGTGGGGAAGAAGTGCACCGCGTAGCCCGAGGCGGCGCACAGCGTCACCATCTCGGCCGCCGCGCTGGACGAGTCCATGAACCACAGGCCCGGGCCGGTGGGCATCTCGGCCTTGTCGAGCACGCCGTCCACCATGCACTTCTTGCCGATCTTCTGGATGTTGCCGAGCGCTTTTTCCTCGATGGTCGTCAGGCCGCCCGCGATGTTGCCCTTGGTGGGCTGCGAGTCCGACAGGTCGCTGGTCTTGTGGCGGTTGATCATGTCCTGGTAGCGGTTGAACATGAACATGAAGCGCTCCTTCACGTCGGGCGTGCGGCAGCGCTCGGCCACGATGCGCTCGCCGCCGGTGATCTCGGAGGTCTCGCCGAACACCAGCGTGTTGCCGGTCTCGTAGAGCTTGTCGAAGGCGTTGCCCACGGTGGGATTGGAGCCGCAGCCCGAGGTGGTGTCGCTCTCGCCGCACTTGGTCGAGACCCAGAGTTCGTGGATGCCGCAGGGCTCGCGCTGCTTCTCGCTCGCGGCCTGCACGAACTCGCGCGCCACCTTGCTCGCGCGCAGGATGGTGTCGTGGTCGCCATGGCCCTCGATGCCGAAGCCGGCCACCGGCTTGCCCGTGGCGGCGATGCCGTCGACCACCTTCTGCGTCCAGCTGTCCTCGATGCCGATGACGACGACCGCCGCCACATTCGGGTTGCAGCCCGCGCCGATCAGCGTGCGGAAGTGCAGCTCCAGGTCGGCGCCGAACTGCAGGCGGCCGTAGGGATGCGGAATGGCGAGCGCACCCTTGATGTTGTGGGCCACCGCCTCGGCGGCCGCGTTGGAGAGATCGTCCAGCGGCAGGATGATGACGTGGTTGCGCACGCCGACGCGGCCGTTTTCGCGGCGGTAGCCGAGGAAGGTGGTGTCTTTGGAAATGATGGACATGCTGTGCTTTCGGGTTCGTGGTGATGTGGAATTGGCGAAGCGGGGCAGGGGCCTACCAGCGCTTGGTCTTGATGTTCTGGACGTGCGCGTGCTCGCCGGCCTTGATCGGCGCCACCACCTTGCCCATGTCGATGCCGTACTTCCACACCGTGTCGCCGGGCGCCATGTCCTTGAGGGCGACCTTGTGGCCAATCGGGATGTCCTGGCGCGCATCGACGCTGGTCATGCGGTCCTCGTCCATGATCCAGCCGCTGAGCGACATGCCGGCCTTGACGCCTTCCACCACCACGACCGCGACCGTGTCCTTCGCGTCATGCAGAACGAAATGAATCATCGTTGTCTCCTGTTTGACTCGCTGAGAATTTGCAGCCGGGCCAGTGTCCGAGTGCGCGTCTCCGCGTGTCAAACAGGTCATATGAATGACTTGGATGAATCACGATGCGGCCGCCACAATGCGCCATGCCCCGCTCGACAGACATCTCCGCGTTCGAACCGATTTCCGCCGAGTCTGCGGGCGCGCCGCTCTACCGCCTCGTCAAGCGCTCGCTGCTGCGCGCCATCGAATCGGGACGCTGCGCGGCCGGCAGCGTGCTGCCGAGCGAGAGCGAGTTGGCTGCGGCGCTCGGCGTGTCGATCGGCACGCTGCGCCACGCCACCGACGACCTGGTGGCCGAGCACATCCTCGTGCGGCGGCAGGGGCGCGGCACCTTCGTTGCGGTGCACAACGACGATCGCTTCATGTTCCAGTTCTTCCATGTGGAGCGCAGCGACGGCCTCCGGCAGGCGCCGCAGGTGGAGTTCGTCGCCTTCGAGCGCGTGCGCATGGACGAGGAGCCCGCGCAGGCGCTGGGCCTGCGAACCGGCGAGCCCGCCATCCAGATCGACAACCGGCTGCTGCTGCAGGGCCGGGCGGTGATCCACGACCGGCTCACGCTGCCGGCGCTGCTGTTCAAGGGCCTGACCGAGAAGCGCTTTCGCGAACGGCCGAGCACCATCTACCACCTCTACCAGACCGAGTTCGGCATCACGGTGACGCTGGCGCGCGAGCGTGCACGCGCGATCGCGGCCGACCGCAGCGTGGTGCGCATCCTTGGCGTGGCGCCGGGCGCGCCGGTGATGGAGGTGCGGCGCACCGCGCTCAGCTTCGGCGACAAGCCGGTGGAGTACCGCGTCTCGACCATCAACACGGCGCAGTACGAGTACGTGCACCTGCTGTCGCGGCCGGCCTGAGCGGCGCTGCGCAGCCTAGCGCGCGGCCGGCATGCGCGGCACCGTCGCCCCGCAGTGCCGCAGGAAATCGGCGGTGGCGCGGCCGAGCAGCTTGTCGCGATGCATCACCGTGGCCAGCCGCCGCATGCCCGCCGGCAGCCGCGTGCGCAGCTCGATCAGGTGGCCGTCTTCCAGCGCCTGCGCCACCGTGTAGCGCGAGAGGCAGGCCAGCCCGGTGCCCGAGGCCACCACGCGCTTGATGGCCTCGGTGCTGCCGAGCTCGAAGCCCACGCGCACCTGTTCCAGGTTCTGGATCAGCCACGCATCGGTGACCTGGCGTGTGCCCGAGCCGTGCTCGCGCAGCACCCAGGTGGCCTGCGAGAGCTGGTGGTGCGTGGCGATGCGGCTGGCGAGTGGATGCCCCGGCGCGGCCACGATCACCAGCTCGTCCTCGCGCCATGCGCGCACCACGAGGTCGGGGTGGGTCTGCGGCCCCTCGATGAAGCCGACGTCGACATCGAACCCCGCCACCGCCTCGATCACGTCGCGCGTGTTGGCGATGTGCAGGTGCACCTGGCTCTGCGGATGCAGCGCCGTCCATTGCGATACGCGCTCGGGCAGCAGGTATTCGCCGATGGTGAAGCTGGCCGCCACGCGCAGCGGCGCCGCATGCTCGCCGCTGAACAGCGCCTCCACCTCGCCGGCCTGGTCGAGCAGGGCCTGGGCCCTGGGCAGCAGCGCGCGGCCGTTCTCGTTGAGCACCAGGCGGCGGCCGAGCCGGTCGAACAGCAGGGCGCCGACGGAAGACTCCAGGTCGGCCAGTGCGCTGCTCGCGGCCGACTGCGAGCGCGCGACGCGGTCGGCCGCGGCGCGCGTGCTGCCGCCCCGGGCCGTGGCCACGAACACCTCGAGCTGGCGCAGGTTGAGGCGAAGCCGCTGCGCGGTGTGCTGCTGCTGATCTGTTTTTCCGGTCATCGTGAGCGATATTCTCCGCTTTTTCGTTTGATCGAGGCTCTCTAACATCGGCGCAGCCCCGCATGAAGACAAAGGACCGCCAGTGTTCAGTTTCCTGTCCCGAGAGCCCGTCCACGATCCGCTCGACGCCCCCACACCCACGGCCCACACCCAGGTCAAGACCACCACCTGCTACATGTGCGCCTGCCGCTGCGGCATCCGCGTGCACCTGCGCGATGGCGAGCATGGCCCGGAGGTGCGCTACATCGACGGCAATCCCGCGCATCCGCTGAACCAGGGCGTGATCTGCGCCAAGGGCTCGTCGGGCATCATGAAGCAGGTGTCGCCCGCGCGCCTGACGCAGCCGCTGCTGCGCAAGGCCGGCAGCGAGCGCGGGGCCGGGGAATTCGAGCCCATCAGCTGGGAGCGCGCCTTCGACATGCTCACCGAGCGGCTCGGCAGGATCCGCGCGACCGACCCGAAGAAGTTCGCGCTCTTCACGGGCCGCGACCAGATGCAGGCGCTCACCGGCCTGTTCGCGCGCCAGTTCGGCACGCCCAACTATGCGGCGCACGGCGGCTTCTGCTCGGTCAACATGGCCGCGGGAATGATCTACACCGTCGGCGGCAGCTTCTGGGAATTCGGCGGGCCCGACCTCGACCGCGCCAGGCTGTTCGTGATGATCGGCACGGCCGAGGACCATCACAGCAACCCGATGAAGATCGCCATCAGTAAGTTCAAGCGTGCGGGTGGCCGCTTCATTTCGATCAACCCGGTGCGCACGGGCTACTCGGCCATTGCGGACGAGTGGATTCCCATCAAGCCCGGCACCGACGGCGCCTTGTTCATGGCGCTGCTGCACGAACTGATCGCGAGCGACCTGATCGACCACGCTTTTCTCAAGCGCTTCACCAACGCGCCGCAGCTCGTGGTGCTGGACGACTGCGAGCGCCAGGGCCTCTTCGCGTTCGACCCGGACCCGACGCGCGGGCCGCCCGGCGACGGCCGCCATCCGCACAACAAGCTGGTGTGGGACTTGAGCGAAGGCAGCGTGAAGAACGCCTACCCCGAAGGCATAGCCGACGGCTGCGACCCGGCACTCGAGGGCCACTACACGCTGACCGACGGCACGCGCGTCGCGCCTTCGTTCCAGCTGCTGCGCGATCGCGTGGCCAGCTGCACGCCCGAGTGGGCCGAGGCCATCACCGGCATCGATGCGCAGCGCATCCGCAAGCTCGCACGCGAGATGGGCGAGACCGCGCTCAGGCAAGCCTTCGAACTGCCCATTCCGTGGACCGATGCCTGGGGCAAGCAGCACCCGACCACGCAGGCGCGGCCCGTGGCCTTCCATGCCATGCGCGGGCTCGCGGCGCATTCGAACGGCTTCCAGACGGTGCGCGCGCTGGCGGTGCTGATGAGCGTGCTCGGCACCATCGACGCGCCCGGCGGCTTCCGCCACAAGGCGCCGTACCCGCGCCACATCGTGCCCAACTACCGCGCCTTCAACGACCCCGGCATGATCCAGCCCAACACGCCGCTCAATGCCGCGCCGCTGGGCTTTCCGGCCAACCCGGAAGAGCTGGCCATCAACCCCGACGGCTCGCCCATCCGCATCGACCATGCGTTCTCGTGGGAGCACCCGCTGTCGGCGCACGGACTCATGCACAACGTGATCACCAATGCGGTGAAGGGCGACCCCTACCGCATCGACACGCTGCTGATCTTCATGGCCAACATGGCCTGGAACTCCAGCATGAACACCATGGCCGTGCGCGAGATGCTCAACCGCAAGGACGAGAAGGGCGAGCACATGATTCCCTTCCTGGTGGTGTGCGACGCCTTCCAGAGCGAGACCGTGGCCTTTGCCGACCTGGTGCTACCCGACACCACGTACCTCGAGCGCCACGACGTGATGAGCATGCTCGACCGGCCGATCTCGGAGTTCGACGGGCCGGTCGATTCAGTGCGCATTCCCGTGGTGCCGCCCACCGGCCAGTGCAAGCCTTTCCAGGAGGTGCTGATCGAGCTGGCTTCGCGCCTGAAGTTTCCGGCCTTCACCACGCCCGAAGGCGGGCGCAGGTTCACGGGCTATCCGGACTTTGTCGTCAACTTCCAGCCGCAGCCGGGCATCGGCTTTCTGATGGGCTGGCGCGGCAAGGACGGCACCGAGCACCTGCGCGGCGAGCCCAACCCCAAGCAGTGGGAGGCCTATGCGCAGAACAACTGCGTGTTCCAGTACCACATGCCCGAGACCATGCACTACATGCGCAACTGGAACCGCGAGTACCTCGACTTCGCAAAGGACAAGGGCTGGCGCCAGCGCAACGACCCGGTGCAACTGGCGCTGTACTCCGACACGCTGCAGAGCTTCCGCTTGGCCGCGCAGGGCAAGAGCGCGGGCCGGCAGCCGCCCGATGCGCTGCGCGAGCGCATCGACACCTACTTCGACCCGCTGCCTTTCTGGTACCCGCCGCTCGAGGAGGCCTCGACCGATCTCGACACCTACCCGCTCAACGCCATCACCCAGCGGCCGATGGCGATGTACCACTCGTGGGATTCGCAGAACGCGTGGCTCAGGCAGATCCACAGCCACAACTACCTGCACGTGAACCCGCTCACCGCGCAGGCCGCGGGCATTGCCGACGGCGGCTGGTGCTGGGTCGAGAGCCAATGGGGCCAGGTGCGCTGCATGCTGCGCTACAGCGAGGCGGTGGAGCCCGGCACCGTGTGGACCTGGAACGCGATCGGCAAGGCCGATGGCGCCTGGCAACTGGCACCCGGTGCGGACGAGGCGCGCAAGGGCTTTTTGCTCAACCACCTGATCAGCGAGGAGCTGCCCTGCGCGGGCACCGCGAGCGGCCGCATCAGCAACTCGGATCCGGTCACGGGCCAGGCGGGCTGGTACGACGTGCGCGTGCGCATACGGCCCGCGGAACCGGGCGAGCCGGAAGAAAGCTTTCCGCAGATGGCGAGCATGCCGAGTGCGCCGGGAGTGCTGGGGAAGGCGGCGAGCGTGTTGACGTACTTTGCGGGGAGGGGGAAGAAATGATGCAGTGGCTCAAGGATTTGATGTCCCCGGATCTGCTCCCTCCCCTTCCGGGGGAGGGCTGGGGTGGGGGCCGCGGCGCTGGAACTGGCAGCCATGAGGTGATGAAGGCCGCTGTGCCCCCACCCCAGCCCTCCCCCGGAAGGGGAGGGAGAAATGCCAGCGTACGCGCCGAACCGGACGAAACCCTCGCCAAACAACTCGCCCTCGTCATCGACCTCAACGTCTGCGTCGGCTGCCATGCCTGCGTCACTTCGTGCAAGCAGTGGAACACCTCCGGCAGCGCCGGCCCACTGGCGGATGCTCAGCCCTACGGCGCCAATCCCACCGGCACCTTCTTCAACCGCGTGCAGACCTACGAGGCCGGCACCTTTCCGGCCACGCAGACGGTCCACTTCCCCAAGAGCTGCCTGCACTGCGAAGACCCGCCCTGCGTGCCCGTGTGCCCCACGGGGGCCAGCTACAAGCGCAAGGAAGACGGCATCGTGCTGGTCGACTACGACAAGTGCATCGGCTGCAAGTACTGCGCATGGGCCTGTCCCTACGGCGCGCGCGAGCTCGACGAAGAGCGCCAGGTCATGACCAAGTGCACGCTGTGCGTCGACCGCATCTACGACGAGCACCTGCCCAAGGAAGACCGCAAGCCCGCCTGCGTGAAGGCCTGCCCCACCGGCGCGCGCCTGTTCGGCGACGTGAAGGATCCGGACTCCGAAGTGTCGAAGGCCATCCGCGAACGCGGCGGCTACCAGCTGATGCCTGAGTGGGAGACCAGCCCGGCCAACCAGTACCTGCCGCGCCACGTGACGCAGCAGACCGCAGGGCAGGAGTAGCCCGATGCATCCCGCGTTCTCCATTCTTTTCTTCACCACGCTGGCCGGCGCCGCGCAGGGCCTGGTCGTCGCGCTCGCGCTCGCGGTGCTGTTCGGCCTGGGGCTCGCGCCCGGCTTTCTCGCGCTGGCGCTGGGCGTGGCCGAAGTGCTGCTCGCGGCCGGCCTCGCGGCCTCGTTCATGCACCTGGGCCGCAAGAGCCGCGCATGGCGCGCCGTGCTGATGTGGCGCACCTCGTGGATGTCGCGCGAAGTCATCGTGCTGCCGGCCTTCATCGCGCTGGTGGCGCTGTGGTGGCTGTCGCTGCGCTTCGGCGCCGGTGCGCCGTGGTCGTGGCTGCTGCCTGTGCTGGTGCTGTGCGGCGCGGTCGCGCTCTGGTACTGCACCGCCATGATCTACGCCTGCCTGCGCTTCATCGAGGAATGGGCGCACCCGCTCACCATCGTCAACTTCACGCTCATCGGCCTGTCGTCGGGGCTGGTGCTGGCCTGTGCGATGGCGGTGCTGTCGGGCGAAACACGCTTCGTGCAGCTGTTCGGTCCCTGGGCACTCGCCGCCACGCTCGCTGCATGGGCCGCGCGCGGCGGGGCGCTCAGGCGCAACGCGGCAATCCGCCACAAGTCGACGCTGCAATCGGCCACCGGCATCCGCGCCGAGAAGCTCGTGCAAAAGTCGATGGGCATGTCGGCCGGCTCGTTCAACACGCGCGAGTTCTTTCATGGCGCCACGCTGGCCGCGCTCAGGAACATGAAGCTCGGTTTCCTGCTGCTGGCCTTCGTGCTGCCTTCGCTGTTGCTGCTGTGGGGCGTTGCCAGCGGGGCCGCGTGGCCGTGGCTGTTGGCGGTGCTGGTGCAGGCGCCCGGTCTGCTGGCGGAGCGCTGGTTCTTCTTCGCGCAGGCGAAGCACCCGCAGAACCTGTATTACCAGGTGGTGTCCTAACCTATCGGCGGACGGAACGAAGGCGCCGCGAAAAACGCGCAGCCGCTAGACGTTGGCCAGCAGGCCGCCGTCTACGCGAATGACCGAGCCCGTCACGTACGAAGCGTTGCGGCTGGCCAGGAAGGCCACGACGTCCGCGTATTCCTGTGGGTCACCGTAGCGGCCGACCGGAATGCTGGCGGTGCTTTCGTTTGTCACGTCTCTCACTGGGCGGTTCTCGCGCTTGGCTTTCTGCTCGTCGAGGAACTTGATGCGGCCTGTGGCTACACGGCCCGGCAGGACAACGTTGCAGGTGATGCCATCCCCGCCGACTTCGCGCGCAAGCGTTTTCGACCAGCCCAGCAGCGTCATGCGCAGCGCATTCGACAGGCCGAGGTTGGCAATCGGCGCCACCACACCCGACGAGGTGCTGGTGACGATGCGGCCGAACTTGCGCTCGCGCATGCCGGGCAACACGCGGTCGGTGATGGCGATGACTGACATCACCATGCTCTGGAAGTGCCTGCTCCACAGATCGCTGCTCTGGCCGGAGACGGGCGTGGGCGGCGGGCCGCCGGTGTTGTTGACGAGCACGTCCACCGGGCCGAGCCGGCTTTCGATGCGCGCGATGTTCGCGTCGATCACGGACGGGTCTCCGAGGTCCCAGGCAAGGGTGAGGGCCTCGCCGCCGGCTTTGGTGATCTGTTCGGCCACGACGCTCGCCGCAGCGAGGTCGATGTCGGCCAGCGCAACGCGCGCGCCCTCGCGAGCGAGCGTGCGCGCGATGGCGCTGCCCAGGCCGCCGCCGGCGCCGAGCACCAGTGCTGTCTTTCCGAAGAGTCCGAGGTCCATGGAGGTGTCTGTGTAGTTGTGGGTGACGAGAGAGAAGCGAAGGAGCCCGGCGCGCTTAGATCAGCTTGCCCGGATTCATGATCTGGTTCGGGTCGAGCGACTGCTTGATGCGCATCATCAGGTCGAACTCGACCTCCGACTTGTAGTGCCGCAGCTCGTCGCGGCGCAGCTGGCCGACACCGTGTTCGGCGCTGATGCTGCCGTTGGCGGCCGAGACGATGTCGTGCACGATGCGGTTGAAGCGCGCCGTGGTGATGGCCAGTTCCTCGGGCGAGGTGTCCAGCGGCAGCAGCACGTTGTAGTGAAGGTTGCCGTCGCCAAGGTGCCCAAAATTGATGATGCGCACGCCCGCCTGCGCGCTGCGCAAGGCGGCATCGGCTTCGTGCGCGAATGCGGCGATGGCCGAGATCGGCAGCGCAATGTCGTGCTTTACTGCCTTGCCTGCGCGCATCTGCGCCTGCGAGATGCCCTCGCGGATCTTCCAGAAGGCCTGCGTCTGCGCGCCGTTCACGCTCACCGCCACGTCGTCGATCACCTCCTGTTCCAGCGCTTGGCCGAGGCTGCTTTCGAGCAGTTCGGCCAGGCCTTCGCCCTGGGTGTCGGCCAGCTCGATGAGCGCATGGAACGCATGGGCTGAACCCAGCGGCGCGCGCACGTCCGCCACGTGCTCGAGGATGAGATCGAGCGATTCGGCCGAGAGCATCTCGAAGGCCACCAGCCGCTCGCCGCAGGCCGCGCGCAGCTGTGCGAGCAGGCGCACCAGCGCGTCGATTTCCTTCGCGCCCACCCACGCGGTTGCGCGAGCCACGGGTCGCGGGTGCAGCTTGAGCACCGCCGCGGTGATCACGCCCAACGTGCCTTCGGAACCGATGAACAGGTCGCGCAGGTCATAGCCGGTGTTGTCCTTGCGCAGCGCACGCATGCCGTTCCAGACGCGCCCGTCGGGCAGCACCACCTCCAACCCCAGCGCCAGTTCGCGTGCATTGCCGTAGCGCAGCACAGCGATGCCGCCGGCGTTGGTGGCCAGGTTGCCGCCGATGGTGCAACTGCCCTCGGAGCCCAGGCTCAGCGGGAAGAAGCGGTCCGCTTCCAGCGCGGCGGCCTGGATGTGCGCGAGCAGCACGCCGGCTTCGGCCGTCAGCGTGTTGTTGAGCGGATCGACCGCGCGGATCGCGTTCATGCGCACTGTGCTCAGCACCACCTGCGCCCCGCTGCCGTCGGGCGTGGCGCCGCCGCTCATGCCGGTGTTGCCTCCCTGCGTGACCACAGGGGTATGGGTCTCGTGGCAGATGCGCATGACCTCGGCGGTCTGCGCGGTGTCGGCCGGGCGCACGACGATGCTGCTGCGGCCGGTCCACTTCTTGAGCCAGTCGGTTTCGTAGGGGGCCTTGGCGTCGTCGCCGCTGACCAGGCCGGCGTCGCCGACTGCGGCGTGCAGGCGCTTGAGGAGTTCGGGGTGCATGTTGCTCATATGTGTGTCACCAACCCAGTTGGATGCGGCCGAGGGCCATGGAAACGGCGGCCTGAGTGGGCTCCACCACCGGCAGGCCGGTGGCTTCCTGCAGCGGCGCGCGAAAAGGCGCCATGCCGGCGCAGCCCATCACCAGCACGTTGGCGCCGTTCTCTTCGCGCAGGCGCCTGCCCGCCTCGACCATGGCCGAGAGGGTGGCGTCCTGGTCCGACAGCTCGGACACGGTGCGGCCGATGGCGGCTTCGCCCGCGACGCGCTGTGCGATGCCCATGGCGCCCCAGGTGCGCCAGTGGCGGCCGATGGAGCCTTGCAGGATGGCGATGACGCCGAAGCGCTGGCCCAGCGTGAGCGCGGTGAGTGCGGCGCACTCGCTGATGCCGAAAGAAGGCACCCCCTTCATCTCGCGCAGCATGTGCAACCCGGGGTCGCTGAAGCAGGCGGTGACGAAGCCGGCGGCGTCGCCCAGGTGCTCCTGTGCAAAGCGATGCACCGACAGCGCCGCGCGGTCCACATCGTGCTGTGTCTGCACGCCGGTGGGGCCGTCGGCCAGCGTCACGCATTCGATGCGCGGGCCGTCGGGCCGGCGCAGCGGCGCCATGGCGGCATCGATGCCGGCAGTGACGGCTTCGCTGCTGTTGGGGTTGATGACGTAGAGAGTCTTGTGCATGGCAGCCTGGTGAACCTTGAACACATTGGTATGACCCGGCAAGGCGGGCGCCGAGGGCTCAGAGTTTAGGAGCGCATGGGCGCGTCGACACTTGCCAATTCATGCGTCATCATTAACACCTTGTTATTTTCTTCCTCGCCATGTCATTCAATCTGAGGCAGATCGAAGTCTTTCGCGCCGTCATGATCACGGGCTCCATCCGTGGGGCTTCGCAACTGCTGTTCGTGTCGCAACCGGCGGTGAGCCGGCTGCTGTCGCACACCGAGGCGCGGGTCGGCTTTCCGCTGTTCGAGCGTATCCGCGGCCGGCTATACGCCACGCCCGAGGCCAAGAAGCTGTTCCACGAAGTCGAGCAGGTGTATGCCGGCGTCAAGCGGGTGAATGAGCTCGCGCGCGAACTCGCCGAGCACCAGGAAGGCATCCTGAACCTGGTGGCCAGCCCGAGCGTGGGTCAGATGGTCATCCCGATGGCCATGGCCGAATACCGGCACAACAACCCACAGGTGAAGCTCACCTTCCATTACCTGGGCCACACACCGCTGATGGAGCGGCTGCTCAACCGGCAGGCCGACCTGGCGCTGTCGATCCTTCCCGTGAACCACCCGAACCTGGAGATGGAAGAGATCGGCAGTGGCCGGCTGGTGTGCATCTGTCCCTACAACCATCCGCTGGCGCGGCGCGCCACGCTGGCGGTGGCCGACCTGCTGCCGTTTCCGCTCATTTCGTACGACCGGGCTTCGCCCTTCGGTGCCATGGTCGGCGCGCTGTTCGAGGCCAGCGGCGAACCTGTGCGCGCCGCCATCGAGGCCGGCTCGCCGCAGAACGCCTGCGCGCTGGTGCAGGCCGGCGCGGGCATCGCGCTGGTCGACGAGTTCTCGGCGCGCAGCTGGGCAGCCAGCAAGTTCGTGGTGCGGCCCGTGGTGAACGCGCCGGTGCTGAAAGCCACGCTGGTGCGGCTGCGCACCGAACCCATGTCGCAGCTGGCACAGGCCTTCGTCGAGGTGCTGCAAAGCGTGATGGAGCGGGAGGGCTTCCGGGTTTCTACCCAAGAGACTTAACAACATGTTAAGCATGGCACTCAAACTGTCACGCGACAGCACGGGTCCGCGTCGGAATAATCGCCGCAACAAAACGCCGATCTGGAGTGCTTTCAGTGCCTGCCACCACCATCCGCGACGTCCGAAACGAATGCCTATTTCTGACTGATGCGCGTCAGCCTGTCCGGGGCCTCAAGGAGGTGCGGGGAGCCGGTCGGTGAAGCTCGGGCTCCAGGGCCGGCACGCACTAGTCTGCGCATCGAGCCGCGGCCTCGGACGCGCCTGCGCCGTTTCGTTGGCCGGCGAAGGCGTGAGCCTCACGCTGGTGGCACGGGGCCGCGAAGCCCTCGAAGAGACGGCAGCACACATCCGCCGCACGAGTGGCGTGACGGTGCATGCCGTGGTGGCGGACATCACCACGCCAGCCGGGCGGGAAGCCGCGCTGGCCGTGCACCCGGCGCCTGACATCCTCGTGAACAACGCGGGCGGACCCAAGCCCGGCCATTTCAGAGATTGGGATCGCGACATCTGGATTGCCGCGCTCGACGCCAACATGCTCGCTCCCATCGAGATGATCCGCGCCACGCTCGACGGCATGGTGGCGCGCCGCTTCGGGCGCATCGTGAACATCACCTCGGCTGCCGTGAAGGCGCCGATCGACATCCTCGGCCTATCCAACGGCGCACGCTCCGGCCTGACCGGTTTCGTGGCCGGCTTGGCGCGCCAGAACGTGGCGCACAACGTCACTCTCAACAACCTTTTGCCCGGCCCGTTCGAGACCGAGCGGCTGCTGGAAACCGCGCGCCAGTGGGCGCAGGACCGTGGCCTGGATGAAGACGAAGTGCTCGCCCGCCGCCGCGCCGCGAACCCGGCCGGGCGCTTCGGGCTGCCGCACGAATTCGGCGATGCCTGCGCCTTCCTGTGCAGCGCGCAGGCCGGCTTCATCACGGGACAGAACCTGCTGCTTGACGGTGGTTCGTATCCAGGCACCTTCTAGCCATGATCGTCATGAACGCGACCCTAGACAAACCCTTCGACCTCACGATCCGCAATGGCCGCATTTCCAATGCGGACGCCAGTTTCCACGCCGACATCGGCATCACCGACGGCGTGATTTCGCAGATCGGGGCGAACCTGCCGCCCGGTACGCGCGACGTCGACGCCGCGGGCCGCTGGGTGCTGCCCGGCGGCATCGACAGCCACTGCCACATCGAGCAGCTCTCGGGCATGGGCGTGATGTGCGCGGACGATTTCTACTCGGGCACTGTGTCGGCTGCGTTCGGCGGCACCACCACCATCCTGTCGTTCGCGGCACAGCACCGCGCCGACAGCATTCCCGAGGTGGTGGCCGCCTACGGCAGGCTGGCGCGCGAGAAGGCGGTGATCGACTACGGCTTTCACCTGATCCTGACCAATCCCGACGAGACCGCGCTGCGCGAGCACCTGCCCAAGGTGATCCGCGACGGCATCACCTCGCTGAAGGTCTACATGACCTACGACAAGCTCAAGCTCGACGACTACCAGCTGCTGGAAGTGATGTCGGTGGCCGGGGAGGAAGGCGCGCTCGTGATGATGCACGCCGAGAACCACGACATGATCCGCTGGATCGCGCACCGCCTGCTCGAGCGCGGCCACGTCGCACCGAAGTTCCATGCGGTCGCGCACGACACGCTGGCCGAGTCCGAGGCCACGAACCGAGCGATCGCGCTGGCGCGTCTGGCCGACGTGCCGGTGCTCATCGTGCACGTGGCGGGCCGCGAGACGGTGGACGTGATCCGCAATGCACGCCTGCTGGGTGCAGCCGTGTACGCAGAGAGCTGCCCGCAGTATCTGTTCCTGGAAGCCGACGACAGCGACCTGCCCGGCATGGAGGGCGCGAAGTTCTGCTGCAGCCCACCGCCGCGCGATGCCGATTCCCAGGAAGCGGTGTGGGCCGGGCTCAAGGACGGCACGCTCGGTGTGTATTCGTCGGACCACGCGCCCTACCGCTTCGATGCCTCGGGCAAGCTGCCCAAGGGCGATGCCACCACCTTCAAGGAAATGGCCAACGGCGTGCCTGGCATTGAGCTGCGGCTGCCGCTGCTGTTCTCCGAAGGCGTGATGAAGGGGCGGCTGAGCATCGAGGAGTTCGTCGCGCTCACGTCCACCAACCATGCCCGCATGTACGGCCTTGCGCCGCGCAAGGGCACCATCGCCGTGGGCGCCGATGCCGACATCGTGCTGTGGAATCCCAAGCGCATCGTCGAGGTCAGCGCCGCGATGCTGCATGACAACGTGGGCTACACGCCCTACGAAGGTCGCGTGCTGCAGGGCTGGCCCGAGGAGGTGTTCAGCCGCGGGCGGTGCGTGGTGCGCGACAACGCGCTGCAGGTGGAGCGTGGAACGGGCGAGTACATCGCCCGCGGGCGCCCCGACCCGCTGGCCAGCCGGCCTGCCGCGTCGCTGGAGCGCGGCCGTTTCAGCGAACTCGTTGGCCTGTCGCGCGGCACCTGAATCCGATTTTTCCCCGGGCCGGTCACTGCCGGCCGCTTTTCGATAAATCCCCCAGGAGTTGAACCATGAAGTCCCCATCCCATTCTTCGTGCCTTCGCGCCGTGCCTCTCGCGCTGCTGTGTTGTTTTGGCGCGAGCGCCGCCCTGGCCCAGGCGCCGCTGCGCACCGCGGTCGACGCCACCTTCGCGCCGCATGCGATGGCCAAGCTCGGCGGTGGCGTACAGGGTTTCAACGTCGACCTCGGCGAGGAACTGGCCAAACGCCTGGGCCGCAAGATCGAGATCGAGGGCGCGGAGTTCTCGGGTCTCGTGCCGGGCCTGAACAGCCGCCGCTACGACTTCCTGATTGCGCCCGTCACGGTCACGCCCGAGCGCGCGAAGTCGCTTCTGTTCACCGAGGGCTACCTGGACACCGACTACACCTTCCTCGGTGCCAAGGCGGCACCGGCCATCGAGAAGCTCGAAGACCTCAAGGGCAAGACCGTGGCGGTCAACAAGGGCTCCAACTACGAAGGCTGGGCCCGCGACAATGCCGCGAAGTACGGCTTCAAGTTCGACGTATACGGCGCCAATGCCGACGCCGTGCAGGCCGTGCAGTCGGGCCGCGCCGATTACAACCTGGCCGGCACCACGGTGGTGGCCTGGGTCGCCAAGCAGAACCCGAGCCTGAAGACCAGCTACACCATCAAGACCGGGCTGGTGTGGGCGCTGCCGTTTCGTGTGGACGACAAGGCCGGGCGCGACGCCGCGTCGAACGCGCTCAAGTGCATGAAGAAGGACGGCACCGTCGCCAAGCTCGCAGTGAAGTGGTTCGGCTTCCAGCCCACTGCTGAAGACGCCGCTGTGAAGATCGCCCCGGGCACCGGCGTGCCCGGCACCGACGGCTACGACCCGACCCCCGTCACCCCCAAGTGCGCCTGATGCCCATTCTGGAAGTCACCGGACTGCGCAAGTCCTACGGCAGCACCGAGGTGTTGCGCGGCGTCGACCTGCATGTGAATGCAGGCGAGCTGGTGTGCGTGATCGGGCCCTCGGGCTCGGGCAAGAGCACGATGCTGCGCTGTTGCAATCTGTTGGAGACGCCCACTGGCGGGCGCATCCTCGCCAATGGACATGACGTGACCTCGGCCACGGTGGACATCAACCGGCTGCGCCAGGACATCGGCATGGTGTTCCAGCAGTTCAACCTGTACCCGCACCTCACAGCGCTGGACAACGTTTCGCTCGCGCTGCGCAAGGTGCAGCGGCGTCCGAAGGCCGAGGCCGAAGCACTGGCGCAGGTTGCGCTCGAACAGGTGGGGCTGGGGGGCAAGGCCAGGTCGTTCCCCGCCGAACTCTCGGGCGGCCAGCAACAGCGCGTGGGCATTGCGCGCGCGGTGGCGCTCAAGCCGCACGTGATTCTTTTCGACGAGCCCACGAGCGCACTCGACCCCGAACTGGTGGAAGACGTGCTTAACGTGATGCGGGACTTGCGCCAGCGCGGCATGACCATGCTGGTGGTCACGCACGAGATGTCGTTCGCCCATGCGGCCGCCGACCGAGTGGTGTTCATGGACGGTGGCGTGGTGGTCGAGCAAGGCAGCGCAGCCGATATGTTCGAGCGCCCTCGCGAAGCGCGCACGCAAAGCTTCCTGGCCCGTTACGGAAGCCGGCGATCATGACGGGCGGCGACAGCGGATTCTTCTTCACCTTCTTCAACCTCGCGGTTGCGAAGCAGTATTGGCCCAATATCGCGGCCGGCATGCTGGTGACGGTCGGGGTGGGCATTGCGGTGGTCGTCACGGGCACGGTGCTCGGGCTGTGGCTGGCGGTGGTTCGTGCGCTCGGGCGCCGCGCGCTTGCGCTGCCCATCGTGGCGTTCGCGGACATCATGCGGTCCTTGCCGCCGCTGGTGGTTCTCATCGTCCTGTACTTCGGGCTGCCCGCGCTCGGCCTGCCGCTGTCGGCCTTCGCCGTCACCTGGCTGTCGCTGTCGCTGGTGCTGGCCGCGTATGCGGAAGAAAGCATCTGGGCCGGCATATGCGCCGTGCCTTCAGGGCAGCTCGAGGCGGCGCGCTCCACCGGCATGCGCTGGTGGCAGGCGATGCGCTGGGTGGTGCTGCCGCAGGCCCTGCGGCGTGCGGTGCCGCCGCTGACCAACCGCGTGATCTCGATCACCAAGAACACCGCACTGGGATCGGTGGTGGCGCTCAACGAGATCTTGAACAACGCGCAGGGCGCGAGCAGCTACTCGGGCAATCCCACGCCGTTGACGATGGCCGCGTTCGCGTACCTAGTGGTGTTTCTGCCGCTGGTCGTGCTCTCGCGGTGGCTCGAACAACGCTGGCAGCGGAGGTAGGGACGCCATGGAAAGTCTGATCCAGAACTTCTTCAACCTCGAGATCTACGCCGCAGTTTTTCCGTACCTGTTGCGCGGCCTGTGGACGACCGTGTGGCTCTCCGCACTGGTCATACCGCTCGGCGCGGCCGCGGGGCTGGCGCTGGCGCTCGGCCTCACGCAGTCGGACAGCCGCGCCGTGCGCTGGAGCATCGTCGGCTACATCGATTTCTTCCGTGCGTTTCCGCCGCTGGTGCTGCTCATCCTGATCTATTTCGGTGGTCCGTTCCTGGGAATCGAGCTCGGCAAGGTCACTGCGGTAGCGCTCGCCTTCGTACTGAACAATGCGAGCTACTACGCCGAGGTGTTCCGCGCGGGGCTGGAAGGCGTGGCCAAGGGCCAGATGGAGGCCGCGCGCTCCACCGGCCTCACCCGCGCCCAGGCGCTGCGCCACGTGGTGGTGCCGCAGGCCGTGAAGAACGTGGTGCCCGACCTCGTGGGAAACAGCATCGAGATCGTGAAGCTCACCAGTATTGCGAGCGTGGTCGCCATGCCCGAGCTGCTGCGCGCCGCGCGCGATGCGCAGTCGCTGGTGTTCAACCCGTCGCCGGTGATGCTGGCCGCGTTCATGTACCTGGCGTTGCTGTGGCCGCTCACGCGCTGGCTCGGCCGCCTCGAACACCGCCGCGCGCGCCGCTGAGCCGGCGCCTTCGACGGCAGGACAACAAAGAAAACACTCTTCATCCAAAGGAATCCTCGTGACCCCAACCAAGATCAGCGAGACGTCGAAGGGCGTCTACATTATTGCCGCGACACCGTTCACCGACAGCGGCGAGCTCGACCTGGAGAGCACCGACAGCCTGACCGACTTCTACCTGGAGAAGGGCGTCACAGGCTTCACTATCCTCGGCATGATGGGCGAGGCACCCAAGCTCACCGAGGCGGAAACGTTGACCGTGATGGGCCGGGTGTTGAAGCGCGTCGGCACGCGCGCACCGGTGGTGGTGGGCGTGAGCCATGCGTCGAACCGGCACGTGGAGCGCCTGTCGAAGACCGCCATGGATCAGGGCGCCGCCGGCGTCATGCTGGCGCCCGTGGCCAACCTGAAGACAGACGAACAGGTCTACAACTACTACGCCACCGTGGCGAAGCTGCTCGGCCCCGAGATCCCGATCTGCCTGCAGGACTTTCCGCAGTCGACCGGCGTGCACATGTCGGTGTCGGTGATTCACAAGCTGATCGACGACTTCTCCCAGGTCGTGATGCTCAAGCACGAGGACTTCCCTGGCATGCGCAAGCTCAGCGAGGTACGCGAGCAGAGCGCGGCCGCTGGTCGCCGGCGCATCAGCGTGCTGGTGGGCAACGGCGGGCTCTTCCTGCCGCAGGAAATGCTGCGTGGCGCCGATGGCGCGATGACGGGCTTCGCCTATCCCGAGATGCTGGTGCAGGTGTGCAAGCTGTTCGACGGAGGCCGCAACGAAGAGGCTGAAGACCTCTTCAACGTGTACCTGCCGCTGCTGCGCCACGAGTTCCAGTACGGCATCGGCCTGGCGCTGCGCAAGGAGACGCTGAAGCGGCGCGGTGCAATCCGCTCGGCCTACGTGCGGCGGCCAGGGCCGGTGTTGAACGGCACGGACATGGCGGAACTCGGGCGGCTGATTCAACGGCTGGAGACGCGGTTGGCTGAACTGGCCTGAGTTGCTGGCTCTCGTACCCGTTTACTACCAGGTCGCGTCCTAGGCCTGGAAGTTCAGCCTAAGCCCCGGCGTCGGCCAGTCGTCGATGGCAATCAGCCGCCCGCTGCCCGACAGCGTGACGTAGGCCGTGCGCATGTCGCGTCCGCCGAAGCAGATGTTGGTGGTGTAGCGGTCGGGCAGCGGCATGTGTTCGCAGCTGCTGCCGTCCGGCGCGACGATGGTGATGCCGCCATGCAGCAGCGTGGCCACGCACAGGTTGCCCAGCGCATCGGCGGCCATCGAGTCGAAGCGCTGGTAGTGCCCGCCCGGCGATGCGCACAGCATGCGCCCGCCGTGCGGCGACGGCCAGCCGTCCTTGCGCACACGCCCCGGCGCCGTGATGTCGAAGGCCCAGAGCCGCGCGCCTTCGGTTTCGGCGTAGTAGAGCGTGCGGCCGTCGGGCGACAGCGCGATGCCGTTGGGCGTCATCACCGGCCGCGCCACCGCATGCGCGCCGCTGCCGTCGCCGTGGCCGTAGAACAGGCCGCCGCGGTCCATGTCGCGTTCGCGCGTCTTGCCCAGGTCGGTGAAGTAGAAGCCGCCCTGCGCGTCGAACACGATGTCGTTCGGCCCGCAGAGCGCGCCGCCGTCGGCCGTGTCGTAGAGCCTCTCGGCCCGGCCCGTGGCCAGGTTCACGCGCTCGATGCGTCCGCCCGAATAATCGTCGGCCTGGCCCACCGGGCGGTGGCAGCCGTCGGCCTCGGTGTGCCAGCGAAAGCCGCCGTTGTTGCACACGTATACCGCACCGTCCGGCCCCATGGCCGCGCCGTTCGGCCCGCCGCCCAGGTCGGCCACCACCTGCACCAGCCCGTCGTGCCGCACGCGCGTGAGCGTGCCGCGCGCAATTTCGACCAGCAGCACGGAGCCGTCGTCCATGGCAACAGGCCCTTCGGGAAACTGCAGGCCGGTGGCGAGTTCGCGGATGTGCATCGGGAGCCCCTTTTCTTCTTTGCAGGGGCTCCGAGTTTGCTTCTTCCTGGCTATTTCGTCATGCCTGGACCGGCATCAGCAATTTGTCGGGCGTGATGGGCAGGTCGCGCACGCGCCGTCCGGTGGCGTTGTAGACCGCGTTGGCAATGGCGGCGGCCACGCTGGTGATGCCGATTTCGCCCACGCCCTTTACGCCCATGCGGTTGACGCGGGTGTCGGTTTCGGGCGCGAAGAGCACCTGCACGTCGCCGATGTCCGCATTCACGGGCACGTGGTAGTCGGCCAGCGTGCGCGTGACGAAGTGGCCGCTGCGCTCGTCGAGCACCGACTCTTCCATCAGCGCGTTGCCGATGCCCCAGACAATGCCGCCGACGATCTGCGATGCCGCGGTCTTGGGGTTGAGGATGCGCCCGGCCGCAATCACCGCCAGGTAGCGCGGCACGCGCACCAGCCCCAGGTCTTCGTCGACCCACACTTCGGCAAAGTTGGCACCGAAGGCGTAGTGCGACCAGGCGGCGATGTCCGCGCCCGGCGTGGCCGTGTTGCTGGCGCGCCATTCGTTCAGCTGGGCCGCCTGCAGCAGCTCCGCCACGCTGGGTTCGCGCACGAAGCGCAAGCTCACCTTCTCGCGCAGCTGCTGCTTGGCCGCTTCGCAGACCGCGAGCGCCGCGGTGCAGAAGGTGTTGGCGCCCCAGGAGCCGCCCGAACCGGGCGTGGGCGGAAGCGCCGAATCGCCGAGCCGCACCTCGACCTTGTCGAGCGGCAGGCCCAGCGTCTCGGCGGCGGTCTGCGCAATGACGGTGTAGCTGCCGGTGCCGAGATCGGTCGCGCACATCTCCACCACCGCGCGCACATCGCGGCCGCTGCGCGTGAGCACAAGGTTGGCCGAGGCGCCGCGATGCGGTGCGCCGCGCGATGCCGCGCTCATGCCGTAGCCCACCAGCCAGTGGCCCTGCCTGCGGCTGCGCGGCATGGCGCTGCGGTTGCTCCAGCCGAATTTCTCGGCGCCGATGCGCATGCATTCGATGAGCGATCGGCTGCCGAAGGGCTTGCCCGTGTCCAGGTCGGTCCTGGCGTCGTTTCTCACGCGCAGTTCCACCGGGTCGATCTTCAATTGCTCGGCCAGCTCGTCCATCGCCGATTCGAGCGCAAAGCTGCCGGGCGCCTCGCCCGGTGCGCGGGTCCACTTCGGCGTCTGCACGTTGAGCCTGAAGGCGCGGTGGGTGACCTGCGAGTTGGGCACCTCGTACATCATCCGCGAGATGACGCCGGTCTGCTCGACGAACTCCTCGTGCACCGAGGTGTGGGTGACGGTGTCGTGGCCCAGCCCCGTGAGCCGGCCGCTGGCATCGGCACCCAGCCGCATGTGCTGGCGGTTGTGCTGGCGCAGTCCGACCACCATGAACATCTGCTGCCGCGTGAGCACATGCTTGACCGGACGCTTCACGAGGCGCGCGGCCAGCACCGCCAGCATTGCGTTGTCGCGCGTGAGGATCTTGCTGCCGAAGCCACCGCCCACGAACGGGCACACCACGCGCACGTTCTCGCGCGGAATGCCGAAGGTGGCGGCAATGGCGGGCGCGGCATCGCTCACCATCTGCAGCGAGTGGTGCACCGTGACCCTGTTGTCGCCCTCCCATGCGGCCACCGTGGCGTGCATCTCCATCGGGTGGTGGTGCTCGATGGGCGTGTTGTAGACCGCGTCGACCGTGCCCGCCGCGGCGCGCAGGCCCTGGTCGAGGTCGCCGCGCCGCGTGTCGGTCTTGTAGCCGGCGTTGATGGCGGCCGGCGCATAGGCATCCTTGACGTTGGCATCGAAGCCGATGCGCGGCTTTGCCGCGTCGTAGCTCACCTTCACCAGCGTGGCCGCATGGCGCGCCTGCTCGAGCGTCTCGGCCACCACGAAGCCGATGAGCTGGCCGTGGTGGTGAATGGCCGTGTCCTGCAGCAGCGGCGTGGCGCGCGTGAAGCGGTTCTGCGGCGTCTCGGGCGCGGGCGGTGGCATTTTGGGCACGTTCTTGTGCGTGAGCACCAGCAGCACGCCGGGCGATTGCTCCGCCGCCGCCGTGTCGATGTCGCGCACGCGCCCGGCCGCCACGGTGCTGCCCAGCGACACGCCGTACACCAGCCCCGGGTAGGAAAACTCGGCCGCATAGCGTGCCTGGCCGGTCACCTTGAGGCGGCCGTCCACGCGGTCGACCGGCTGCCCGATGAGGGGAGAAGCTTGCCTGTTCATGCCGTGCTCCTGCTCGTGGTTTCCAGCGCGCGCACGATGCTCCGTTTGGCCAGTTCGATCTTGAAGCGGTTGTGCTCGAAGCCCGTGGCACCGGCCAGCGCGGCTTCCGCCGCCTGGCGGAACAGCGCCATGTTGGGCTCGGCGCCCTGCAGCAGCGCCTCGGCCTCGCGCGCGCGCCAGGGCATGTGGGCCACGCCGCCCAGGCAGACGCGCGCCTGCCGGATGCGGCTGCCCTCCATGTCGAGTGCGGCCGCCACCGACACCAGCGCAAAGGCATAGCTGGCACGGTCGCGCACCTTCAGGTAGTGCGAGCGCTGCGCGAAGCGGGCGCTCTCGGCCGGCAGGTCGATGGCGGTGATCAGCTCGCCCGGCGCAAGGTTGGCGTCGAGCTCGGGCGTCTCGCCCGGCAGGCGGTGGAACAGCGCAATCGGAATCGTCCTGCGGCCTGAGGGGCCCTGCAGCTGCACCACCGCATCGAGCGCGTGCAGCGCCTGCGCCATGTCGCCCGGATAGCTCGCGATGCACTTCGCGCTGGTGCCCAGCACCGCGTGGTTGCGGTTGAAGCCCTGCAGCGCGCTGCAGCCCGTGCCGGGCTCGCGCTTGTTGCAGGGCTGGGTCACGTCGTAGAAGTAGGGGCAGCGCGTGCGCTGGCGCAGGTTGCCGCCGTTGGTGGCGGCGTTGCGCAGCTGGCCCGAGGCGCCTGCAAGAATGGCCTGCGCCACCAGTGGGTAGCGCGTGCGCAGCACGGGGTGGTTGGCCGTGTCGCTGTTGCGCGCCAGCGCGCCCAGCCGAAGGCCGCCCCCGGGCTGCGCCTCGATGGCCGCCAGCGGCAGGCGGTTGATGTCCACCAGCCGGTCGGGCGCTTCCACGCCTTCCTTCATCAGGTCGACGATGTTGGTGCCGCCGGCCAGGAATCTTGCCCCCGGCTGCGTGGCTGCTTGAACGGCCGTGTCCGCGTCGGTGGCGCGGGTGAATGCGAAGGGCTTCATGCGCGGCTCCTTCGGCTGCTGGCCGCGCGCGGCATCGCCAGGCTCACTTCGCGCACCGCGGCCACGATGCCGGGGTAGGCGCCGCAGCGGCAGATGTTGCCCGACATGCGCTCGCGGATCTCGGCGTCGCTCAGCGGCGCCATCGGCCCCGTGCGCCGCACATCGGCCGTGACATGGCTCGGCGCGCCTTGCTCGGCCTCGCGCAGCATGCCCACGGCCGAGCAGATCTGCCCAGAGGTGCAATAGCCGCACTGGAACCCGTCGTGCTTGATGAAGGCCGCCTGCATCGGATGCAGCTCGCTGCCGCGCGCCAGGCCTTCGATGGTGGTGATCTCCGCCCCGTCGTGCGAGAGCGCGAGCGCCAGGCACGAGTTGATGCGGCGGCCGTTGACGAGCACCGTGCACGCGCCGCATTGGCCGTGGTCGCAGCCTTTCTTCGTACCCGGCAGCGCCATCTGCTCGCGCAGCAGGTCGAGCAGCGTCGTGCGCGGATCGACCTGCAGCGCATGCGGCTTGCCGTTGACGCGCAGGGCAAGGGCCATGGAAGAAGAGGGTGGCGCTGCGTCGGCATTCGCCTGCGCGGCCGATGCCACCGACGCGGCCATGGGCGCGGACGCCAGGATGCCGGCGATGCCGGTCGTTCCGCTTTCCGCGAGGAAGGCGCGGCGGGTCAGCTGGCCGGCGGGTGAAGGGAGAAGAGGGCTGTTGCTGTCGTCGTCAGGCAAGTCATCGGCCTGCCGTTCATCGGAAAGGAGGGATGTCATCGTGTGGCAACTGGGGATCGATCGATGAAGGGACCTCGTCGCGCGGGCAGTGGCCCTTGCGCTTTTTTTCGAGGCGTCGATTCCTCAGCTTAGCCATCGATAACTTGTTGCAGGCATCGGTTTTTTTTATACCTGCGGGGTGCTCAGGCCATCCTGCGCCGCGTGTCGTCGTCGACCAGTTCGCGCAACGCGCTGAACAGCGGCGTGGTGTCCGTGTGCTTCCTGCCGTAGCCGAGATTGAAGGCGTAGTCGAAGTCCGCGGGGTTCGCGCCCTGGTTGTGCTGCAGGATCGTCTCGAGCTTGTCGAGTGCCTTCACGGCTTTCGCCTCGGGGGAGGTAGCGTTTTCGTACTCGTCCCAGAGCGACAGCAGTTCGGTGCGCAGCTTGTCGTCGAGCGGCGCCATGAGCGTGAGCAGGTCGTTGCGTTCGCGCTCGCTCTTGTCCGGATGCACATGCTGGCTCACCGCCGGAATGTCGCCATGAATGGCCTCGCCCAGGTCGTGCACCACGCACAGCTTGAGCACCTTCGACAGGTCGAGCCCGGCCAGCTCTTCCTCGAACGCCATCGCCATCAGGCACAGCCGCCAGCTGTGCTCGGCCGTGCTCTCCGCGCGGCCGGAGGAGGTGTGGCCGCTGCGCAGCACGTCCTTGAGTTTTTCCGCTTCGCGCAGGAACGCGAGCTTGCCCTTGAGTCTCTCGATGTTCATGGCGAGGGATCGTAGTCAGGCCACGGGCGGGTGTCTACGCATGAGATATGCGCGTGGGGATGCTCCTCTTGGGATGGGCCGCAATGTGGGCGACTTTCGTCGTCATGCTGGCAATCTACGGCGCGTAGTCCCCGTCAATCCCCCCCGCACCCGCTGCGCTCCAGTACAGGCAGCAGTTGCGGCCCCAGCGACTTCAGCAGCTGCGTCGGCAGCGCGCTCGTGAACCGGTAGCGGGCGGCGTACGGTTCGTTCACGTAGGCCATGATGGTGCCGAAGTAGCGGTCGCCGATCGTGAACACGAAGGTGGCCGAGCGGCTGATCTTGCGCTCGGCGCCCGCCCGTCCGCCGCGGCCGTTGTGCCCGTAGCGATGGTCGCCGGTGCCGGTCTTGCCGCCGACCTCGATTGCGCGGCCATTCGCGTCCACCAGTGCGCCCTTCAGGCGCCGCGCCGTGCCGTCCTGCACCACCTGCACCAGCGCGCGGCGCACCGTGGCGGCCACCTCGGCGGGCAGCACCTGCTGGGCGCCCGCGTCGCGCGGTTCGAGCCGTGTCTCGTAGGGCGTGTCGCGCGCGAAGTGCAGCGCGTCGACCCGTTGCACCGGCCGCCGCACGCCGTCGCTGGCGATGATGCCCATCAGTTCCGCCAGCGCGGCCGGCCGGTCGCCCGACGCGCCAATGGCGCTCGCATAGGAGGGCGTGAGCGATTCGAACGGGTAGCCCAGGCGCTGCCACGAGCGGTGGACCTCTGCGAAGGCGTCGAGCTCGACCAGTTCGCGCAGGCGCTTGTCCTGCGCGCTCTTGTGGCGCGTCTTGAAGAGCCAGGCGTAGACCTCCTGGCGTTCGCTCGCGCTCGCGTCCAGCACCTCGGTCAGTGTTGCGCCGGGATGGCGCCGCAGGTATCCCACAAGCCAGAGCTCCAGCGGATGCACGCGCGCCACGTAGCCGCGGTCGGCAAGCGACAGGCCGGCATAGGTGCTGCGCAGCGCCCGCAGTGCGCGCGGCGAGCCGGCGCCCTTGCCCAGCCGCTGCGTGAGCAGCTCGTCGAGCCGCTCTTCGCTGGCCTCGGGCTCGATCGTGAACAGCACGCTTGCCAGGCGCGGCGCCGATGGCTTCAGGCCCCGCAGCAGCAGTGCTTCGGCGCCCGCGGCCGACTGGCGCTGGTACTTGCGATAGAAGCGGATCAGGTAGGCCGAGCCTTCGCGGTCGGCAAAGCGCGCGAGCATCTCGCGCCGGCGCGGGTCGGCCGGGTCTTTCAGCAGGCGCTCGGCGTCGGACGCGCCGCCGAACATGCGGTGGCGCACCACGTCGCGCATCAGCCGGATGAACACCAGGTTGATCGAATGCTTGAAGCCTTCGCGCACCGTCATCGATTCGCTGTTGCGCGAGCGCTCGAAGTTCTCGAACTGGTGCAGGCCGCCGCCGGTGAAGAAGGACTCGCCCGGGTTCGCCGAATACTTTCGCTCCATGGCCGCCTCGAGCATCGGCGCAAGACGGTGATCCTTGGCGCGCAACAGGTACTGCCGCGCCCACGCACCGAGCGGATCGCGCGGGTTGTTCGGCAGCGCGGCGAGCTGGGCGGGGCTCTGGCCGGACCAGCGCGCGTGCAGCTCGGCCACGAGCTCCAGGTAGCTCACCAGCGTGCGCAGCTTGGCGGTCGAGCCCAAGTCCAGCCGCGCGCCCTGGTTCACGTCGAAGGGCTGGTTGATGTTGTCGGCCTGCACGCGCAGCAGGTTGGCCTGCGCGCCGCGCTCGAACAGCGTGAAGCTGTAGATCAGCGGAGCCGGGTCCGCACCCGGGTCGAGCAGATGGGGGCCGAACAACCCCGCTGCCTTGGCTGCGGCGGGCGTCCGCAGGCCGGCCAGCACCCGCGCCGCGAGTGCCTGCGCTTCGCCGTCCAGGCTGGTTTCGGCTTCGAGGTCGAGCCGCTCCAGGTCATAGGCGCGCGGCACGTCGAGCAGCGTGGAGATGTGGGTGCGCAGCGCGGTCGTGGCCTTGCGCTGCACGAAGTCCGTCCGCGGCGTTGGCGGCAGTTCGGGCCGCAGGTGCAGGGGCAGCGGCAGTGCCGCATCGCGCAGCGAGGGCGCGATCAGGCCCGCCTCGGCCATCAGCCGCAGGTAGCTGTCGGTCAGCCGCGCGAGGCCGGTGCCGTCGCCGAGCAGGTGCTGCGATGGGCGGCGCTGCGCGATCATCAGCGACAGCGCCTGCTTGAAGGCTTCCGCCTGGCGCCGCAGCGCCTCGGGCGTGGGCGCCGCCCCCTCGGCGTTGTCGGCGAGCAGGCGGTTGACCTCGTGGAAGTCGCGTCCGTACCAGGCCCACAGGCCATCGCCCAGGCCGTGCACCTCGCCGATGCCCGGGCGTGCGGCCAGCGGCACGGTATCGAGGTAGTCGACGACGATCTGGCGCCGCCGCGCCAGCGTGTCGTCGCCGTCCTGGTAGGCGCGCACCGAGGCCGAGACCATCTGGCGCAGCTTCTCGCGCACCGAGCCGGTGCGGCCCTGCGGCGAATGGCGGTACTTTTCGATCTGGGTGGCCAGGGTGCTGCCGCCCGTCGCCGACCCTCGCGGGTTGAACACCCGCAGCCCCTGCTCGACCGCGGCCTTGGCAAAGCGTTCCGGATCGAGTGCGGGGTTGCGCTGCGCCGATTCCGCGTCGAGCAGGTGGCGGTCCTCGACGAACAGCAGGGCGCTCACCAGCAGCGGCGGCACGTCTTCAAAACGCTCGTAGGCGCGCTGGGGCACGCGTGTGTGCAGCAGCGCCGCATTGCGGCAGTCGCGCACAGTCAGGCCGGCCTGGTTCTTCTCGCGGTAGGGCGTGAAAAGCCCTTGCTCCTGCAGCTCGACCAGCCGCGGCGACATGCGTGCCTGGCGCGTGATGGCAAAGCCCTGGGGCTCCAGGCGGTCGATGAAGTGGGGAAGATCGTGGTAGCCCAGCCGTTCGTCGTACGGCCCGGTCTGGGGAAAGCGGATGGCATCGCTGGCACCGGCGCCGACGCTGAAGCCGGTACCGCTGGCAAAGTCGCGCCAGAAGGCCGATTGCCATCGAGAAGTCTTCAACTCGTTGACAACCGCGTATCCGGCGAGCGCGCCCAGCACGGCGAATCCGCCACCGATCCACAAGACCTTCTTGAACCTTGTCATGCTGCCTCGCAAACAGTCTGAACCACGGGTTCGTGCATTGCGATGATGCGCTTTCCGTGGCCGGTTGGCGCGTGCGCCCGAGGGTCTTTGGTGCGGGACAACTACCTATGGCGGACTACAGTTGCATTGGCATACAAGATGTAGTTCTTTTGTTTTCAATGACAACGAGGCTCGGTCTTCCTCAGCCCACCGCCTTGATGAGCCGTTCGCGCCCCGCCTTGGCCAGCATCGAAGCCACCGCGCACGAGGCCAGCCGCGCCGGCTCCGAGTCGGCCCGGCTCGTCAGGATCACCGGCACCTTGGTGCCCAGCACGATGCCCGCCGCAAACGCCCCGCCCAGGAAGCTGAGGCTCTTCGCCAGCATGTTGCCCGCGTCCAGGCTGGGCACGATCAGCACGTTGGCGCGCCCCGCCACCGGCGAGACGATGCCCTTGATGCGCGCCGCCTCGGCGTCGATGGCGTTGTCCATGGCCAGCGGCCCGTCGAGCTGCGCGCCCGTGATCTGGCCGCGGTCGGCCATCTTGCACAGCGCGGCCGCGTCGAGCGTGGAGGGCACCTTGGGGTTGACCGTTTCCGTGGCCGAGAGAATCGCCACGCGCACCGCCGGCATCTGCAGCGCATGCGCCAGGTCGATCGCGTTCTGCACGATGTCGACCTTCTCCTCGAGCGTGGGCGCGATGTTGATCGCGGCGTCCGAAATGATCAGCGGCTGCGCGTGGCCCGGAATGTCCATCACGAAGCAGTGACTGATGCGCCGCGACGTGCGCAGCCCGCCTTCGCGCCGCACCACCGCGGCCATCAGCTCGTCGGTGTGCAGGCTGCCCTTCATCAACGCATCGACCTCGCCGCGCAGGGCCATGGCGACGGCTGCGTCGGCCGCGGCGTGGCTGTGGGGGGCGTCGACGATGGGGATGGCCGAGAGGTCTGCTCCGGCTTCGCGTGCCGCCGCCTCGATCTTTGCGCGCGGGCCGACCAGCGTGGGGGCGATGAGGCCCAGCGCGGCGGAAGCCAAGGCGGCTTCGAGCGACACGGCGTTGGCCGGGTGGACGACCGCGACGCGCAGGGGAGGGAGGGCGCGGGCTGCGGTGATCAGGCGGTCGTAGTGGGGGTGGGAGGCTAGGGCAGTTGAAGACGCCATGCGCGCTCCGGAGGTTGGGTGGTTCGACGAGTTTTCCAACGCATCACGACATTGCCCTGATCAACTCGAGCGCGCGACCGCGAGCATCAGGCGCGAGTGCATAGAAGGCGAGCAGCAGTTCTGCCGCATCGTCATCAGTGGCGTAGAAGTAGGCGACCGGGACATTGAGCACAGCAGCCAATCGCTCTACGGTCAGCCAATCCGGCGCGTGTTTGCCCCGTTCATATTGGTTCATCCTGGCGCTCGATGACATCTCGTCGATGCCGGCCATGATTCCCAACTTCTCCTGCGACAAGCCGGCTCGAAGTCGAGCGGCCTTCAGGCGCTTTGCAAGTACCGACAAAAAAAGCACCCCTAACAATTTTGATCAGGGATGCTCAAAGTTTCCGGTGCGGGCTACACTAAGGATTGCTTAGTAAGACGGGGGGTTGTCTTGGACGCGTCAGACATTCTTGAGAGCAAGTTGTCCCAACTGCAATCTCTGTTGAGTTGCTGCTATGGCGATGGGGGCGAGTGGTTCGAAGTGATCGGGGCGAGGCATCGGGACAACATCATGTGGATTGCGGCGGATCTGGCTGAAGATGCTGCAGGTCTCTTCGAAGAAGTGATGACGTCGAGGTGCAACGGAGTTGCGCGATGCGACGAGCAACCGTAATCACAATCTGCTGAGAATCGATTCATGGGTCAAGCGGAAAAGTCGTCATCGTATGAATCTGGTGGCCTATTTTTCTTCGGAGGAAAGCACGAGACGGACCATGTGCGTGATCGTCTGTGCCCAGTTTGCAACCGGGTTCGATGCACTTATCGAGGCGTCTAGATCCAGTCGAAATTGAAGATCATCGGGTGATACGTGAGTCGCTTCCAAGTCTTGTCTTCTGAGGATACGCACGCTTGAGTCCGACAAGTTGTAGAGCCTAGGCGTAAATGTTGGTTTCCAACGTGCGTTGTATATCCGCTCGCCGGCCATTGATTCATGGTTATAGCCCGCAGAATTTGTGCTGCCGTAGGCAGCAACTTCCGCGACGAATCGGTGCTGCAATGGCGTCCACGCGGACGGGGTAGCGGCCGTGGATTGATTGAACTTGCGAAGCACTCGGTCGACAATTTCCGAGAGGCTCTGACCTTCAGTCTCGCTGGCGGTCAACCCTACGCTAAGTAGATATACAGTGCTTTCGGAATCCAAAGAATCCACACTTGGTTCTACTTGGTGCAGACCGGAGAACTTATGAGACGAGTTCAAAAGTTGAGTGGTCTTTACCTCAATTCCATTCTTGCTGATGACGAAATCTCGCGCGTTCGTATGACCTCGCCACATGTCGAGAACTGAACTGTGCTGACTGGTATCAGAAGTCGAATCAAGCATAACCTCCAGGCACAGAAGTTCTCCGACCAACCCGAGGATGTGTTCTTCAGCAAGTGCAGTTCTACGAAGGGCTAACTCGATTAGTGGCTCCACTTGCCTAAAGGCCCGCGGAAGATTCTCCGATGTAGTGAATCCACATCTGGAGAGTTCGATGGCAATTACAGCGGCAAGGCTTATGAAATGAGGTTCGCCTGGGAGTGCGATCCTGTTTGCCTCGATCAAGATACCTGCTTCGGCAATCTGCCATCTATCGTATTCAAGATGCCGGCGTACCAGTCCCGAAGAGGCGTTAAGCCGACTGCCTACAAGGAACACCTCGATTGAACCTGTGGTGGTAGTAGCGATACCCAGCAGTCGATCCACTACCCACAAGGTCTTGCGATCAGCCTCGCGCTGCGGTTGAGCTAGGTTCTCAAGCTGCTCTCGCAGGTGCTCGTAATCCAACAAGATCTCAGATTTCATTCGATCCTCGCAGGGCGGCGACATGATCAGGTCCACCATGCGGGATTGCCAATCCCACTGCAATCGTTTCTTTCATTGTCGTGGGATCTACGACGATATGAAAAAGCACTAGTCCGGGATGTCCGCGCGGACGCCATGCACCGTCCGCGAGAAGTTTTGGCGCGCCCGATACGTTGTGGTAGTGATAATCAAAAACCTGGTCGCCAAACCAGCGCTCAGTAGGATTTCGCGACCCCCAAAGCGTGGCAAGCATATCGTTCCTGTTGTCCGAGAGCCCCCTCCGCATCATTGGGAGTGGTTGGCCATTGAAGTTCAGGGTTTTGCTTTTGGCTTCGGATCCAAATCGGATGCCGATGTAGAAGCGGGGAGCGGACTGTCGATAGGTGGTGATGTTGAGCAGGTTCCACGGCATCGATGGATTGTCCGTAGGCATGAAACCGGGAGTATTTGGTTGCGAAAGAACTGCGTCCCAGAGTCGCAAGTAAGCGGCGATGGAGTAAGGGCACGTAGATGGCTCTACGCTCATTGGTAGGCTTTGGCGCCCCGGGGGACGGAATAGCGGGTCAGGTAAAGCGAGTAGTCGTTGCAAGCTAACCCATCGTCTCGAAAGTTCGAGCGAAAGATCCGGGTCATGTGTCGAGTAGCGCAAACTCTCTAGTATGTTGGCCACTTCAAGCATGCTCATCGGCGACGACTTGATCAGTCCGCGCTGAGAACCCTCCGGGTAGTCCAGTGGTTCCCAATCGCTCTTCTTCAGAAGCGTCGACAGAACGTTCAGGTTTTCTGAATAGTATTTGCCAGACACGGGTTCGAAGAGACGAATTGATGGCGTTGGGCCGGGATGTAGAGGCACACGTTTGCTTTCTACCTTCGACGTTGCTTTGAAAGCCTCTCCTTGGAGCACGAGAACGCCGTGGCCAAAAGGGGCATTCTCCTTATCCATATGTGCCATGATTTCGCTCTTCATGGCTCGATCGTTGTTGTGGTACTGACGGAACAAGTCCAACTGATCGGAAAAGGCGAAGACCTTACAAAAGGCGAAGTACTTTCCTCTATACCCAAACCATCGTTGCATCTGCATCTGTGTATCGGCTGCTGGTTCTTTCGCACTTCTCAAGAAGAGGCTGGTACACAGACCTTCAACAGTTAGGCCCCTAGAAAGCACATTTCCCGCAACGAAGATCGTGTAAATATCTCGCGGTGGAAGATATTGATCGTCAGCGACGCGACGTGGCGCGAACGCGGGTCGATCGGCGGCGCGAGGGTCGCTATTCAGTACTCGTATGTCTACGCCTTGAAATATCGAGTCCCTGAGCGTGGTTTTCACCTGCGCCCAGGTCACAGAGGACACGTCGCCCTGAAAAGCCCCAGGGATGGTAGCTAAGCTGCTCGCGGTGGTTTTGAATTTTTCCAGCCATTCTTCCCACAGCGATTCCTCTGCAGTGAGTCGTTCAACAAGACCTGCCGCATCAAGTTGGAACTCTCGATCCTCTGTTTCATGCTGAGGTTCGACTTCTATCGAACTAAGTCGCGGAAATTTAGACCACCTGACTATGTCCGCCGCGCCCGCAAACTGATCGTCTTTCAGCGCAGAAGGGTGGTAGAGCATGCTGTGAGGTTGCGGAAGGATCGCCTTCAACTGCTCCTCTGGCATGGCTTGTGTATTTGGCGCGGGGAGTGTCTTGCCGTCGAGTATCAACCGGACGGCACCTGCCACGAAGTAACTCCGCAATGCGTCGCCAATCATCTGCCAGCGCACGGACTCATAGGTCACTGTCATTGGCGCAGCGTCAGTGAGGGTGGGATCTACTGGTTCTGGAAACGGATACGACACGCATGGATCAGCCGACAAGGCTTTGAATCGCTCGTAGTAAAAGTCCCCCCCGGTGTAGTACGCCTTTAAACCCTCCGACTCTGTGTATGTTGTACTTCTCGGTGCAGTCGCTCCTTGATCGCCGGGCACTCTCAATGCTGCGTGAAAGTCGCGAGGCGCAAGGGGGTTGTGTGTTTGCTGCAGATAGTTGGCCTGCGGGGTGGCGGTGTATGCGATGTACGTCGCAAAAAGCCTGTCGTGTCGAGTTGCTGGAGCGCTCTTTGTGGACGACCAAAGTTGTTGAATGAACTTCGGTGTGATCTTCGAGCCATCTATCGCATCCAGAACGCTTGCATCGTCGGCTTCGTCGTCTAGAACGACCATAGTCGTTGGACGTGTTCGTGCAGTAATGGGCGTAGCGGATGTTTGTGCGTCAAGAAATCTCCCGAGCGCCAATAGGTGATCGTCCTCTTTAGGCACTACAAATATCACAGGCTTGCCGCCGGCCATGGCCGCGCGAACCTTGTTGCGAGCTCCTAGCAAATACCGCCCTGGATCGACGCGATCCTCGTTTGCCAGGATGTCTTCAGGTTGCGGCACCAATGCTCGCAGCGAATTCCTCTTCCAGGCACTGAAAAGGTCGGATCCGTCAAGCTGATTTAAGAGGCGCTCGTAGGTCTGAAGCCAAAGCGCGATGCGAGTACCCGCCAGTACGACAAGAATGTCTATCCTCTGATCAAGAAGCAAGGCAGCAACGGCAAGCATGCTCGCGGTCTTGCCCGATTGAACGGAGCCGACAACGATCCCCGTTCTCACTCGATCCGGGCCGAACGAGGATTCGTCAATCGATTGATCCGATTGAGGTAGGGCTTGACCTGCGATGTACCTTGCGTCGGACTCCACAACTGTCCTCGTTGTGGCGGGGAGATGGATTACAGCCTCCGAGTAACGCGCCCACCAACTCTCGGGATCCTCATTTGGGGGATTCTGGGTTGTTGCATTGTCGGGGTCGCTTGTGGGACGAAGCGTCTCAATGCGACTGCTATATGCGGAGGTCATCCAACTACGCACCCGCATTCATCGAAATTGGGCGAAGATAGTCAAGGCAGCTTACCCCGTATTTCTTTTTAAGGACCGAACTGGCCGTTTCTTCGTCAATTTTGAGTTTGTCCAAGATGTTTATAGATATCTTGGCTATATATTCCCACTGGGTTTTATTTTGCGTCTTGGTGGGGCCGGGGCTAGCTTCAGTAAGTGAACGGATTTCCTCAATTTTTTCGCTCAAGAGTTCATCTTGTCCTGTTGCAACCAAAATTAACGTGGCAAGAAGACTGGCAACAAATGGCAATTCTTCCCAGCGGGACGCATGTCCTTTTTTGCTACGAAATCGTGGCGACCACGCATTATCATGCTCAGCATGTCGAGCAACTGCATTTTTGATATCTCTTGCCAAAGAAACCAAGTTCGCATTTTGGTAAAGAGGATGCGAACCTTGATCTTTAGTTATTTTTTCGAGTAGCGAATCAATGTGCGTTGCGGTGGATGGCGTGGAGTAAGAATCCCGCATGAAATTGGGGGGCTGCAAGAACAGCGCGCATGCCCATGAAAGAACCTTGGTTCGTTTAAATCGCATGGTGCCGAAGCTGCCCGCCTTTAATGTCTCACCCACTTCATTAATGTCTTGACGCAATTCGCCAGGCAAATACGGGGCTAGATCCTCGACATACGGTCGGTCACCGCTTAGCAAAAGAAGCAACTTTGTCAAACCCAAATGATGATAGGTGGCATTTCGCAATTCTTCTGCGTTTAGCTTTTTTCCTTGTTTGTTGTAAATTGAGAAGACATGATGAATGTCTTGTAGTCTTGTTTGTTCGTAGATGATGGTCGGAATTTTGTATTTGGAGTTGGCCTTGGCGAATATTTCGCCCACCTTTACTTTCCCATGCCCAACTTCAATTTCTTCTTCGCGAATTTCAGCTAAATATTTCCCGGAAACTTTACGCAGAGGGTCGCCCGGTGGATAGATTGCGAGGCGAAAAGGAAGGTAATTCTCAGAGATGTCTTTGCCCTTTAAATGGAGCTTCCGCATCATCTTTTTCGGATCTTGGTCAAGTAAAGACTCGACGCCGTTATCTCTTGCAAATTTTCTCGCGACTGGGTGCTGGCCGACAAAGCGAAGTATTGCAGTAAGTCGCTGCTTGCCATCGACGATTTGGTATGTCCGATCGGCGCCGACTTCTGTCAATATGATTGATGGAATAGGTATTCCGCGCAGAATGGAGTCGATGAGAAGTTGAGAATCTCCATTCGACCAAACGGTATCTCGCTGATATGAGGGATTGAGGTCAAGAACTCCATCATTTGCATAATCAGCGAATGAGCGGATAGTCGTGGTGTCGACGCGAGCCTGAATGGCTTTGGGTTGCCGAGCTCGGTTAACGCCAGCCTCGACCCAGAGTAGATCCCAGTCTTCACTCGCTTCTCGTAGCGGGCGATCCTCATCCAGGGCCTCCAGAAAGGCTTCCCGATTCGCAGTCGCGCGAGAGAGCCATGTCTCTAGATGCTGAGCACCAAGTGCTGTCAGAGTCACCGCGGTTTCCTCGGACACGACGAAGCATGATTCGGGTGGATCTGGCGAGATCGCCACGAACAGCATTCCTGCCGCCTCAACCGCAGGAAGGTTAAGTGGAATCGGACTGTCTAGCCGCAGCCAGGCTTGCACGGCTAACGTCCTGGAAATCCAGTCATTGGTCTCGAAGTCGACGTCATCTGCTTGGAAGGGAACGAGCGATTTTGGGTGTTCTACGCCCTGAGGCAGCCTTCCATCTTGTGACAGATCTGCGAGGTACTGAGCCACTCCCGTGGCGTCGATGTCTTCAATCTCTTCTTTATCGGTCACTGTTACTCCAGTTCGTAGCGGCGCCACGGTTACCTCTAGAGATAATAGTCGCCAACACAACCGCTCGCCGTAGGGGTTGTCGTAAGGGGCCAACTCTGGCGCCTGTCTGATGCACTGGAGGTTCGTTTGAAGAATGTTGGGATGGTCGACACCGTGGGCACGATCAAGTTCGTCGACCTTTGTGCGGGCCTTGGCGGTTTTCACCGCGGACTGACGACCGCCGCCGCCACTGCGGCACAGAAGCATGGCGTCAACGTTGCGTTTGAATGCGTTACTGCTGCGGAGATCGAGGACGACCTGCGTCGATCGTACGTCGCAAACTTCCCAGAAATTGCCCAGACATATCGCAGACTCTTTGGGAAGGGGTGCTCAAAAGTTGCCGAGTGGCCGTCGCTTGACCATCCGTTGGTTTCCTCTATGCCGTCCTTTGACGGAGAGGGCAAACTCGTGAGAGTCCATGGGGACATGACATGGTTTCTCGATGATGAGCAGACGGCATTGCGAAAAGATCTTCAGGGTAATACCGTTTTGCCCGCTCATGATTTGCTCTGTGCGGGATTTCCGTGTCAGCCATTTTCTAAATCGGGCGCTCAATTGGGTTTTGAAGACACGCGCGGAACGGTTTTTCATATTATTGCGACTATCCTGCGTGAGCATAGGCCTGCTTTCATTTTTTTGGAAAACGTAGGTAATTTCCCAAAACATGATGGAGGTAATACTTGGGCGCGCGTAAAGAAAATCCTGGAGGAAGAATTAGGATATGCGCTAATTGCCACAGATCATGTTGGAGCCGGAGAGGCTGGCGGCTTGCTATCTCCGCATCATTTGGGACATCCTCACCATCGGGAGCGTTTTTTTATTGTTGGTCAGCGTAAAGCCACACGACCTGGTGATTCGGCTCTTGTGAGGTCGCTGCTCCGCGAAAAATTTGAGCATTCTGCAGTTTTCCCGTCTGTTCGAAAAAATGGAACGCTCTCAACCTCGGCAAACAGAGTGCTAGATGAGAAGGCCAAGGGTGAATTAATTTCAATAATTGCCAAAGAAAAATCGCCTGAAGAGAAAGGCGGTTTGATTGCTTCGCAAATTTCACCCGATCGAGTGCGCTGCATTAATCATTGGGGCGAACTTCTGCGGCAATTAAAAAAATTGGATGATAAAAATAAATGTACGACATGGCGAGATTCTATGCCGTCATTTCCGATTTGGGGCTATGAACTCGATCCATGGCATTGGTATCCAGTTGATATTAATCCTGGACACTATACTTTCGATCCTTCATATCTTTCAGATCGACGAAGAGGTCTTTTTGCGAGCGCAAGAACCGCTGTCCAGAATGCGACTGAGCAGCGCATTGATATAAAGCTTTTTCCTCCTGGTGGTGACCGCGATTGGCTAGCAAAAAACTTTACAGCCTCTCGAATTAATGATTGGATTGAGTCGTGGCCTGGCTACGCTGGAAAACGCGAGGAATGGCCTCGTTGGAAGCAGAGATTTATAGAGCAAAATCGAGAGTGGGCTATAAAGTTGTGGTCAAATTTGGATCCAAAGTGGCTGCGCGGTTGGCTTGATAAATTGTATGAGGAGATAAAAATTCCGTCATTTCAGAAATTGGAATGGAATTGCAAAGGCGAGAATTTGGATATTTGGGAGCATATCTTGCAATTCCGCCCTTCCGGTTTACGGGTGAAGAGGTTGGCGCACGTGCCAGCACTTGTTGCAATGACAACTACGCAGATTCCAATAGTGCCGCGCCAAAATCCTCTTGAAGCTACAACAGGTTCAACTGTCGGGGCTCGTGGCCGCCACCTTGTTCCTTCAGAAGCTCTTCAACTCCAGGGTTTTCCCGGAAATTGGCGGCTTCCTATGACGAGAGAGCGTGCATTTACTTGTTTCGGCAATGCTGTACACGTCGGCGTGGTACACGACGTAGTGTTGAACTGGATGTTTAATCGTATGCGGCCTGGCTTTGCCATACCGCCTCAGATCGAATCTCCTCGTTTTTCTGCCGAAAAACTTCTCACAGCGCCGCTGTAAATTGGCGATGGTAATTTTATATGTGCATCGCGATGCGTTGCAATGGTTTGTCGCTCATTCAGGGCAAGAAGTGAGTTGGCCCGCTCCAATTGATACGATGTATTTGATGAATCGAGCAAAAGGTATTCATAAGCCGCGTGGCTCGCAATACCCGTTAAGTGTACGAAAATCAATTGGCGGCCCTTATGTTGATAAGGTGAAGCGGATGCCAAATGGTTCTTGGCAGCTTAATTACGCACAAGAGGGCGATAATCCCTCGTATTTTACTAATGCCGGATTGCAGGCCTGTATGCGCGATGGCATTCCGGTTGGTGTCGTTGTTCAACTTAAAGAAAAGCCAAACCCCCAATACCTGATACTCGGATTGGGCCAAGTCGTGGCTTTTAACGCTGGAGTCTTCGAAATCAAAGGGTGATGGATCGGTTTCAAGCGAACTCATCGTTTTCGTGGATCAAAGAAATGCCCTTGATTCTTGTGAGGTGTGGACTTTTAATTTGGTGCCGGAGAGATGAATCGAACACCGTCAGAACTGAACCGGTTGTAAAAAACATGCCATCCATATCCATGCGATCGAAGACGTGTTGAGGCTAGTGCATCCCTTGCTTTGCTTTGTATGATTTCTCGGTGGGTATGCAATTGGAACCGATTCCGAACTGAATGCAAGTTCCTTGTACCGGCTAGTTCGGGCACATAGTATTCTCGCCTTGATGCACGACATCAGGCGACTGCGCTGTTCGGGTGTAAATGATCAACCGTTGATCGAAAAATGGTTCGGCGCAAGCATCTGCGGGATGACGTTCTTGTAGAACTCCTCCGGCATAGATCTCCAAATCTCGTGCGCAAAGCGTATTCGAGTGAGTTTTCCCTGCGCCACGAGTTCGTACAAATGTTCATATCCTTGGCACTTCATGAAGAACTTCAGCATGAAATCTCCTAGGTAATAGAACTCGTCTCTATCGATCACTCGATCCACTGCGTCATCGGAAAGAAGGCCGTACAGGTATGCCCACTCGTCTTGATCGTCGCCGCCTAAAGCTCCAAGCGGCTGCAGAAGATCCGGTCGGCCGTTGAATTGTTCGTGTACCTTGCGATGGCAGTCATCGCAAAGCGTGATGCCGTTGCCGAGTTCGTATCTTCCCCACGGATAGAGAGTCTGCCTGACAACGTGATGCGCGTGTATCGTAGTTGCGGCGCCGCAGTTCACACAGCGATACCCATCTCTAGCTTTGATAAAGCTAGCCCAAAGTCGGAGGCACCATTGTTGTGACCGATTGCGGCCAATGGCTGTTTGCAAGCGATCACGCTTCGCTCGAAGTGCAATCAGATCCTTGGTAGGCACTATTGATGCGCTTTCCATCGTCATGTGCTGTCGGACATCAAGGAAGAGGGCTGAGGGAACGACTATTGCTCGTTGCGCTTGCACGAATTTTGGAGCAACGGCACAAAACCCGGTAGCAAAGAAAAAGCCTCCCGCTTGGGAGGCTTCTTGAAGCCAGAGATTCTCTGGTGATTTGCTGGATTTCCGCTTTTCAGTAAGTAGTTACTGTGGGAAACCTATGTATTGGTGCCGGAGAGATGAATCGAACACCCGACCTTCTCATTACGAATGAGCTGCTCTACCGACTGAGCTACACCGGCGAAGCCTCGGATTATAGCAACACCGTCAGGCCTTTTCGGCGTGGTACTTGGTCAAACGCTCGACTTCGTTACGCGAACCCAACATCACGCTCACGCGCTCGTGCAGTTTGGTCGGCTGCAGCTCCAGGATGCGCTGCTTGCCGTTGGTGGCCGCGCCGCCGGCCTGCTCGACCAGCCAACTCATTGGGTTGGCCTCGTACATCAGGCGCAGCTTGCCGGCCTTTTCGGGCTCGCGCTTGTCCCACGGGTACATGAATACGCCGCCGCGCATCAAAATGCGGTGCACGTCGGCCACCATGCTGGCGATCCAGCGCATGTTGAAGTCCTTGCCGCGCGGGCCTTCCTTGCCGGCCAGGCATTCGTCGATGTAGCGCTTCATGGGTTCGTCCCAGTGGCGCATGTTGCTCATGTTGACCGCAAATTCTTTCGTATCGGCCGGAATCTGGATGTCCTCCTGCGTGAGCACGAAGCTGCCTTGCTCGCGGTCGAGCGTGAACATGGCCACGCCGTTGCCCACGGTGAGCACCAGGGTGGTCTGCGGGCCGTAGATGCAGTAGCCGGCGGCCACCTGCTGGGTGCCGGGCTGCAGGAAGTCGGCTTCCTGCACGCCGGGGGTGTCGTCGGGCTTCTTCAGCACGCTGAAGATGGTGCCGATGCTCACGTTCACGTCGATGTTGCTGCTGCCGTCGAGCGGATCGAACATGAGCAGGTATTCGCCCTGCGGGTAGCG
>Ga0209051_1000352_pt1 | contig 68420 bp, 64 predicted proteins | sample AraplaCvi_mMS_r2_2_FD_184286 | JGI IMG/M metagenome (GOLD analysis project Ga0209051, IMG submission 184286) | Arabidopsis root microbial communities from North Carolina, USA - plate scrape MF_Cvi_mMS_r2 (SPAdes) (version 2) | ecosystem: Host-associated > Plants > Roots > Endosphere | place...
GGTCACGCTTTTTCTCGACCGGCGAACCGCTTCCGCAATTTGGGTGCTTGACGACGCCCCGCAAGTTCAAGAAACAGGACGCCCATGCGGACGTGGCGAAACTGGTAGACGCAAGAGACTTAAAATCCCTCGGCTTCGGTCATGCGTCCGTGATTTGACAAATAAATTCAGTTACTTATTATGAGTGTATGCCTTCAGTTAGGCGTGCACAGTCCATACACATTCTCTCGGCATTTTTCGGCACTGAGGTGGGACGTTCATGACAAGTCACGCGATTTTGGGCGGGAAGGTTCTCGTCTACCGGAGGGAGAACAGCCTCCGCTGGCAGTGCTCCACACGCATCAACGGCAAGAACTGGCGCGTGAGCACCGGCGAGGACAGCCTGGCGCTCGCGAAGGAGTTCGCCGAGGATTGGTTTTTCAGGATGAAGGCCAAGGAAAAGGGTGGCGGCCTCAAAAACGAACGCACGTTCGAGGACGCGGCCAAGCGCTATTTGGAGGAATATGATCTGGTGACCGGTGGCACCCGGAACCGCGTCTACGTCACGGCAAACGAACGTCGTCTGAGGCTTTATCTCTTGCCATTCTTCGGCGAGCTGGGCCTGTCGGAAGTCACCTCCGGCAAGGTTCAGGAGTTCCGGGTCTCAAGGCATAAGAACAGCCCGGAAGGCAAGCTCCCGGCAAAAAGCACGATCCACCAGGAGATCGTGACCCTGCGGCAGGTGCTCAAGACCGCCATCCGCCATGGATGGCTGACCCATCTGCCGGACCTGTCGATGCCCTATAAATCGGCGCAGAAGATTGCTCACCGTGCCTGGTTTTCACCTGAGGAATACAAGAAGCTCTATACGGCCACACGGAAACGCGTCGATCTGCACCGGGACAAGCGCTATTCCTGGCACGCCGCGCAGCTCCATGACTATGTGCTCTTCATGGCCAATACCGGCCTCAGGCCGGATGAAGCCAAGCGGCTTCAATACCGCGACGTGGAGATCGTCATCGACGAGGAGACCAAGGAAACTATCCTCCTCATCCAGGTCCGGGGCAAGCGCGGTGTCGGCTATTGCAAGAGTACGGCCAGTGCGGTGTTTCCGTTCGAACGCCTGCTCAAGCGCAATCTCCCTAAACCGGAAGACCTCATTTTCTCGGGCAATCATGCCATGCTGTTCAATACCATCCTCGGCGAGGAAAACCTGAAGTTTGACCGCGAGGGCAACCGGCGGACAGCCTACAGCCTGCGGCATACCTACATCAGCCTTCGCCTCATGGAAGGCGCCGATATCTACCAGGTTGCCAAGAACTGCCGGACCAGCGTCGAGATGATCGAGAAATACTATGCCTCGCACATCTCGACGAGCATCAGGGCCGCTGCCGTCAACGTGAAGCGCAAGGCAAAGTCGAAGAAAGCGATTATCGAGCATGCCAGAAGAAACGCCCACAGAGGAACGTAACTACAAATATCGTTCGACCATCGTGCTTTCACAGGCTTCCGAAAATTTCGATATGGTCCTGCTTCAGCCTCTTCGCAACTTTGCGGCTGTTCGCAAGAACTTTATCCCTTAGCAAAATGAGAGCATGCATCTGAACCTGAATTTCAACGTCGCTCAAGGTCCCAAATAGGACAGAGGTCACGTGAAGCAGGGAATAAGCTGTATTGACCGCTGGGACCTGAAGTCCGGCGTTTGTCGCCCCCGCGAGCATAACGCGGCGATCGCCAAGCGTACCCAAAGTCCAGACTGTGCCCGCTACGCCTGCGTGAACTTTGTAACTTGACCATTTGTAATCGGAGGGGAGGGAGGGCCAATCGACCGCTTCCTCCAGATCTGCGAAGCGCGGGGCCCTGAGACTTAGGCTGTGAGCCGCCCATCCATATGGCGACTTAAATGTCGCTCCATATTTAGCTACCGCCGCTTGGTAATCTGCCTCCAGATCTCTGAACCCTCTCTCCATTTTTTCCGGCTCGTAGAACTTTCCTTCATGTCGAAGTTCGTTAATGACTGACTCGCGATCACTTACGATCTCATGTGCAAGATATCGTTCAGCAATCTCATCGCCGAACCGACTGATAAGAAAGCAAACAACCGAGATTTCATACAATGTGCGCCAGCGAGCGTACGCTCCATCGGGTAAACCGCTTTCAAGGAGCATTAAAATTTCCAATGTGGTCTGGCATGCGCGGGCATGGAGCATCACTAGGACCTTCCGCTTGGTTAGGTCCTTTTTGGCCTTCGACCGACTGAGTTTCAGAGCGAAAGTCTCACCGACCTCCCGAGCGGAGACAAGCATCATGCGCAGGGGGTCGAGCACTGGCGCCCATCTAAGGTCGAGGCGATCCTTAAAAAACTGCATCTCGTGTCGCTCTGAAAGCTTGATCTCGGGCCACTGCTTCTCCATCCGCCTCACTACGCTGGAAGACGTTGCCGCTACGGCTTCAGTAATTGCTTCGGGGAGCGATACGTCGATAGCATGCTTCATGTCCGCAAGCAGGTCTTCTGCATCCCGAGCGCTGAAGGCGATGACCACTTCGGTGTCGTCCTCCGCCTCGTTTTCCCATCTGAAGGGTTCGTCACCGCCGAGGAGAATATGGTCAGTCAAGGTTTCTAAGAGTGCGTCATCGGTGATTGATTGAGCTTCGAGCTTTTTCTGGATCATCCGGCGAACCAGACGCCGGGGGACTTGTTTCACTATTTCAGTGATTTTTGAGTTCAGCTTTTTTGCCAATTAGCCCACCCTATCGGTTCGACATTCTCATATCGGTATCGATTATTCTGGTGCTCAAGTCGCTCCCCATGGGGGTTCATCCAAGAGTTATCATGGCGATAATTTGTATCGCCTTTTATTGAGATGTGCTGGAGAGACGCCGGTAATTAACAGTAAAACAGCTGATTCACATTGTGTGGTGGTGCGGACGGCGGGGATCGAACCCGCATGGCCGAAGCCGAGGGATTTTCTTACCAGCTACGGCTTTCGCCGCCGCCTTCCGGCGTTTGTGGTCTGGACTATACCTTCACCGTAGCTTTCGCCGTAGGTGCCGCCCGTCTAGTCTCTACACCTTCCCCATAGGGCTTGGCTCGGGATTGCCATCTGACAGGTTTCCCCGACTTTGAGCGGTTCTACATCCAGCGTTTCCGCCGGTGCACTCAAGTTGCGTCTAAGTCCCTTGTGTCTACCAGTTCCACCACGTCCGCGTGGATCTCCCTGCTAACAAAGAGATGATTCCTTCACAACAGGCAATTCGCATAAGCGATTGAATTGAATCGGTCATCTTGCGGCGCTCAACTTCCGGACGTACGATGCGTACAGCGCACTTACGCATCGCCACAACACGTACGCATTGGATTCAAGGCGGCGATGCGTTGCGCGGTTTTCTAACCGGCCGCGAAACGCGGCCGGAGAAAACCGGCAAGTGCGCCAGGGAGGGCCCTGGACCCCCTCCGTGCCGGGGAGAGGCTGGTGGCAATATACCACTTGCATGTGAAGAACATCAGCCGGGGTGATGGGCGGTCGGTCGTGGCCGCCGCAGCTTACCGTGCCGGTGAGACGTTGCCGAACGAGGTCGAGGAACGGCAATCCGAGTTCGGCGGGCGGCGGGATGTTGTTGCGAATGAGATCCGGCTTCCGGAAGGGGCGCCGCTGTGGATGGCGGATCGGGCGCAGCTCTGGAATGCGGTCGAGGCCGTCGAATCTCGCAAAGATTCACGTCTCGCCAAGGAGATCGAATTCGCGTTGCCGCGCGAGCTGCCGCGGACGGCCTGGCTCGTGGTGGCGCAGGCGATGGCCGACCGTTACACCGCCCAAGGCTTTGTGGTGGACCTGGCGATCCACGAGGACGGCAGCGGGCTTAATCCGCATGTTCATCTGCTGATGACCACGCGCGTGGTCACGCTTAAAGGGTTCGGCCCGAAAATCCGCAGCGCGGACGGCAAGCACTTCGTGACCGGTGCGCGGGCGTTGTGGGAGCGTATTGCGAATGACGCGCTCGGCAAGGCCGGGATCGCGGTCAGCATCGACAGCCGCAGTTATGCGAAACGGAAATTGGAACGGACGCCGGGCCAGCATCGCGGCCCGGACCCGCAGGAGCGGCGGGCGAAACGCGCCCGCCTCCGCCATGAAAGGGAGCCCATGCGACCAGAAGAGCGTGAACACGATCTGCCTGTCCCCGACCCGGACGGGTCGCCGATTCATCCGCGAGAACTCGCGGCAGCAGAAAACCGCATGTTGAACGACATGCACGGCGATATTGCTCCTGACGCGCTCAGTCGCGAAGGCGACCTTGCTGCGGCTCAGGGTGCGATCGACCGGCAGAACGGCCGGACGGTGAGCGAGGATCAGGCGACCGCGTACCGGCTGGCGCCGGAGAATTATCTGGATTGGATGGATCAGCCAGCCCGCCTCGAAAGCCCCGCCGATGTGAAGGTGCTGGAGCGCTGGGAAAACCATCTCGACTGGCTGGAGATCGACGGGCAGGAGGTTCCGGACCGCAGAGATTATGGGCCGTGGCAGGAGCCGGAGCCGAACCGGGAATAGACCTGGCGTCATTTTCAGCCGATTCAGGCTGCGCTTGCGGCGCCACCGCCGGTATTCTGGCTGGTGATCAGCAAAAAGGAGGTCGAAATGGCAGCGGAAAAGCACGAAGTACCGGACGAAGTGGCCCTGAGTCTTCTGGACGAGGAGGCTTGGTCGCTCCACAAGGAGCTGAGATCCGTTGATTTCCAGATCGGCGGGCACATCCATGCCCATGCCGAGGGTTACTACGATGCCGACCAGACCATGGCCCGCCTCCGGGAACTCTATGACGCCAAGGCGGACTTGATGTACAAGGTCGGGCGGCTCAGCGTGCTCAGAGAGCAGGTGGAAGAGCGGATGCAGGCGCCGGAGTCCACGGAGCGAGAGCCAGCCCAGCAGGGGCCGCAGCCGGAAATGGCTTCCGGCCCGGACGATTATCTCGACTGGATGCATCTGACGCCCGAAGAAACGGAGACCCGCGAGCAACCGGACCGGCATCCCCGCCTTGACGGTGAAGAGCGCATGCTGGACGAAATGGAGCGCGATGCGGCGGATGATCGCGATTGGTGGCAGCGATTGGAGCGGTGATCGTCTTGCGGGGCGGGCATGGCGTGCCGAGGGCTTCAGTCGTATCACATACCGTGCGGGGGCCGCGTGGCGGGTGATCTATGTGCTGCAATCCGAAGGCTACCGGTCTTTGCCATGCCCGCACATCAGATGTCCCTTATGGACGCGGCGTTCAAGGGAATTGAATCGTATTCCAGTGAAATTTGCTGGGTGTTCCGCCGATAAGGCCTGCCGTGCCGGTTAAGGCTCCCGCCCAGTCGTTCACTTTGAAGCGGCGAAGGATCAGCCGCAGCCCTTCATTTGTCTCGGCCAAGGTGCAGCTCTTTCCATGGGCCATTGCGCCTTTTCCTCACTGAGCGCTGTCCGGTTTTCGGATATGTCTGTGTTGCGGCGTCTCCCCGTCACTCCGGGTCGCCACGCGGCCGGAATCGATCGGGGTATGCGTCCGGTCTCTGCCACCGGCAATCGGCTGCCCGCTCCTTCGCTTACGCTCCCGTGTTGCCGTTGCCTGCGGCCGCCTTCGGCTCAGAGCTTCGGCCGCTGAAATCCCCCGACCGGCCGCGATGGGCGCAGCCGGAAAACCAACGGGGAGACCCCATCATGAAACAGACCAAATCCAGCAAACCCGACTTCGCCGTTTATACGGTCGAGGGAGACGGCGATAAGGCGCAGTGGACCAAAATCGGTGCCGCCTGGAGTCACAAGGACCGCGAGGGGCTGAACATTACCCTGACCGCGCTGCCGCTCAACGGCCGCCTGGTCATCCGCAAGCCGAAAACCGAACGGGACGACGCCTGATGGTCCCGACCCGCAACACCATCCTGCTGGGCGACTGCATCAACCTGATGCGGCGCCTGGCGGACGGGTCGGTGGATTTTATCCTGACCGATCCGCTGTATCTGGTCCACTATGGCGACCGTTCTCCGTAGAGTAGAGCTTGCGGTTTTTCACAACCCGCCCCATCATCAGGTCATGGAAAAGGTATTCACCGGTTCGGTCTTGGGCGTTCGTGAGCTTACGGAGCGGGAACGCATGGCGGCGCGTGACAAACTGGCGTGGCTGGAAACCGATCTCATCCGCCGCCGCAAGCGGCTCGCTTACTGGACCATGCGCAAAGCGCAGGCGGAAACCCTGCCGGACATTCCCGAGGATTTGCGTCAGAAGACGCTTCACTTCCACGCCCGCGCCCACGCGCTCGTCGCCTCCGGCGAAAAGCTGCGCGCCTATCTTGTCGTGGAGTTGCAGGAGCAGCCCGAACATCGGCCTGCCTATCATTACGCCCATTGACCCCGTTCTGGCCGGAGGCCGCCATGCAAGACCGACTGGAAATGATCGCTGCACTGGAAATGCTGGTCGATGGCGCTTCGGCGCTGGAAGAGACCATCAAGGATATGGACAATCAGATCGAACGGGCCATGCACGCGGTGGCCGCCGGGACCGATGACATCGGGCACGCGATGGACGTCCTCACCGAACGTCGGAACGCTCAACTCGGCTGTATGTATGAACTCGGCAGGACGACGGCTCAGATCGAGGATCTTGAAAACCGCATTCAGGAACTGGACGAGCGCGGGCAGGAACGACAGGCTGCTCAGGAATGGGAGAATGTGGCGCCTACGGTGCAGGAGGACCATCTGGATTGGCTGCGGCCTGTGTTGGAAGCGCCGGAGCCGGAACTGGTTCCGGACGAGCGGTATCCGCATCACGAAGGTGAGGAGCGGATGCTGGCCGAGATGCACCGCGAGGGGCGGGAGCCGGAGGACTATCTGGATTGGATGAAGCGGTAACGCTACGGTATGGGCATGGTCTTGATGAGGTGGGCATCAATCGTATCAACAACGCGAATTGTCTCGCGCGAAACCTCTTCAAATATTTTGGTTTTCTCAGGGCCGTAAACCGCCAGGAAAAATTCCTTTCCCCCGCCGTCAGTAACAGCCTGAATGGTATCGACAAATTCCGATACATCCATGAACTGCTCGTCCGTCAGTGAGCATTTGTCGGATATTTCATCATAGATGTCTTTTTCCGCGTAAGAGCTTTGCGCGAGCCAATATTCCATGGTCATGCAGCCGAACGTTTTGTCATCGATCGCCTGTGCAGAAGACACGGTAAGGCTAACAACCACCGCCGCCAGACCAAAAACTGTTGCAAAAGTTGTTGCGCTGGACGCGTCCCGCAGCTTCCCGTTCAATGCCTGAAAGGTTGTCCGTCTTGAATGCTTCATTCCGCATAGCCTTGCTCTCTGCGACACTTTGGTCGATTCGTCGGTCGACAACAGGTCCAGCGATTTTTCCGAGTGAGCCTGATGCGGCCTTTGCCCCAATGCCGGTAAGGTCATCGATACTGTCACCAAATTTTTGTTCGAATTGGCGGAGGGCGTTGACCTCCATCTTCTTCATGTCTTCCACCGAAAGCGGAACATCACTCGGAACTGACATAGGATCGCATGTTATGAAACTTCCTGAAAGATATGGCTTTGTGACATGATTGCTTTTCGAAACTTTTATTGTGATCCCCTTGCTTCCAATAAAAGAAACTCCTTCGACGTTTATTGTCTCGTGAAGGACTTCACGGCCGTAGCCGTCGCCCGCCATACCTTTGTACACGGTTTTGAAGCGCACCATATTACTGGCTGTGCCTATATTTTCGATTATGATTCCACCTTGCTGCTCAAGGCGAACATACTGAATGTTAGTATCGATAATAACCCGTAGCAGGTCATTCAAACGGCTTTTCCAATCAGGCCGTGACAGGGTGTATTTGCAGGACTGGTCGTCCTGATAGACAATAGTTTCAAGGCGGAACGTCTCGGCTGGTGCCATGATGGTACTGGACAGGAGAAAGCAGCTTGTCAGCGCTGCGTGTTTCCACCGCATGAGATACCCCGTGTGTATGGCAATATTGTCGCGTGACCGACTAGCGCCATTCCGAATGTTAGCGTTTTGCGTAAGCGATGTCCTCCGCCTTCGGCAACGCCGATGCGGCCTTGGTCGCGTTTGTGGCCTGCCTCACTGGAATCCGTCGCAGATACGTTTCCTGATGCAGTGCCGCACGTCGTTCCTCAAGGGTCGGATGGGTGGAGAATACGGAACCGCTGGCGATGCCACGGAACATGAGCCGCGCATGGCTGCGTTCGAATTCGCTCAGCTCCGGTGCTTTATGCAGTTTTTCCAGCGCGGCAATCATGTCCTGCTTGCTGGTGAGGGCTGCGCCGACGGCGTCGGCCCAATATTCGCGGTTGCGCGACAGGCGCAGCACGAACAGCTCCGAAAGCCACGTCAGAATCCACCGGCCCCACCGCTGCGCGGTATCGGAAAATCCGAGATACCAAACCAGGGAATTCTGGAACGAACGGGCCAGGCCCATGCGGCGCATGTCGTTGTTGGCGACGTGGCCGAGTTCGTGGCCGATGATGGCATCCACTTCCGCCTCGCTAAGCGTAGTGAGCAGAGGCTGTCCGATGACCACCAGGGCGCTGTCGGCACTGGAACCGACCGCATAGGCGTTGTTGTGCGGCATGACGCCGACCCATGGTCGGGTTTTAAGGCCCAGTTGGGCCGCAAGCGCGTAAACCCGCTGGGCGAGGGGGTCACCTTCGTTCAGGAGAGTGATGCCGTGTTCCCGCACGGCGCTGTCGCGCTGCCGCCCGAGGCCGACCAGCCCCCAGACCGTGCCCCACAGCGGCACCGCCCACAGTCCGCCCATCAGGCTCCCGGCTGCCACGCCGAAGCCGATGCCGACCGGCGCGGAAATCAGGCTCCCCCACAGGAGACCTACCCAGCTTCCTCCGACCAGTCCGAGCCAGGTCTGTAATGTGCTGTTATGTAGGACGTTCACTTCCTTCATGGCTGTTTCCCCCTGCCATCATTCCTAAGCGTTGCCTGCAATTTTCGCTCTTCTCATGAACAACGAGTTGCGTCTTGAACGGGCGGGTGCCCGCAATGTCGGTGATGCCGTAGCGCCAGCCGTCGTCCTGCCAACCACCGAGAAGTTCCTTGACCTCGTCCGGCGTGAGCAACGGGCGGCCGAGGAACTGGATGGTTTCCGTCATGGAAAAGCCAGTGTTGGTGGATGAACCGGCCTCCCAGCCGGTCAGGTGCGAGGACACGTGCGCGCTGGCGCTGGTGTTGCGGATGGCGTGGGTCTTGTGGCCGAGGTAGCCGCCGACCATTTTGGCCGTCTCGTCGTCGTTGACGCCGAAGAACTGCTTGACCGCGCAATTGAGGAACGGTCGCCAGCTATTGCCGGGATAATGTTCCTCGATGGAATAGATGTCCTGAAGGAAGAACCAGAGCCGGACGCCCGCGCCCGCATGGGTGCGGATGGCGTCGCGGTATTCGGGAAACGGGCCGATGTTCAGAAACTCGTCGAGGACGAACAGGACGGGAATGTCCGGAATGCGTGGGTTATCGATCATGGCGTCGAGTGCGGCCTTGAGCACGACCCGGAGCCAGCCCGCCAGCGGCTTCATCATGTGGAAGGGGACCTCGATATAGACCGTCGCGGGGCGGTCCTTCAGGCTTTCGAAGTTCACGTCGCTGGCGCTGATGCTTTCAAGGATGCCGGGGTCGCGCCAGGCGTTGAGTTTGCTGGTGAGGGTATCTTCCAGCGTTTTCAGGCCTTGGAATCGGTTCTTTTCGAGGATGGCGCGGGCCGCATCGACCGAGACCGGATAGGCGAGCATCCTCCGGGCGGCCTGGAGCAGCCGTTCGCCTTTGAGGGAGGCGATCTGGCAGGCGGCGACCATGGTCTGCCGGTCGCGCGGCGCGGCGGCGCGGACGTACATGATGACCGAGGTCATGAAGCCGACCGCATCGTCGGCGAAAAAGGACGACAGTTTCGGATCGACCGGGAACATCTGCTGGGCGATGGCACGCGCATCGGATTCCCTATGCACGCGGCTGAGGGGGTTGAAGCGATGAACGGGCTTGCCCGACCCCCTGTCGAGCGGCGCGATGCGATAGACCGGCCCGAGCGTGCTACGCCACTTCGAGGTGGCTTCGAACAGTTCGCCCTTCGGATCGATGACGACGCAGCTTCCCTGGTAGCGTAACAGGTTCGGGATTATGGTGGTCAGGCCCTTGCCGGTACGCGTGGGGGCGATGGTCAGCAGGTGCCCGTCGCCGTCCCAATGGACAAATCCGGCGGGTTTGGTCTGGCCTTCGTCGCTGAAGCTGCCGAGCAGGACCGAACGGGGATCGTTGAAGGCCTCCCTTGGACGCAGGTAGCGTTGCAGATCGGCCGAGGTCGGCCAGCGGGCGGAGCCGTAGAGGGGAGGCGGGTCGGCAAGCTGGCGCTCGCGTTCCTGCCGGGCTTCAAGGTCGCGCTGGGCCCGTTCAAGGATGGGGCGCGGATCGCGGCCGTCGCGGACGGCGGCTTCCACTGCGTCACCCACTTCGGGGCCGTAGTGTTCCGCCGCCTGTTGCCCGATGGAGCGGGCTTTTATTTGTCTACCCGCGTTGAAACCCCATTTGGTGAGCTTGAACGCCCACGAGGCATCCCGCGTCCAGTTACCGAATGGATTGAAATTATCAGTCACATTATAGTCCCGGCCCAACCTAGGCGAGCATAACAACCGGAAATGGAAAATCAATAGGTCGATTTCTGGGAGAGGACGTGCAAGGCTCACGCAACCTGAATCTGCATATTAACTTGTGGGAAACCAAAAGCAGAGCTTGAAGGCAAGCCCTTATCAATGCTCTTGCTAAGAGTTAGTTTCTAGTTCACGATATGTTCGCATATTCACTTAGGTTGAGGTGACATCATGGATCTTCCGCTCGCCGTTTACTCTAAACAAACGGGCCACAACACTGATTCTGATTTTTCCGTATACGCGCGCAAGCTTATTGCTTATAGTCGAGAGTATCATGAAGAACTCCCGACGGCCTCCCCCGCTCACTGCATTGCAATGGCGGCAGGAAAGCTAATTGGAGAATTTGGCGAGGAAAAAGAGCATATCGCCAATAGCGCAATGAAAGAAGTCGCAGCGAAATGGGTGTTTGGCTGACTCGTAAAAAAGGGGAAGGAATGAAGTTCCTTCCCCTTTCTCTATGCGATACTAGGTCCTGACCATTGTCGACTGTATTCGCTAAGATATCGATCAGTTGTGCCTGACACGAAATCCAAACTTATCTGTATCAGACTATATGCGGTCTGAGGGTCACTTTTCTTAAGTTTCTCTGATTTTGCCTTTATCAAAATACTTTCAAAAATATCATGCGTATCTGATGGCATTCCCCAGAATATCTGGGCAGCCTCCCGTGAAACAAATCTGTCCATATTGTCCACCAACGCGTGCACATATTTATCTAATCCTTCCGAGATGAAGGGCTCTTTTGCAATTTTCGAGGAAATTTTCGGGTATTCATCTATAATGTCATATAGTTTATCGTAGATTTCATTTAATGCGCGCAGCTGCGTAAGGAGAACAAATTTTATGATTCGGCCGCCTGCAACTTGTAAAGAGATTTTTCTTTTCCCCCTGTAGACCAGCTTATTGCAAAGACTTCGAATTTGCTCCTCGCCTCTTGAGATTTTTTTGTATTCCACCGGGATTTTTTCGTGATTCCAGATATCGAATTTAGAGAGACCGGATATGGATTCTTTTTCATCAAAGACCGTTGACATCAATATGTCCGCAGCGGCTTTTGTCATATATGAAACCGCAGAAGACCTTAGATATCCAATAACATTGTCCTCGTAATCTCGGTCTTTTGTATTGAAATTATCCGCAATATCCCGGTCTTTTTCTGAGCTAAGCGTGGAAAGAACTTGCTTCGCTCGATCAAATTTTATGTCGCCGTTTCTATGAGAGTCTTGTACGTCTGACGTTAAGTAAGCAATATCGTCAGCGGCTTCTACTATAATTGAAAGCGGATTTCGATGCAAAATCCCTCCTTGAGTGAGGCCACATCTCTCAAATATATATGTCGCATATTTTGCTTCAGAGGACATAAATCCAAATTTTCCTTTGTCTGGATCTACAGATTCGCTCCCAAAAGCATATTTCATCATGGCGGTTAGAGTGGCTGCACTTAGACGAAGTCCACCCTCTCCTTTCCATCCGGCGAGGCGTGTTACAACGCGGAAACCTTGTGCATTACCATCAAAGAATATCAGGTCATTCTTGTATGTTCCGTCTTCAAAAGCCCATTCAATAAGAGAAATTTGCTTTTCATTTCCCTTGAAGAACTCTCGAATTGATGATTCGCCGGAGTGACCAAATGGGGGATTTCCAATGTCATGCAATAAGCAGGCATTTGATACGATCTGGCAGAGGTCATTTATAGAACTTGGTTCTTCGCCTGACTCTTTTGCTATATATCCCATAATCGTTCGACCGATATGAGCGACTTCATTTGTGTGTGTCAGCCTATTGCGAACAAAATCATTTAGCGGAAACGGATAAACCTGTGTTTTTCCTTGGAGACGTCGAAAGGCTGAAGAGTTGATTATGCGGTCTGCATCCTTGTGGAAGGCAGTAACCCCAGATGTTCCTTCACTGAACTCTCCATTGTCAAAATCAATGCGAGCACCGCAGCATAACCGTTCCGTCGAGAATTTGCTCATTAAGCCCACCCACTTTAAGTTGGTTGGCACTATGAATTCTGCAATCTTTGAAATCAATGCAGATATTGATTGCGCAAGTCTATTCTTTTCATAAGTCTGTTTATCCTTAGAACGACACTCACCATGAAACCACCAACTCCACATATTCCGTTACAATGGATGGCCGGAACGGGTCCTGTTCGATGAACGCCGGACGCCACACGTAGTGGAACTCCTCCTTGTCCAGCCATTCCTCAAGGGCGTGGGCGGATTCCGTGTCGGACAGGTCGAACGGATGTTCCTGCACCACGCGGTAGTGGCGGTGGCCAAGGGAGGCCACCTCATGGATGGCGTTGGCGATCGTGTCGGGTTTGAACAGCGCGTTGGCGATGTCGCGGCGCATGTCGGCGGCCATGTGGTAGTAGCTTTCGGCGCGTTTCATTAGAATGCACTCCCCAGGTAGGTATCGGTTATTTTCAGGCGGCCATGGCCGAGTTCGGCGGATATCTGGCGGCGGGCCGAGCGGTCGGCTTCGCGTTCCTTTGCCGACATGTCGGCCCAGCTTTTGCCGCCTGAGAGGGGGCAGGCTTGGCCGGTCAGGGTGCGGTAGCGGTCTTGGGCATAGGCGTGCCGGAGGCCGTGGGTGTTGCGGATACCGGCCTTGAGGGTCTGGTATTCGAACCGCTTCAGGTGCTCGACATACGAGAGGTTCGCGGGAATGAGCGACCCGCGTCCGGAGATGAGACCGGCGACGTGCTGGAGCACCTGCCGCTGTTCCAGTGTCGTGATGGGAACGGTGCGTGCCCTGCCGCCCTTGGTCCAGCTTGCTTGTAGCGCGATATTGTCGGGGTGGATGGCCGCGTGCGGCTGGAACTTCATGGCCTCTTCACGGCGCAGGCCGAAGGCCGCTTGCAGCAGCAGGGAGGCGCGGATGTGGGGGCATTCGACGGCTTGGAGTTTGGTGTGGTCGATGGTCTGCGCGCGGTTGCGGGTGATCTCGCCGCGCTCCGCGACGCCATAGGCGGCGTTATCGCGGTTGACGACACTCGCCTTATTGACCTTCTCCGCCCACCATCGCAGCCAGGTAAGCCGGTTACGAATACTGGCGTCCGTCGTGTCGGCGTCGAGCCATTTTTCGACCAGGGCTTCGATGTGTTTTGGTTTAAGGGATGCCGCAGACGGCAGCTTGTAGCCGAGGTCCGCGAGGTCGTCGGCCATTGCGCCAAGGCCGCGTCGACGGTTGTTTTGGGTGCCGTAAGAGCCGTCCCTGTTGCGTTGGCACAGTCGCACCAGGTCCATGGTCAGATCGTCCATCTTGCTCGATTCCTATTAAGGTGAGTGTTGATGGCCGATGCCTGTCCTTGGATCAGGGCACCCCGCGAAGGTCATTCGCGGCCGGGCCGGAATGCGTAGTCGTCTTTACGGTAGAAGCCTCCCGAGCCCGCCGGTCGGCGGGCCGATATGGTGTGCCCTGTTGGGCGTCCGCCTGCCGGAGTACGGCACGCGTGTGTTTCGTCGGAAGGGTGGCCGCCACGGCGGCGCACGTATGAGATGAGCAAGCATTCTGCTCTCCTATGGTTGGGAAAAAGATCGGGTGAGATGGTGCAGGCAGTCGGTTGCCTGGCGGGATAGTGGACGCGACTGACTGCAAATGGCCAGACCCTCGCGCAGGAAATGATGACCGCTCCCTGAAGCGGAACGGAGCGTCATTTGCGTGTCGTGTGGCGGCGTTTGCGGAAGAACAGCGGTCACAGAGGGTTTGGGGCGGTCTGTCACTCCCCAATATATTGGCGAGTGACAGACCTCCTGCCGTCGGCCAGGTCGGACATAACATGTCCGAATGGGAGGGGTTTCCCCTCCCAAACCCTCTCCGTGAGGCACCCGCTGAGGGCGCCCCAGCGGGGGACTTGGCAACCCCCGCACCCCTGCTTGTGCGGCTCTAAAGGCCGCAGCGGGTTCCACCCGCTTTTGCGGTTCTCGGGCCGGTCATTTCGCTTCGCGTGATGGCGCTCCACTCGCTCGCCTCAAACTGCAATTGGCCTCAGGCGGCCATGAAATGCGGCATGTCGGCTAAGCTAGTACAAGCCACGCCCTGACACCAAGCCTGTCCGCAAGGCTGGGTGACGCCGCTTTGGTACAATATGGCCCGAGCGAATCCAGATCACCCGTTCACGGCGACATCTTATGCCGTTGAACTGCTTACTCAATTCATTTGGCCATCCTCATTCCATCGGAGGTTTCTTGATCGATGGTGTAGTGGTTGTTGGGGCTATAATGATCGCTGGAGCACCTGTTATTGGTTCACTGCCCGGCTCTTTGGGAGGCAGACCGAAGGATCGGGGCGTGAGAACGCCAGGCGTGATGACTCTCGGTCTAGGCCGCGAATGGGCACCATGTGTGCTACCGCCAACGTACCACACCCCTCCGTAAGCGAAGGTCAAGGGCCGCGCAAAGCTCTGCGCGAGGGAAATGGAATTTCCGGCATACGACAACGCCGAAAAAGCGAACGCGTCGCCTTCCGTATTACCGGACAACGCCGTCAGATCCTTGTTGATTGAATCCAGCATCTGCTTGAGAAGAATGTCTCTTGCCGACTGCACGCTCTCGTTCGGAATGGTGGCCGGATTATCGACGGGTGTCGCCGGTGGTGTCACCAATGTAGAGGCCTTCTCAGTGAACACCTTCATCGTGTCAAGCCGCGCTTGCACAGCGCGGCCAGCTGAAGCCGATTGAAAGACATAGGTGTAATTGATGGTTCTAGTTACATAAACTCTTGAGATGAGACGAACATATATCGGTCGTCTCGGATAGTAGCCGTAGGTCGCATAGAACGCACTTTTAATGCGCTCGCCGTCACAAGGGCGATCAATCCTGCCGCAGAAATTTGCGAGTAGCGCTTGAGCCTCGTAAGCCGGAATACCCAACGTGTTGTTGTCCGCGACGGAAACCTTCAGGTCGGTACTTTCCATTGCGCCAAAGCCGAACAAAAAACCGAAAACTTTTCCAGGCAGTGAAGCCGAGAAATTGAAGAGGCTTCCGTGTGCGATAGTAAACTCGGGAAATGCGGTAATCGGCAGCGTCCGGGTGAACCTCTCCGACAGAGCAGGCGTCGTGCTTTTGGCTTGATCCTTCGTTCGGTCAATGCCGCCGGCAGCGGTAAATATGCTATCCGGTAATTTAAGACGTTGCCGATAATATCGTTGGGCAGATCCAATAATACCATCAACGTAACCCAACCTCAGGCTCTTGAGTGGCACAGTGCCGGGCTTGGATTGCGATGGCTCGGTCTCAGCTTCCATCGCAAACACGTCCCCCAGCTGAATGTCTTCTGTCGGAGGGTAAACCGGTTGCAAGTCAGCGCCGAGCCGCAGGATGCTGTCGGCCCATTGCGTCTGCACAAAGTTATAATCCGGTTCCTTATCGGCGACGCAACTCGTCAGCAAGACAGCAAAAATCGTACACAGATACACGTATCTACGCATTACGTTTCCCCTCAGCCGCACCCATCGCAAGCATTGCGTGTACACAACCAAGAGTCAATCCGATTTTGGGGCGGCACACTAAAGATCATAGCGATCTTCGATAGATTGACTCGCTTTTTTCGATAATTGTGGTTTGATCTTCACGCAACCAAATGGGGAGTTGGGAAAATGAAGCTTATCCTGGTCGTAGCGCTATTATCATTTTCTTTTAGCGGTGCTTATGGCAGTGACCTGTTCAAGGGCTTTCCGAAAGGTTTGGAAGGGACGACTTCGGAGGCGTTCAAACAGCTCAAGTTAGATATAGAGAGGAAGGGAATTACTGTTCGTGATGGTCCCGATAACCCAGTGGGCGCCATACTCCCTCAACCGGGGATCAGCACCATCTGCCCGGATGGCCGAGCACTTCCAGGTAATACCTGCGTTGTTTCCACACCATTTGATCAGGCCAACGAACGTCTGGCGATCGAAATCGATCCTCGCATTGTCGGAGGACTGCCAGCGAACATCGAGGAATTTCCTTGGCAGGTCATTCTAATTGCCGGAGGTACCCCAGCTGATATTCGATCACCCTTCTGCGGCGGAAGTATCGTCGGCTATCAATGGATATTGACTGCTGCGCATTGCCTTGCCGGGATCCGTCAGCCGAAGGATGTCGAAGTAGTGGCAGGCTCGACTTTCCCAAAATATCCGCGGCAAGGAGACCGGGTCAACGTCGCTGAGATTTTCGCTCATCCAAGCTATAACCCATCAACATTCGAGCATGATATTGCGTTGCTGAAATTGGAACGGGTCGTCAAGCGGGGCAAGCGGATCAAATTCGCGGACGAGACGCTTCGGCCTGAGAAGGGCACTTTAGCGACCGTGACTGGTTGGGGGGCTGTTACAGCTTACGGGCCCATGGTGGAGCATCTGATGCGAGCAAACCTCCCGATCATCCCTAACGATGTTTGCAAGCAGAGCGAATCCTACGGTGCCTCCATTAAAGACGGCATGCTCTGCGCTGGCGAGCGTGAAGGTGGGCTTGATGCCTGTCAGGGCGATAGCGGCGGCCCCCTCATCATATCGGTTAAAGGGGAACCGGTCCAAGTGGGTGTTGTCAGTTGGGGCAAAGGTTGCGCCTTGCGATTGAAATATGGCGTTTACACCCGCGTCTCAAACTACAATGGGTGGATATCCCAAACGATCTCAAGCGCAACGGTGTCGCGACGATAGCGAAACCTCAGCGGTTACAAAAAAAGCTCTACCGTCTGGCCAAGCCTAGTTGCTGCGTCGGCCTACCTTTGGCGACGGTTCCAAGAGGCGACACTGGAAAACGTCACACCGGCGGGAGCTTATTCTATTTGTTCGGGCGGCCAGTACCCGCGCTACCGTACTTTCGCTAACATTAAACTTCAGCGCCAACACGGTAATACTCTCACCTTTCCCATGCCGACGCAGCACCTCTTGGCGTTGCAAGGAATTTAGGATCGCAGGCCGCCCGAACTTTACCCCGCGTCGCCGCGCCTCTTCGCGGCCGTGCGCAGTGTTCTCCAAAATCCGCAGCCGTTGCCAGCGGGCCGCCCAGCCGACAATGAACAGGATCAGGTCGGAAAATTCCGAAGTCGTGTCGATGAACGGCTCATCCAGCAGGCGAAGGCCCGCGCCCGCCGCCTTAACGGTGGCGACGATGTTCAGCATGTCGAGCGGGTCACGGGCGAGGCGGTCGGTTACGGTGGCAAGCACGAGATCGCCGGAATCGAGGGATGCAAGCATTGCCGCGAGTTCCGGTCGGTCATCTCGGTTCTTGCCACTGCGCTTCTCATGGAAAATCCGCGTACACCCGGCCGCTGACAGCTTGTCGAGCTGATAGGTCAAATCCTGTCCCTTGGTGCTGACGCGGGCGTAGCCGACAACGCGGCCTGAAATAGTAGTCATGATCAAAACCTCCCTTGATGGCGGAAAGCCTTGAACTCCTTAAATATTGTTAATTATAGACGAAGGCGATTTCGCTTCTTTACAGGTTGTCAAAAGTCACGAGTTTTGCAAGTGGGCGAGATTCACATTTATTATCTGATATATATTTTAGAAATACTGAATCTATTCATGTTTCGGCTTTGGTTGACACGTCAACAGGTCCACCGGGCTGGCCGTCAAAAATCGTGAATTTTGCCTACGCCTGAGCTTTCCGTAACTCAGGGGAACCCCATGAAAGCATATAAGTTCGTCGCGGCCTTTGGGCTTTGTGCTGCGGCCTCTTTGTTCGGTGCCAAGAGCCATGCCGGGGAGGTGGCCAAAGCCATTGACGCCGGTACGCTGACGGACTCCGATGCCGTCGCCTACATGGTCTATGGCCTGGAAGATGGCGGCAGGCTGCGCCTCAATTCGCAGGAAGTCGCCACCATCACCCGTGTCGGGGGACTGCTGACTTCCAAAGACCCCTATGGCTTTGAGATGGAATTCGGGCGCGGCGGCCCGTCGAACATCATTAGTGTGCAGAATACCAGCCGGTGCAAGTATACCGTCCAGATCCTCGCTTACAGCGCCAGCCGGAAAGTGTTCAACGACCTGATCCCCAGGAAGACGGTGGTCAATCTGGACTTCTCCAAGGTGCTGCGCACGTCGGTTGTTCGAGGCAGTGAATATCCGCTGCGGAGCGAACTCGTCGCGCTGGGCTGCACGCCGGTCGAGAACGGTGAGGGCATGTGCGACGGGCTGGCGAAAAGCAAGCTTGCCACTGCGGCAGAGGGGCCCACGCTCCTCAAGACCTTCGTGTATTTCCGCAACAAATTCTGCCCGCGTCAGCAATAGGATACCCCATGCCCCTCCGTATCGCCCTTATCGGCCTCGGCATCGCCGCTGGCTTTGTCATCGGATTCCTGACGCGGCCTTCGCTGCTCGGCCAAAAATACCCCCTCGGCCTGCTGAACAGTTCCAACCCGGTGGACTCCTCGTTCAAGGCGGAGCTGATGCAGCACCTTGGGCTGACCACCGGCCTCGGGCTGCTCGGTGCGGCCGTGCTGGTGTGGGCGCTTGCCGCTGCCAAGAAAATCTGAGGTTGCCATGCTAAAAAACACCCTTGATGCGGCGTCAGTCATGCTGCTGGCCACGTCCTTTTCCATGCCCGTCACCGCTGCGTCCCCAGTGCACCCTCCGCCACCCGGCCTTGTCGGACAGAGTGATGTGGTGACGGTGGCCGACAACAAAAGGAACAAGCGAAGGCAGGTTCTAAGACATCCGAGGAACGGCGATATTCTGGTCGGTCCCGTGGAGGGGTTCCGTGACCCGGACTGGAAGAACGCCCGCAGGGTGCGCGAAGGGGATGACCTCGGCGGGCTGATCGGCCAAGCTGTTAACAATTTCATGGGTGGTGGCGTTCATTCCGGTGGTGGATTGACCGGAAGGGCGACCGGCAGGCATGAGGTTCCGGCTGGTGCCTATGGTCAGACCTGCGGCCCGCAGTATGGGACGAGTACGCCCACATCTCCAGCGTGCTAAAACGTTGTCTATGCCTGGATAACCGGAGCAAACCCTTTATGCGTGTTTTTACTATTGCATCGCTTCTCATCGCATCCGTGCTGACGGGATGCTCCGAAGACAAAACTGTGGAGGAAAGGCTCTCAGCGGCCGCCAATATTTTCGCCGGACATAGCTACAATAGTGGCGGTGGTTCATTTGCAATTGAGGACTTCGACACGAAGACCGACGTTCAACGAAAAACGATGTCTTTTGTAGAGAAAAGAACGGGCAGTTCGTTTTCCGTTTCGGAGACTCGCGAATGCGAATTTAAGTTCAGGTGGCATATTGAGCCCGAAAGCAGAAATTCCGTTCTTTCGGGAAATTCATCGATTGTTGATTTCTCAAAGCTGAACCTGAAATCAGCGAAATTCTTCAATTCAAAGATCACAGGTTACGGAATTCTCGAAATAGGTGGCATAGACGATGCAATCATTCATGTGACGACCTTGGGCATCAGCAGTGAGCGCAAGCTAAATTTATCGGGTATTCCTGTCGGCGAGAAAGAGTTGTATTTGAACCGGATAAAAACCATGGCGGAAAAATTCTGCAAGGGACGAAGCTGACCCGCTTGACAATGATTGCAGGCCTCCTGGGACCCTGACTGACCGGCGAAGTCCGGGACAGCGAAGAGCAAGGGTTTCAGGCGGCGGGCTTACAAGCGAAGCGCGGAGTCTCGGGAACCATCCCTTGCCCGCGCGGGTGGCGAAGCCCCTAGCTAACTCTTATCGGGCCTGTGCCGTGTCTCCGACCGATCCGTATTCCATAAACTCCGACATAATCGGCGCGAGCATATCAAAAACAGGGATAAAACGTTTGATAAGGGTATTAATTGCCTTTTCCAGCTCTTCGATGTTTTGCGTATCGCTGATCTGAACCACGTTATTTTTCAGAAATTTCGAATATTTCTTACCGAGCTCGGTCGATCCTTTCTGGAAGCCTACCAACTTAGTGTCGTGTTCTTTGCTGATATTATCGATGCGCTCAATCAGGCTCTTCCGAAATTCGTAATTCGAAAGGGGGCCGACTTCCGCGTAAAGACTGAGGCGTCCTGAACTGCTGTCGCCGTCTTCATGTAACTGTACCCAGCATATCAGGGGATATCCAGCCCACCAATATTCGCAGCCCTCCCAATACAGTTCCGCGCCGATGTTATCGACCCAGCTTCGAGGCAGGAATGATGCTTGATGATTATTGTGGTCGTTAAACATGAAAGTGCGATCGTGAATCTCGAAATCGTCACCCGATGCGATGTTTTCGCCGAATGTCGCTTCGACCGCGAGCACAAAATCCGTGGTCGCGCCATGCTCCATGATGAAATCCAGCACCTTGCGATGCGTGCGGTAGAGTTGGCGGGCAAGGGCTTCCATTTCGTCTCGTTCACTGCTCATCCCAGTCGCTTCCCGTATAATTTCGACATAGTGTCGCACAAACGTCCCCACATCGCTGCGGATGGTTTCGCTGTGTTGTTCCAACAAATTCGGCAAAATCTCGCAGATTGCGGAATAGTTTATCGGTACGAAACTCTCGTCCTGCGGTGGCTCCTCGTAGAGCGTCAGGAATATGCCTCGAACCTTCAGCGCGCCCTCGTAAGGCTCGAAAATAGACCTCACACGCTCGGCATATTTGGCAAGCTGGCCTTCGTGCTGATTGCTCTGGAGCTTATTTTCGATGATGAAAACCCAGTTCAAACGGGGCAGAAGGATAAAGATGTCGATGCTCTGCCACTCTCGACGAACGTCCGCATCGCGTAAATCCGCCTGGGAAATTTCCAGCGCCGTCGGGCTTCCCCTGTATCCTTGCCCGCGCATCGCTTCACACAGAAACGTGCGCAGGAACTTGTCTTGCAAACCATGGGTTTCGCGGGGGTCCAGCAGCCAGGCCAGGATGGCGGAGTGGCGAATCTCCATTCGTTCCATCCGCATCGTCGTGATGGGGTTAAACCTATTTAGGTAGGCTTCCACCTTCGACATATATTGATTGTTGACAAAAAGATCTTCGAAATCGTTTTGTGTAGGGGGGATTTGCCGGGGGGGCACGTCAGCTCCTCATGGGGAATATTCTCAAGGACTACCACCATCTATGCGCGAGTCGTAAGCCTTATTTTTTGTGAATGTGCAGGACATGCCTTAGATTTCCGAAGGGGATAAGTGAATGGTTGAGACACGTGTAGCGGAGCCGTTAGTTCAAGGCGCAATTCTTCGGTTGTTAGCTGGGGGGCAAGTATGGACAAATGCGGACATTAAGCGCCATTTGGAAACAATACTGCCGCTGTCGAAGGCCGACCGAGCAACAGCTAATTTTAGACCAAATGAGGAAAAGTGGCACGAGCTGGTCAACAACGCTCTCAGCGCCAGCCGTGGAAATTCACTCATTGCGGAGGGCTACATAGAGACGGTCAAGCGCGGCCACCATCGCCTCACCGACAAAGGGCGTAGCCACATTCAACGGCTTGAAATCATCGCCGTTGCGGCCGACCAGGTTCTCCGTAAAACGAAATGAAAAGGGAGGGGCATGCCTCATGCAACCCTGGCTGATCTGCGAGGTCCGGTGGGAAGCAATCGCCAGAGGAGAGGGGTGGTAGGCCGCAGGCAAAGCCGAGGCTCGGCCCTCTTGCGGGCGCGAGGTGTAGACCCCTGAGTTTTTTACTTGCCCCATACGCAGTCTGCCGGTGGCTGGGGAAGGGCAAAAGGAAAGGTATCGGCATGCCGCCGCTACTTCCTACGATAAGAGGCGTTCGACGCCAGCCGGATATCGGCAAATGACTGTCGGTCGGCATCGCACTGCTATCAGACCGTGTTCTTGTTTGGGGATTAACCAACCGCACCTGCTCTCCACCCCTAGTCAGAACAAAAAATGAACAATAGTATGTGAAGCCGACATCAACTACTATTGCGCAGGTACATCTCTCTCGTGTCAGACTATATCCCGCTCTCCCGCCATTTCAGACCCGTCAGTGCGGATGAGACCGAGTATCGTTCCCAGCGCGAGATGGCCCGAGCATTTGGAAAATCCGTTGAGCAGGGCTGGGAGATCGTCCTCGCTGCGCGCCGTGCCGTGGTTCTGGCCGAAGGTGGCAACGGTAAAACCGAGGAATTTCGGCAACAGGTTCTAAAACTGAAAGATGGAGGTCACTTTGCCGTCTTTGTTCCGGTCGAAGACCTCGACAGCGCGAGCCTGGAAGATGCGTTGGATGTAGGCGATGAGGCGCTGTTCACCACATGGAAGGCTTCCGACCAAGCAGGCTACTTTTTTCTGGATTCGGTTGATGAGGCGCGTCTTACCCAAAAGAGCTTCGCCCGCTGTGTGCGAAACCTGCAGAAGGCCATCCACGGCCATGCGGAACGGGCCACAATTGTTATAAGCTGCCGCTGGAGCGACTGGGACAGGAAAGCAGACCCTCAATTGCTCAACGAGAAGCTGGCGCTCGTCACCCATCCCCCCTGTGCGGAGACGACCCGTGAAGAAGTGCTTGTGTCTTTGCTGGAGGTCCGTCGCGGGGACAAGGACACGACAGCGGCGGCCATGACAACCGTGCACGAATTCCAGACCTTCATTCTGGAAGAGCTTGATGCCGAGCAACGCACCGCCTTCATCCAGGCTAAAGGGGTCAGGAACGCGGAGGCCTTTTCGCGTGAGCTTGATCGCAACGGTCTTTTGCCGCTGGCAGGCAGACCCAAGGATCTGCTGGACTTCGTAGACTACTGGCACAATCACAATGAACGCTTGGGGTCACGGGTGGAGATGCTCCATTTTGTAACCGACATGCGCCTGCGTGAGGACCGTCAGCATCATCCGGGAATGCAGGATGTGTCTCTAGACGAGCTTCGCCTGGGGGCCGCCCGCATCGCAGCGGCCATGACCCTCGGCAAAACCTTCTACGTCCGTGTGGGATCGGCGGACGGCAGCGGTGAGGCCGGATGGGTGGACCCGGTGGCGTTGCTACCGGAATGGAGTCAGCCGAAAATCGGCGCACTGCTGCGTCGGGGCCTGTTTACACCCGCCAGCCTGGGACGCGCCAAGTTCCATCATCGCGAGGCGATGGAGTATCTGTCCGCCATATGGTTCAAGCACCTGCTGGACAACGGCTGCCCGCGATCGGACATTCGGGACCAAATTATCGTCAGTCTCTACGGGCAAGAAACCATTGTACCCTCTCTTCGCCCGACGGCCGCATGGCTTGCGGTGCTGGACGAAGCGTTTCAGAAAGACATCATCGCCCGTGAACCGTTGATTCTCATCCAGCATGGTGACCCCGGCTCATTGTCGATCTCAGGGCGAAAAGAACTCCTCCGTACATACGCTGCCCTGCATGCCCAACACCGGATCAGCAACGACCAACTTGATGGCACCCGGCTCTGGATGTTCGCGGACAGCGGCCTTGAGGATACCATTCTCGAAATCTGGCCCGCCCACTACGAATACGACCTGCGCGGCGACCTCATCCGACTAGTTATGTCGGGCAAGCTGAGGGGATGCCTTCCGGCTGTGCGGCGGCTTTTGGATGCCCCCTGCGCAAACCACCACCAGGGGCCCTGGGCGGTTGAATGCCTGATCGAACTCCAGGATGACGAAGCGGTACTCGCGTTCGCCGAGCGGTATATGGCAACTTACGGGGAGATGGAGACCTCTTATCAGACCTGGTTTGCAAAGCTGCTCTACCCCGGATTCCTTACTCTTGATCAGCTTTTTGAGGTGATCGAGAATTCCCGGCAGCCTGCCAAGGGTCGCGTGGAGGGCTTCGGCTACTACATCCGCGAGCTATGGAAACGGTGCCCCGAACAGGACAAGCCGGGCTTCGCACTGCGGATGGCGACGCTGGCGCTGCAGCCGCCATATGCAACAGACTACCGTCGTATCTCCGCCCGGTATCGCTTTCTGGCGCGGTATATCGAGCCGGTGTGCCGTGGACTTCTGCAGCGCGCGCCGATTGATAGTCCGACTGACGAGCTAATCCGCTGCCTGATAGTGTATCAGCGCAGCGATCGGCAAGGTGACAGCTTCGACCGGAACGAAGAGCCTCTGCATCAGATCGTTGCCAGCAGGCCGCAGACCAAGCGGGCCTTGTTGTGGGCGGAAGCACACGATGCCCGCGCCAACACGGAACCCGAACGCAGTATCGTGGCTGTATGGCAGTTGCACTCCATTTTCCGCTTATTGACGGATCTTGACGCTAACGACGCCCCGTGGCTCTTCACCGACCTCCAGGATGAAACACGCCATCTGGACGATCGAAAGATCGCTTTGAGCGCCCTATGGAAACTCGTGCAGCAGAAGCGCCTTCCCGATGCCGAGCATATCGAACGTGCGATTGCGGCAGATGGCGCGCTGCAGGAGTATTGGGCAGAGCTGCAAGCGCCGCCGCCGGAAGACGCCGACATGAAGCGATTTGAGAAGAAAAACGCCGAGTGGGAGCTGAAGGAGGAGAAGAGGAAGCTCAAAGCACGCGCCAGCTGGCTCCAAGTTCAGCGGGACATCGTGGCCAATCCGGCCCGTTTACGCGACCCCAAAAAAGGTTTTACCGATATGCACCAGGTCTCCGAACTGGTGAAACGAAAGGGACACTCCGGCGACGAACGCTTCATCGATGACCTTGCCCTTGTCGATTCCCTGTTCTCGCCTGACGTACGGGAAATTTACGAAGATGTCCTGCGTCGGCATTGGCGCGCGCTTGATGCCAAAGAGAGCGAGGTCAACACTTGGAACCAGGTTTACGGCCGTGCGGGCGTGTATCTTGAGTACCGTCAGGATCTCCCTGCCTTTGATGGGTTGCCGGAGGAGTTGGCCCGGAAGGCCATCGCACTCGGTGTCTGGGATTATCACCGCGACTGGCTTCAGCGACTTATTGATCGCAGGCCGGATATCGGGCTGCCGCTCGTCGCTGCAAAACTGGCAAAGGATTTGCGCAGCGAGGACGGTCATAGCAGCTTCCTCTATTATTACGCCCGCCAGACTACCGACGTACCTGCACCCATCACTTCTTGCCTGTTGACGGTTCTCGAAGCAGGTATCCCTGAAAAACTCGGGCATCTGGGGCAGGTGATCGCCGTTCTGCTCAAGTCCGATCTGGCTTCCTATGACACCCGGCGCGCGGCTGCAGCGTTCCGAACAGAGTTGGTTAAGGCCGTCAAGAACAAAGACCTTTCGAGGCAGGCGCATTGCATCGCCGGGCTTTTAGCGCTTGATCTCCCGGAGGGTATCGGAGCCCTTTTGGGCGGGATTTCCAAAGCCAAGGGCGACCATCGTGTCGCCCTGTCGGTTGCGGTGTTCTCGACGCTGTTCGATCACCATCGCAGCGGCATCGCACTGTCTGCGCTACGGCGTTTGGACGTCCAGCAGCTCGCCGACCTTTACAAACTTGGCGATAATATTCTGCCTAAGCCGGAGTATTCGGGCGGTTCCGTCACGGAATTGCATCATGCCCGAGACGGGCTGGGAGCCGTGCTCTCTGCCCTTGAGGGTAAGCGGGGGCAGGACGCCTACACGGCCATGTGCGCTCTCGCCAAGGCCGACGACCCTGACGATGGTTGGTATCTGAAGAAAGCCAAGGCCATGCTGGAGCGTGACAGCGAACCGCAAGAGTGGGACGCAGGTGAGGTGCTGGCCTTCGAGAAGGACTTCCTTGCGCCTATCAAGAACGGAAAACAGCTCCATACCGCGGTTATGAATGCGTTGGCGCGTGTCCGGGATGATCTCACCTACGCCGATGCGTCAATTGCCGAGATTCTCAGGATCGTCGCGGAAAAGAAAGTCCGCGATGAAAATGCCTTGCGGAACGCGGTGTTGAGCAGGCTCATCGATGGTAACCCGACAGTCTTCCACGCCGCGCGGGAGAACCATGTCGGCCAGGAGAAGCGACCGGATGTCTTCATTGCCGGGGCAACCTGTCCTTTCCAGGTGGCGGTCGAGGTGAAGCAGGCCGATTATTGGTCGGGAAGTGAGTTGGTGCGGGCGCTTAGAACACAATTGGTCGGTCAGTACCTCTATCCGCAGAACCGCCGGAACGGAATCCTCGTGCTGATCAACACCGGTGCGAAGAAAAGCTGGCAGGTGCCCGGCGATCCGAAGAGATTGCGGTTTCCCGCACTGGTGCAAGCGTTGCAGACAATGGCAATCGGTCTCAGCAACGTGGACGGCCGGGAAACCGTGTCGGTCTTCGGGCTGGATATCTCACCGTGAAAGAAGTGTCGGCGTGCCGCCGCTACTTCCTACGGTAATAGGCGTGCCACGCCAGCCGGATATCGGCAAATGTCCATTCGCGGCGGCGGCCATACGCAGGGCTTGGGCGAGTAAAGCAATCAAACAGGCCCGTCTCCCGCTGGAACTTCATGAACCAGGCAGCGGACTTCGGTTTGCCGTTGGTGTTTTGTGCGATCCGGCAAATCAGGCCGCTATGCGCCCAATGGTCGTGGGGATTGGGAACTGTCGCCGGATCGGAGAGGTAGGCACGGAGCTTCTGCAAAACCGCGTCTTCCGGCGACTGATGGAGTTCGGCCCGTAAGGCGTCAACCGCAAGTGCGGCTCCTTGCTTGGCGGATTCGGTCAAAAGGTCACGCAGTTGCGCGCCGGTCAGAACGACCGCTTGCATGGCTTCCATGAGAGATGGCTTTCATTGTGGGAGGGATGCGGTCGGAGATCGCCGCAACACCATTGCCGCACAGCGGGCAAATGACGTCAAGCGTCAAAGCCCCAAGAGGTTGCCCAGCTTCTCCGTGACCGGCCGCATGGGATCGACAAGGCCGAGGTCATAGATGGCCGTTTCAAGGTTCCTCTTGTGACCGAAGCAACGGAGGTTGGCTCGCATATCGGTAGGGGGCCTTGGCTTCGGATATTGCAGATTAAGATTTTTCCAGATTGGCTGCCATGGGCACCGTATTACCAGCCTCTCAGTATCTAATGTTGGTAAGCTTGTAGAGTTTTCCAAGGCCACCTTCGCCGGCAATCACCGGTTCGAAATGGTAATTAGTAAGCCAATACAATCCCTTATCAGTTGCCGCTCGGGCATATATGGCTCGACTTTTGATTCGCCGGATATTTCCAACTAGCTCGGCGAGTAGGAATGTATTCAAATGCCCGGAATCGTTGCCGTAAACGCCAGCTATATAAAGAGGAACATAGTTTTTTTTATCGGCACGAATGAAGTCGGCGCTGAGACTCCTCAAGGAAAATACCCCCTGCTTCACAGCGCTTTCACCAGCGGAAGAAAGAGGCAACAGGCAATAATATCCACGTATCTTTCCGTTCCCATCCTTTATTATTGTAAATGATTCTTGATGCAGATCATAGATACGCTTGGTTTGATCGTCATCCGTCTCTTCGTTCGTGTCCATATTACTGTTGTTGATGATGTATTCAAGATCTTCAGGCTGGCAATTTCGAGGGTGGAAATGCTTTCCTCTGTTCAGATAGCCTCTGAGACGACGCCCAGTTATAACTGATTTAGCTAAAACGATACGAATAGCGTGATATGCGGCGAGCAATAGCAGCATCGAAAACAGGTAATATGCGTAACTTGTATATGAGGCATCAAGTCCGATTTTGGTGTAATAATCGGACGTCGTAAATATGCCGCCAGCACCCGTAACAGCAAGTGCCCATCCAATAACCGCAATGCGTGCCTTGATATTCATCGTAACAAAAAAACCGGCTATAGAAGCCGGTTTACATTCTTTCGATTAAGTCTTCCAGAGAAAAATTTTGAAATTCGTTCCCTATAAACTATTAAACAGATGCCTGAGACGAAGATAACGTAACTGGCTGCCATGATGAAACGTTCTGTCACTGTTCCAACTCCGCTAGGAAAGATTTCCTACTATCGGATATGTCGATTCTATTGTCAAACTTATCGGTAAATATTCCTCCTACAAGTATTGAAATTAGTTTTCTTCTCCATAACATGCGCGCGAACGATTTTGCTCTTATCTTTCCGAGCTATAGGGATCGCCGCACCATCTCCATTTGGCCGTGCTAGTCGGCCAATAGTGCTATCGTAGATTTGCACCCAACAAGCCTATACCCCAAGAAGAATGCCAAGTTTCTCAGTCACCGGACGCATGGGATCGACAAGGCCGAGGTCGTAGATGGCCGTGGTTTCAAGATTGCCCTTGTGGTCCACGTAGTGGGAAATGGCCTCGTGCGAAACGCCTTGTCCGGTGAGCATGAGCGAAATCGCAATGCGCTTGAGGTCGTAAAGCTGGAAATACGGCGGCACCCCATCAAGTGCCTTGAACCGGTCCAGTCCCTTGCGGAAGTTATCGCGGGGCAGGGTGGGGTCGGTATGCGATGGGAACAGCAGCTTAGTTTCCGGCCAGCGGGCGCGCTGGGCACGCACCATATCGGCAACCTTCGGATGGATGGGCACCGAACGGTAGGTATATTCATAGAGCGAGCGCGAGAGTTTGATGCCCTTGGTATTGTGCTTGTGCCAGACCAGCTTCTCCAGATCGAAGTGGCTGAATTCCGCGTTGTTGAGGTCGCTGGGGCGCGCCATCGTCAGGAACAGGATGCCCATGTAGTTGCAGAGTTCCTGCATCTGGTCGTTGGCGGTCTGTACGCGTCCTTTGATGAGGGCCATGTCGCGCTTTTCCAAGCCGTCGAGGTGGTCGGTTTCCGGCAGGATTTCGAGGATCGGATAGAAGATGTAGGTGGCGATCTTCCGAATCTGCTCCATCGAATAGTCCCGACGGCGGCGTATCATCTTGCGGGCGCGGATCGGGCTGCACGGATTGCGCATGTCCACGATTTGCATGCGGATGGCCCAGTTGTAGAGAGCGAGGACATGCCTTAGCGCGCTGTTGAAGACGTAAGGCGAGTCGAATTGCTTTTGGAAATCCTCGATGTGCAAGGGCGTGATGCCGGTGAATGCCTTGTCCGCGAACATCGTTCCGAAGTCCTTATACCGGCGCTTTATGTTATAACCCCGGCGGCTGGCGATTTTGGGCTCACGCTTGCGCCACCTTGCTACGAATATGGCGAAGTTGTCGCGGTATCCCTGTGAGAGGTTACCCACATGGCTTTCCCAGTATTGGTCGATGACATCGCGCACTGTCAGGAAATGCTTTTGGCGAGGGTTAATCCTGCCAGCTTCGGGATCCTTCCCATCCTTGATGTCCTGATCACGCTTGATGACCTCCAGGCGCGCAGATGCGACATTATGGAGAAGGGTCGAGCCGATAACTTTGCGGCAGCGCTGGCCGTTGAACTGATAGGCGTGGATGAAAGCCTTACGGCCGAGCATGGTTACCCGGAGGCCCAGCCCTGAAACGGAGTTGCTGCGGATACGGCCATCTGCGCCTACAGGGTGGTCCCAATAGATTTCCTGATCTTTTCCGTCAGGGCAACTCGCTGAAAAAACAATGTCATCGGTTAAAAATAATTGAGGCATTTCATGTAACTTTCATGTAACGAATTTATATCAAATGTTACATGGAAAGTGAAGTAATGATGATTATTAAATTAGAAAAATGATGTTATTTCAAATGATTGACATGCTTTATATTTCGAGAAAATCGTAATGTGTCGGCTCCGAAGGAAGGGGTCGTGGGTTCGAATCCCGCCGGGTGCGCCATAGTTTCAATATCTTGCGAGTAACTTCAAAGCTGCCAATCCCGTTCATGTAACTTTCATGTAACTGGCCTTCAAAGGCAGGAATACTATAAAACAGAGCCCAGCCATCCCGTCAGATGACGACGCTGGATGCCTTGTGCGGAATGATATAAGCTATCGATATGAACCGAACCGACGCCATTCAGAAGCTTCAACAGCACGCAGATGCCGTGAAAGGCATGGGCGCAACGGCCCTGTACCTTTTCGGATCGACGGTCCGCGACGAGGCACAGGTGTCGAGCGATCTCGACCTGTTCATTGATTATGACCCCGCCAAGCGGTTCTCGCTTCTCGACCTGGTCGGGATTAAGCAGTTCCTGGAGGAAGAGCTTGCCGTGGAGGTTGACGTGACGACCCGCAGTAGCCTGCATCCGATGCTGCGCACCGATATCGAACAATCCGCCATCCGCGTTTTCTGATGGTCAAGCGTAAGGTCGGGCCGGTTCTGGCTGAAATCCTGGAAGCCATCGAGGGCATTGAAACCCATACTGCCGGGAAGTCCCTGGCGGAGTTTGAACGCGATTGGCTGCTGCGCCTCGGCACCCAACGGGCGCTGGAGATTGTGTCGGAAGCCTGCCGCCACATCCCTGATGATCTGTTAAGCCTTGCCCCGGACGTTCCCTGGAAGAAAATCCGTGGCATTGGCAATATTCTACGCCATGAATACCATAAGATCGCGGATGACGTGATTTGGGTGGTGGTGACGGAAAACATCCTGCCGCTGAAAGCGGCCATCAAGACGATCCAGCAATCGGTCGGCGACGAGAGCCAACCGTAGTTCCGTAGGGCTTAACCGGGGATATCCGACACCCTAGCTTTGCGGTTTAGACGTCACCAAACTGGGTGCGCTTTCAAACTTAAGCCCACCCATAGGCGATAATATTTCGAGGCTTTTCCCGGAGTACGCAGTGATGCTAACGAGGATGATAAGGCCGAGGAGCCACATCAACTTGTTGATATCAAGCTTCATCATTGGGCTCCTCTTTAAGAGGCGTGAGCAGCCAAGGCGTGCGCTTAATAAGCGCGCCGTCCTCATGCACATAATCACGTAAAAGAACCTCAATGGCTTCACAGACAACCTGTGAACGGTTCATCCCGAACCTCTCGCAGGCTTTATCTAGTGAAGACACTTCACGTTCTGACAGCCTGAATGAAATGACCTTTTTGCTCATGGGCCGGATTATAGAATGGAATGTATTAACGGAATCCTTCTATCGTAATACGCGTCCGGATCAGTCCGCACCGTATCAACACCACAAGGTATGGCATCCGCCAGTACGTTTGTCGCGCTGTCGCGCGCAGGGCACCCTTTCTCCAGCTTACACCGACGACCGGGGCGTTTTCCAATAGCTTCAGTTCCTCCGGCCCGCTCCTTCGGCCAGCCGCTGCGCTGGGCTGGCCTCCCGTGTTGTCGGAACGTCCCGCCCTCGGGCGGTGAAGCTTTGGAGCCCCGTTCTTTCGGTCGAACGTCCAACCCGCTGACGCGGGCTTTTAAGGTTGGACGCTCGGCGCTGGCCAAGGGTTCATGCGCGGCTTTGAAGAAAAGAGCTTCGCAGGTTCACCCTTGAAAAGCGAGGCTTTCCGATGAAACAGGACATTTACGAGAAGATTACTAACCAGATTGTCGCCGAACTGGAAAAAGGCGTCAGGCCGTGGATGCGGCCGTGGAACGCCGAACATGCGGCAGGCCGGATCACGAGACCTTTGCGGGCGAACGGCGTGGCCTATCGCGGCATCAACACCATCATGCTCTGGTCGGCGGCAGTCACCAATGGGTATGCCGCGCCGATCTGGATGACCTACAAGCAGTGTACCGAACTTGGCGGGCAGGTCCGGAAGGGTGAGCAGGGCAGCCTTGTCGTCTACGCGAGCACGCTTCACTGCACCGAGACCGACGAGGCGAGCGGGGAAGAGGTCGAGCGCGCTATTCCGTTCATGAAGGGATACACGGTCTTCAACGTCGAGCAGATCGAGGGATTGCCGGAACAGTACAGCCGACCGGCGCAGACGATCCTTGATCCGGTGCAGCGTATTGCCGGTGCGGAGGCCTTCTTTGCCGCCACCGGCATCGAGGTCGGCCACGGCGGCAACCGGGCGTTCTATTCCGAAAGCGTCGATCGGGTGCAGATGCCATTCTTCGAGACGTTCCGGGATGCCGAAAGCTATTACGCCACGCTGGCCCATGAACAAATTCACGCGACGAAGCATAAGAGCCGTCTCGCCCGCAATCTTGGCCGCAAGCGCTGGGGTGACGAGGGTTATGCCGCCGAGGAACTGGTGGCAGAGCTTGGCAGCGCGTTCCTTTGCGCCGACCTCAACATCACGCAGGAGGTTCGGGAGGATCATGCAGCCTATATCGGCAACTGGCTGACAGTCCTGAAGGGAGACAAGCGGGCGATCTTCACGGCCGCCGCCCATGCGCAGCGTGCTGCCGATTTCCTGCATGCGTTGATCGGTAAGGCTGGCGAGGCCAATTCCGATGATAGCCAGGTGGCTTGAGCGGCGGCGACCCTGAGCGAATAAAAAGAGGGCGTACCCATGCGCCCTCTTTCTCGCTTTAAGCCAGGATGCTGGTTACTTCTCTGGAGCCCAACCAGCCATTTATGCGGATTTTATTGGCCCGTTCCAGAACGGTACTGGAAAGATATCGATAGGCGTTGCCCCGCAAGGCGTGCAGTGCCAGAGGTTCTTCGCCATCGTTCGGCCATCGTGCACGCCGTCACAATGCAGGCAGTGCCATTCGTCCGATAGACCACGACCAAGCGGATGACGTGCCCGACCTTGCTTGTCGGGCATAGTCGAGCGACGCGGCCAGTCGGATGCGACTTCGGAATGCATCCGTCGCGCGCGGATCATCAGCAGTCGGGTGGCCCGCTCGACAAATGCCGGGTCAAGTGACTTAACGGACTTGACGCGTCCACCCAGACGCAAGAGCTTTGGCTTTGCCGAAGGGGGTTGATCGAGGATGATTTCCCATCCTTGTGAACCAAACGCCACGCTGAACGCGTCGCCAGCCATATAAAATTTTTGCCCGTCAAGCTCGCCGTGAATTTCGTCAGCTTCCATGGGCTTGACGTCTTCGGGAACCCAACGCGTGAAGTTCAGCCCCTCATCAAATAGACTTGGCTCTTTGGCTTGAGGCGTCGTTGCCACGGGAGGCGTTTCACGCGCGGCAGAAAACAAGCCTTGTGCACGCTCCATTTGCACAGGATCAGGCCGCCAGCCCTGTTTGTAGGATTCGGTGAGCCCGCGCCAGTTTGCCTTGCCCACTTCGAGGGCAATGATTTCCAAAGCAGCGACATGTTGAAGGCGCCGCAACCGGGCGAGCTTCTTGGCAAGGGATTTAAGCGTAGTGAGAGTGTCAGTGGCCATGACGGTCCATTCCTTTGTTGGTAACGAATCCGACCGGGTGCCCACTGCCAACCAGACCCGCCCGAAGGAACGGTGTCAGTCATTGATCGTAAAGAGCGCATTGCCTTAGCTTCGCGTGGTGGGCACACCGGCCTATGCGTCAGGCCAACCACATCGTGCCGTTACAAGAGCTCGGCGTCAATAGACCAAGAAAGACGTTGTTCTGAAAACCGGAACCGCGTTAACCCACGATTTTCCTTGCAACTACACGATTTAGTTGTGCAAAGTTCTCTGCAACGTAGGGGATTAGTGATGCCACAGACGGCTCAAATTATTGTATTAAAAATCAAATGAACACCGCAGATAAAAAACACGCAAAGTGCCTGCAAGACGCCTTGCAAGCTCTCTACCACTCTGGCCCGAGCGGGTTTGAGGGGTTTCTCGGGATCATACTCGGTGAAATCACCGGGCAATCTTTCCGCCTTGCAAAGTCGGGCACACAGCGTGGCCGCGATGGCGATTCCGCGTTCGATGGCGGTGCTACATACTTCGAAGGCAAACGATATAAAGCGAGCCCGGCAAAGAGCGAAATAGCAGCGAAACTTTTCGACCTCGCCAACGACGATGCCGGACAAGTAGACCTCTGGATCCTCGGAGCCACATGTGAGGTGGCATCACAGACTGTAGATGACGCGCGGAAATTTGGAGCAAAGCACGGCATCGGAATTGCGCTCCTCGACTGGTCAAGCAATGATCTCGGATCACTGCTCGTAGCCACGGTGGCTGCAGGTTCAAAATCTGGAGCTTTCATCAAGGAACACCTTGCCGGAAAGACCAAATCAGACCTGATAGCGCCCGCTGTCAAAGCGATAAGCCACTTTGAAAAGCATTCGGACTTTCCTTCTCGGTTGAGTGCGCTCAAGAAAGCACTCTCCGAAGATGTCGGATTGGGTCACGAAAAGACCCTGAATCAAGCATGGCTGAATAAGTCATTTATGAGTAAGACGCAGGCGCGCGCGGAATTTGGCCAGCCACTTTCCCCGTTGGACCCTTCTGGAACTACAGCTCTTGACCGGCCGGAGCGGGCACTTCTTGCAAACGCTTTCTCGGGACAGCCCGAGAGTGATATCTATGCAATTGTTGGTGAAGAGGGTGTCGGAAAGTCGTGGCTCGCGGTTCAGAGCTGGATTCCATGCGATCCCAAATCACTGCTCGTCATTTGCCCCGCCGATGATTTGACACGAGCCGAGGCCGCAAGTGATTTTGATGAGTTCCTTATCCGTAAATTGATCAACCAAACAGGTGGGAGTGTTACGCCGCAAGCTATGCAGCGATGGCGGCGGCGGTTCAAAGCTTGGCGTGCCAATATTCCAGCAAGTTCCGTCCGAGTGACGCTAGTCGCAGACGGTCTCAATCAACCTCTTCGGGCCAATTGGTCACGTTGGCTGGATCGCGCGGCGCTGCAGCTCAAAAGCCTAGGCGGCTGTCTGGTTGTCACGACTCGCGCCCAGCATTGGACGCATCTAAAAAACTCCCTCTCTTCCAGCGTGAAGACCATTCCGCTCGGCGATTGGTCCATTCAGAACGTCAAACAGATACTGGGTAGCCAGGGAATCGACTTCACCAACGCCCGAACTGAGGTTCTCAACTCCCTTCGAAACCCAAGGCTTCTCGGGATTGCACTCGAACTTATGCACGCTAAAGCCATCGAACTTTTGGATGAGCTGAGTGTCGGGCGGCTTCTATTCGAGCAAATGCGCAGGACGGAACAACACGGGGCGGCCCCTATTTCAGCGCCCGCCTTTGCTGACCTTCTCAAAGACCTCGCGGCAAAGGTCTTGGAGCGCGCAAACGCGCAGGAGAAGGACGACCTTCGGCTCTTCGATGCCGTTCAGGAGTCGCAAATCGAAACTGTAGCTTCGGGCCGTTTCTTCTCCTCGGTAAGGGGTACAGCTTCAAAATACGAGATCAGGCCGGATGGCCTCAACCTTGCGCTAGCGCTGTACCTGATAAATGAACTTGAGCGAGAGCTGCGCAATAAACGTGACCCGCGAGATCGGCTGGCCACAATCCTGGAGCCGATAAGCGCGCTTGACGAAACCGCCAAGGTCGCTCTTTGGGCAACACAAATCGCTTGCCTAGATGAAGAAACGAGTCCCGAAGCGCGTTCCGCGCTTCTTGAGAAATTCGTTTCACTACAGAATCTCCCCAATAGCGAGGCGGATGCTTTTGCGGTGCTCGCAAAGTCGGCTCCGGTTGCTTTTCTGCAAGCCGCTGAAAATGTGCATTTATCGCGAGAGCACTTCGCGAACGATGATTGGTTGCTTTATGCGCTTCTCAACCGGCGTGGCGATTCCGATGTTTGGCGCGAAATCCTAGAGGCGGCGAAACGCTGGTTGTCACTCTATTCAATCGAGCCGGAACGACGGATGCATAAGGCGGTGGGGCGTGACTCTGCCGCTGAAGTGGATGAGGAGCGTACCAGGATTCTAGCGGACATTGAAAAACGCGAGGCAGCGCTCACAGAGACCGAGCGATCCTACATAAAGACCAATCTAGTAGCCGCTCCGCACGCCATGTTTGATGCACTAAGCCGCTTTGCTCTCTATCTGCTGGCCGGAATGCCTTGTAAGGACATCGCCCCGTATCTCGTGCGCTGGCGGTTCTCATACGCGCTCAATGCTTCGAGTTCGGCACCTTACACAGAATTCGAACAAGTCCTTCACTACAACAGGATGGATTGGCCCGAAACTCGATTGGCGCTCTTGAAGGCATTGGAACTGCTGCCGGTCAAGAATTCTTCCAATATCGGAAAGTGGACGCGCGTTGGAGTTCTCTACGCCACGGGGGATACAGGTGATGCAGAAGAAGCTGTACGTCTTCGCGACGAACTCGTGCGCGATCGGGATGACTTTCAGGGGTGGTCTTTGAAAGAGGACTATTGTGCTGTTGATCCCTATGATCCGAGCACCACTAAGCCTGAAAATGTTGTCGCTACCGCCAAAAAATATCGCATCATCACTCCTGCAAAGGTTGCCACCGCCCGCGGTATGGGCGAGCAGGATCATTTTTTCCGAGAGGCTCGCGCGGGCGTTGTGCGCTTCTCGCCGGATGATGCGATTCATACCCATCGCGCGATTGCCGACGATGTCCTTAAGCGGGCTGGATATGCGCGCCGCCAAGGTGTGTTGGAACTCTGCCGACACAGCGCGGCGCTCTCGAAAGATCAGGCTCTGCAATTCCTATCTGCGGGTGCGTCGAGCACAGCATCCTTTAAGGACGGGAAAGACGACCGGGACGAGTTTCTTACGGCGCAGTATTCGGTCCTCATCGCATTGCCGCATCTAACCGCAGACGAGCAGCTCGACGCGGTCGCAAACATGCAGGGCGATACCCTCTTACTCGAACTGCTTTCCTGTTTGCAGAAAGCCACTCCGGAAAAGGTGGAACAGGTGATGGAACGCGTCCTTCAAACTGGCAGCGAGGATGCGCAGACTGCGGTTCTCGCCGCAATCCACTATTCCGAGTCACCGCTAACACCGCGCGCTGTCGCGATCACAAAAAACTTCATCCGATCACAAAATAAGAATGTCCGGCGCGAAGCGTTCGCCGTCGCGGCATCGACAGCCGACAGGCAACTACTAACGGAGGTCGTAGAGAGCGGATGGAGTGCCGACAAGCCATACAAGCGCGATAGCGGCTTCGAAGATTGGCACGGGTCCACCGCCATACTCAAGGCATTGCAAATGGGCCTAATAGCAACGGACTCCGCCCTCGATCGTGTGAACCTTTCACATTACGGGTTCGCAGCGCAAACGCTACCTGCCGAACAGATCGCCGTCATTGCTACGCGCATCGAAGTGGCGCTTGGGAAGGCGTTGGGACATAACAGTGATGCAAGTCTGCCAAACATCACAACCGGGGTACCGAAACCTCTCGATCCCACACCACCCCTTATCTCGCTGGACGAGCGGCCGCCTTTGGAAACTGATGTTGCATCTCAGATGGCTCGGATTTCGGAAACGGACGATCAGTTCGACGAGCGTCAACGCCGTATGGGTGACGCATATGAACGCTTCGCTGAAGAGCTTACGGCTGCGGAAGCCAACCTTATACTCTCTGATCTTACTTTCGATGGCGTGAAAGCAATTGTTGGGCAGGATGGTGATCGCGATGAGCGCTGGCTTGCGATGTTGCTCTCTGCCTCCGATCGGCAGCTTCGTCACCTCCACCATTTCGCGCTTCAGGTTGCCATCGCTCTCGGTTCTGATGGCAACCCTCGGGCGCCCGATTTTATCATACGGGTTATGGGGTTAGATCCGACGATCCGCCGTGTCATTGGCGTTGCTAAAATCCCTGCAGAAGTTATCGCCCTTTGGTGTAACGCTACTAACCCGTCGATGGAGGGCATTTGCAAAAGACGCCTCAGTTCACCGCGAACCGACGCTGACATCGCGCGTGAAGTGATTGCCGCCCAGTTGTGCGGAAGGATGGCATTCCTAGAGACCTTCATCGATGAACTTCTCACCATTGGCCGTCCATACGAGACATGTCTAGCACTTACCATCGCTGGCTTCTGCGATACCAACGCACATGTCGAGACGGTTCTCTCCCGATTCAGTGGTGTCAACGGTTTCATCGGCGCCGCCCACAAAGCCGCTAGCGAATCGTATGTACGGAATATTTGGGCGAAGACTTGGTATTTCGAGATGCAGACAGCCGAACAGCCGGAAGATTTCTGGCGAGCATCTGTTCTGTTCACCAAGATTGTCGATGGACGTTTCGGCATATGGAGCGGGGTTTCCCGAACTGCATCGACCGTGTTCAATACGTTTATGCCAACAATAGACCGGGAGATCGAAAGCCGGGCCGCTAAATTGCAAAAACAGCGCGAGGCCAATCTGTTCGGTGAAAAAGCACCTGTGTCGATCATGCTGGGTATTGCATGACCAGGGTGAGCCTGGGCCCACTGGCAGAGGTGTAATGTGCTTTCCAGGTCAATTTTCGAGGCTATGGGCAAGGCATAATCCAACGATCCCCGGCAGCTGAAAGCGTTATCCCACGGCAAAATTCGCACAGAATAACCGACGCATACACTGAAAATTCGAATCTTTACCCCGTAAAAACATATATTTATGTGGCTCCATATGGGACTTAAAAGCGGTCCTCATCGACCCGCATAGCCTCCCTGATGTCAGCTAATCGGCGGCTTCTTTCCCGCGAAGGATCGGCGGCTTCGAGGGCCTCCAGGCGAGCCACGGCAGCTTCCCAATCCAAGAAATATTCTACTGCAGATTTTCTGAGCGGGTAGTAGACCTTGTCAGATACGGCAAGCCCGCGCATTTCCAGCAATAGATCAATGAATTTATCGTCATCGGCGATATACGATTGCACCCATTCCCGAGGGGCTTCCACCCCCGCAAGGTCTCTCCACCCGTATAATATTCCAGACAATTCAGGATATGTGGGAAGGGTTTGATCCTCCGCAGCCTGTGTCAGCCGCTGTTTGAGGACCTCCCGATATTTTGTCAATTCCTCGGAAGTCAGGTGCCGCATATCTTGGGGTTTAGCCCGATCGCCAACAATGCCGTGGTCAAAAAGCTCGCTTCGGAAGAACTCTCCGACGAGCCAACTGAGCGATGGACCGTGGTCGAAAATTTCATCGAGCAATGGTTCTACGCCATTCGCATCCCGTTTACGCAGGACGTCGATGATGTCACCCAGCACCAGTTCAGCTTTATCCGCTACCGATCGGCGGAAAAGGCTCGCTGCGCCGGTCTTTCCAATAGCGTAGTCCATGACGTCTGTAATCGCGAGTCCGACCCCCCGAATCTGACTCGTCTCGAATGTTCCGATGTATGATGAATTCAGTCGATCCAGGATGTACTCAAACCAGTTCTGGCCGAGCGGCCTGGGTGCGTCGACATACTCCCGAAGCTTCTGAGCTAACGCAAGTCGATCGTTTTTGGCCAGATCAAGTAGCTCAGCCATTTTGCTGTCAGGCAGGGCAGTTCGTGGCCCGCTGAGTGCGAAGTAATATCGATAGTGTAACGGGCTGCCGAGTCGCCGTTTTCGAATGTAGTCGTGGGTGTGTCGGTCATAGACGGGTTGGAAAACGCACTTCTTCACGTCTTCATGATATTGCAGCCCCGGTATGAAATTGCTGAGATTCCATATCGACCGATGTGATCCAATGGTGTCAGAAGGCAGCAGCACTCTAAGTTGCGTGCCGATCTCGTCAATGTCATCGTCGCTGACACGGGCATCGCCCGTAAAGATCACGGATCGGACCGAGAGGTAGTTTTCCAGCCACCGATAGAGAGCGGGTTGAAGGATTTTGATCAAGCTAATCCGGCAGAGGTCCGCAAAGTTGAGTTCCTGCGCCATGTTGCGATAGGCGAATTTGATCGCATTCAACACCAGCTTCACATCACGCGGGGTGCGGAGGCCAGATCCCTCATGGTCAATCGCACTGCGAATGTCGGCTGCTTCTTCTCCATCGGGCTCTCTGCCGTTAACTTCGTGATATATTGCGAAGACGCGATTAAGTAAGGATAGCCGGAGGTCAAAGGGTTCCGGTAACGGGATCGAGAATGTCAGTTGCACGATTTTCTGCAGAAAGACTTCACCGTCTTTGACTTGAAGCCCTTTCTCAAGCGCATGGGCAAGCACGGATCTGTCATAGCACATGACGTACGCCACCTTCGGGAAGTCGGCCACGGATCGGACCATGCGGATAACCTCGACCGCTTGTTGAGGCTCAAGTCTGTCGAGATCATCGATGAACACCAGAAACCGTTGATCGAGTTCAGCAAGTTGTTCCGAAATGCGCTTTTTAACCTCCGCGTCTGTGGGTTTCCGCCCGAGTTTATCAAGATACTCGGCGCCCATCCCGAGGCCTGCGCCTACCACAGCAGCGGGCGCATATAGCGCCCCTGCGGCTGTGGCGAGGGGCGCAAGGGTACGACCCGTCCGAGCGCCATATCCGCGAAGAACTTGGCCATACTCGGATGCTTTCCTTTTCCCTAGCCCAAACCAGCTCGTCGGTTGCTGAATATCTGCCTGAGCCTCCAGGATCTCCGCGATTGCATCAGTTAACGAGCCTATAAGGCTGGTGGTATCACCAGCGAGCCAAGGTGCGAGAGTAATCACATGCACCTCGGAGCGAGCTAGTTTCGGCAGTTCCTGGCGGAGAAAATTGAGTAAGCTGGTCTTACCAGAACCCCATGGGCCTTCAATACCAATGACCATGCCGTCGCTCGCAGAGGCATCGGCCAGGGACGGCGCCAATTTCTTGGCGATTTCCACGAAACCAAATTCGTCAGCATTGATATCGTCGAGCGCTCGATCCGTTTCGGACGCGAGGGCAGTAATGGGCTTATTCATCAGGGATCCAAATTCAATCGGTGGATTACTTGTCTATTGAAACGTGGGGTTGTTTCGGCGTCAAGGCAGCCTTTGGCTTCCGCTCGCGGGAGGCCTCGCCCCTGCTGTCGAGGCATGAACTTTGCATGGGAAGGGCAAATGGGATGGTGAAGACGCGCGCCGCCTCCGTTCGGGTTTTGCGAAAAGCAATGGTATTCGATCAGAAAGCCCCAGAGAGCAGGGGTGAATTCGTACACACTCTCGTACACATGCACAAATAAAACCGTAAGTTATCAATACAAAACAACTACTTACGATACATTATATGGGACTCAAAGTCGGGTCAATCTTTCCCGAGTGAGAACGACACGGAAACTCCCATCCGAGAGTGGTTCAACGAGATACCCGCTGGCTGTGTAATAGATGGTGGCTGATCGCTCGCCATCATGGGCTCCGGTTTCCCGAGTAGCCTCTATCACCGTAATTGCGGTTCCGCTCTCGGTAACACAATTGATGAGCCGCTCCGTCTTGCCCGACATCCCCCGCCCCATGACTCGTCGAGTGAGTTTAGGAAGCGGCTCGACGCGAGGCAAGTATGAGGACTCATCTCGGTTAGCGAAGATGTCGCGGGACGTCGCGGGATTCCGATATCTGCGGCGCCATGTGACTTCTCCAATTCTCTTTTGTTCCCCGGAACCACGATGAGGTTGCCATGAGAACTATGTGAATTTCGTCGCGAGTCTGTACACAATATCGTACACATACACAAATAAAACCGATATTTATCATTATAAAACAAGTATTTACTGTGCATCATATGGGACTTAAAATCTCTCGGCCTTTGGTCATGCGGGTTCGATCCCCGCCGTCCGCACCATATTAAGTCACCGATCTGGAATCGGCACAAATCGTCCATCTGGATCCGATCACCTTGCTTCGTTGGTCAGCTTTATGGACGAATAGATGTGATCGGCCGAGAGTTCGAAGCTCAGAATCGGGTTATTCTGTCTTCTGCTGGCTCAAGCACCCCTCCAATGCCTGAGCGGCCTTGGTCGAGCCTCGGGCGGATAAAAGATATGGGCGGTCGCTGATGCCGTCCTTGATCGCTACCTGCTTCTTTGCCTTTGTGAATGCCATAATGAAGGCTTTGGCATTTTCGGGAGAAAGCATAACCTGAGCAATAGCGAGATTGTCGCCGACCGCTCCCGTTTCGCCCTCCTGCCCGAAAAGGCGCTCTCCATCGATCGCAACCTCGATCTCGGGGTCGATAGACCGCAACACCGACTCAAAGGCAAAGCCGGGAATGGCGCGAAGCATAAACCCTTTCTCGGCGCTGTCGCAGATCAGCAGCACCCCCGAGCGAACCGAATTCATAAAGTCGACTGTTACGCGTTTTCCCTTGGAAAAGGGATCTTCTTCCTTTTCGGCTGTCCAACTTTGAAACCCTGCCTCGGCAGGTAATAACGACATAGCAAATATGCAGAACGCAACAGAAAGTTTTCGCATAGATTCCCCCTTCAACCGTGGATAATGATCGCAACGAGTCTGCAGGGAGTCAACGGAGGACGAGCAGAAGCACTCTAGCCTTTGATCCCAACCAGCGTGAACGCGACCCGACTTAGGCCATCGCGCTTGGTGCTGGAAACCTCGAATCGCTGCATGTCGTCCATCTGGATTCTATCGCCCTGCTTCGCATGATCGGCACGCGGGTAGCGTGAACGATCTACCGAAAGCTCATAGCTGTGGCCTGTCGCCAGAGTCTTAAAATCTCTCGGCCTTTGGTCATGCGGGTTCGATCCCCGCCGTCCGCACCAAACCTGCCCCTGCCTGCAACCGTTTTCGTTGAAGGCCGTTTGATATCCACCGTGATGGAGGCGTGTTTTGGGCTTTACCTTTGCCATCGGTGACATCCACGGCTGCCTGGCGCAGCTGAAGGAACTGCTCGGGCATGTGGAAGACCGCGCGCCTAGCGGACACGTGGTGTTTATAGGCGACTATATCGATCGCGGGCCGAAGAGCCGGGGGGTGCTCGATCTCGTCATGGCGGGGCCGAGGAGGGAGGGCTGGCGGTGGACGGCGCTCAAGGGCAATCATGAGGACATGATGGTCCGGGCGCATCAGAACCGTGGGCACGACGAACTCATCTGGATCGACAATGGCGGCCGTGAGACGCTGGAATCCTTCGACGGCTACGTGCCGCCGGACATGCTGGAATGGTGCGCACATCGCCCGCTGATCCTTGTCGACGAGCACCGGATCTTCGTGCATGCCGGCGTCGACGAAACGTTGCCGCTCGAAGACCAGCGGGAGCGCGACCTGCTCTGGAAGCGGTTCCCGAGCGACGAGGATGGCGAATTCTGGGGCCGGCATCTGTGTCACGGCCATACGCCGCTTCCGGGCAATCCGCAGACGATCGGCAACCGCACCAATATCGACAGCGGCTGCGTGTTCGGCGGCGAACTGACCTGCGCCGTCTTCGACGACGACGAGCCGGGCGGACCGATCCGTTTCCTCCGCGTGCCGGGTTAGTGCCGCCAGAAGACTGGCGTCAGGAGGACGAGCACGGTCAGGATTTCGAGACGGCCGAGCAGCATCATCAGCGACAGCAGATAAAGGGCGGGATCGCCGATCGTCGAGAAGTTGCCGACGGGGCCGACGATCGGGCCGATGCCCGGGCCGACATTCGACAGCGCGGTGATCACCGAAGACATGGCGGTCAGGATATCGTAGCCGAACAGCGTCATGCCGACGCTGCCGACCACCCAGAGAAAAATATAGAGGCTGACGAACAGGAAGACGGCGCGCTGCGTTTCCGCATCCACCGTCAGGCTGCCGTAGCGAACGGGATAGACGGCGTTCGGATAGATGAGCTTGTTCAGTCCGGCGCGGATGACGTTGAACATCACCACGAAACGATAGGCCTTGATGCCCCCGGCGGTCGACCCGGAGCAGCCGCCCATGAACGTGGCGAAAAAGGCGACAAGCACGGCGAACGGTCCCCACAATGTGTAGTCGTCGCTTGCAAAACCGCCGGTCGACAGGATCGAGGTGATGTTGAAGAACGAATGGATCAGGGCGTCGTCGAGTTCGATACCGTTTTTCAGGTGATGATAGACGGCAAGTAGGATCGAGATGACGCACAGATACCCCAGGAAAACGAGGATTTGCGGGTCGCGCAGCGTATCCAGCCGGCCGCGCACGGCAAGCAGGATGAGGACTGAAAAAGGCAGGCTGCAGATTGCAAGAAAGATCGTGCCGACGACGAGAAGCATGTTGTTGTCGAAATAGGCAAAGGACATGTCATGCGTCGAGAAACCGGCCGTGGCGACAGTCGACATCGCATGGTTCAGCGCATCGAAATGATCCATGCCGGCAAGATCGTAGGCGATTGCGCAGGCAAGGGTCAGCAGCACGTAGACGATCAGGAAGGCCCGGGTGAAGCTCGCAAGCCGGGCGAACGGCTTGTCGTTGGTCTCCGACGATTCGAGCTTGAAGATCGAGGCGCCGCCGACCTTGAGGAACGGCAGCACGAAAAGGCCGAGGCCGACGATGCCGATGCCGCCGAGCCAGGAAAGCAGCGAGCGCCAGAGCAGGATGCCGGGCGGCATGGTATCCAGCCCGACGATGACCGTCGAACCCGTGGTGGTGATGCCGGAAATCGATTCGAACAGTGCCTGCGCGAAGGAAAGTTCGTGCTCGGCAAGGAACAGCGGGATGGCGCCGACCAGCGAGAACATCGCCCAGAGAACGTTGACCAGCAGGAAGCCGAGACGCTTGTTGAAGACCGGCGGGGGGCCGTGGGTTGCGAGTGCCGTTGCCGTTGCAAGCCCGCCGACCATGAAGCCGGACATGGCGAACACCTGCCAGTCGTCATGCCCGTAATAAAGGTCCACCAAGGCCGGCAGGAACATCGCCAGCGACAGGTAGAGTGCGCAGAGCGCCGTCATGTAGATGACCGACCGGAGAAGATTGGCGTTCAAAAAGGGTTGTCCCGAAGTTCGCGGCAACTGAAAGAAGCTTTGTCTCAGTCGTAAGCCTATGGCATAGCGGGACCATTCTTGAAATTCAATGGATGGCCGATGTGACCAGGGCGAGCGTGAGCGTGGCGGGTGTGACCAAGGCGGGCGTGGACGAAGCGAGGGTGGCGATGCGGGAGATTTTTCCCGAGACGCCGCTGCAGATGAACGAGCACCTGAGCCGCCGTTACGGCGCCGAGATCTGGCTGAAGCGCGAAGACCTCTCGCCGGTCCGCTCCTACAAGATCCGCGGCGCCTTCAACTTCCTGCGCAAGGCGATTGCCGCAGGCGCGAGCGGCAAGACCTTCGTCTGCGCCTCGGCCGGCAACCACGCGCAGGGTTTTGCCTTCGTCTGCCGCCATTTCCAGGTGCCGGGCGTGGTCTTCATGCCGGTGACGACGCCGCAGCAGAAGATCGACAAGACCCGCATGTTCGGCGGCCCGTTCATCACCATCCGGCTGATCGGCGATATTTTCGACCAGTGCTATGCGGCGGCCCGCGCCCATGTGGAGGAGACCGGCGGCGTCATGGTGCCGCCCTTTGACGACGCCGACATCATCGAGGGCCAGGCGACGGTCGCGGCCGAACTGCTTGAGCAATTGCCCGACGGCGTCACGCCCGACCTGGTCATCCTGCCGGTCGGCGGCGGCGGGCTGTCGTCGGGCATGACCGGGTACCTGAAGGATGTCGTGGCAGGAAAGGGCTTTCTGTTCACCGAGCCGGAGGGCGCCCCGAGCCTGAAGAAGAGCCTCGAGGCCGGCGGGCCGGTGACGCTCGCCAAGCTCGACAACTTCGTCGACGGTGCGGCCGTGGCAAGGATCGGCGACCTGAATTTCGAGGCCTTGAAAGGCTTTTCGCCGGATCAGGTCCTGCTCGTGCCGGAAAACGCCATCTGCGTGACGATCACCGAAATGCTCAATGTCGAGGGTGTCGTGCTGGAACCGGCCGGCGCCCTGTCGATCACCGCGCTCGACATGCTGGGCCGGGAAAAGCTCGCGGGCAAGACGGTGGTCTGCGTCGTCTCGGGCGGCAATTTCGATTTCGAGCGCCTGCCGGACGTCAAGGAACGTGCGATGCGCTATTCCGGCCTCAAGAAATATTTCGTGCTGCGGCTTGCCCAGCGCCCCGGCGCGCTGCGCGACTTCCTCAATCTGCTTGGCCCGGAAGACGATATCGCCCGGTTCGAATACCTGAAGAAATCGGCGCGCAATTTCGGCTCGATCCTGATCGGCATCGAAACCGCAAGACCGGAGAATTTCGCAGGCCTGATCGAACGTTTCGAGGCGGCGGGCATGGGGTATCAGGACATTACCGAAAACGAGATCCTCGCCAACCTCGTCATTTGAGCACGGTCTTAAGCCAGGCGATTGTCCGGTCGGCAAGCGGTCCGGTCGTCGCCGGCGAGATGATGTCGCCGGCAATCACATGGTTGACGGGATCGCCGGTCGTGCCGACATCGAAAAGCGCGTGAGGCCCGCCCAAGCGGCCGGCGACCGTGCGCACCTTGTCGGGCCGGATGACTTCGTCGAGCGACGAATAGAGGAAGAGGGCCGGCGTCTTCACCTGCTCGACCGGGCTCTCGACGGAAAGTTTGACCAGTGCCGCCATCGGCAGCAGCGCACGTGTCGGATAGCGGGTCGTCCAGTGGGCGGCATGGCGGTCGTTATAGGGCGTGAAGCCGCGGCTCTCGCCGAGCAGCAGCCTTGAAAGCTGTGGCGCAACCGGCGTCGTCAGCAGGAAGGCGCCGAAACTGTTGATGCCGTAATTCGGCGAAAGAAACACGGCAGCGGAAATGCGCGGCGCGATCTTCGGATCGGCAAGCGCCAGCGTCGCAAGCGAAGCGCCGGTCGAGGTGCCGATGACGATAACCCGGTTGCCGACCGCTTCGCCGATCGCGAGACTTTCGGAAAAATCCTTGAGCCAGTCTTCGAGGTTTGGCTCCCCCATGGCATCGCCGATGCGGCCATGGCCGGCAAGCCGCGTGAAATAGAGGTTGGCGCCAAGCGCTGCCGCGACAAGGTCGGGCAGGGGGCGGATCTCTTCGGCCGAAGCCGAGAAACCGTGCACATAGACGATGGCGAAAGGCGTTTTCGCCTTCGTCGCCGGATCGGCCCAGACGATCCGTTTGGCGGCGCCCGGTCGTACATCCGGGAAACGGCTTTCTTCCTCAGCAAGATAGGCGTCGATATCGGCGCCGAGGCGGGTCTCGTCGAAAGCGGGAAAACCGTCAGCGGGCATGCGCGGGCCGGACATCAATATCCCTCCGAAAGCGGCAACCAGGATCGCGCAGGCATAAATGGCCGTCCGCCATGACAGGAATCTCCTCCGCATCCGGGGCTCCCTCCGAACGGCGGGAATGATAGGCGGGCTTGATGACGGCGGGAAGTCTTGTCTGCCGCAGATCGTTGGATTAGCCGCAGACATGCGGCCGAGCGGGCAGGGCGCAGAAGCCGCGACGCTCCACCTCGGGCCGCGTCTTCTCGATGACATTGGTCCAGACGAGGCCCGGAAAGCCCGAGGGCACCATGTCCCAGGTATCGCTGTCGTCTATGCCGGATGATCCGGCGTCACCGGCCTCGAACGGGCCGATCAGCACGACATCCGATCCCGCCGCCCGTATCCGGTCGTAAAAACGCTCCGGCCAGCCCCAGAGCAGGAAGGCGTAGTTGATCGGCACGGGCACGAGCGTATTGCGGCAGGCCTCCGGCACGTGGCCGCTCCAGCCGAGCGCGAGATAGGTGAGAAGGCAGGATTTGGCCGTGCGGTTCGAGTAACCGGGAAGGCCCGTGACCAGCCCTACTGCTTTTTCGGTCGGCTCGCTGCCGCCATAGACGCCGAAGGCCGCGGCCCGGGCGGCCGACTGGCTGTTGAGCAGGGCAGCGAGCGCTTCGCCCTCTTCCGCGCGGCGGCTTTTGAAGTTGATCAGGAAACGGCCGTCCGGAAGGGCGTCGAAAACCTCCGGCAGGGTCGGCATCAGGGCCTTGCCCTCTCCCCGGAACGGAAAGGTCTTACCCCCATCGGCCGTATAGCCGTAGCCGATATCGAGCGTCTTCAGGACGGCCATCGGTGTCTGTTCGGTGACGCCCTTGCCCTCGGTGCGGCAATCGAGGGTCCAGTCGTGGAAGACGGCGAACTGCTTGTCCGGCGTCAAATGTACGTCGAGCTCGACCACGTCGGCTCCCGCGTCGAAGGCGGCCTTCATGCCGGCCACGGTATTCTCCAGAAAGGCATGTGTCGGCGGCAGCATCAGGCTCGCGGTACAGGTGTCGCTCTTGACGTTGGTGGTGTCGAAAAGCTGGTGCTGGCCGCGATGGGCTATGATCCTGAGCGGCTTGTCGTTTGGAAACCGGGAGAAGACGGTTGTATTGCCGATCCAGAGCGCGGCGGCGATGAGGAGGGGGAATGCTGCGGCGATCTTCCATTTCATGCGGAGGGTTCCTCTGTCGTGCGGATGGGCATGAGACGTCCGAGCGCGACTTTTCCTTGGGTGCCCGGCTTCCGGCCTGTGCGGGAATATGCTAGGCAGCAGCCATGGCTTCGTTTCTGTCCAATATATTCTCGATGTTCTCCGGTGGCGGCAAAGCTGCCGAAGCACCCGCTGCTTCCGCAAAACCTGTCGAGCATGCCGGCTGCGTCATCCATCCGACGCCGATCCGCGAAGGCTCGCAGTTCCGGCTGGCCGGGCGTATCGAGAAGGACGTGGAAGGCGAGACGCTGGTGCGCAATTTCGTCCGTGCCGACGTCTTCACCTCGATGGACGACGCGATCGAATACACTGTCCGCAAGGCGCAGCAGATCATCGACCAGAATGGTCCGTCGCTGTTTTCCGATGGGGAGAAGTCGCGCTCCGCGTGACGTGCGTTCCGCATTGTGATCGTAAAAATTGCGAGTCATACTCAAAATTAAGTCATTAGCGATAGCTTGAGGCATCTGTTCCGATGTCTTTACTGCGGTCGACTTTTGATGCGATCTCGCTGGTTATATTTTATGCTTTTTATCGGCTCCGGGTTTTCCGGCGGCCTTTTTCCGGCCCTTGCCTTCGCGGGCGATCTCCCTTCGAACGTGTCCCGGCTGGATATGACATGGGTTCTGGTCGCCGCCGGGCTGGTCATGTTGATGCAGGTAGGCTTCCTTCTGCTCGAAGCCGGCATGGTGCGCTCGAAGAACTCGATCAACGTCGCGCAGAAGAACCTTCTCGATTTCGTCTTTGGTGTCGTCGCCTTCGCTGCGGTCGGCTTCATGATCGCCTTCAGCCGTTCGAACGGTTTCCTGTTCGGGACGCAGAGCGAGTTCTATTTCCTGCGCGATCTGGACAGTTGGCAATCGGCCTTTTTCGTCTTCCAGGTGATGTTTTGCGGTACGGCTGCAACGATTGTGTCCGGTGCCGTCGCCGAGCGGATGAAGCTCCCGGCCTATGTGTTCGGTTCGCTGTTCATGTCGGGCCTGATCTATCCGGTCTTCGTCCATTGGGCCTGGGGGTCGGCCCTGTTTCCGAACGCGTCCGCCTTCCTGTCACAGATGGGTTTCGTCGATTTCGCCGGCTCCACGGTCGTCCATTCGACCGGCGGCTGGGTGGCGCTTGCGGCCTGCATGGTCATCGGCCCGCGCATCGGCAGGTTCAATGCCGACGGCACGCCGGTCCGGATCGCCGGTCACAGCCCGGTTCTCTCGACCACGGGCGCGCTGCTGCTGTTCATCGGCTGGATCGGGTTCAACGGCGGCTCGACGCTCGGGGTCTCCGACGAGGTCGCGCCGATCATCGCGAACACGGTGCTGGCGGGCGGCATGGGCACCTGCGTCGGCTATGTCATCGGCTTCTACCAGGACGGCGTCATCCTTCCGGAAAAATCGAATTCCGGCATGCTCGGCGGGCTCGTGGCGGTTACGGCCGGCTGCAATATTTTTGATCCCGCAAGCGCATTGATGGTCGGCGCGATCGGCGGCGCGGTGGCGATCTTCGGCAATGCCTTCATCGAGAGAACGCTCAGGATCGATGACGCGGTGGGGGCGATCGGCGTCCATGCCTTTGCCGGCGTTGCCGGAACGCTGCTCGTCGCGCTGCTTGCGCCGGTCGAGCAGCTGCCGGCGGGCGGCAGGCTGGCGCAGCTGCACGTGCAACTCGTCGGGATCGGCGTCAGTTTCTACTGGTCATTCGGTCTCGGTTACGCCTTCTTCTGGGCCGTGAACCGGCTCATGCGCATTCGCGTATCGGTCAGGGACGAAGAGGACGGGCTGAACCTTGCCGAACACGCGACCCGTCTCGGCGTCGGCCATGTGGAAGATGCGCTGACCGATCTTCTCGGCGGCAATGCCGACCTGCGCAAGCGCCTTCCGGTGGTGAAAGGCGACGAGGCCGAAAAGCTGACCGGGCTGTTCAACCGGCTGATGGACAATGTCGAAGAGGAGGAACGCAGCCGCGGAGAGCTGATGGAGCTTCGCCGCGACAACGAGGAGTCCGAGCGCGTCGCAGCGCTCGCCAACGCCACGTTCGAGGCGATCCTGATCCACAGCAATGGCATCATCGTCGACGGCAACGAACAGCTGGGCAAGATGATGGGCCTGCCGCTTGCCGAAATCATCGGCCGTTCCGTCTTCGACTTCCTGCATGACGGCGAGACGATCCGCGTCGCCGACATGATGAAGCTCAACGACGACAACAGCCACGAGATCGTCGCGATGCTGGCGAGCGGCGAGGGGATTCCCGTCGAGGCGCGGGGCCGCGACATCCTCTATCGCGGCGAGAAGGCCCGTATCGGCTGCCTCGTCGATCTCAGGGAACGCAAACAGGCGGAAAGCCGGATGCGCTATCTGGCGCTGCACGATCCGCTGACCGGGCTCCCGAATCGGGTGCTGTTTTCCGAACGGCTGACCGAGCTGGTCGACGAGGCCGGGGACGGCAAGGGCTGCGGCGTCCTGATGGTCGATCTCGACCGCTTCAAGGATATCAATGACATCCATGGCCATCAGGCCGGCGATGCGGTGATCCGCGAGACCGCCGCGCGTCTTGCGGCCGTGGCCGGCGCCGACAACATCGTCGCCCGTTTGGGCGGCGACGAGTTCGCCGTCATCATCGCGCATATGTCCGATATCGACGAGCTCGAGAATTTCGGCAACCGGCTGCTGGTCGCGATGGCGGATCCGATCGATATCGGCCACGGTGAACAGGCCAATATCAGCGTCAGCATCGGCGGCGCGCTGTGCCCGGAACACGCCACGGACATGGACGCGCTGATTGGCTGCGCCGACGTCGCGCTCTACCACGCCAAGAATGCCGGCCGGAACGCCTGCCGCATGTTCAGGCGGGGCATGAACGGGCTGATCGAAAAGCGCCGGGCGCTGGAGGTCGATCTGGAAATTGCCCTGCAGGGCAATGAATTCGAACTCTACCTGCAGCCGCGCGTCGAGGCGGAAAGCGGCCTCATCATTGGTTACGAGGCGCTTTTGCGCTGGGTTCATCCGAAACGCGGAATGATCAGCCCCGGCGATTTCATCCCGGTCGCGGAAGCCTCCGGCAAGATCATCCGGCTCGGCGCCTGGGTGCTCGCCGAAGCCTGCAGGCTCCTGGAGGATCTCGACGGCCATATCAGCGTCAACGTCAGCCCGCTGCAGTTCCGCCATGCGGATTTCGTCACCGATCTTGCCGATCTTCTGAGAATCACGGGCGCCGATCCGCGCCGGATCGAGCTCGAAATCACCGAAAGCGTGCTGATCGAGGACGACAAGCGTGCCGTCCAGATCCTCAACGACCTGAAGCGCATGGGTTTCCACATCGCTCTCGACGATTTCGGTACCGGTTACTCGTCGCTGAGCTACCTGAGCCGCTATCCGTTCGATACGATCAAGATCGACCGCAGCTTCGTCAACAACCTGAACGTGGTCGATAACGCGCAGATCATCGTCCGCACCATCATCGACCTCGGCTCCGGGCTTGGCATGAAGGTCGTCGCGGAAGGTGTCGAGACGATCGAACAGGCACTGTTCCTCGCTCACGCGGGTTGCGACGAGCTCCAGGGTTATCTTCTCGGCAAGCCCCGGAAGGCCGGCGAAATCGTCCGCGAAGTCGATCCCGCGATCGCCACCCAGCTCCGCAACGTCCCCAAGAGGCTGCCGGAGATCCAGGATTACCCGTCATTCGAAAGCGAAACCTCCCTGCCGTTATTGCATAGTCATGCATAATGGCGATAATCCTGTCGGGTTGGAGAACTTGTAAAAAAGACAACGGTTACAGCGGCATAGTGCCTGCAGGAGGTTAAGGTAGATCGAAATGCAAGTGTTCAATCTAGCCCTCTTCCTTCTGGAAGCGGTGATCTATTTCACTGTCATGACCGCCTTCCTGCATTTCCGCCGCCAGATTGGACTTGGCGTATTTCTTGCCGCTCTCGGTGTCATGCATTTCATGGAGACCTATCTCGCGGCGGTCTTCTATATTGAACTTCCGTTCGGCACCGTTTCTCCCGGTTCTTCGGTCTTTTTTGCCGGCAAGCTGATGATGATTCTGCTTCTTTACTTGAAGGAGGATGCGGCAACCGTCCGCCAGCCGATCTACGGGCTTTTCCTCGGCAACCTGCTGACCGTCGGGATCGCCCAAATTCTCCAGGCGCACGAGGTCGTGGCGCTGCCGGGCGGCCGTGCAGCGGACATGGCTTTCCTCAACGAGATGGGCTGGCTGATGGTGTGGGGCACGGCGTTGCTTTACGTCGATGCGATCGGCATCATCCTGCTCTACGAGCGGCTCGGCCGCGTGCTGCGCAATAATGTCGTGCTGAGATTCGCACTCAGCGGCGCGGTTATGCTGACCTTCGACCAGGTTGGATTCTATTCGGCACTCAATATCCTCTTCAATGCGCCGCCTTCGGTCTTTTTCGGCGGCTGGTGTGCCAAGATGCTCGCCGTGGTTCTCTACGCGCTGCTGTTTGCCGTCTATCTCAAGATCGAGCAGATCCCGCGACTGGCCAGGTCGACGCGCGAGATCACCGACATCTTCAACGACCTGACGTTTCGCGAGCGCTATCAGGCGCTGCTTGCCAAGAGCGGCGTCGACGGGCTGACCGGGCTTTTCGACCGCGGCCGGCTGGAGGCGGATGTTCCCAAGCTCATCCACCGCTGTCTCGACCGCGGTACGGGGCTCAGTCTCATCATCATCGATGCGGATCACTTCAAGCAGGTCAACGACCTGTTCGGCCACCTGAAGGGTGACGAGGTGCTGAAGGAAATCGCGCTCTGCCTGCAGGCCGGCTCGCGCCCGAGCGATCATCTCTCTCGTTTCGGCGGCGAGGAATTCGTGCTGATCCTGCCCGACACCGATCACGATGCCGCCTTGACGATCGCGGAGCGTCTGCGCACCGCCATCTGCCGGTCGGTCATTCGTCCCGACGGTCAATGCGTGACGGTGTCGATCGGCGTGGCGACCGCTCCTGATGACGGACACGCGCTGGACGCGATGCTCGGGCGCGCCGACGAGCGGCTCTACCGCGCAAAAAATGACGGCCGGGACAATGTCCACGGCCGTCTCGGCAGGCTCGTTCCGTCAGGGGCAGGGACGGGTGCTTAGGCGGCGAGAGCAAGCTGCCGGTTGCGCTGCTGGGCGGTGGCGATAGCCTTTTCAGCAGCTTCCGGGCCGAAGGCGACGCCTTCGACATAGATGACTTCCACATCGGTCATCCCCAGGAAGCCGAGGACGGTCGTGAGGTAGGGGACGGCATGGTTCATGCCGGCGGCCGGACCTTCCGAATAGACGCCGCCGGATGCAAGCACGACATAGACCTTCTTGCCGGTGGCGAGGCCTTCCGGGCCTTCCGCCGTATAGCGGAATGTCTGGCCGGCGCGGGCGACGTTGTCGATCCAGCTCTTCAGCGTCGAATAGATGTTGAAGTTGATGAGGCCCGTGGCGATGACCACCGTATCGGCTGCCATGAGTTCGGCGACCAGCTTGTCGGAATAGTCGGCAGCGGCGGCTTCCGCCGGGCTGCGGTCTGCGGCCGGCTTGCGGATGGCCGACGTGGTGACGCTGTCGAGATGCGGGATCGGATTGGCGCCGAGATCGCGATGCACGACCGAGGTGCCGTTGTCGCGGGCGCTCAGTTCGTTGGCGAGGTCATGGGCGACCTTGCTGGAGAGCGAGTCGTCGCCGCGCGGGCTCGAAGTCACGAGAAGAATGGAGGACATGGTTTGTTTCCTTGTCTGGAGATACGTCTGCAGCTTGGGTCTGCAGTTATCCGGGATTGGAGAAAGCGGGTGGATCCGCTCTGTTCGAGAGATTAGATAGGCGTGGACGCCCATCGATAAAACTGAGATAATCTCGAAGCGATCTATCGAAAATTTGGATGAAGACCATGGATGCCAATCCGACCCTCGACCAGTTGCAGGTGTTTCTCGCCGTCGCCGAAACGGGCAGCTTTTCCGCCGCTTCGCGCATGCTCAATCGGGCGCAATCGGTGGTGAGCTACACGATCGGCAATCTGGAGGCCCAGCTCGAAATGCCGCTTTTCGAGCGCAGCGGCGCCCGCCAGCCGAAGCTGACCGAAGCAGGCAAGGCGATGCTGACCGACGCACGCCGGATCGTCGCCGATCTGCAGGTGATGCGCGCCCGGGCGAAGAGCATCAAGCAGGGACTGGAGGCGGAACTGTCGCTGGCGCTGAGCGTGATGGTGCCCTCGGATGCCATGGTTTTGGAACTGCGGGAATTCCGCGACCGCTTTCCGAGCGTTACGCTCAATCTCAATGTCGGCGAACTTGGCATGGTCATGGACATGGTCATGAGCGGCCGGGCCGATATCGGCATCGGCGGGTCGATCCTTCGGCAGGAGGATTCGCTGACGATGGAGAAGATCGGTTATTCGTTCATGATTCCCGTCGCCGCTGCCGAACACCCGCTTGCAAATCTCGGCCGGCCTCTGACGATCGCCGACGTGCGCGAGGAAGTCCAGCTGGTGGTGACCGATACGTCGGGCCTGACGAAAGGCCGCGATTTCAACGTCTTGTCCTACAGGACATGGCGCGTCAGCGACATCGCCACAAAGCACCAGCTGATCAAGGGTGGTCTCGGCTGGGGCGGCCTGCCGGCTTCAGTCGCCGGAAAGGACATCATGAACGGAAGTCTCGTGGCGCTCGATCTCGAAGCCTACGAGCAGAGCGAGTACCCGCTCTATGCCATGCGCAAGACCGCAAATCCGCTCGGACCTGCGGGCCGGTGGCTGGTCGATGCCATGGAGCGCCGGCTTTCCAGCTGCCCGAGCCACGGTGACTTCAAGCAGATGCTCGGCATCGAATCCCGGGAGGCGCTTCCTCTGGCCGCCGAATAGCCGAAGCTGTTCCGGCCGGGCGCGTCGAGCGGGGTCAAAGCCAGTCGATGCGCTTGAGGATCCACAGCGTGCCCGCGGAAATAACCACGACCAGCACGACGATGATCAGGAAAGCCCAGGTGTCGTTGACGCCGGGAATGCCGCCGACATTCATGCCGAAAAGGCCGGCGACGACGCTCGGCGGCAGGAGAAGGGCGGCCAGCGCGGCCAGCCGGTTGGAATTGCGCGCGATCCGCTCGCCGATGACCGTCGAAAGGTCGTCGTGAAGAATGCCGGTCCGGTCGCGGATGGCATCGAGATATTCGATGAACCGCATCAGTTTGTCGATCACCTCGCGAAAGCGGAGCTTGTCCCGCTCCTTGAGCCACGGCGCGTCGTCGTGCTCGATCCTGTTGAGCGCATCGCGTTGCGGCGCGAGATAGCGGCGCAGCTGCACGGCGCGGCGGCGCAGCAGCTTGAGCCTCTGGCGCACCTCGCTCGCTTCCCCCTTGAAAATCAGCTCGTCGAGTTCATCGACCTCTTCGTCCATGCCGTCGAGCACCGGCTCCAGATCGCGGACGAGCTTGTCGCTGACGAGCGCCAGCAGTTCCCCCGCCTGCCGGGGACCCTTGCCGTTGTCGAGCGCCCGCCGGATATCGCGCAGCGCCGTGATGTAATGACCGCTGTCGCGCAATGTCACCAGCCGGTGTTCGTCCACCCAGATATGCAGGGGGACGAGATCGATCTCGTCCGAGGTTTTTTCCGCCTCGTCCGGCGGGGCGGCGCAGACACCGCGCAGGATGATCAGCAGCCCGTCGCCCACGGGCTCGACGCGCGGGCGTGAATCCTCCGCGAGAAGCGCCTCCGCCACCAGCGGATCGAAGCCGCCATGGGTGTTGACCCATTCCGCCGTCGCCGGATGATCGCGCTCGAAATGCAGCCAGACGATACCGTCCTCCCGCTTCCAGCTGCAGGCCTCCGCCATGTTCATCGTCCTGCAGCCGCCGTGGCCGTCGAGGACGAGGACGAAGCGCAGGCCGGGCTCGTCACCGTAGCTCACCGCGGTCTTGGTCTTTTCGAGCATGGATGCGCGTCCTCCTTACGCGATTTCAAGCGATTTTATCAGCAAATATCTTGCCCGCGAAGTGTAACCATTCCCTTCATGGGGCGGACCGAGCCAAGCGCGCCGGCTGCGAGTTGACGCTGTTTCAACCTCTGCTATAACCGCGACACGGTCTGCAGTTCACCGAGGCGTCGCCGTCCCGAAAGGGAAGCTAAACCTGCTCATGACGAAGATGATCAGCACTTATCCCGTGCCAGAGTCGACAAGCCGGCGACCAGCGACACCCCGATTGAGGGAATGGCGCGCTTGAGGATAAGACATGCCGAGATCCATCCTTCCCATGGAGATCGCCGACCTTTCGGCTTTCGCCAAATCCATCCGTCGACAGATCGACACGCTCGACCACAAGCCGAGCCATCTGGAAATCCTCAATCTGCTCACCAAGGCGGCCGGTTTCCGCAACTACCAGCATTTTCGAGCGGTCGCCAGGACCGCCGACGTCATCGCCCAATGGCGCCCTGTGCTGGACGATGAGCCGGCTCCCGATGAAGACCGGGTGCTGAAAACCGCCCGCCATTTCGACGGGGAGGGCCGGCTGGTCCGCTGGCCCGGCAAGCGCGGGCAGCAGGAAATCTGCCTCTGGTTCCTGTGGTCGAAGATCCCGGCGGGCCGGGAGTTCACCGAGCGCCAGATCAGCGAGCTTCTGAACACGCTGCATCTCTTCGGCGATGCCGCGATGCTGCGTCGCGATCTCTTCGATTCCCGTCTCGTCCAGCGCACCCGCGATGGCCGGGAGTACCGCCGCATCGAACAGAAACCGCCGGCGGAGCTCAAGCTGCTTCTGTCGCGGATCGGGCAGAAGGCCGAGGCGGCTTAATGCGCCACGGTCGCCGGCTGCGTCAGAGCGTGACCGTGCCCTCGATGCAGTCGGTGACCTCTCCGCCGATCCAGATATCGTCGCCGACCTTGTCGACATACACCCGGCCAGCGCGGCCAAGCACGGTGCCCTGCGCCACAACATAGCTTTCCGGCGCAGCACCCGATCCGATCAGCCATTGGGCAAGGCCGGCGTTGAGACTTCCGGTGACCGGATCCTCATAGCCGTTGCGAGTAAAGGCACGCACCTCGAATTGCGCGTCCTTGCCGTCGAGATCGGGATTGAAGCGCCCGACGAGCCCGACGCGGGTGCCGGCGAGAGCGGAATAGTCCGGCTTGACCGCCAGCACATCGGCGCGGGAGGGCAGGCGCACGCCGATCCAGTCCGGGCCGTTGTCGCACCAGTTGGAATCCTCGATCAGGTTGGCGGGCAGGCTGAGCGCCTTGGCGATCCGTTCGACCAGCGCCGGATCCACCGGGCCGCTGCGCCTGAGCGGCGGCGCCGCAAACGCAAGCCGGTTGCCGTCGCGGCGGATGCGGACAAGGCCTGCGCCGCATTCCTGCACGATGTCGCCGGTCGGTGACGCCTGTTGCTGCGAGAGCCAGACATGCGCGCTGCCGAGGGTCGGGTGACCAGCGAAAGGCAGTTCCTGCGACGGTGTGAAAATCCTCACCCGGTAGCTGGCCGTCGGATCGGTCGGCTCGAGCAGAAAGGTAGTCTCGCTGAGATTGGTCCAGTTGGCGAAGGACTGCATCTGCGCGTCGCTCAGTCCATCGGCGCCGATCACCACTGCAAGCGGATTACCGCCCATCGGCCGGCTGGAGAAGACATCGACTTGCTGGAACAGGGATTTTGGCATTGCCTTGCCTCATGCGCTTGAAAAGAAAGACGGCAGCCGAGGCTGCCGTCCAAATATCGCCGGCCAATTATCGCCGGCCAAATATCGCCGGCCCAATATCGCCGGAAGGTATATCGGTGCTTAAAGCACCAGCCGGAACTTCGCGAAACCGTTCTCGCCGTCGCCGGCATCCTCGATCTTGGCGCCCTTGATCTCGCCCGCGAAATGGCGTGCCTTGGGGCCGGTTTCAAAGATCGCGCTGGTGCCGGGCAGCGGCTTGAACGACCAGTTGGCATCGGCCGACGGGTTGATCGTGCCCTGGTCGACGATATAGCGCACGATCACGTCGCGGTTGGTGTCGGGGGCGACGAAGATCACCTTGTCGCCGGCGATCTCCGGGAACTTGCCGCCGCCGCCGGCGCGATAGTTGTTGGTCGCCACGACGAATTTCTGCGCCGGATCGATCGGCTTGCCGTTGTACTTGAGATCGACGATGCGGTTGGAATTGGCATTGATGAGCTTGCCGTCCTTGTCGAAGCGCGTCGGCTGCGACAGGTCGATCTGGTAGGTGACGCCGTCGATGACGTCGTAATTGTAGGATGGGAAATCATTGTTGAGCAGCGGCGCGTCCTTGGCGCCGACCGCGACCTGATTGAACATGCCGGCCGACATTTCCAGCCAGTTCTTGACCTGCGCACCCGTGATCAGCACCGCCTGCACGGTGTTCGGGTAGAGATAGAGGTCGGCGACGTTCTTGATGGCGATATTGCCCGCCGGAACGTCGGTGTAATATTCCGCGCCGCCGCGGCCGCCGGCCTTGAAGGGAGCGGCGGCCGAAAGGACCGGGAGGTCCTTGTACTGGCCTTCCTTCAGCATCTCCTTGATGTACCAGGTCTGGGCATTGGAGACGATCTGCACCGACGGATCGTCGGCGACCAGCGCGAAATAGGAATAGAGAGGCGCCGAGCTCTTGCCGACCGCGCGGCGGACATAGGCGAGGGTGGCCTCATGTTCCTCCTTGGCCGCGGCGATGATTTCCGGCTTGTCCTTGACGTCGGCCACGATCTTCTTGGCGTCGTCGCGGTGGTAGATCGGCCTGGCTTCCGAGGTGAAGTCCACGACTTTCCACCCCTTGCCGTCCTTTTCGACGAGCAGGTCGATCAGGCCCATATGCGAGCCCCAGAAACCGCCCATGACGGCGGGCTTGCCCTGCAGCGTGCCCTTCTTGGTATCGGCACCCTTGACCCCGTCGAAATCCTTGCTGTTCGGGAAAACCAGATGCTGGTGGCCGGTGAAGATCGCGTCGATACCCGGAACGCCGGCGAGGTAAAGCGAGGCATTTTCCATGAGGTCGCTCTGGCTTCCGCCGTCGATGCCCGAATGGGAGAGCGCGATGACGACGTCGGCGCCTTCTTCCTTCATGACCGGCACCCAGGCCTTGGCGGCCTCGACGATGTCGCGGGTCTGCGCCTTGCCTTCGAGGTTCTTCGCATCCCAGGTCATGATCTGCGGCGGCACGAAGCCGATGAAGCCGACCTTGATCGGGCTTTCGGCGCCCGAACCGTCCTTGATCTTCTTCTCGACGATCACATAGGGTTTCAGGAAAAGCTCGTCCTTTTTAGGGTCGGAGGCAAGCCGGCCCTTGGTGAGGTTGGCGCAGGTATAGGGGAAGCCGGAGCCGGCGAGAACCTTGAACAGGAAGTCGAGGCCGTAGTTGAACTCGTGGTTGCCGAGCGTGCCCGCATCGTAGCCGAGCACGTTCATCGCCTTGATGACCGGGTGCTTGTCGCCGTCCTTCATGCCGCGCTCATAGGCCATGTAGTCGCCCATCGGATTGCCCTGCAGGAAATCGCCATTGTCGATCAGCATCGAATTGCCGGCTTCGGCGCGGATCGCATCGATGATCGAGGCGGTGCGGGCAAGACCGAGCGTGTCGTTCGGCTTGTCGGCGTAATAGTCGTAAGGGAAGACGTGGACGTGGATATCGGTGGTTTCCATGATGCGCAGATGCGCCTGGTTGCCGGCGGCACGCGCGGCGAACGGGTGCAGCATAACCAGCGCCGACGAGGCGGCGACGCCTGCAAGCAGCGAACGGCGGGTGATCGGGTGAAGATCGTTGAGCGACGACATGGGCAGCCTCCTGAGAACGGACGGGTGAACGACAATTCGGCGCCATATTGACGCGCGCCGAATGTAACGCCAAGCGGATTCTGAAGGAGGATGAGAGGGACGTGCAATCGCCGCCTTTATCGCCGATGCCGGCCAGGGGAAGGGCGGAGGCCCGGGGTCAATAGGCCGCCATTCGCATCGCTTCGACAAGCTGCGCCATCTGGAACGGTTTGGGAAGAATGGGAATATGCCGCATGTCGGCGGGCACGCCGGACGGTCCGTATCCGGTCACGAAAACGAAGGGAATGTCCCGCGCAGTGAGGATCTCGGCAACCGGAAAGCTGGCTTCGCCGGCAAGGTTGACATCGACCAGGGCCATGTCCAGGGCAAGCGACCGGGCCTTGACGATCGCATCGTCGAGCCGCGAGGCCGTCCCCATCATCCTGCACCCGATCTGCTCCAGAAATTCTTCGAGCATCATCGAAACGAGGGCTTCGTCTTCGATGATGAGAACGCGTATGCCGACGAAGATCTGGGCGTCGTTCACCTTGCACCTGCTTGCAGCAACGGCGTCACCTCGGCCGAGACGGCGACATCGGCAAGCGGCGCTTCGATCGTGCCGATGATCCCCGAAGGCTGGTCGAATATCACCGATGCCTTGCCGCCCAGATCCTGGGCAAGGCTCCGCTCGATCAGCCTTACGCCGAACCCTCGTCTCAATGGCGCGATCACCGGCGGTCCGCCGCTTTCCGTCCATGTCAGCCGCAGTGCCGGGCTGGCACCCTCGACGATCTGCCAGTTGATCGCGACCTGGCCGGCAAGGGTCGAGAGCGCGCCATATTTCAAGGCGTTGGTCGTCAGTTCGTGCAGGCCCATGGCAAGCGCGAGTGCGGCCCGAGGCAGCAGCCGCAGCGAAGGGCCGGACACCGTGAAGCGGTAGTCTCCGCCGTCGCCGAAGGGCGCCAGCGCCCCGGTGACCACGTCGTCGATATTAGCCCCCTCCCATTTTTCGCGGGTGAGGACGTCGTGGGCGGCAGCGAGTGCCATGAGGCGCCGTTCCAGATTCTGCCGCACGATCGGATCGCCGCCCCTGAGCGTCTGGGAGGCGATGGCCTGGACGGTCGCAAGCGTGTTCTTGACCCGGTGGTTCAGCTCGTTGACCATGAGCTGCAGCCTGTCTTCGATCCGTTTCCGCTCGGTGATCTCGACCGAGACTCCGACCAGGCCGATCACTTTGCCGTCGGCATCGCGCAACGGCGCCTTGGTCGACGACCAGACCCGCGGATGGCGGCCCTCGCGGCTGATGATCTCTTCGAATTCTTCGGTTTTCGCCTGATCCATGATCCGGCGGTCGTTGGCCATCACCAGTTCGGCCTGGGTTTTGCTGTCGAGGAATTCCAGATCGGTGCGCCCCTCGACCTCCGACCAGGGCCTGCCGATCAGATCCAGGGTCGAGACATTGGCGAGGATGATGCGGCCCTGCAGGTCCTTGGCGTAGATCAGTCCCGGTGCAGTCTCCAGGATGGCCCGCAGCAGGGCGTTGGTCTGGTGGAGTTCCCGTTCGGCGAGCTTGATCGAGGTGATGTCGCTGCTCACCTCGATCGCGACCTCCGGCTCCCCGGCTTCGCCGCGGTTCAGCGACCATTTGCTGATGATGTGGATCTCGCGGCCGTCCTTGTGGCGGCGCGTGAGTTCCCCCTGCCATTCGCCGTCGCGAACGAGGATCGCGTTGATTTCATCGGGGGAGAGCGGGCAGCGGGTCTGCAGCAGGTCGAGCGCGTTTTTCCCCAGGGCCTCTTTTTCCGAATAACCGTAGAGGCGTTCCGCGCCGATCCCCCAGAATACGATCCTGCCGTCAAGGCTGCGCAGAGTGCCCTGGGTCTGCCCGAACGCCTGCGTGAACCTTTCAAGCCGATAGAGTCTCGCATCGATGTCGCGCTGTATCCTTCGCTTCGCCCAGATCGACGCCGCGAACGAAGCCGCGGCAAGCATCAGAAGGATGATCGGCTCGCCCAGAGTATCGATCGACCCGTCGGCCGCTACCAGAAAGCCGCCCAGCGCCAGAAGCAGGATTGCCAGCCACGTGACAAGGGTAACCAGCAGGCGCGCCGTCCGCGATGTCGGAGAGGGCAAAGTAAAGGGAACAGCAACCATCTAAGCATCCTTGGTTTGCCTGCGTGCTGTGGCTGTCAGCACAATGCAGGCCGGAAAACGGGGACGCTTGAACAGCCGCTACTCTTGACGAGGACGGTCTTTAGTTTCGCTTGCTCTGAATAGATTAGGACTTTATCACTTATCAATTCAACGGCAAGTAGTAAATAACTGGTAAACGCCAATCGGCGCTTGATATTTTAGCTCTTTGCCGTCTTTACAACGTTTCTATTTGTGCTTGGCGGTGATTCGTGGGGCGCGAACAAGTTGAAGGTCGCATAGAAGCCAAGTTGAGCGCGGCCGGCCTCAGCGCGAGGCCGGAATTTCTTTGTGGAAGAAACGGAAATAGGACGAGACCTGCGCCAGCGCGTTGCTGTTGATGCTGAACTGAACGCCGAGCCGGCCGCTGCGCCGCCATTTGACGGTGCCCTCCAGGATCCCGAGCTCCTCGCTTTCGACCCGCACCGGGCTGCCGTCTGCCGCATGCAGCGTGCGTCCGCCCAGATCGAGCGCCATGCCGGTTGCCGAGAGATCGGTAACGCGACCTTGGACCGCCTGGTTGAAATACTTGACCGTACCCAGGATACGGGTCTTCTTTCTTTGGGCGCTGCGGGTCTTCATGCGTCCTGTAGCGGTAGTCGTCATGCGATATGGCCCTCGTTGTTTCCTCTGTTGTTCCCACTGATAAGGAAGACCTGTTGAAGTCCGCTTAGGTCGATCCATAAAAATCTACCGATGACCCGAATCTCCTGACGCTGAGCTTCCGGAGGGCAGTGACTTGACGGTTGGACGCAATGTCATTAGTAATGATACAGACCTGTCTCACCACAATGGCGTATCTCGTGTCACCCGAGCAGACCCCGAAAGCTTCCTCGAAGCGGCAGCATATTGTCGAAACGGCTTACCGGCTGTTCAGGCAGGACGGCTTTCACGCGACCGGCATCGACCGGATCATCGCCGAGGCCCAGGTGGCCAAGATGACCATGTACCGCCATTTCCCATCCAAGGAGGGCTTGATCGTCGAAGTCCTTGAGGAGCGGTTCCGGCGTTTCGAAGAGCAACTCGACCGCATGGCCGCATTGTCGAAACAGCCGGAAGGGATGATCGACGATATCGTCGGGTGGTATGGGCGCTGGTTCGATCGGGCGGATTTCAACGGCTGCCTGTTTGCCCATGCGCTGGCCGAATACGGCTCGCCTGGCCATCCCGTCTTCGAAGCCTCCGTCAGGCAGAAGGAGAGCCTCCGGCGCCGCATGGCGGACATTCTGGCGAAGCTGATGTCCGCTGCCGAAGCCGAAACGGCGTCCACCGCAATCCTGATGCTCATCGAGGGAGCCACCTTGATGGCCGAGATGGGGCAGGGTGGCAAAGCCATCGACGCGGCACGCAGGGCGGCATCGGATATCATCGCCGCGGGCCGCCGCACATGAGCACATCCGTCGTCCTGCTCGCTCTCTTTGCAGCCGTGCTGCATGCCTGCTGGAACGCATTCCTGCGCTCCGGCGCCGACCGTTTCTGGACGATGACGATCATGGCGCTGGCGATGACGGTTGCCGCCTTGCCGGTGGCCTTGATCCTGCCGCTGCCGGCCGCCGAAGCCTGGCCCTATCTGGTCGGCTCCGCCGTCTTCCAGCTGATCTACAGCCTGCTGCTGGTCGCCGCCTATCGGCATGGGGAACTGGGGCAGGTCTATCCGATCATCCGCGGCAGCGCGCCGCTGCTGGTGACGTTGGCAGGGGTGGTCTTCGCGAGGGAACTGCCGCTGCCGCTCTCGATGGTCGGCATATGTTGCGTGGTTCTGGGCATCATGCTTCTCGCCCTCGGCAAGGGCAAAGCCTCCACCGGTTCGATGCTCTACGCGCTGGCGACCGGCGTTTCGATTGCCGGTTATTCGACCGTCGACGCTGCCGGCATACGACTGTCCGGCAATACGAGCGCCTATATCAGCTGGGTCTTCGTGCTGCCCGGCATCCTGCTCCTGGCCGCCTTCACGGTGATGCGCGGGCGACTGCGGGTCAATCCTCGGTCCCGCGAAACGATGAAGGCGGTCGGTGGAGGGCTGGTTTCGCTCGTCTCCTATGGCGCGGTGCTGGTCGCCTATTCGATGGCGCCGGCCGGGCCGGTTTCGGCGCTGCGGGAAACCAGCGTCGTGTTCGCGGTGTTGATCGGCTGGGCGTTTCTCGGAGAGAGCCTGTCCACGAAACGCATCGCCGCCTGCATCGTGGTCGCGGCCGGCGCCATCCTCATCGGCATTTCATAGCCCGACATTTCATAATCCTACATTCGGCTTGTCGATGATTTCTCGCAGCGCAAAGCTCGAATTGATCTTCACCACATGCGGCAGCGCCGACAGCCAGTCGCGATGGATGCGCTCGTAATCCTCGAGATCCTTGGCCGCGACCCGCAGGATATAGTCGTATTCGCCGGACATCAGGTAACAGACCAGCACGTTGGGACAGAGCTTCACCGCCGCCTCGAATTCGGTGAGCGTCTTGGCGAACTGGCCGGACAGCGAGATGTGGACGATCACCATCATCTTGTAGTCGAGCGCCTTGTTGGAAAGGCGGGCGTGGTAGCCGCTGATCGTGCCGCTTTTTTCGAGGATGTCGAGCCGCCGCGAACAGGCCGACGGCGACAGCCCCACCCGCTCGGCAAGCTCCGCATTGGAGATGCGGCCCTGCTGCTGCAATGTCCGCATGATCGCAAGATCAATGGCATCCAATGCACTCATTCGCAGATCCTTCGAAAAAATCGTCATTCAGGCAATTATCTGCGAAAATACGATATTCCGCAATTCGTCTTCGCAAGGACATTCGCGCGATTCTCTGGTTTGCTTTTAGCTGGGAACATCAACGGCGAAAGCCACAACTTGAGAGGAACGCTGGATGCGTGTCGGATGCCCGAAGGAAATCAAAAACCATGAATATCGCGTGGGGCTTACCCCCGGCGCGGTACGTGAATACGTGGCCCACGGACACGAAGTGCTGATCGAAACCAAGGCCGGCGCCGGCATCGGCGCAGATGACGGCGCCTATGCGGCAGCCGGGGCCAGGATCGTCGGTTCGGCCAAGGAAATCTTCGAAAAATCCGACATGGTCGTCAAGGTCAAGGAACCGCAGCCCTCCGAATGGGCGCAGCTCCGCGACGGCCAGCTTCTCTATACCTATCTCCATCTGGCGCCCGATCCGGAACAGACCAAGGGTCTGCTCGCCTCCGGCGTCACCGCCATCGCCTACGAAACCGTGACCGACGAGCGCGGTGGCCTGCCGCTATTGGCTCCGATGTCGGAAGTCGCCGGACGTCTTGCTATCCAGGCGGGCGCGACCGCGCTGCAGAAGGCGAATGGCGGCCGCGGCATCCTGCTCGGCGGCGTGCCGGGCGTGCTGCCGGCCAAGGTCGCCGTCATCGGCGGCGGCGTCGTCGGCCTGCATGCGGCCCGCATGGCCGCCGGCCTCGGCGCCGACGTCTCGATCATCGACCGGTCGCTGCCGCGCCTGCGCCAGCTGGACGATATCTTCAACGGCCGCGTCCACACCCGCTATTCGACGATCGACGCAGTGGAAGAGGAAGTCTTCAGTGCCGACCTCATCATCGGCGCTGTCCTCATTCCGGGCGCTGCCGCGCCAAAACTGGTCAGCCGCGAAATGCTGTCGGGCATGAAGCAGGGCGCGGTCATGGTCGATGTCGCGATCGACCAGGGCGGCTGCTTCGAGACCTCGCATGCAACGACCCATTCCGAGCCGACCTACGAGGTCGACGGCATCGTGCATTATTGCGTGGCCAACATGCCGGGCGCCGTGCCGGTGACATCTGCGCATGCGCTGAACAATGCGACGCTGCAGCATGGTCTGGCATTGGCCGACCGTGGCCTGCGGGCAATCGCCGAAGACCGGCATCTGCGCAACGGCCTGAACGTCCACAGGGGGCGCGTCACCAACAAGCCGGTCGCGGAAGCTCTGGGCTATGAGGCGTTCGCGCCGGAAAGCCTGCTGAGCGTCGCGTGACCGGAAGAGCCGAAGGCCGCTGAGCCATCCGTTTGGGGCTGGAAAGACGCCGGGCGCATCGCGTCCGGCGTTTTTCTATGTTCAAAATCAATCAGATATGATTTAGATATATCTAAGTCATTGACGAAAGCTCAAGGCTTGCTATCTTTAGATATATCGAAAGACAGTCTGAGGAGACAAGTAATGTTCAAACACAGGTTCGATGGAAGAAATGGCTGCGGCGATCGCGGCGAGCGCAAAGGCTTCGAGGAATTTTTCGCCGCACGCGGCGGTCCGTTTGGCGGGGGATTCGGACGTGGCGGCCGGGGTGGTCCCGGCGGCGGCCGCGGTTTCGGCGACGAGGGCGACGGCCGTATCGGCCGCTTTCTGATGCAGGGCGACCTGCGCCTTGTCGTACTGGCGCTGATCGAAAAGGAGCCACGCCACGGCTACGAGATCATCAAGCATATCGAGGATCTCACCTACGGCTTCTACGCGCCGAGCCCCGGCGTCATCTACCCGACGCTGACCTATCTCGAAGAGGCGGGTTACGTGGTCGCCGAGGCGGACGGCAACAAGAAGCGTTATGCGATCACCGACGAAGGCCGCAAATATCTCGACGAGAACCGCAGCTTTGCCGCGACCATTCTCGACCGGCTGTCGCAGCTCGCCGAGCGCATCAAGCAGCGGCAGGAGCGCCACGAGCGGGGCCGCGACAGCGGTCCGTCATTGCCGCGCAGCGTCGATGCCGCCATGCTCAACCTTCGCGAGGTGATCGCCCGCAAGCTCGAGGGTGATGAAAAGAAGGGTGGCGAGATCGTCAGGCAACTGCTCGATTTCGCCGAAAATCTCGAACGCGACGACCAGGACGAGCAGGGCGACAATACCCAGAACTGAGGCTTGAGCAGGCCTGAGAACGAACGTGATGGCGCGTCGCTCTAGAACGGCGCGCCTTCGCATTTCAGATCGCCACGGCAGCATCCGCGAATGCGGGTACATCGACCTTATCGATCCGGCACTGGTAGCAATTGTTGCGGGCCGAGCGGACATGCACATAGGCGATGTCGCCGCGGGCGAGCAGCTCCTCGGCCCGCGTGGCGATCCTTTCTGTCGGCGTTACCGCGCCGCTGCCATAGACGATCCGGTCGTCATGACCGTAGCCGCGAACGATGTAATCGGTGCTCGACAGCATGGGCGGCATGATCTCCTCGGCGGCATACCGTCGGCAGGGCTGCTTGTGCAGGAAGATCGGCCCGGTTTCCGCATAGGGCTGCAGATCTGGGAAGGGGCGGTAGGCCAGAACCAGCAATTCCTCGCCGGCATCGATATTCCTGAGGCAATGGCGGCATGGATGACCGGGGCCGTCGGAGGTCTTGGTTTCCGGCTGGCGGCCGTAGGCATCGGCGCCACCGTCCCAGAGGTGTTCGGCATCTGCGGCGGGCATGGCGGTGAAGGAAATGGTCATCGGGCTCTCCTGTGCGTGTCGAACAAGAGATGCGCCTGCGGCAGCTGTCCCGCCACCCGATACTTGCCGCTGGTCAGGAATATGGAATCCCTTACACAAGCGGCACCGTAACAACGGTCCGTGGCGGCGGGCGTATCAGGTTGGCACGGGCTGGATCAGCCGGCGAAGGCGACGGACATCAGCCGCCAAGCGCTTTCAGGAGCTCGGCATCCGTCATCGGCGGCACCAGAGCCTCATAGGTCGAGACAGGGGAAAACCCCATCATCTGGTAGAGCTGCAGGGCGCGCGGGTGGTCGAGCGTATTGGTGGTGACGGTCACCTTCTGCGGATTGTCCTGCCAGGCGGCATAAAGCGCCTGCAGCAGGAACCATTTGCCGATTCCGAGCCCGATCGCCCGTTCGAACAGCCCGAAATAGGAGAGCTCGATGACATCGTCGCTTTCCTTGAAAAGCTCGAAAAAGCCGGCCGGCGCGCCGTTGACGTAAAGCACGGTGACGGAGGTGCGCGGATTGTGGAGCGTCGCGGAAAGTTCCTCGTCGCTCATGCGCAGCCGCTTGTACCAGTGCCAGCGTTTTCCCACCTGCCGATAGAGATAACGGTAATAGTGAAGCGGGATTTCCGGCGCGCGGATGATCGCCGTCTGGATGTTGACCGGCACCGGCAGGCTTGCCTTCGGCGGTGCGGTCATTTCCAGGCTGGTGACATGGGCTTTCAGCGGAGCCG
>Ga0209051_1000354_pt1 | contig 68119 bp, 56 predicted proteins | sample AraplaCvi_mMS_r2_2_FD_184286 | JGI IMG/M metagenome (GOLD analysis project Ga0209051, IMG submission 184286) | Arabidopsis root microbial communities from North Carolina, USA - plate scrape MF_Cvi_mMS_r2 (SPAdes) (version 2) | ecosystem: Host-associated > Plants > Roots > Endosphere | place...
GTCCTTGAACGCGAGGGCGCTGTCCTTGGGCGTGCGGCGCTGGGTGGCGTAGTCGACGTGGACGATGCCGAAGCGCTTCTCGTAGCCGTAGCTCCACTCGAAGTTGTCCAGCAGCGACCAGGCGAAGTAGCCGCGCACGTCGACGCCGCCGCGCATCGCCTCGTCGATGGCGGCGAGGTGGTGCCTGAAGTAGCGCGCGCGCTGCTCGTCGTGCACGCGGCCGCCGACGACGCGGTCGTCGCTGGCCATGCCGTTCTCGGTGATCATGATCGGCGGCAGGCCGGGATAGCGCTGGCGGAACTCGAGCAGCAGGTCGCGCAGGCCGTCGGCGAACACCTCCCAGCCCATCTGCGTGCGCTCGACGCCCGGCGTGGGCACGACCGTCCAGCCGCGGCCCCCGTCGCTCGCGACCACCTGGCGGAAGTAGTAGTTGATGCCGAGGAAATCGAGCGGCGCGCCGATGATCTCCATGTCGCCCTCGCGCACGGGCGCCTTGGCCTCGGGCCACAGCTGCGCCAGCGGGGCAGGATAGCGGCCGAGGAACAGCGGGTCGAGCACCCAGTGGTTGGCGCTGGCGGCGGCGCGCTGGGCGGCGATGGCGTCGGCGGCCGAATCGCTCGCGGGCGTCATCGCGTTGACGTTGCTGACCAGGCCCAGCGGCGCCGCGTCGTGCGCCCGGATCGCCGCCGTGGCCAGCCCGTGGCCGAGCAGCAGGTGGTGCATCGCCTCCATGCCGTAGCGTTCGTCCGCCAGGCCCGGGGCGTGGCGGCCCTCGACGTGGCCCAGGTAGGCCGAGCACCAGGGCTCGTTGAGCGTCATCCAGCCGGCGACCCGGCCCCGGAGCGCGCGCGCCACCTTTTCCGCGTAGTCGGCGAAGCGGTACGCGGTGTCGCGGTTGAGCCAGCCGCCGCGATCCTGCAGGACCTGCGGCAGGTCCCAGTGGTAGAGGGTGGCGTAGGCGCGCAGGCCGCGGCGGTCGAGGCTGTCGAGCAGGCGCTTGTAGAAGTCGAGCCCGCGGTCGTTGACGCGCCCGGAGGCATCGATGACGCGGGGCCAGGCGAGCGAGAAGCGGTAGGCGTCGAAGCCCAGGTCGGCGATGAGCGCGACGTCGTCCTCGTAGCGGTGGTAGTGGTCGCAGGCGACCTCGCCGGTGTCGCCGTCGTGCACCTTGCCGGGGGTGTCGCAGAAGGTGTCCCAGATGCTGGGCAGCCGGCCGTCGACGCGCGTCGCGCCCTCGACCTGGAACGACGCGGTGGCGACGCCGAAGACGAAGTCGGGGCGCCATTGGGCGGAGCCGGCGGGCGGGGAGATTCGGGAGGCGTCGTCAGTCACGGTGTCTTGCATGGGGCGCGATCGGTGATGGAACCGGTTCCAAGGCGCGATTCTGCATGGCGGCGGTGTGGGCGATATCCGTGAAAACACCGAAAGGCCCCGCGCCGGCGCCGGCGGACGGCGGCCTTCGTTACGACTGTTTCATGCCGCCGAGCAGGAAGCGGAAACCACGGCGGCAAGATGCGCCGTTTGAAAGTGAGGGTTCACCGGAAATGCAGTATCTCCCGTTCGAGCCGGCGCCGTCCTCGTATCGGCGCGGCTCGCCGTGGCAGCGCGTGGCGCTGGTCTTCGTCTTCCTGTGGTTCCTGTTCGGCGGCCTCGCGCACTTCGTCTTCACCGACGCCGAGATGCGCATCGTGCCCCCCGAGCTGCCGGCGCCGCGGGCGCTCGTGCTCGTGAGCGGGGTGTTCGAGCTGCTGGGGGCGATCGGGCTGCTGCGCGAACGCACGCGCCGCAAGGCGGGCTGGGGGCTCGTCCTGCTGACCATCGCGGTGACGCCCGCCAACGTCTACATGCTGCGTGCGCACGAGCAGTTCCCCGTGCCCGAGTGGCTGCTGTGGCTGCGCCTGCCGTTCCAGCTCGTGCTGCTGTGGCTGATCGTCTGGGGCAGCCGCTGGCGCGCGGCGCGACCGCTCTATCGCTGATCGCGGCGGGGGCGACGGAGGTTCGCGCTAGGATGAGCGCTTCGTCCCCGCGATCCAGAAGAACAGGAGCTTCCCATGCAAGGCGATCCCCAGGTCATCGCGCACCTTCAGGCGCAGCTGAAGAACGAGCTGACGGCGATCAACCAGTACTTCGTCCACTACCGGATGTTCAAGCACTGGGGCTTCGAGAAGATGGCGAAGAAGGAGTACGAGGAGTCGATCGGCGAGATGAAGCACGCCGACCGCCTCATGGATCGCATCTTCATGCTCGACGGCCTGCCCAACCTGCAGGACCTGGGCAAGCTGATGATCGGCGAGACGCTGCTCGAGGCGCTGGGGTGCGACCTCAAGCTCGAGCGCGCCGCGCAGGCCACGATCAAGGACGGGATCGCCCACTGCGAGACCGCGCGCGACTACGTCTCGCGCGAGATCCTGCAGGACATCCTCGACGACACCGAGGAGCACATCGACTTCCTCGAGACCCAGCTCGAGCTGGCGCAGAAGGTCGGCGAGCAGAACTACCTGCAGTCGGCGATGGGCGAGCTCGACAGCTGAGCCGCCGCAGGCGCCGGCGAGAACTGCTGCGCGGAAGGGGCTTTGTTCCGGGCTTCTGAATGCGAACGATTCGCGTTATAGTTCGATCCAGTTTCACGGATCGGAAGTCGTTCGCATGGCTCTCATCGTCGCCTCGTCCCGCGCTCCCCAGGGGAGCCGCCGATGATCGTCTGCGTCTGCCACCGCGTCTCCGACCGCGACATCGAGCGCGAAGTGCGCCTCGGCTGCGACAGTTTCGAGGAACTGCAGGAAGAGTTGCGCTGCGGCACCGGCTGCGGCCGCTGCCTCGAATTCGCGCAGGACAGCTTCGACGTCGCCCGCGCCTGCCGCACCACCGTGGCCGAGGTGCGCGAGGCGCGAGAGGCCCATGGCGCGCGGGTCGTGCCCATCGTGTCCATGATGCCGAACCCGCGCGGCACGCCGGCCGAACCGGCGCCCGCCCAGCTGGCCGCCTGAGTCGCTAGTCGAAGAAACTGTCCGGCCACAGGGGCGTCGGCGCCGCGGTCGGCTCCCCCGTCGGCGCTCGCTTGCGCTTCGTGCCCAGCGCCGCGATCTGCTCCAGCCCGTGCCGCTGCGTCTCGAGCGCGGCCAGCAGCTTGCGCAGGCGCCGCAGGCGCGAGGGGCGCGGGGACGGCGCGTCCTCGAACACGAACAGCGACATCTGCTCGGGCGCCGCCGTCGCCCCGGGCGACGGGGCGAGCGGCATCGGCCCCGTCTCGTCGCCGAGCTCCGCCCAGGCGGAGCCGGGCGCGGCCGGCGTCGCGGCCTCGCCGCGCGCAGCGTCGGATCCTGGCCTCAGCGGACGCGGCACCACCTTCGCCGGGCCTCGCGGCTCAGGGCTTGACGACGTGCCACACCTTGTTGAATCCGTCGCCGGCACGGTCGCCGGTGCGGGCGTCCTTGGCGTAGGTGTAGAGCGGCCACCCCTTGTAGGCCCACTGCTGCGAGCCGTCCTCGCGCTTGACCACGGTGAAGTTGCCGCGCGGCATCGCGTCGGCGGGCGCGGCGAGCGGCGGCCAGTTCTGCGCGCACGGCCCGTTGCAGGCGCTGGTGCCGGCACCGGCGGTGTCCTTGTCGAAGGTGTAGACGGTGATGCCGGTGGGGGTGACCATGCTCCCGTTCATCGGATAGGCCGGCTGGCTCACCAGCATCTGCACCGGCGGCTCGGGCTTGGCCCACGGGTTGGTGTCGCAGCCGGCGAGGGCTGCCAGCAGGAGGGCGGCAGCGGCGGCATGGACGGTCTTCGGCATGGAATCTCCTGGAGTTGTCGCCGCGGCGGCACGGCCGCGGGCGAAGTGGACGGGGCATGGTCTCCGCTCTGCCCACTGTCGCGCAAGACATTTTCGCCGCGGCGACAGCGGGCGTGGGGCCCACGCGTCGCGAGGTTACCCTGAGAAGCTGTCAGCGCCCGGTAGGGTGTGCCGGACTATCCTTGCGCTGCACACGGAGACAAAGCCCATGACGACCGACAAGACCGGTGTCGCCGCCTTCCTCGAGGCGCGCGACTTCCTGCTGCGCCACCGCACCGACCACGCCACCGCCGCACGCGACTTCCGCTGGCCGGTGCTCGCCGAATTCAACTGGGCGCTGGACTATTTCGACGCCATCGCACGCGACAACGCACAGCCCGCGCTGTGGATCGTCGACGAAGACGGCACCGAGGAGCGTGTCAGCTTCGCCGCGATGTCGCGTCGGTCCGCGCAGGTGGCGAACTGGCTGCGCGGCCTGGGCGTGGCGCGCGGCGACCGCGTGCTCCTGCTGCTGCCCAACGAGGTCGCGCTCTGGGAGTGCATGCTGGCCTGCATGAAGCTCGGCGCGGTCATCGTGCCCACCACGACGCTCGTCTCGACCGACGACCTGGCCGACCGCTTCGACCGCGGCGCCGTCCGCCACGTGATCGCCACCGCCTCGGCGAGCCCCAAGTTCGCGCCCTTCGGCGGTGCCTACACCCGCATCTCGGTGGGCGGCGCCGCCCCCGGCTGGCGCGACTACGCCGAGTCGCATGCCGCCCCGCCGGCGTTCACGCCGGACGGCCCCACGCAGGCGAGCGACCCGCTGTTCCTCTATTTCACGTCGGGCACCACGTCGAAGCCCAAGATGGTCGTCCACAGCCACCAGAGCTATCCGGTGGGGCACCTGTCCACGATGTACTGGATCGGCCTGCAGCCCGGCGACGTGCACTGGAACATCAGCTCGCCCGGCTGGGCCAAGCACGCGTGGAGCTGCTTCTTCGCGCCCTGGAACGCGGGCGCGACGGTCTTCATCTACAACTACGCGCGCTTCAACGCGCCGGCCGCGCTCGACGTGCTGGTGAAGAACAAGGTCACCTCGCTGTGCGCGCCGCCCACGGTGTGGCGCATGCTGATGCAGCAGGACCTGGCGGCCTGCAAGACCTCGCTGCGCGAGCTCGTGGGCGCCGGCGAGCCGCTCAACCCCGAGGTGATCGACATCGTCCGCCGCGCGTGGAACATCACGATCCGCGACGGCTACGGCCAGACCGAGACCACGGCCCAGGTCGGCAACCCGCCGGGCCAGCCCATCAAGCCGGGCTCCATGGGCCGCCCGCTGCCGGGCTACCGCGTGGCGCTGCTCGACCCGGACGGCCAGCCCGCGGACGAGGGCGAGATCTCGCTCGCGCTCGATCCCCCTCCGCTGGCCCTGATGCTCGGCTACCAGGACGACGACGAGCGCACGTCCAGCGTGATGCGCGACGGCCACTACCACACGGGCGACGTCGCCTCCCGCGACGCCGACGGCTACATCACCTACGTCGGCCGCTCGGACGACGTCTTCAAGGCCTCCGACTACCGCATCAGCCCCTTCGAGCTCGAGAGCGTGCTGATCGAGCACGAGGCCGTGGCCGAGGCCGCGGTCGTGCCGTCGCCGGACCCGATCCGGCTCTCGGTGCCCAAGGCCATCGTGATCCTGCGTGCGGGCCACGCGCCGAGCCCGGAGCTCGCGCAGGCCATCCTCGCCTTCGCGCGCTCGCGCCTCGCCTCGTACAAGCGCATCCGCATCCTCGAGTTCGGCGAGCTGCCGAAGACGCTGTCCGGCAAGATCCGCCGCGTCGAGCTGCGCCAGCGCGAGAACGCGCGCCGGCCCGGCGAGGCGTGGCCGATGGAGTTCCGCGAGCCCGACAAGGAGTGAGCCCGCCGGATTCGAGGTCCGGATCCGGCGGGCGCGCACGCGCCGCGGCGGGCAGACTGCCCGCATGGACATCCACCACGACATCGACTGGCCGCGCGCCGAGGCCGCGCTCGACGACGCCGGCCATGTCGTGATCGAGGGCCTGCTGGCGCCGGCCGACTGCGCGCGCGTGGCCGCGCTCTACGACGACCCGCCGCCGCGCTTCCGCAGCCGCGTGGTGATGGCGCGCCACGGCTTCGGTCGCGGCGAATACCAGTACTTCGCGCACCCGCTGCCCGACCTGGTCGCCCGCCTGCGCGCCTCGCTGTACCCGCCGCTCGCGGCGATCGCGAACCGCTGGCACGAGCGGCTCGGCGAGCCGGCCCGGTTCCCCGCGCGCCTCGACGATTTCCTCGCCCGCTGCCACGCGGCCGGCCAGCATCGCCCGACGCCGCTGCTGCTGCGCTACGGCGCGGGCGACTACAACTGTCTGCACCAGGATCTCTACGGCGAGCACGTGTTCCCGCTGCAGGTGGTGGTGCTGCTGTCGCGGCCGGGCGCCGACTTCGAGGGCGGCGAGTTCGTGCTCACGGAGCAGCGCCCGCGGATGCAGTCGCGCGCCAGCGTCGTCGCGCTGCGCCAGGGCGACGCCGCGGTGATCCCGGTGCACCATCGCCCCGTGCAGGGCGCGCGCGGCGTCCACCGCACGACGATGCGCCACGGCGTGAGCACGGTGCGCGCCGGCTCGCGCCACGTGCTCGGCGTCGTCTTCCACGACGCGGCGTGAGCGTCCGCTCGCGCCCCGGGCCGGCCGGAGGATCCCTGATGATCGATCAACGCGCGACCAGCTCGCGCACCACGTCCTCGGCCGTCGTCGTGCCCAGCCGCGGCGTGCCCGCGAAGCGGATCCAGCCTTCGTTGAAGCCGTCCAGCATGCGCATGCGCGGCGCCGGGTTCTTCATGCCCTGGCCGGTGAAAAGCGTCTCCCAGCCGTCGCGCGGCACCGGCACCGCATGCACCGGGCGACCGAGCACGCGCGCGAAGGCGGCCGCCAGGTCGTCGGGGCTGACCGGCGCCGGCCCCTGGAGTTCGACCACGCGCGCGCCGTCCCAGCGCTCCTGCAGCAGCTCCGCGGCGAGCGCGGCGATGTCGGCGGTGGCGACCATGGGGATGGCGCGGCTCGTCGGTTGCAGGAACGACGGGATCTCGCCGGTCTCGCGCGCCGCGGCGACGTCCCACTGCGCGTTCTCGAAGAACCAGCCGGCGCGCAGGAATGCGACCGGCAGCGCCAGCGTGCGCAGCGCGGCCTCCATCTCGCCGAGCTGGGTCAGCAGGTTGTGCTGGGTCGCCTGGGCGCCGATGGTCGACAGCACGACGACCCGGCCCGGCCGCGCGCGCTCGAGCGCCGCGCGCAGCGCGGCGATGGCGCGGCGCGATTCGTCGAAGTCCGGGCTCGGGTCGAAGGTGGGCGGCAGCAGCACGAAGGCCGCCTCGCAGCCGGCGAAGGCCTGCGCGAGCGCGCCGGCGTCGCCGATCTCGGCGAGCGCGACCTCGCAGCCGCGCGCGGCCCAGGCCTCGGCCTTGGCCGGGTCGCGCAGCACGGCGCGCACGGGGAGGTCCGCGGCAAGCAGGCGGTCGGCGAGACGGCTGCCGACCTGGCCGGTGATGCCGGTGATGGCGTACATGGAGATCTCCTGGGAAGTCGTTGCGGAATGCGACGGATTCTGGAGATCGTCTTCGTGCGCCGCGAGGGCCCGTGCGTCAGGAGATTCGTGACCGGCGCGCAATGCCGGACGGCGTCAGGGCATGGACGGGAGGAGGGCGAGGGTGCCGCCCTCGCTGTCGTCGTGCGCTCAGCGCTGGCCGACCGCCGCGCCCTCGAACAGCGCCTTGAACTCGCGCGGCTGCGAGCGCCAGTACTGCGGCGGCGCCTGCACCGTGGCGCCCAGCGTCGCGGCGGCGTGCCAGGGCCAGCGCGGGTCGTAGAGCATGGCGCGGGCGAGGGCCACCGCGTCGGCCTCGCCGGCCGCGAGGATGGACTCGGCGTGCGCCGGCTCCGTGATCAGGCCCACCGCGATCGTCGGCAGCCCGACTTCCTCCTTGAGCCGCCGCGCATAGGGAACCTGGTAGCCCGGCTTGAGCGGGATCTGCTGCAGCGGCGAGACCCCGCCCGTGCTGGCGTGGATCGCCGCGCAGCCGCGCGCCTTCAGCGCCTGCGCGAAGGCGACGCTGTCGGCGACGTCCCAGCCGCCCTCGACCCAGTCGGTCGCCGAGACGCGCACCCACACCGGCCGCTCCGCCGGGAAGGCGGCGCGCACCGCCTCGAACACCTCGAGCGGGAAGCGCATGCGGTTCTCGAGCGAGCCGCCGTAGGCGTCCTCGCGCCGGTTGGACAGCGGCGACAGGAACTCGTGCAGCAGGTAGCCGTGCGCGCAGTGCAGCTCCAGGAACTCGAGCCCCAGCCGCGCGGCGCGCGCCGCGGCGGCGGCGAAGGCGTCGCGCACGCGCGCCAGGCCCTCGGCGTCGAGCGCGGCCGGCGGCTGCTCGCCCGGCGCGTGCGGCAGCGCGGACGGCGCGTGCGCGACCCAGGCGCCGGGTTCGCCGAGCGGCACCTGCGCGCCGCCCTCCCAGGGCACCCGGCTCGATGCCTTGCGCCCGGCGTGCGCGAGCTGGATGCCGATGCGCGTCGTCGAATGCCGGCGCACCGCGTCGAGCACGCGTGCGAGCGCGGCCTCGTTGGCGTCCGAGTACAGGCCGAGGTCGCCGGCGGTGATGCGGCCGTCCTCGGTGACGGCGGTGGCCTCGATGGTCAGCAGGCCGGCGCCGGACTCGGCGAGCTGGCCCAGGTGGATCAGGTGCCAGTCGGTGGCGCTGCCCTCCACGGCGGAGTACTGGCACATGGGCGCCACGACGATGCGGTTGGCGAGGCGCAGGCCGCCGATGTCCAGCGGCTGGAAGAGAAGGCTCATGGCGAGGCGGGCGGTGGCGTGGCGAAGGGGCCATTTCAGCGCGGAACGAATAGGCCTGCTCGGCCGGGGCCCAAGCGGCTCGTCCGCGCCGCCGGCATCCTGTCGCGCGCGCACGTCGGTTCGTCGGCGCGCCGTTCCAGCGCGTGGCCGCGGGCGCGACACTGCCTCACGCCTCACGCCTCACGGACAGGAATCCCGATGCCCAGCTCCTTCGCCCGCGCCTGCCCCGCGCTGATGCTCGCCCTCGCCGCGCTGGCGCCCGCCGCGCGCGCCGGCGGCCTCGACATCCACGCGGGCGGCGACATCGCCGCCATCGGCCTGCCGGTCTACCCCGGCGCCGTGCGCCAGGGCGACAAGGACGACGCCGCCAACGGGTTCTCGTTCGGGCTGTGGGGCGAGTCCTTCGGCATCCACCTCAACGCGCTCGCCTACCGCAGCGCCGCGAGCGTGGACGAGGTCGCCGGCTTCTACCGCGACGCGCTCGCCGGCTACGGCACGGTGCTGGACTGCAGCGCCCGCCGCTCCGAGCGCCCGCCGGAGCCCAAGCGCCAGGGCAAGGACAAGCCGCTCGCATGCGACGACGACCACGCCGAGGCGGGCGGCCGCCTCTACAAGGTGGGCACGGAGCACGACGAGCGCATCGTGCGGATCCGCCCCGAGAGCGCGGGCGTCAGCTTCCAGCTGGTGCGGATCGATACGCGGGGGCTCGATTGAGCGCGGGCTGCGCCGAGAGCTCCAGCACGCCGTCGGCGATGCGGCCCCAGCGCAGCGTCGCCAGGTCGCGCAGGTAGTTCTGCGTCAGCCGCCACGGCCCGCGCGTGCCCTGGCGCGGCAGCATCTCCTGCGCGCGCTGCACGTAGCCGGAGGTGAGCTCGAAGAAGGGCCGCGTCGGCAGGTCGGCGGGCAGGCGCGGCGTCGCGACCTTCCAGCCGCCGGCCTCCATCGCGTTGAGCAGGCGGCAGGTCCAGTGCGCGGTCAGGTCCGCCTTCAGCGTCCACGAGGCGTTGGTGTAGCCGAAGGTGTAGACCAGGTTGGGCACGTCCGAGAGCATGAGCGCCTTGTACGAGACGGCCTTCGACAGGTCGCGCGGCACGCCGGCCACCGAGACCTGGACGTCGCCCAGCACGTTGAGCGAGAGCCCGGTGGCGGTGACGACGATGTCGGCCTCCAGCTCGCGGCCCGAGGCGAGGCGCAGGCCGCGCTCGGTGAAGCGCTCCACGGTGTCGGTGACGACCTCGGCACGGCCCGAGGCGAGCGCCTTGAACAGGTCGCCGCCGGGCACGAAGCACAGGCGCTGGTCCCACGGTGCGTAGCGCGGCGAGAAGTGCGTGTCGACGTCCTGCCCGGGCCCGAGCGCGCGCCGCGCGAGCCCCACCAGCGCCGCGCGCACGCGCTGCGGGAAGCGGCGCGAGAGCTGGAAGATCAGCAGCGCCGCGAGGGCGTTCTTGGCGCGCACGATGCGGTAGGCGAGCCCCGGCGGCAGCAGGCGGCGCAGCACGGACGCGACGGCGTCGGTCTCGGGCAGCGCCATCACGTAGCTCGGCGAGCGCTGCAGCATGGTGACGTGGGCCGCGGTGCGCGCCATCTCGGGCACGAGCGTGACGGCCGTCGCGCCGCTGCCGATGACGACCACGCGCCGGCCGGCGTGGTCGAGGTCCTCGGGCCAGGCCTGCGGATGCACGACGCGGCCGCGGAAGTCGGCGCGGCCGGCGAACTCGGGCGTGTAGCCCGCGTCGTAGCGGTAGTAGCCGCTGCAGGCGAGCAGGAAGTCGCAGCGCAGGCGCCGGCGCTCGCCGGCATGCTCGACCTCCAGGGTCCAGCGCGCCTCGGCCGGCGACCAGTCGGCGCGCAGCACGCGGTGGCCAAAGCGCACCTGGTGGTCGATGCCGCGCTCGACCGCGGTCTCGCGGATGTAGTCGCGGATGGACGGCCCGTCGGCCATGACCTTCTCGCCGCGCCATGGCTTGAACGCGTAGCCCAGGGTGTGCATGTCGGAGTCCGAGCGCACGCCCGGGTAGCGGAACAGGTCCCAGGTGCCGCCGATCGCATCGCGCGCCTCGAGGATCGCGAAGCGCCGTCCCGGGCACTCGGCCTGCAGGTGCGCGGCCGCGCCGATGCCGGACAGGCCGGCGCCGACGATCACCGCGTCGACGTGCTCGGGCTCTCCGGCGTCGGCGCTGGCGAGGAAGCGGGCGGCGGCGTCGAGGGAGCGCTTCGCCTCGGGCAGCTTCTCGACCAGCTGCCACGCGTGCACGACCACCGCCCAGGCCACCGCCTCCACGCGCACGCCCGCGGCGCGCGCCTTGCGCGCGAGCAGCAGCGCGTCGTCGCGCAGCACCTCGTCCTCGCCGACGTGGATCAGCAGCGGCGGCAGGCCCGACAGGTCGGCCTGCAGCGGCGAGACGTGCGGATGCGTGGCCGCGCCGTGCTCGCCGAGGTAGGCGCGCGCGAGGTGCTCGAGCGCCGGGCCGTGGAACAGCGGGTCGCGCCCGGTGTTGGCGAGCAGCGACGGGTTCTCGCCGGTCAGGTCGGTGGAGGGCGAGAAGAGGGCGGCCGCGTCGGGCAGCGCCTCGCCCGCGTCGCGCAGCACCAGCATCAGGGCCAGCGCGAGGTTGCCGCCCGCGGAGTCGCCGCCCAGCACCAGCCGCTGCCCCGGCGCCTCGGCCGCGTGCAGCGCGCGCAGGCCGCGCCAGGCCGCGACGACGTCGTCCAGCGGCGCCGGGAAGGGGCACTCGGGCGCGAGCCGGTAGTCGGGCGCGAAGACGCGCCAGCCGCGCCGCGCGAAGCCCGCCGTGATCGGGCGATGGGTCTCGGGCGAGCAGCCGACGAAGCCGCCGCCGTGCACGTACAGCAGCCAGGGCCGCGCGGCCGCCGGGGCGCCCGCGGGGGCGTCGGCCTCGATCCACTCGCCCGCGATGCCGCCCACCGCGCCGGGCGTGAAGCGCACGCCGCGCGGCGTCGGCAGCATCTCGCCGAAGACGGCGCGCACGTGCATCAGGTCGCTCATGTCGCGCAGCCGCCGTCCGACGCGGCGGCGCACCAGGAAGCGAACGAGATGGGCCTGCCAGCTGGCCATGGGACTCCTCGAGTTCAGGGTGCCAAGCCTACTCCGAACCCAGGGGGGACAGACCGGAGGCCCGTCCCCGGCGCCTTCTCGGGCACGGCGAATGCTCGCCGCGCCGCCATGAAGATCGCCACCTGGAACGTCAACGGCATCGCCAGCCGCCTGCCGCGGCTGCTGGAATGGCTCGCCTCGGCGGCGCCCGACGTCGCCTGCCTGCAGGAGCTCAAGACCTCGGGCGAGACCTTTCCGGTCGACGCGATCCGGGAAGCCGGCTACGGCGCCGTGTGGGCGGGGCAGAAGTCCTGGAACGGCGTGGCCATCCTGATGCGCGACGGCCTGCCGGTCGAGCGTGCGCGCGTGCTGCCGGGCGACCCGGACGACACGCACAGCCGCTACCTCGAGGCCGAGGTCGGCGGCGTGGTCGTCGCCTCGCTCTACCTGCCGAACGGCAACCCGCAGCCGGGCCCGAAGTTCGAGTACAAGCTGAAGTGGTTCGCGCGCCTGAACGCGCACGCGCGCCGCCTGCTGGACGAGGGCGGGCCCGTGGTGCTCGCGGGCGACTACAACGTCGTGCCGACCGACTTCGACATCTACGACACCCGCTCCTGGCTGGACGACGCGCTGCTGCAGCCCGAGAGCCGCGCGGCGTACGCCGAACTGCTGGCGCAGGGCTGGACGGACTCGCTGCGCACCCTGCACCCGGACGAACGCCTCTACACGTTCTGGGACTACCTGCGCAACCGCTGGCCGCGCAACGCGGGCCTGCGCATCGACCACCTGCTGGTCTCGCCCGCGTTGAAGCCCCACCTGGCCGCCGCCGGCGTCGACCGCGACGAGCGCGGCAAGGAGCGCCCGAGCGACCACGCGCCGGCGTGGATACTGCTCGAATGACGCTGGATCTCTTTGCCGATCAGCCCGCGCCGCTCGCCGACGAGCCGCTGGACGACGGCGCCGTCGTGCTGCGCGGCTTCGCGCTGGAGCGAGCCGCGTCGCTGGCGCGCGGCCTGGCGGAGGTCTGCGACGCGGCGCCGCTGCGCCACCTCGTCACGCCGGGCGGCTACACGATGTCGGTCGCGATGACGAACTGCGGCCCGCTCGGCTGGGTGTCCGACCGCCGCGGCTACCGCTACGACCCGCTCGATCCCGCGACCGGCCGGCCCTGGCCGCCCCTGCCCGAGGCCTTCGCGGCGCTCGCCCGCGAGGCGGCCGCGCGCGCGGGCTATCCCGGCTTCGCGCCGGACGCCTGCCTGGTCAACCGCTACGCGCCGGGCGCGCGGCTGTCCATGCACCAGGATCGCGACGAGAAGGACCTGCGCGCCCCCATCGTCTCGGTCTCGCTCGGCCTGCCCGCGGTCTTCGCCTGGGGCGGCGACGCCCGCGCCGACCGCGCGCGGCGCGTGCCGCTGCTGCACGGGGACGTGGTCGTCTGGGGGGGTGCGTCGCGGCTGCGCTACCACGGCGTGCTGGCGCTGAAGCCGGGCGAACACCCGTTCGCCGGCGCGGTCCGCTTCAACCTGACGTTCCGCAAGGCGGGCGCTTCACCGGCCTGAAGCGCGCCGGTTTGTCACGCTTGGATACGATTAGCGCACCGCGCCGGTGACGACGCGCCGCAGCAAGCGGCCGGCTGCCCGAGAAGCGGGCAATCCAGCGCGAGCCCGCGCCGTTGCGGGCGCGGCCGCGGGTGCGCAGGTCTTTTCCACAGGCTTGTCCCCAAACCGTGTGGACAAGCGGCCATCACGAAGCGCGAACGCCGGGGCCCATGGCGCCTGCGTTCGCGAAGGCCCGCCTCGGAGCCCCCGGCCTGACGCCCCGCGGCGGGACGTCGCGTGCGGCGGTCGCGTGGACGCTCGTTCAGCCGCGGCGGCGGCGCAGCGAGACGCTCAGCAGGCCGAGGCCGGCGACGAACATCGCGAAGGACGGCGCCTCGGGCACCACGCTGACGCCGGCGATCGCCAGCGTCGAGGTGCCGTTGTAGTCGCCCACGTCGAGCACGCCGAACGAGATCGTGTGCTGGCCGGCGGTGTCGAGCGTCGCCGAGAAGCTGGCCCAGCCGGTGCTGGCGGCGTTGCCGTCGGTGCCGGGCTGGTTCGCGCCGAGGATGTTGCCGAGGGTCGTGACCCGGCCGTCGATGACGACGAAGGCGGTGTCGGCCAGCGCGGCGTTGCCGCTGGTGTCGACGGTGCCCAGGTCCCAACGGAAACTCAGCTTCTGGCCGGCGCCGGCCGTGAAGGTCTGCGTCGCGGCCGAGCCTTCGAAGGCGCTGCCGAACGCACCCGGGGCCGCGCCGGTGAAGCCTTCGAGGGCGCCGGTGCCGTTGTCGACCGCGGCGACGCCGGACGCGTTGCGCGCGCCCGCGGCCGGGAAGCCGAAGTCCACGTCGTCGGCGAACCCGGTCGAGGCCGTCGTCAGCCACAGGCGGTCGGGGTCGACCGCGTTCTGCGCCAGCACGGAGGCGTCGCCGTCCGTGCTCCAGCCGGCGAGGCCGTCGTGGAAGCCGCCGTTGACGACGTCGGCGTGCGCGGCGGGCAGCCCGAAGGCGGCGCCGAGCGCGATGGCGACCGGGGCCAGCCTGGAGGAGAGGAGGTGCTTCATGGGGGTCGTGCTCACTGGTGCTTGTTCGTCGGCGCGCGCAGCGCGTTCTTCTTCGGCGCCTGGCCGAGGCCGAGGTCGCGCCAGGGGTCGATGGACGCCGGCGCCACGTTCAGCAGGGTGACGAGCGGGCGCGCCGCGCCGGGGCCGGCGCTGCCGTCCTGGTCGATCGAGATCACGGTGCCCGTGCCCGCGCCGGTGATCGTCACGACGCCGCTGCCGATCGCCGTCACCGGCGAGGCGCCGATGCTGGCGAGCAGGGCGCCCAGGTCGATGCGGTCGTCCGCGGGTGTGAAGTCGTTGATCGTGTCCGAGGCGTCGCGCAGCGAGGTGTAGACGAACACGTCGCGGCCGCCGTTGCCGGTCAGCGTGTCGGCGCCGGCGCCGCCCGTGATCACGTCGTCGCCGGCGGTGCCGACCAGCGTGTCGCGGCCGGCGGTGCCGTTGACGGCGTGCGTCAGGTTCAGGCCGATGACGACCGGGTCGTGGTCGGAGGCGCGGTAGGGCGAGTTCGTGTAGTAGTCCGGGCCGCAGGTCGGGCAGGCGGGCTGCTTGAACTCGAGGTTGTAGTCGATGACCGAGGGTTCGTCGGCGTTGTTGTGCCACTCGTAGGCGCCGGTGACCTTCGGGCTCAGCGTGACGTTGGCGATCGCGTGGTCGAGGCGGCCCGAGGTGCCGTTGAAGACGTACGAGTAGCCGAACGTGTTGTAGCGCGCGATCTGGTCGACGAAGCCGTTGCCGGTCAGGTCGATGATCGGGTCTTCCTTGGCGTAGGCGTTGAAGTCGCCGACCAGCAGCGTGTCGGTGACGCCGCTGGCGGTCTGCACGCCGGCGACGAACGAGCGCAGCTCGTCGGCCTGCTGCACGCGGCGGTTGTTCCAGCAGCCCTGCAGGTCGCCCTGGTCGAGGTCGAGGCCGGTCGCGCCGTCGCAGCCCTTGGACTTGAGGTGGTTGACGACCAGGTTGAACTTCTCGCCGTTGGCCAGCTGGAAGGTCTGGGCGATCGGGGCGCGGTTGTTGATCGCGGCGGCGTCGCTGCGCGCGGCGCCGACGGCGCCCAGGCGCGCGGGCTTGTAGATGATGCCGACCTTGATCGCGTCGGTGCCCGGGCCGGTGGGGGCGTCGGGGATGATCGCGTAGGTGCCGGCGCCGACCTGCGCGTTGAGCGCGTCGACCAGGTTCTGGATCGCGACGCTGCCGTTGTTCTGCAGCTCCATCAGGCCGACGACGTCGGCGTTCAGGGCGGCGAGCTCGTCGACGATCTTGGCGCGCTGGCGGCCGAACTCCTCGGCGTTGTTGGCGCCGCGGCAGTCGTCGGGCGTGTTGCTCGGCGGGCAGGTGTTGACGCCGTCGTCCAGCGTCGTGAAGAAGTTCAGCACGTTGGCGCTGGCGACCTTCACGTTGCCCCCGACGGGGTCCGGCGCGGTGGTGCGCGGGTTGGCGCGCGTGAACACCGGCGGCTGGGTCGGGTGGATCTTGTAGGCGCCCGGGTCGGTGTTGGCCGAGGTGGTCAGGCCGTAGTCGACGACACCGGTCAGGCCCGGCGTCGTGTCGCCGGCGCGGATCGTGTTGTCCGGCGCAAGGTACGGCGTGGGGTTCGGGTTCTGCACGGTCGTGCCGTCGTCCAGCAGGAGGGTGCGGCGGATGTTGTCGGTGTTGAGCGACTGCGCGTCGGTGCCCGGGCGGTAGCGGTTGGTCGGCCCTTCGAGGCGGCCGCCGGCGGCCAGCGTCAGCTCGCCGAAGCGGCCGAGGAAGTAGTTCTGCTGCACGGTGAAGGGGCCGACGAGCTGCACGAGCATGCCCTCGTACTTCTCCAGGTCGTCCTCGGCGGCCAGCGGCATCTGCACCGGCGTGGGCTGGATCGTCTGGTTGGAATTGAGCACGACGATGCCCGTCGGGCCGGTCAGCTCGGTGACCTTGTGCGCGAGCGTGTCCGGGTTGGTCGCGGCGCCGACGTTGAATTCGGAGACCGTGCCGTCGAGCGTGATCTGCTGGCCGGCCACCACGGTCGGCGCGCTGCTGGTGAAGACGAAGATGCCGTCCGAGGTGGACGGGTCGTTGTCGCCGACCGGGTCCTGCAGGAAGAAGCCGTTGTTGTCGACCTTGGTCACGACGCCGCCGGTGGCGACGAGCTTGCCGACCAGCGGGCTGGTCGCGCCGTTGCCCTGGATCTGCATGATCGTGGCGGGCGTGCCGCCGCCGCCGCCACCGCCACCGCCGCTGCAGGTCGCGAGCGCGGAGGCCGAGTTGCGCGGGGCCGGGGCGCCGCTCGTGAAGTCGGCGTTGTTGTTGTTGGTGTCGGTGCAGCCGCCCGCGGCGCGCAGCGCGGCGGTGGTGTTGGACAGCCCGGGCGCGGCGCCCGCGCCTTCGAAGGCGTTGGCGCTGCCGTAGCCGACGAGGTCGACGATCGAGGCCAGCTGGGTCGCCGAGCAGCTCGGCGCGACGCCGGTGCAGTTCAGGGCGGTGGCGACGTTGGCCACGATGACCTTGCCCGTCGAGGCCGACAGCAGCAGCGTGCCGTTGGCGTCGCCGGCCGGCAGCGGGGCGCCGGTGGCGCCCGGCGCCATCGCCACCAGGTAGTACTGCTTGGGCTGGATCGTGCCCGACAGCGGGGTGACGTTGCTGAACACGCCCGTGCTCGACGCGTACTGCACCGACCAGCCGGCCAGCGACACCGGCGCGGTGCCGGCGTTCAGGAGCTCGATGAAGTCGGCGTTCAGCGGCGCGCCGCTGTTGCCGCCGCCTCCGTACACCTGGCTGACGACGACGCCCTGCGTGGAGGCGAAGGCGGGGAGGGAGCAGGCGGCGAGCAACGCGATGACCCCGCGGGCGGCGGCGGTCAGGCGCGGGAGGGTGGCCCGTTGCATGGGGGGTGTCCTTGTATGGGGGGAGGGATGGCGCGCCGGAGTGTCTTGCCGCCGCGTGACGTTGCCGTGACGAATCCGGCCGCCGCTCCAGGTTGGGGGGGGATACGGGTGTCGGTAGGCGCTGTCACTGCGACGTCACGGAATCGGGCGCCCGCTCGCGATACGGTCGAGCCGTATGACGTCCCGATCGCCCGTCGCGTTCGCCGCGCGATGGCTCGCCGCCGCGCTTGGTGCCCGCCCGGCGCGAACGTATGATCGTCCGGCTCATCGCCAGGCCACCGAAGAGCGGCCCTCTCTCAACCCCAGCGATCCGAAAGGAGACCGAACATGCCCGCTTCCAAGTTCGTGTGGTACGAGTTGATGACCGGCGACCCGGCCGCCGCCGAGAAGTTCTATGACGCCGTCATGGGATGGACGTCACGCGACGCCGGCATGGGCCCCGACATGCCCTACACCCTGGCCGCGGTGGGCTCGACCGACGTCGCCGGCCTGATGGGCTATCCCCCCGGCGCCAGGGAGATGGGCATCCCGCCCCACTGGACCGGCTACATCGGCGTCGACGACGTCGACGCCATGGCCGCGCGCGTGCTGGAGGAGGGCGGCAAGCTGCTGCATCCCGCCACGGACATCCCCGGGGTGGGCCGCTTCGCGGTCGTGGCCGACCCGCAGGGCGCCGACTTCGCGATCTTCAAGGGCAGCGGCGAGCCCGCGCCCGTGCCCGCCGCCGGCACCCCCGGCACCTTCGGCTGGAACGAGCTGGTCACCTCCGACTGGGAGAAGGCCTTCGGCTTCTATTCGAAGCTGTTCGGCTGGACCAAGGACACCGCGGTCGACATGGGCCCGATGGGCACCTACCAGTTGTTCGCGATCGACGGCGTGGGCCAGGGCGGCATGATGAACCGGCCCGCCGAGATGCCCGGCGGCCCGGGCTGGCAGTTCTACGTCAACGTGCCCGAGATCGAGTCCGCGGTCGAGCGCATCAAGGCCGGCGGCGGCACGATCACGCACGGGCCGGCGCAGGTGCCGGGCGGCAGCTGGATCGTCAACGCCATCGATCCGCAAGGCGCGGTCTTCTGCGCCGTGGCGCCCGGCAAGGCGTGACGCCGCTGCGGGTCGGGCTGGTCGGCTACGGCTACGCCGGCAAGACCTTCCACGCACCGCTGATCGCCGCGGTGCCGGCGCTCGCGCTGGCGGCCGTGGCGAGCCGCGACGCGGCGAAGGTGCGCGCCGACTGGCCGCGGGTCGACGTGCACGCCGACCCGATCGAGATGCTGGCGCGCCCCGACCTCGACCTGGTCGTCATCGCCACGCCCAACGACACGCACCACCCGCTCGCGGCCGCCGCGCTGCGGGCCGGCCGCCACGTGTGCGTCGACAAGCCCTTCACCGTGACGCTCGCCGAGGCGCGCGAGCTCCGTGACCTCGCGCAGTCGGCCGGCCGCGTGCTGTGCGTGTTCCACAACCGGCGCCGGGACGCCGACTTCCTCACCGTCCAGCGCCTGCTGCGCGAGGGCACGCTCGGGCGCGTCGTCGAGCTGGAATCGCGCTTCGACCGCTTCCGCCCCGAAGTCAAGGCGCGCTGGCGCGAGGGCGGCGGGCCCGGCAGCGGCCTCTGGTACGACCTCGGCCCGCACCTCGTCGACCAGGCGCTGCGCCTGTTCGGCGCGCCGCAGGCGATGGCGCTCGACCGCGCGCCGCTGCGCGACGGGGCCGTCGCCGACGACTGGTTCCGCGCCACGCTGCGCTACGAGCGCCTGCGCGTGCTGCTGCACGCCGGCACGCTGGTCGCGAGCGGGCCGCGCTTCGTGGTGCACGGCACGGGCGGCACCTTCGTCAAGGACGGCCTCGACGCGCAGGAGGACGCCCTCAAGGCCGGCGCCCGCCCGACCTGGCCCGCGGCGCCCGGCTGGGGCGTCGACCCCGGGGCCGCGACCCTCGTCGCCCCGGGCGCCGACGGCAGCCTGGCGCGGACGCCGGTGACCCTCGAGCGCGGCGACTACATGGCCCACTACGCCGCGCTCGCCGACGCGATCCGCGGCGCCGGCCCGAATCCCGTGACGGCCGACGAGGCGATCGAGGTCATGGCGCTGATCGAGCTGGGCATCGAGAGCGATCGCCAGCGCCGCGAGCTGCCCGTGGCGGGGACTGGCCTGCGACCTGTCACCGTGTCCCCGCACCCGGGCAGTTGAATGCGGGGCCAGGCCGGAGGCCAGTCCCCGCCGCCGCCGCTCGCCTGCACGAATGGCAACAGCGCGCGATACTCCGGCCCCATGCCGTCCATCCTCTCCGTCAAGCAGCTGTCCAAGACGTACGCGTCCGGCTTCCAGGCGCTCAAGTCCGTCGACCTCGAGATCCAGCGCGGCGAGATCCTCGCGCTGCTCGGGCCCAACGGCGCGGGCAAGACCACGCTGATCAGCATCGTCTGCGGCATCGTGAACCCGAGCGCGGGCAGCGTGACCGTCGCCGGCCACGACATCGCGCGCGACTACCGCGCGGCGCGCTCGCTGATCGGCCTCGTGCCGCAGGAGCTCACGACCGACGCCTTCGAGTCGGTGTGGGACACGGTCTCGTTCAGCCGCGGCCTGTTCGGCAAGGCGGCGAACCCGGCCCACATCGAGCGGGTGCTGAAGGCGCTCTCGCTGTGGGACAAGAAGGACAGCCGCATCCGCACGCTGTCGGGCGGCATGAAGCGGCGCGTGATGATCGCCAAGGCGCTGTCCCACGAACCCCAGGTGCTGTTCCTCGACGAGCCCACCGCGGGCGTCGACGTCGAGCTGCGGCGCGACATGTGGCAGATGGTGCGCGAGCTGCGCGACACCGGCGTCACCATCATCCTCACCACCCACTACATCGAGGAAGCCGAGGAGATGGCCGACCGCATCGGGGTGATCCGGCGCGGCGAGCTGATCCTCGTCGAGCGCAAGGAGGAGCTGATGGCCAAGCTGGGCCGCAAGGAACTCGTGCTGCAGCTGCCGGCGCCGCTGGCGGCCGTGCCCGAGGCGTTCGCGCACGACGCGCTGCGCCTGTCGGACGACGGCCGCGAGCTGACCTACACCTACGACACGCGCGGCGAGGGCGGCGGCATCGTCGACTTCATGAAGCGCGTCGACGCCTCCGGGCTCGCGTACGCCGACCTGCGCACCAGCCAGAGCTCGCTGGAGGACATCTTCGTCACGCTGGTCGAGGAGGGCCGCCCATGATCGCCAACATCCACGCCGTGCGGGCGATCTACCGCTTCGAGATGGCGCGCACCTGGCGCACGCTGATGCAGAGCATCGTGTCGCCCGTGATCTCGACCTCGCTGTACTTCGTGGTGTTCGGCGCGGCCATCGGCGGGCGCATCCCGCAGGTCGGCGGCGTCAGCTACGGCGCGTTCATCGTGCCCGGGCTGGTGATGCTGTCGCTGCTGACGCAGAGCATCTCCAACGCGTCCTTCGGCATCTACTTCCCGCGCTTCACGGGCACGATCTACGAGCTGCTGTCGGCGCCCGTGTCGTGGCTGGAGATCGTCATCGCGTACGTGGGCGCGGCCGCGACGAAGTCCGTCCTCCTCGGCAGCATCATCCTCGCGACGGCCGGCCTGTTCGTGCCCCTGCGCATCGAGCATCCGCTCGTCATGGTGCTGTTCCTGGTGCTGACCTCGGTCACCTTCAGCCTGGTCGGCTTCATCATCGGCATCTGGGCCGACGGCTTCGAGAAGCTGCAGGTGATCCCGCTGCTGATCGTCACGCCGCTCACCTTCCTCGGCGGCAGCTTCTACTCGATCGACATGCTGCCGCCCGTGTGGCAGACCGTCGCGCTGTTCAACCCCGTGGTGTATCTGGTCAGCGGCTTCCGCTGGAGCTTCTACGGCAGCGCCGACGTGGGCGTGGCGCTCAGCCTGGGCGTCACCTTCGCGTTCCTCGCGGTCTCGCTGGCCGTGGTCGCGTGGATGTTCCGCACGGGGTACCGGCTGAGGAACTAGCAGCGCGGGCGTTGACGAGCTCAGCTCCTGTTCAGGTCCGCCGCGCGGGGGCGGGAGAGTCTGGAGCGCACGCGTTTCGCGGAGATTGCGCCCGCGCAAAGCCCGCGCGATCGCGGCACGGGCCGACACGCGGACGCGCCCGCGGCCGACCTCGGGAACTCGCCGCCGCCCACAGGAAGCGGGGGAACCGCCGATCGATGATCGGCGCACCGTCCGGAACGGCGCTCGCCGCCGCCGGTGCCACGCACATACCCCCCCGAGGTGACCTCATGACCAAGCTCCTGCCCGGCTTCGCGCTCTGCGCGACCGCCACCTTCCTGCTCGCCGGCTGCGGCGGCGACAGCGACAGCAGCACCGGGATCCCGATCCCGCCGTCCAGCTCCACGATCAGCTACGTCGGCTCGCCCGACGTGATCGCCGCGTGGGCCGACCCCGCCACGCTGACCTTCAGCGGCGCCACGCCCGGCACCTACGCCGGCAAGCGCCAGCTGGCGCGCGGCACCATCGACCCGATGACCGGCGTCGACCTGCAGCAGCCGGCCGGCGTGGAGCTGTGGAAGGGGTCGGACGGCCACGTCTGGGCCGTCGACCTCGCCGCGCCCGACACGACGGTGCCGACGCCGGTGCAGGTCTCCAGCGAGACCGGCGCGACCGTCGACGCGACCTGCACCTACTCGGGCATCCAGGCCGGCGCGAACTTCGACTACCAGGGCGTCCTGTTCGCGCCCGACCTCGTCACGCCCACCGCCTCGTCCTACGTCTACCGCCTGCCGGGCGTGGACGGCGTCTGCAATTCCCTCGACGACGTGATCCACGTCGTCCACCCGAACATGGGCCCGGGCGACGCGCCGCTGGTCGGCGCGGCGATGCCCACGACCGCCGTCTACTCGAGCGACGGCGCCGTCACCGGCTACATCGCCAAGATCGGCGCGCAGCTCGTCGAGCTCGACGTGAACCTCGCCAACCCGGTGCCCGTCGGCACCTTCGCCGCCAGCATCGGCGTGGCGAGCCCGCTGCCCGTCGGCCTGGAGACCGGCTACCCGACCGGGCGCCTGTTCGACGTCGACGGCAGCATCGTCTACGTCGACTACGCGGCGGGCACGACCTCGGCCTCGCTGTTCCAGATCCCCAACTGGACGGCGACCGACGAGCACCTCGTCACCGCCGCCTCGCCGACCACGCTCTATTTCGCGGTCAACACGCCGGCCAGCGGCGCCACGCCCGCCTCCTCCGCCATCTACGCGATGCCCGCCGACGGCTCGGCCGTGCCCACCGTCATCAGCCTGCAGCCGGGCCTGGTGCGCCAGATGGAGTTCCCGGTGCAGGGCGGCAACCTCGTCGCCGGCGTCGAGGACGCGGGCGCGTTCACGCTCGTCGCCATCCCCGAAGGGCAGACCGACGGCAGCGCCGGCATGACGCTCGCGACGGCCGCCGGCTTCAACGGCGGCCGCTTCACCGCCACCGCCGACGACGTGTACTACACGATGTGGACGGTCACCGGCAGCGGCGGCGCGAGCACGCGCAGCGGCACGACGGCCGGCATCGTGGGCATGGACGCCAGCGTCGTGCAGGCGCCGACGGCGGGGTCGCAGTTCCTGTTCGGCGGCGAGCTCGACGCCTGGGCGGCCGGCGACACGACGACGCAGCGCTCGCCCTTCATCACGGTCTTCGAGGCGAGCGGCATGACGACGCAGGTCACGGGCACCGATCCGCTGACCGGCGCGACCTTCACGTCCGACGGCCTCGCGGGCGCCACGCTGTCCTCCATCGACACGGGCACCAACGCGACGATCGCCACGCTCGGCACCTTCCCGTCCGGCACGCAGGCGACGCAGCTGCAGGGGTCGCCGCGCGGCCTCGGCCACGTGTTCTTCATCGAGGCCTACAACCAGGCGACGAGCCAGGATCCGGCCTCGCGCGACCTGTTCCTGCTGAACTCGCAGGCCGCCGGCAGCCTCACGCAGGCGACCGCCAACCTGGGCCAGTGACCGGGGCCCCCTGAGGCCGGCGCGCGGCACGAGGAACGCGCCTTGCCCGCAAGCGGGGCAGGACGCGCGACCCGGTGCCGCGCGCCGCGTCTCAAGGAGGCAGCATGGACATCCGCCAGGACCCCAATTCGATTCCCCACTTCAGCTCGGGCGACCGCCTGGGCGAACTGCAGGCCGACCAGCCCGAGCAGCGCCAGTCGAGCGTGCTCCCCGACCCGTCCGACGAGGACGACGCGGCGGCGGGCGGCGACACCCCGGTCGGCTCCGGCCGCGATTCGCCGCTGGACAACGGCAGCGCCGCCTCGGTCGAGCGCGACCTGGGCAAGGGGCCGGACAAGGGGCCGGACAAGGTGCCGGAAGACCTGCCGGCGCACACGCCGGACGAGTCCAGGATCGGCAAGGGCGCCATCGACGGCCTGGTCGGGGCGCCGTGATGCCCCGCGCGCCTGTTGCGCGGCGGCGACTCACCCCCCAGGTTGAAGCCGCCTTCCCCCACAGGAGCGATGGTCGGCGCGGCCCGCCGCCCCTACGCTAGCGGCATGGCCTCGACCCTCGTCCTTCCGCGCCCCGCGGGCCTGGTGCTGCCCCGATGGCGCCTGCGTTCGCGCGATCTCGCCAGCGTGATCTGCGTCGGCGTCGCGTGCGGTGCCATCGCCGCCGCGGCGTTCACCGTCTCGTTCTCCGTGCTGCCCTCGCCGCACGCCGCGGCGCAGGTGCTGAGGCACGTCTTCAGCGCTTGAGGGCGGCGGGGCCGGTCTCCGGCCCGTTGCTGCACCTGCGGGCGTTGCGCGGAGGAACACGGGGACAGGCCGGAGGCCAGTCCCCGCCAGCCGGGGACGCGCCGGTTGTCGTCCTCCCTGGCCTTCCGGGCGATTCGCACCCTCGCCGGCGGTGCGATGATGCGCACCCTGATCCGCGCACCCGCCGCGGCCCGCCAGAAAGGCCCTCCCATGGTTCCCGCGCTCCGCCGCGCGGCGCTGTTCGCCGCATGCGCCGTCCTCGCGCTGCTGCAAGGCTGCGTCTCGCTCGTCGAGCGCGAGAAGACTCCCAGCATCGCCCTCTACGCCTTCCCCGACGCCGAGCTCGCGCAGCTCGTGCCGGCCGACCTGGCGCAGGACCGCACCTCGGCGTTCCGCCCGCTGCCCTACAGCGCCTGGTCGATGGACGCCCGGCTGACGCTCGCCCAGCACGCGCAGAAGAGCCTCGACATCCAGTACTACCTGCTCCAGAACGACGAGACCGGCCGCGCGCTGCTGCGCGCGGTGCGCGACGCCGCGCTGCGCGGCGTGCGCGTGCGCCTGCTGGTGGACGACCTCTACACCGCGAGCAGCGACCACCTGCTGCGCGGCCTGGCCGCCTATCCGAACGTGGAGGTGCGGCTGTTCAACCCGTTCCCGGCGGGCCGCGCCTGGAACCTCACGCGCTGGGGCCTGTCGCTGGCCGACCTGGCGCGCCTGAACCACCGCATGCACAACAAGCTGTTCCTCGCCGACGGCATGTTCGCGGTGATCGGCGGGCGCAACATCGCCGACGAGTACTTCTTCCGCAGCATGCGCGGCAACTTCATCGACTTCGACCTGCTGGTGGCCGGCGAGGCGGTGCCCGAGCTGGCCAACACCTTCGACCGCTACTGGAACAGCCGCCGCGTCTTCACGCTCGACGCGCTCGAGTCCGACGACCGCGGCTCGCAGAAGTGGCGCGACGAGTTCGAGGAACTCACCGCCTCCACGCGCTTCCCGCAGCTCAAGCCGGGCGAGCGCGACCTGCTGAACTACGGCCCCCTGAGCAGCGACATCCACCGCCCGCCGCTGAAGATGCTGCGCGGCAGGGTCACGGTGCTGGCGGACGATCCCGAGAAGGTGAGCGGCCGCAGCGAGCACGGCGACGACCCGACCACGGTGACGAACCGCGTCGTCGCCGCCATCGACGCCGCCAAGGAGGACGTGCTCGTCGCCTCGCCGTACTTCGTGCCCGGCAAGCCCGCGCTCGCCAAGATCGAGCAGGTGCGCCAGAAGGGCGTGGCCTTCACCATCGTCACCAACACCATGGCGGCGAACGACGAGCCCTTCGTCAGCGCCGCCTACGCGCGCTACCGCAAGCGCATGCTGAAGGCCGGCGTCCAGATCTACGAGGTGAGCCCGCGCATCCTGCGCACCGACGACGACTACGTCGAGCCCGTGGGCACCTCCACCGGCCGCCTGCACGCCAAGGTGCTGGTGATCGACCACCAGACGACCTTCGTCGGCTCGATGAACATGGACTTCCGCTCCTCGCGCGAGAACACCGAGATCGGCGTGCTGGTGGACTCGCCCGAGCTGGCCGCGGACGTCATCGGCCTGGTCGACGACCTGCGCGCCTCGGGCACCTACCGCATGCGCCTGTCGCCCGAGGGCGGGGTGCAGTGGGTCGACTCGGGCCCGAAGGGCGACCAGGTGTTCGACTCCGAGCCCGAGGTGGGCGCGCTCACCTGGATCGAGGTGCTGCTCTTCTCGCCGTTCATCGACGAGGGCCTGCTCTGACGGTGTGACGGGCACCGCCCTTGCTCCCTCGCACGGCAGGGCACGGCCCCCGCCGCGGGACCGGTGCTTTGCGTTCCAGCAACGCTCGAGTGTCAACATGGGCGCTCAGGCCGCCGTTGAACCGGCAGGAGTCCCGCCGATGACGACCCCGTCCCCCCTTCCCGTCACGCGCCGCACGGCGCTCGCCGCCGCGGCCGCCGCGCTCGCGTGGCGCCCGTCCTTCGCCGCCAACGCGGCGGTGTCGGGCGCGGCCGGTGCCGAGGCGCTGCACGTGCTCGATCGCTGCGCGTACGGCCCCGCGCCGGGCGACCTCGAGCGCGTCGCGCGCATGGGCGTGCCGGCCTGGCTCGACGAGCAGTTGCAGCCCGACCGCCTCGCGCTGCCGTCCGGCCTGCAGCAGCAGCTCGCGGCGCTCGTCACCCCGACCCATACCCAGCAGGAGCTGGTGCACCGCTACCGCGCGCTCGAGGCCAACGCCAAGAAGGCGCTGGCGAGCGTGGGCAGCGCCTCGGTCGCGCAGTTCGCGAGCGCCGACAAGGCCGACCGGCCCAAGAGCCCCGACATGATGGAACGCCGCGAGCTGGTGCAGCTCGTGCACCTGGAGGCCGGCGACGCCCGCCTGCTGCAGGCCCTCAACAGCCCGCGCCAGCTGCAGGAGGTGATGGTCGAGTTCTGGTTCAACCACTTCAACGTCTTCGACGGCAAGGGCCTGGTCAAGGTGCTGGTCGAGAGCTACGAGCGCACCGCGATCCGCCCCAACGCGCTCGGCCGCTTCCGCACGCTGCTGGGCGCCACGGCCAAGCACCCGGCCATGCTGTTCTACCTCGACAACTGGCTCTCGGTGGCGCCGGGCTACCAGCCGCGGCGCAAGGCCGCCAACCGCACCCTGAGCGGCCTGAACGAGAACTACGCGCGCGAGCTCATGGAGCTGCACACGCTGGGCGTCGACGGCGGCTACACGCAGCGCGACGTCACCGAGCTCGCGCGCATGTTCACCGGCTGGACGCTGGGCAAGGTCAACGGCGAAGGCCCGACGCAGGGCGGCGCGGGCGATTCCATCTTCGGCTTCGAGGACGACCGCCACGACAACGGCACCAAGGACTGGCTCGGCCACACCGTCCAGCCCAACGGCATGGGCGAGGGCGAGTACGCGCTCGACGTCCTCTCGCGCCACCCGTCCACCGCCCGCCACATCGCCTACAAGCTCGCGCAGCGCTTCGTCGCCGACGAGCCGCCGCAGGCGCTGGTCGACCGCGTCGCGCGCCGCTTCCAGGAGAGCGACGGCGACATCCGCGCCGTGCTGCGCACGCTGTTCGACAGCCCCGAGTTCCGCGATCCCCGCTACCGCGGCAACAAGTTCAAGACGCCCTACCAGTACGTGCTCTCCGCCGTGCGCGCCACGGGCATCCCGACGACCAACGTGCGTCCGCTCATGGGCACGATGACCCAGCTGGGCCAGCCGCTGTTCGGCTGCCAGACGCCCGACGGCTACAAGGACACCGAGGCCGCCTGGCTCAACCCCGGGGCGATCACGCAGCGCGTCAACTTCGCCACCGCGCTCGCCTCGGGCCGCATGCCGCTGGTGCGGCTCGACGTCCCGGGCCGGCGCCGGGGCAACGGCGAGAACGCCATGGCCAAGGAGGCCGACGCGGCGCAGGAGGACGGCGCCGGCAGCGTCGCCGGCTCCACGCCGCCGGTCGACGTCAACACCGTGCTCGCCGCCGTCGGCCCCGCCATCGGCGACAAGACGCGCAACGCGGTCACGAGTTCCGGACCCGGGCTGCGCGCCGCCCTCGTGCTGGGCAGCCCCGACTTCCAGCGTCGCTGACGAAGGACCACCATGCAACGCAGACACCTGCTCCGGGCCGCGGCCGCCGCCGGCGCCGCCTGGGTGCCCATCGGGCGCACCGCCTTCGCCGCGGTCAACGAGGGCGGCAACGCCGCGCTGCCGGGCCAGCGCAAGCTGGTCGTCGTGTTCCTGCGCGGCGCGGTCGACGGGCTCAGCATCGTCACCCCGTATTCCGAGAACGAGTACTACCAGGCGCGCAGCGGCATCGCGCTGCAGCGGCCGGGCCAGGCGGGCGGCGTGATCGACCTCGACGGCCACTTCGGCCTCAACCCCGCGCTCTCGCCGCTGATGCCGCTGTGGCAGGGCGGCCGCCTCGCCTTCGTGCAGGCCTCGGGCTCGCCCGACACCACGCGCTCGCACTTCGACGCGCAGGACTACATGGAATCGGGCACCCCCGGCCGCCGGGGCACGCAGGACGGCTGGCTCAACCGCCTGCTCGGCACGCTGCCGCCGGCGCCGCAGGGCCAGGCCTCGACCACGCGCGGCGTCAGCGTCGGCGCCGTGCTCCCGCGCATCTGGGCCGGGCGCAACCCGGTGACCAACATCGCCTCGGGCGCGGCGTCGACCAAGCCGACCCTCCTCGACCGCCCGCAGGTCGCGCAGGCCTTCGATTCGCTCTACAACGGCAACGACGCGGTCTCGCAGGCCTACCGCCAGTCGCAGTCCTCGCGCCACGAGATGGTCAACGCGATGGACCCCGCGAGCATGGCGCGCGAGGAGAAGGAGGCCAACAACGGCGCGCCGCTGCCCAACGGCTTCCCGGGCGACGCGCAACGCCTCGCCACGCTGATGCGGCGCGACCCGAACGTGCAGATCGCGTTCATGGCGCTCGGCGGCTGGGACACCCACGCCAACCAGGGCGGCGCGCAGGGCCAGCTCGCCTCGCGCCTGCAGCCGCTGGGCCAGGGCCTGGCCGACCTCGCCAACGGCCTCGGGCCGACCTTCAACGACACCACCGTGCTGGTGATCTCCGAGTTCGGCCGCACGCTGCGCCAGAACGGCACCGGCGGCACCGACCACGGCCACGGCAACGTGATGTGGGTGATGGGCGGCAACGTCGCCGGCGGCAAGGTCTACGGCCCGTGGCCGGGCCTGCAGCCGTCGGCGCTCTACGAAGGGCGCGACCTCGCGGTGACGACCGACTTCCGCGCCGTGCTCGCCGGCGTCTGCGAACGCCAGCTGCGCCTGCCCGACGCCCGCATGAACGACGTGTTCCCCGGCTTCGCCGGCCCCGGCCTGAACACCGCGCGCGCCTGAAGGCATGGGACAGGGGGCCGGCCTGCGGCCCTGTCCCCGTGTTCGTCGCGGTCGTCCTGTCTGAATTCGGGGACAGGCCGCAGGCCAGTCCCCACCCCGCCACCGCGTCAGGAGCCCGAGGACGCCAGCGACGCGAGCGCCTGCGAGGCTTCCCGCCGGCCGGGCTGGACGCGCGCGAGCGCCTGCAGCAGCGTGCTGGCGCCCGGCGCGTCGGTGCGGCCCAGGGCCACGGCCATGCGCAGCAGCGGGTCGTAGGCGGGGCGGAAGTCCGGGCTGGTGTGCAGCACGTCGAGCAGCGGCTCGCGCACCTGCGCGAGCATCGCGCCCGCGTTGCCCGTGGGGCGCACGTCGCGCCCGATCTCTATGAAGCGGTCGCGCGCGCGGCGGTAGGCGGCGAAGCGGCCCGCGGCGTCGTCCGCCACCACCTCGCCCTGCGCCACGCCGGCCTCGCGCAGCAGCGCGAGGAGGCGGTCGCGCGGCGCCGGCGCGTCCGGCGCATAGGCGATGAAGGGGGCGCGGTAGGCGACCACCGGATGGTCGTCGGTGTTGACCGGCGCGCTCGCCGCGAAGCGCGCCAGCGCGCGCGGGCCGGCGACGAAGCTGCCCAGCAGGGCGTACTCGTCGTCGAGGCCGTAGTCCGCGGGATCGGCCGCGAAGCGCGCGTCGCGCAGCCGGGCGCGCGCCTGCGCGGGATCGAACAAGCCGTCGTCGGCGCGGCCCACGAGGCCGATCACCGGCGTCTCGAGGCTGTTGCTCGCCAGCAGCGCCGCGCCGCGCGGAAAGGCGCCGAGGAAGGCGCCGACGATGCTGCGCGTGGTGTCGAGGTCGAGCTGGTGCAGCGGGAGCCACTGGCAGAACACGCCGCCGGGCGCGAGCCGCGCGCGCACCGCGCGGAAGTGTTCGACGGTGTAGAGCGCGCCCGAGCCGCTGCGCGCGGGGTGGAAGTTGTCGGAGACGATCAGGTCGTAGTGCTCGCCGGACGCCTGCACGTAGCGGCGCGCGTCGGCCGTCATCACGCGCACGCGCCCTGTCGTGGCGAAGGGCAGCGACTGCGTGAACATCGGCGCGGCGTCGACGACGCCCGGCAGGAGCTCGACCGCGTCGATGCGCAGCGCGGGATCCACGCTCGCCGTCGCCGAGGTCACCCCGGTGCCGAGCCCGAGGAAGAGGGCGCGCCGCGGGCCCGGGTGCAGCAGCACGGGCAGCAGCGCCATGCGGCCGTCGACCAGCCCGCTCGAGCTGCTGCCTTCCTGCTCGCGGTTGTCGATGCGCAGCCGCATCACGCCCTCGGCGTCCGCCACCACGCTCACGGCGGCCATCGCGCCCTCGTCGTAGCGCACGATCCGGCCGCCCTCGGGGACGTCGACGATGCGCAGCGTCGGCGCCCACGCGCCGATGGCGACGGCGGCGAAGGCCGTCATCCAGACCGGCGCCGTGCGCCAGCGCCGCGCATCGACCAGCGCCAGGTAGCCGAGGGCGATCCCCAGCACGGCGAACCCCGGGCCGATGGCCGGCACGGCGAGCACGCCGAACACCCCGGGCGCGAGCGCCGCGCCCAGGGTGTTGACCCCCAGCGCGCGCCCGAAGCTCGCGCCCCCCGCGACCGCGCGCGCACTCAGCTCCGAGAACACGGCGCCCATCGCCACGGTGGGCAGCGCGAAGGCCGCGAGCGCGAGCACGCCCTCGACGGCGATCGCGCCGGCGACGCCCTGCGCCTGCGCGGCCAGCGCCGCGTGCAGCCGCGCGGCGAGCCACAGGCTGGCCGCGCCGACGAGGCAGGCGAGCGCCAGCGCGTGCAGCAGCCGGTCGGCGAGGCGCTCGCGCTCGGCCACCGGCGTGCGGCGCACGAGGCGCCCGTGCAGCGCGGCGCCGCCGGCGCTGCCGACCAGGTAGACCGCCAGCAGCAGCGCGAAGGTGTAGACCGTGTCCTCGCACACCTGGCTCAGCACGCGCACCGCGAGTACCTCGTAGCCGATGCCCAGCAGCCCGGTGGCCGCCAGGCGCGCGAGCGCCCTGCGCGCGGCGGGCGTGGCGCGCGGCGCGGCCGCGCGCGGCGGCGGCACCTCGCGCGGCAGGCGCGCGAAGGCGAGCGCCGCGCAGGCCAGGTTGAGCGCGCAGCACAGGCTCGCCGTGTGCGCGAGGCCCAGCCCGGGCACGAGCCAGAACGCCGTCGCGAGCACGCCCGCCACCGCGCCGAGCGTGTTGGCCGCGTACAGCGGCGCGATCGAGCGCGCCGGGCCGGTGCCCGCCGCCAGGCGCTCGATGGCCGGCAGCGTCGCGCCCATCGCGGCGGTGGCCGGCAGCAGCAGCACGAAGGTGCCGCAGAAGGCCACCGTCCACTGCCAGGCCGCGGGCGCGGGCACGCCGGTGAGCGACTGCAGCCAGTCGCTGGCGGGCGCCATCAGCAGCGCCAGCGCGAGGCTCCAGGCGCCGACCAGCACCTCGCATGCGACATACCAGCGGCGCGGGCGGGCGCTGCGTTCGATGCGGTCGCCCACCAGGAGCGCGCTGGCGGCGAGGCCGCCGAAGAACGCGGCCACCACCGCCAGCACCGCGGCCGATTCGTGGCCCAGCCACAGCGCGGCCTGCTGCGTCCACACGACCTGGTAGCCGAGCCCGGCGAAGCCGGACGCGCCCATCAGCAGCGTCGCGAGGCCGCGCCGGGAAGGCCCGCTCATCCGCTGAACCCGATCGTGTAGCCCCACGAGTCCAGCCGCGAGGGGATCGCGTTGAATGCCAGCGAGATGCGGCGGGCCCCGGCATTGGGCGGCACGGCGTGCATCAGGTAGCTCGGGAAGAAGATCGCGTCGCCCGCGGCCGGTGCCGGGCTCACCCACTTGTCGGCGCTGTAGGGGCCGAGCGCCGTGCGCGCGTGGTCGTTGCGGAAGACGAAGTCGGTGCCGCCGGGCGACTTCATGAAGACCGTGCGCGCGGAGTCGTCGGTGGGCGTCAGGTAGACCACGCCCGACACGAAGCTGTTGGCGTGGTTGTGCATCGCCTGGCGGCCGCCGGTGTCCAGCACGTTGACCCACATCTCCTTCAGCGACCAGCCCAGGCGCTCGCCGAACAGGTGCTCGCCGAAGTCGGCCAGCTTGGGGCTCAGCAGCGCGGCGGCCTGCACGAACAGCGGGCTCTCGGCGGGCTTGAGCATCTCGCTGTGCGAGAGGTTCTGCGACGCGTTGTTCTCGCGCACGGCGCGCGCCGTGAAGTGCGCGACGAGCGCGTCGACCAGCGGCGCGGGCAGCGCGCGCGGGGTGCGCATCACCGGGATCGGGAACAGCCCGATGACCTCGTCCGTCATGGCGTGTTCAAGCGAAGATGGCGGCGATGCGCAGCCACGACCAGTACGCGGCGACCGAGCCGATCACGTACAGGAGCGCCGTGCGCAGGCGCTCCAGCCGCGGCCAGCGGCTGGCGATCCGCCACAGGCCGAAGGCGACGCCCACCGTGAACAGCTGGCCGATCTCGACCCCCACGTTGAAGGTCAGCAGCGCGATGGACACGTGCTGCTCGGGCAGCCCGATCTCCTTGAGCGCGCCGGCGAAGCCGAGCCCGTGCACCAGCCCGAACAGGAACGCGACCAGCGCCGGCCAGCGCCGGGCCAGCGTCTCGCGCCGGTGCAGCGCCTCGCCGGCGACGAGCACGATGGACAGCGCGATGGTGGCCTCCACCGGCGGCGGCCGCAGCACCAGCAGGCCGAGCGCGCTGCTGGCCAGCGTCAGGCTGTGCGCCACCGTGAACGCGGTGATCGTCCACAGCAGCCGGCGGTTGAAGCCGACCAGGAACAGCAGGCCGATCACGAACAGCAGGTGGTCGACGCCGGTCAGGATGTGCTCGACGCCCAGCACCAGGTAGGCGCGCGCCACCTCGCCGAAGCCGCGCCCGTCGTCCGCCGCGCCGTACAGGTGCACCTCGGGCTGCGCCGCCGTCAGCGTGTAGACGCGCGACTGGCCGTCGAGCCAGAACACCTTCACCAGGGCCGCCGAATACTTCTTGCCCACGCCGTCGATCGCGAACGCGCCGGTGAGCCCGTCGCGGCCGCAGTGCAGCAGGCCCGTCTCCGACGTGCAGCCCTCGGGCCAGCGCGGCACCAGGCCCTCGCCGACCTCGCCCTTCTCGGTGGCCGTCCATTGCCAGACGAACTCGCCGTGCGCCATCTCGCGCAGCTGCATCTCGGCCATGCTCATCTCGTGCGCGAACGCGGGCGCGACGGCGAGGAGCGCCAGGAGCGCGAGCAGGAGGTGCTTCACGACGGCGGCCAGGGGACGCGCCGGCGGCCTGCCAGCGCGTCCGGTCGGCTGCCTCCCGGCGCGGGGACGGGCCGCCGGCCCGTCCCCCTCGGCGGCGATCCGCGCGGGGTCCGTCGGACGGGCGCTCATTTCGCCGCGGCCTCGGTCTTCACGACGTACTTCTTCGCCAGCGCATGCACCGCGTTGCTGCGCTGCTCGGCGAGGATGGCGTCCGTCCAGTCCTTGAGCACCTCTTCCTTCGCGTCGTCGAAGTCCTCCGCCGCGGCGGGGTAGAGCGTGACCAGGCGGATCGCGCGCCAGCCGCCCTGCGTGTGCATCGCCTGCCAGCGGCCCGCGGGTGCCGTCACCAGCGCCTTGGCGAACTCGGCGCCGTAGCTCTGCACGATGGTCGGCGCCGGACGCGCCTTGAACACGCGCAGCCCGGCGCGGGCATCGCCCGGCGTGCCGTTGTTCAGCTCCGCCACGAAGGCGCGCACCGCGGCCTCGGAGTTCTCGCCGTCCAGCGCCGCCTCCTCGAAGTCGAAGCGCGCGGGCTCGTCGTACTTGTCGCGGTGCGCCTCGAACCAGGTCTTGAGCACGTCGTCGGGATGCGGCGGCAGCTTGGTGTTGGCGTCGACCACGCTCAGCGCCTTGAAGATCACGCGCTCGCGGATGGCGGTGTCGCCCTCGTTCACGCGCATCGCCATGCCCTCGCGGTACAGCACCTCGTTGTCGAGCCAGACCTGGCGCAGCTGCGTCATCTCCTCGGCGGTGGGCTCGCGGCCGCGGGCCGCGAAGAACGTGCGGTGCGCCTCGGCATCGACCTCGGGCCCCATCACGATCGTGTGCGGATCGTCGGCCCGCGTCACCAGCGCGTGGTCGAGCCCGAACAGCACGCCGCCCAGCACCAGGAAGTGCAGCAGCGGCTCGCGCAGCGCGCGGCGCCAGGGGGCGTGGAAGCGGTCGGTGCGGGGGGGCGGGGTGGAGACGGGCGCGGCGGAGGCCGGCAAGGCGGAAGAGGGCGTGGACATGGGCAGGCGGACTGGGCGCGATCTGGGGCGCCGGCCATGCTAGGGACGTAACAAGACAGCTTGAAGACAGGTGTCACGGAACGGAAGAAGAGGGGCGCGGCACAGGCCGCGGCAGCGTCGATGCTGCGCGAGGCAGCATTCACGCTGGACGGGCCTGCCCCGTAGCCTGTCCGTGTTCCAGACGCCCAGAGCCGGGCGCCGGCTCCCACGCCAGTCATCCGTCGGAACGTTACAGGGTGTGAGGCCGCACTCCCGGAGCGAGCCTCGATGCTAGGCTCGCCGATCGCGCGGAGTCGTCGTCGACACTTCCCGCGGCACCACGATCCCAGGGGGTTCCAATTTCCGTGATGTATCGAGACGACCGGCGCGGCGCACCGGGGCGCGCCGGCGCTGCAGCGCAGACGTGATGGGCCTGCCCGCAGCTCGACTGGGCGATGCCGTCGCGCACAGCAACGCCATGATGGGCCTGCTGATCGGCGCGGCGCTGGGGGCCGGGCTGGCGGTGGCGGTGGTGGCCACGGGCGGCTTGGCGGCGGTTGCCGCAGGTGCGCTCATCGCCGGCGGCCTGGCGGGCGGGGCGCTCGCCGGCGAGTACGTCGGTGGGGCCTCGATGGGCCCCCCCACGGGCATGATCACGATCGGCTCACCCAACGTGTTCGTCAACGGCCGGCCCGCGGCGATGACCAACATCGCTCTGGCGATCTGTGCCAAGGAATACGGCGTGCCGCAACCGATCGCCATGGGCGCCGCCACCGTGTTCATCAATGCGATGCCTGCGGCGCGCAAGTCCGACAAGCTGGTGTGCAGCGCGCAGATCATAGAGGGCTCGAACAACGTCTTCTACGACGACAAGACGGTCCAGACGCTCGAGATCACGCCCGAGGTGCCGCAGTGGCTCAACACGACGCTCCAGGTCGCTGCGGTCGGGGCCCTCATCGTGGGCTTCGGGGCTGCGGTCGTCGCGGTGGGCTTCGGCGCGGCCACGGTCGGGCTGGTGGGCGGCATCGTGGGCGGCGAGCTCGGGTCGATGGGCGGGCGGGCGCTCGGGCAGGCGCTGGGCCTGTCCGAGAGCGGGCAGCGTGCGCTCGAGGTCTCGGGCGGCTTCCTGGGCGGCCTGGTCGGCGGCTCGGCCGCGACCCGGGCCTACGAGGACCTGGGCACGAATCCCGAGGGCATTCCCACGCCGAACTCCGAGCGGGTCTGCACAATTGGCTGCCCGATCAGCATGCACACCGGCGAGGAGCTCCTTACCCTCGTCGACTTCACCTGGGCCGGCCCGCTCGCGCTGGCCTGGAAGCGTTTCTACCGTACCGCGCAGAGCGGCCTCGACCTGCAGCTCGGGCACGGCTGGACGACGCCGCTGGACGAATGGATCGAGCTCGACGGCGAAGGCGGCCTGCTCTTCCATGACCGCGAGGGCCGCCGCATCGCCTTGCCGCTGCCGGAAGCCGGGGGGCACGGCGTCAATGCGGCGGAGCAACTGCGCGTCGAGCGCACTGCCACGCACCTGTGCATCCGCGGCGAACGCAACCCCGACCGACTGTTCTCCCTCGCCTTCGGCCGATGCCCGATCGCTGCGTGGCGCCAGGCCGGGCACCAGATCGACATCGAGCGCGACGAGCGCGGCCTGGCCACCGCGCTGCGCGCGAGCTGGGGCAAGGCGTTGCTATTCGAGCGCGAGGGCGGCCGCCTCGCACGCATCGTCCCGGCGCGTGCGACGCCCGCGGGCCTGCAGCCGGCCGGCGCGCCGCTGGTGCGCTATGTCCACGACGCCGAAGGCGATCTCGTCGGCGATTTCGACCGCCTCGACCAGGGCGAACGCTACGCCTACGACGGCCACCTGATCACGCGCCGCACGCTGGCCACCGGCTTCAATTTCCGTTTCGAGTGGGACGGCGCGGGCCCCGGCGCGCGTTGCGTGCGCAACTGGGGCGACGAAGGCATCTACGACTACCGCTTCGAGTGGGATCCCCGACAAGGCCGAAGCCGCGCGATCGACTCGCGGGGAGGCGCTACCGACTACCTGCACGACGCCGGCGGCCGGCTGCTGTGGACGACCAGCCCCGAGGGCGTCACCCACGCGCTGCGCTACGACGGCCGCGGCTTGCTGGCCGAGGTCTCCGGGCCGCTGGGCGTGGTTGCGAGCTACGCACGCGACGCCGAGGGCCGCGTCGTCGAGTTCAGCGACGCCACGGGCGCCGTGCGCGCGCTCGGCTACGACGCGCGCGGTCGCCTCGTCGAACAGCGCGACCCGCTCGGCCACGCGAAGCGCTGGCAGGTCGACGACGAAGGCCGCCCTCTGCGTGTCACAGACGCGGCCGGCGGCTTGACCACCTATCGTTACAACGCGCAGGGGCTGCTCGCGCAGGTGAACGATCCGGCGGGCCGGCAACGCCTGCTCTGGTGGGACGAGCAGGCCCGCCTCGTGGCCGAGGTCGGTTTCGACGGCCTGCGGCGCTACTTCGAGCACGACGCCGACGACCGCATCACCGCGGTCACGACCCAGGAGAAGCGCACGCGCCGCTACGAGTGGGACGCCTCGGGCCGGCTGACGGCCGTCACCAACGAGGCGGGCGAGTGCATTCGCATGCGGCGCAACGCGCGCGGCCGCCTCACGCACTGGATCGACGCCCAGGGTCGCGCCACCGAATATCGCTACCGCGAAGGCCTCTCGCAGCCGTCGGAGCGCATCGATCCGCTCGGGCGCGTGCTGCGCTACCACTACGACACCGAGCGCAATCTCGTGGGGCTCACCAACCCCAAGGGCGAGCGCTACGAACTCGCGTGGGATCTCGACGGGCGCCTGGTCGGCGAGACGGGTTTCGACGGCCGGCGCCGGCGCTTCGAGCACGACGCCGCGGGCTTCCTCGTGGTCGCCTACGAGGCCAGGGACGGCGAGGGCGACGATGCGGCGTGGCGGGCTACCCGCTTCGAGCGCGACCCCGCGGGGCGGCTGCTCGGGAAGACGCTGGCCGACGGGCAGCAGCATCGCTACGAGTACGACCCGGCCGGGCGGCTGCTCGCCGCCGAGTCGGCGGGGCATGCCGTCGCCTGGGCGTACGACGCCCTGGGCCGCGTGGTCGAGGATCGCCAGGGTGGCGCCGTCCTCACGCACCAGCGCGACGCGCTCGGGCGCCGCATCGCCTCGCGCCTGCCCGATGGGCACGCACTGCACTACGCCTGGGATCGCTTCGGCCGTCTCGAGCAGGTCTCGCTCGACGGCCGTCCCCTGAGCCGCCACCGCTGGGACGAGTTCGCGCAGGAGGCCCAGCGCGAGCAGGGTGACCTGACCACGCGCTACGACTACGACCCGGCCGGGCGTGTCGTCGCGCAGTCGGCCTCGCGCGCCGACGACGCCGGTGTCGTGCTCGGCCGCGACTACCGGCGTGACGCGGCGGGCCACATCGCCGCCATCCACGACCTGCGGCAGGGCGACAGCCGCTACATCCACGATCCGGCCGGGCAACTGGTCGACGTGCTGGGCATCATCCCTGAGCACTTCGTGCACGATCCAGCGGGCAACCTGCTGAGCGAGGGAGGCGCCACCTACGTCCGCGGCGACCGTCTGCTGATGCAGGGCGATCGCCACTTCCGCTACGACGCCGCTGGCGATCTCGTCGAGGAACGCCGCGGCACCGGCGGACGCCAGGTCACTACCTACGAGTACGACGCGGAACATCGCCTCGTCGCGGCGCACACCTCGCAGGGCATCAGCCGATATGCCTACGACGCGCTCGGGCGCCGCATCGCCAAGCTGACGCCCAAGGGCGAGACGCGCTTCGTCTGGGACGGCGGGAAGCTGCTGGGCGAGCACGAGCCCGACGAAGGCTTCGCGCGCTGGTACGTGCACGAGCCCGGCTCCCATCGCCCGCTCGCGTGCGTGCAGCGGGGCCGGCGCACCACGGTGCTGCGACTGGCGACGTCTGACGGGCGGGCCGTCGACGAGCCGCCGCCGGGCGACACCGTCTACTACTACCACCTCGACCACCTCGGCACGCCGCGCGAGATGACGGACGCGCGCGGCCGTATCGTCTGGTCGGGCCGCTACCGCGCCTTCGGCGCGCTCGCGGCGGCCGACGTCGACGAGGTCGACAACCCGCTGCGCTTCCAGGGCCAGTACCACGACGCCGAGACGGGGCTGCACTACAACTTCCAGCGCTACTACGACCCGCGCAGCGGCCGCTTCGTCACGCAGGATCCTGTCGCCCTGCTGGGCGGCGAGAACCTCTACACGTACGTCGCCGATCCGCTGGGCTGGATCGACCCGCTGGGCCTCGCGCGCGAGCCTATCGAGTTCCCACCGGAGACCGTCCATCCGGGTACCATGACGACGGAGAGTCCCTGGGGGATCCATTCCTACCCGGCCACCGGCGACTACGCCACCGACCGCGCGTCGCTGGTCGAGGCGTCGGGGTTGCCGAAGGATCCCGGCCGCAACTACCAGAGCCACCACGTCGACTACGATCCGGAGACCAACACGATGCGCGGACAGATGGTCGAGACGGACTACCACAGCACGCATCCGCATGTCGGCGGCGCGAACGACTTCCAGGAAGAGACCGGCTACAAGTACGGCACCCAGGACGCCGTGGACGAGGCGGCGCGGCGCAACGCGGCGCTCGGGCGCGGCACCGATTGCGGATGAACAGGACGCACATGACGGCGCTCTTCCACTTTGCGGATCCCGCGCTGGTGTTCGGCGACGTCGGGCCGCCGATCACCGCCCAGCAGATCGGGCAGGCCATTCCCGAGGCGTTCCCGGGGAAGGACGGCTTCGTCGATTTCTATTCGACTTACAACGGCCTGGCTTTCCCGGGCACGGCCTGGTTCCGCCGCGAACGCTTCCACCAGGTCGCGTCGAGCGACTACAACCGCATCAGCCTGCTGGACATCTACTTCATTCCTCGCACCCCGGGAGAGAAGGACGAGAACCTGCAGTCGATGCCGCGCGCGCGCGAGATCGTCGCGCGCAGCCGTCCCGAACTGAGGGCCTTCGTGGACTCGCACCTGCCCTTCGCCGCCGACGGCAGCGGCAACGACTACTGGATCGAGCTCGCGACGGGCCGGGTGATGTGGCGCGTGCTCGAAGGCTTCGAGGGCCCCAGCCAACTCGTCGAAGTGGCGCCGGCCTTCCTCGACTTCGTTGCCAACCTCGAGGCGAAGCGTCGCCCGGGCGCGGGTTCGGGCGCCGCCAGGTGACGCGGCGAGGTCCACACGGTCGCGTCGCCATGCACCTGTCGGAAGCAGCGACGACCTAACGAACGTGCTCGATCCCGTTGGGCGACCTACAAGCCGCGCAAACGATCGGCGAGGTGAATCATGGCTCTGACACGAGACTTCAAGGAAACGGTGCTGGCGCGCGTCCAGGCCGACTCGACATTGGCGATGCCCTGCTCAAGGAAGGCATCGAGACCATGCTGTCCGGCGACGTGGACAGCGGCAGGGCGATCCTGCGCGACTACATCAAGGCGACGGTCGGCTTCGAACAGCTCGGCGTCGAGGTCGGCACATCACCCAAGAGCCTGATACGCATGTTCGGTCCGACCGGCAACCCGCAGGCGCGCAACCTGTTCAACGTCATCGGTCACCTGCAGCGCCACGCCGGGCGCACCTTGCATGTGACGGTGCGCTGACGGTCAGCTGCCGGCCGTCGACAGCATCGCTCGTCATCGGCTCCAGGCTAACGAGATGCAATAGGGCCCGCAGCGCAGAAGAGCCTTCGGCAGGATGCAAAGATGCAAGACATCAAGGGGTCCGAGCGCCTGGCGACGACACACCGCGCGGCACTCGGCGGCCCGGCGGCGTCCGCGCGCGGACATCGGGTTTCGGATAGGCTCGGCCCCAGTCCAGTACCTGACCAGGGAATCCGATGACCGAAGACGACGTCCGCACCCGCGCATTCGCGATGCCGATGCACAACCCGGCGTTCCCGCCGGGCCCCTACCGCTTCGTCGATCGGGAGTACCTGATCGTCACCTACCGCACCGACGAGGACGCGCTGCGCGCGCTGATCCCGGCGCCGCTCGAGCTGGCCGAGCCGGTGGTGAAGTTCGAGTTCATCAACATGCCGGACTCCACCGGCTTCGGGCACTACTGCGAGTCGGGGCAGGTGATTCCCGTCACCCATCGCGGTGAACGCGGGGGCTTCGTGCTGTCGATGTTCCTGGACGACCACCCGCCGATCGCCGCCGGGCGCGAGCTGTGGGGCTTCCCGAAGAAGCTCGGCCAGCCGGAGCTGCGCGTGCACACCGACACGCTGATGGGCACGCTGGACTACAGCGACTTCCGCGTCGCCACCGGCACGATGGGCTACAAGCACCGCAGCATGGACCACGCCGCGGCCAAGGCGGCGCTCGAGGCGCCGGCGTTCCTGCTCAAGATCGTCCCGCACGTGGACGGCACGCCGCGCATCTGCGAGCTGGTGCGCTACGCGCTGACCGACGTCACCGTCAAGGGCGCCTGGACCGGCCCCGGCGGCCTCGACCTGCGCCACCACGCGCTCGCGCCGGTCGCCGACCTGCCGGTGCGCGAGATCGTCTCCACCGTGCACCTGATCGGGGACATGACCTTGCCGCTGGGCACCGTGGCGCACGACTACCTCGCGCGCTGACGTCCGGTGCGCGCGCGCCAGAACCAGCGCGCATGCTCCAACACCCGGCCGCGCGCTCCTGGAGCGCGCGCGTGCTGCCCGAGGCAGCATCCGTCCTGCCCGAAGCAGCATCGATGCTGCTCGATCCAGCATCGGTACACCCCGAAGCAGCATCCGTGCTGCCCGATGCAGCATCGATGCTGCCCGGAGCAGCATCCGTGCTCCCCGAAGCAGCATCGATGCTGCCCGGAGCAGCATCCATGCACCCCGAAGCAGCATCGATGCTGCCCGGAGCATCATCCGTGCTGCTCGAAGCAGCATCGATGCTGCCCGGAGGAGCATCCGTGCTGCTCGAAGCAGCATCCATGCTGCCCGGAGCAGTATCCGTGCTGCCCGATGCAGCATCGATGCTGTCCGGAGCAGCATCCATGCTGCCTGAAGCAGCATCGATGCTGCCCGGGAAGCTCCCGCCGGGCCGGCTCGGGGCGCCTGTCAGGCTTCCTGCTGCGGCGCGCTGCGCGCCGCGTCTCGGCGTTGGCACAGCAGCGCCTCGATCGCCTCGGCGGCCACGGGGCGGCTGAAGAGGTAGCCCTGGCCGTGCTGCACGCCGAGCGCCGCGAGCGCGTGCGCCTGGGGCGCGGTCTCGATGCCCTCGGCGACGATCTCCAGCCGCAGGGAGTGGGCCAGCGAGACGATGGCCTCGACGATCGCGCCGGCCTCCTCGCCGGAGGACATGTCGCTGACGAAGCTGCGATCGATCTTGAGCTTGTCGATGGGCAGGCGGCGCAGGTAGGCGAGCGAGGACAGGCCGGTGCCGAAGTCGTCGATCGCGACCTTCATCCCGCGCAGCCGCAGGGAGGTGAGGACGTGCGCCGTGAGCGAGATGTCCTCCACCAGCGTGTGCTCGGTCAACTCGATCTGCAGGCGGTGCGCATCCGCGCCGGTCGTCGCGAGGGCGGTCTGCACCTGGTCGAGCAGGATCTTCTGGCGGAACTGCTGCGCGGAGACGTTGACGGCGATGAAGGGCGCGCCGAGGCCGCGCCGCGCCCACGCCGCCTGCTGGGCGGCCGCCGCGCGCAGCACCCAGCCGCCGAGCTCCACGATCAGGCCGGACGCCTCGGCCGCGGGTATGAACTCGCCCGGGCCGAGCAGCCCGCGCGACGGATGGCGCCAGCGCACCAGCGCCTCGACGCCGACGACGGCGTGGTCGCGGAGATCGACGATGGGCTGGTAGTGCAGGACGAGCTCCTCGCGCTCGATCGCCCGGGCGAGTTCCTCGCACAGGCGCAGGCGCGCCTCGGCCGCCCGGGCCATCTCGGCGTTGTAGACGGCGAAGGTGTTCTTGCCGGCGCCCTTCGCCTGGTACATCGCGGTGTCCGCGGCGCGCAGCAGCTCCTCGGCGGTCGTGCCGTGGGCGGGGAATGCCGCGATGCCGACGCTGCCGCGCACGAACAGCTGGCGCCCGGCGACGTCGAAGGCCTCCGCCAGGCACCCGACGAGCCGGCGGCCGAGGCGCCCGACGGCGCCGTCGCCGTCCTCGCCCGGGCAGATGACGATGAACTCGTCGCCGCCGAGCCGGAAGACGGTGCCGCCGGCGCCGAACGTGGCCTGCAGGCGGGCGCCCAGGCTGCGCAGCAGCGCGTCCCCCGCCGCATGCCCGAGGGTGTCGTTGACCAGCTTGAAGTCGTCCAGGTCGAGCAGGGCCACGTCGAAGGGCGCCTGCGCCCCGACGACCGACTGCAGCAGGTGTTCCTGCGCCGCATGGCGGTTCAGCAGGCCGCTCACGGGATCGCGGAACGCCAGGCGGTCCAGCTCGTCCTCGTTGCGGGCCACCGCGCGCCGCACGCGCCGCACGCGCAGGAACGCGATGCCCAGGCCGAGCAGGGCGCAGGACAGGGTGCTGGCCGCCAGCATCCAGGACTGGTGCGCGAGCAGGCGGGTCGACACGGTGAGCGTGATGTGCCCGATGACGTGGCCGTCCTGCACGATGTCGCGCGTGCTGACGAGCTCGCCGCCGTCGGCGGCGGGCGGGGCGCCCGCCCGGTAGCGCGCGAATTCGCCGCCGCGCTCGTCCCGGATCGTCGCCCCCGTCACCTCGGGCGATCCCTTGAGGAACTCCAGGGTCTCCCCGGCCGAGCGCGGGTCGTCGAACAGCAGCGCCGCCGAGGTGCTGTCGGCCGCCATGCCCGCGAGGACCGAGGCGCCGCGCTCGAGGTCGGCCAGCGAGGACGCGTACACCAGGGCGTTGATGCCGACGACCGCGACCCCGAGCGCGATCGCGCTCGACTCGAGCGCGGCGCGCACCAGGCTGCGCGCCAGCCGGTGCGGGCGGGCGAAGGCGACGCGGGGCGGCGGCGTCATTCCGTCACCTGCCGCGCGAGGCGCAGGAGCCGCGAGCTGATCGTGAGGCCGGCCTGGCGTGCCCGGCCCTGCTGGATGTCGAAGGCCAGCCGCCCGTCGCTCTCGACGAGGCGGATGGTCGGCGTGTCCAGGGCATCGTAGGCGCTGCCCTCGATCAGCAGCACGCCTTCCGCGCAACCGGCGTGGCAGGCCGCCGCCTTCTGGCTCGCGGGCGTGTCCACGAAGATCGCGTGGCAGCGCTGGCCGCCGCCGCCGAGGGCCTGCACGGTCAGGCGCGCGCGCCGGATCGGGCGCCCGTCGAGCGCCAGCAGGGCCGCGCGCGTCGGGCTGGCGGGATCGACGCAGACGTTGAGCGGCGCGTCCGCGGGCCACGACGCCTCGGCCGGCCAGTCGACGAAGAGCAGGATGTTGCAGACGATGGCGGCCTCGAGCGCCGCGCGCTCGACGGCGAGCGAGGGCGCGGCGACGGCGGCGAGCGACAGCGCCGCCGCGCGCGCGAGCCTGGAAGCGCGGTGCCGGAGGCGTCTCATCGGAACGCCCACGAGAGGCTCGCCTGGATGCTGCGGCCCGGCTGCCGGATCACCGGCTGCGCCGTGAGGTCCACGCCCGGGTCGGCGTAGCGGCGGTCGAACAGGTTGTGCACCGCGACCGACCACGACAGCCCCTGCGAGGCCTCGCGCGACGACAGGGCGAGGCCGCCGATCGCGTAGGCGCCCGCGGCGCCGCGGCGCGACACCGCGCGCGCCCAGGCCGCCGCGTCCACGCCGGCGCCGAGCGGCCAGACGACGGACAGGTTGGCGAGGTACGACGGCGCGTAGGCGGCCACCGGGACCTCGGTGCCGGACTCGGTGTCGCGGACGTGGCTGACGTTGGCGCGCAGGCGCGTGCCGCTGTTCCAGGCGTGCTGCCACTCGGCCTCCAGGCCCGTGGCCACGACGCGGCCCTGGTTCACGAACTGGTTGGCGTCCCCGTCGTCGTCGCGCACCTGCACGATCAGGCTGCTCGCGACGTTGCGGTAGACGGACGCGCTCACGCGGTCGCTCGCCGAGGGCGTCCACTCGGCGTTCAGTTCGCTGCCGCGGACGAGTTCGCGGTGGAGGTCCGGGTTGCGCTCGTATCCGCCGGGCAGGTCGAGCACGTAGTTGGACTCGAACGCGTTGGGCGGGCGATACGCGGTGCCGTAGATGGCCTTGGCCACGAGGTCGCGGCGCGGCCGCCACAGCAGGGCGAAGCGGCCCGTGCCCTGGCTCGCCGTCCGCTCGCGGACGTCCCAGCGCACGCTGCCGTCCACGGACCAGGCGTCCGAGAGCCGCGCCTGGTCCTCGGCGAACACGGCTGCGCGGCGCATCGGGGTGTTGGCGTCGAGATAGGGCGGCCCCGACGCGGGCGTGTCGGCGTTGAACTGCCACAGCCGCGGCGACGCCTGGTACTCGGCGCCGATCGTCACCCTCTGCCCGGCGAACCGGCTCGAGGTGAGGCGGCCTTCGGCGCCCCACCAGTCGGCCGCCGCGCGGTCTTCGTTGACGAGCACCTCGTCCTGCGGCCAGCGTCCGGTGTAGCGGTAGGCGCCCGCGAACGCGCGCAGCGTGGCCTCGTCGGCGCCGTCGAGCGCGCCGGTCCAGCCCAGGTCGACGAGGCGCTCCTCGTCGATGTTGCGGGTGCGCCGGTCGCCCGCCAGCACGTCGAGCGCCGCGGGGTTGCCGCTGGTGCGGTGGGCGGAGATCGCCGAGAGCTCGAAGCCGCCGAGCCGGGCCTGCAGCGCGAGGCGCGTGCCCTGCTCGAAGTCGCCGTGCGGCGTCACGGCGTCGTTGGCCGCGACGTCCTCGCCGCGGCGGCCGTACGACGAGACCGACCACCGCACGAGGGCGCCCGCGGGGCCCGCCAGCGTGTCGGCGAGGCGCACCCGGCGCTCCCCCTGCGTCCCCACGGTCGCCTTCGCGACGAAGGGGGCGCCCGCGTCGAGCCGGCGGGTGACGACGTTGACCACGCCGAACAGCGCGTTCGCGCCGAAGACGGCGGAGGCCTGCCCCGGGATGAATTCGAGGCGGTCGACGAGTTCGAGGTCGAGCGGGAACTCGTTGCCCACGAACGCCTGGTCGTACAGCGCGTCGTTGACGCGGTTGCCGTCGATGAGCAGCAGGATGCGCGTGTTGTAGTCGCCGGGGGCGTAGAAGCCCCGCACCCCGAGATAGCTGTACGAGCGATCGCTGGTCACCATCACGCCCTTGACCGTCGCGAGGGCGTCCGCCAGCGTGCGGCAGCCCAGCGCGCGCAGCTCGTCGCGCGAGATCACGGTGGCCGCCGCGGCGGTCTCGCCGAAGGTCGTCGGCGCCTTCGATGCGCCCGTGACCTGCATGGTGAGCAGCTGGTCCAGCGGCAGCGCGGCCAGCGTGTCGGCCTCCTGGGCCAGGAGGCGCGACGGCGCGAGCAGCAGGCTGCTGCCCAGCAGCAGGGCCGGGAGGGACGTTCGGTTCATGATGGCGGGAGGGGGGCTCCTTGCCATCGGCCGGTGCGCCGGGCTCTTTAGCGGGACGCGCGGCGACGCCCTTCGCGGGCGCCAGATCCGGGAGGAATGCGCGGGCGGCCGGACGGCGCCCAGCAAAAAAAGGGCGCCGCGCGATCCGCGCGGCGCCCTCGGGCTCAGCTCGTGGTGCGGGGCGTCAGTTCACGCCGGCGACGCGCTGGCCGCCTTGCACTTCGACGAAGACCGGGTTGCTGTAGAACCAGAGGTCCGACCAGGCGGCGACGTCGTAGGCGACCATCTTCTGGCCGTTGACGACCGGCAGGTGCGCCGGGCAGCCGTCGATCTTGTCGCCTTCGAGCACGGAGCCGACCGTGGTGCAGGGGATGGTCAGGCGCGTGAGGTCGTTGGCGTTGGTGAAGACGTCGGCCAGCGGGTTGCCGTTGGCGTCGGTCTCGGAGGGCACGGCCGGCGGCATGTTGGTGCCGCGCAGGCGCACGTACTGCGAGGCCTGGATCGCCGGGATGCGGTAGGCCATCACCAGGAACTTCGACTGGTCGACCGGCGAGACCGCCGCCGTCCAGTGCGACTTGCCGGTGCTGCCGAAGGTGCGGATGACGGCGGCGCTCAGGTTCTTCGCGGCGGCGGGCACGGTGGCCAGGTCGGGGTTGACGAGCCAGGTGTTGGGCCACGCGCCCGCGTAGTCGGCCGAGCCCGGCTGCTTGTAGCCGGTGACCATGCCGCGGATCAGGTCGATGTGGTCGAGCACCGGCTGGTTGAGCGGCTGGTGGACGTTGACCTGCAGCAGCGACGGGTTCTCGAAGATGTACGGCGAGTAGTTGTTGCCTTCCGGATCGCGCACCGCGACGCCGACGATGACGTCGGAGCCCGGCTCGATCACCAGCTTCTGGCCCATGGTGGCGCAGCCGTTGGCATCGGCGGACTGGTTCCTGGTCGCCGCGTCGAAGGCGATCAGCGCGACGGCCTTCTCGCCGCGCGCGCCGTTCTTGCCCTTGGCGCTGCAGACCACGAGCGACAGGCGGTCGACCAGCTGGCCGCTGGAGACGAAGCTGTTGCCGCTGCGCAGGCCGTCGACGATCTCCTGCGGACGCGCCGGCTGGTTCTTCTTCGTGTCGACGAAGACGAAGTCGCGCGCGTATTCGCCGGGGTAGAAGTCCTGCGAGCTGCGGCGGTCGTCCGGGCCGAAGATGCCGCGGTTGTGCCAGTCGGAGCTGGCGAAGTACCACCAGTTGCGGCCTTCGCCCAGCAGCGCGTCCCACACGCCGCCGATCTGGCCGGCGTACACGCCCGTGCCGCCCCAGGTGGTGCCGCCGACGGAGTCGACCTTGACGCCGCCGATGTTGTTGCGGGCGACCTGGTACTCGCCGCGGTTCGACGACGCGCCGTGGCCCGGCTGCGACTCGAAGCCGAAGGCGATGGCGGGGCCGGCGTTGTTGAAGTCGCGCAGGTGCTCGACGTTGAAGCCGTTGTTGCCGTCGGCGTAGAAGGGGCCGGCGCGCTCCAGGTGGGCGGGCACGTAGTAGGCCTCGGTCGGCGCGAAGGCCGCCATCCACTTGATGCCTTCGACGGTCTTCAGGTGGCCCGCGGTGCCCGAGCCGACGCCCGAGACGGGCAGCAGCTTGTGGGCGGTGGCGTTCCAGTTCGGGTCGCCGGCGTTGGCGCTGCCGGGCACGGAGCAGTCCCAGTTGTTGCCGTTGGCGGTGCCGGTGGTGTCGCCGCGGCTGGTGTCGGTGTCGCCGCGGTCGAAGCAGTACGACCACTGGGCCAGCGCGTTGGCGTTGCCGACGGCCTTGTAGCCCGGGCTGTTCGGGAGCTTCCTGTTGGCCAGCTTGGCGGGCATCTGGCCGGTGATCACGGACATCGAGGTGTGCTCGTGGCCGGCGACGACCGACTCCATGCCGATGAACAGGGGCTGCTGCTTGTAGGCCGAGAGGTACTCGAGCAGCGGGTACTGATATTCCTGGATCGACTGCCAGCGCCACATGTTGCCCGTGCCGCCCACGCCGCCGCCGTCGCCCTTGAGGTTGGCGGCGCCGATGCTGTCGGTCCAGGTGGTGTTGGGGCTCTGGCCGGCGATGTACGGGTACGCCGGGGTGCCGAGCGTGGCGTCCTCGGCGAGCGTGCAGTTGCGGTTGCCGTTGCCGCCGTGGCCGGCCTGGACGAACCAGTCGAGGCCCCAGGGGGTGTCGATCTTGTCGGTGGCCTTCTTCACCAGCTTCTGCATCGAGATCGTGCCGTCCGAGCAGGTGGTGTGGTTGTGGAAGTCCCCGGTGAGGTAGTGACCGGCGGACTTGTTGCCTGCGGTGGCCGCGACCGGGGCGGCGACGAGGCTGGCGAGCGCGAGCGCTGCGCCCGCGGCGAGCGCGAGCTCGCTCCTGCGGAACGTGTGTTGCATGGGGACTCTCTCCTGTGATTGACTTGCGTCGTAGTGATGGAAACCGTCGGCAGGCCCTGACCCCTCGTCGGGCTGCGCGGCGATGCTAGGAACCCGCCGTGACTCCCGCGTGACCGTTTGATGGCACCCGCGGTCCGGCCCCGCGTGCGTGGTAACGTCCTGGCGACCCCCAGGAGCCCGGATGGCCGCACTGACGCGCGACGTCGCCCGCTACGAGGACTGGCTGCGCACCCGCTGCGACGTCGTCGAGGCCGACCTCGCGGCCAAGCACGAGCGCATGCGGCGCAGCGCCTTCGACTTCCTGCGCGCCACCTGCTTTCGCTGGGCGCGCACCCTCCCGGAGCTCTGTCCCGAGTTCAGCCACGCCCCGCGCGTGCTGTGCGTGGGCGACGCCCACGTCGAGAACTTCGGCACCTGGCGCGACGGCGACGGGCGCCACGTGTGGGGCCTGAACGACTTCGACGAGGCGGCCGTGCTGCCCTACGCGTACGACCTGGTGCGGCTGGCCGCGAGCGTGCGCCTCGCGCCCGGGGCCGGCACCGAGCCGGCGCGCGCGGCCGAGGTGCTGCTCGAGGGCTACGTCGAGGGCCTGGGCGCGCCGCGGCCGGTGCTCCTCGACCAGGGCGCGCCGTGGTTCCGCGGGCTCGTCTCGACGCTGGCCGACGAGGCGCCCGCGTTCTGGGCGGCGTGGGACGGGAGCCCGGACGCGGATCCCCCGCCCGACGTGCGGCGCGTCCTGATGAAGTCGCTGCCCCCGGGCGCGGTCGTCGAGCGCTACGTCGCGCGGCGCCGCGGCGGCGGCAGCCTCGGCCGCCCGCGCTGGCAGGCGCTCGCGCACTGGCGCGGCGGCCGCGTGGTGCGCGAGGCCAAGGCGGTGGTGCCCTCGGCCTGGGACTGGGCGCGCGGCGAGATCAAGCGCCTGCGCCTGCTCGACGCCGCCTTCGGGCCGCACCGCGCCCCCGATCCTTCGCTGGCCGTCGTCGACGGCTGGCTGGTGCGCCGCATCGCGCCCGACAGCCGCAAGCTCGACCTGAAGGACGTCGCCCGGCGCGGGCTGGGCGTCACCCTGCTGCGGGCGATGGGCGCCGAACTCGGCGCGCTGCACGCCGCGCACCGGCGCGCGCCGCGCATCCTCGACGACCTGGCCGGCCGCGATCCCGACTGGCTGCACCGCGCCGCGCGCGCGGCCGCGCAGGCCGTCGAACGCGACTACGCCGACTGGCTCGGCGCCTGACCGCGGCCGTGGGAGGGGACTGGCCTCCGGCTTGTCCCCGTGTTCCAGATGCCGGCACGATGGACACCGGGCCAGGCCGGACGCCGGTCCCCTCGCTCAGCGCTTGTCGAGCAGCGCCGCACGCCAGGCCGAGGGGGTGGTGCCGGTCTCGCGCTGGAAGAAGCGCGTGAAGTAGCCGGCGTCGCCGAAGCCGAGGCGAAAGGCGATGTGCTTGATGCTGAGGGTGGTGTAGGCGAGCTCGCGCTGCGCCTCCAGGCACAGGCGCGCGTGCAGCACGGCCAGCGCGGGGTGGCCGACGACCGCGCGGCAGACGCGGTTGAGCTGCGTCGTCGTGATGCCGAGCGCGGCGGCGAACTCGGCCAGCGGCGGCTGCTCGCGGAAGCGCTCGTCGACCAGCGCCCGGAAGCGCTGCACGTGCTGCAGCGACCGGTCGCCCGCGGCGGGCTGCGGCGCCTCGCCGGGCAGCGCGCGCGCGAGGGCGATCGCGAGCCGGGTGAGGCCCGCGTCGATCGCGCTGGCGCGCCAGGGCTCGTGGCGCGCGACCTCCGCCGCGAGCGCCGCCACGGCGTCCTGCACCGGCCGGCGCTCGCCCGCGGGCAGGCGTTCGGCGCGCGAGCGCAGCAGCGCGTCGCGCAGCGCGGGCTCGGGCGCCAGCAGGCGGCGCAGGTGCGGCTCGAGGATGGTGAAGACGGTGCCGCGCACGTCGGACGTCCAGCGGAAGCCGTGCATCGCCAGCGGCATCACGAGGATCACGCCCGGCCCCGCCAGGGCGCGCCGCGCGTCGTCCAGCACGAGCTCGACGCGCCCGGCCTCGATGTGGAAGACCTGCAGCAGCGCCTCGTGGCGGTGCGGCCGGATCTCCCACGAGTGCAGGCCGCTGCGCTCGGCGATGGACTCGGCGTGCATCACGTCCGCCGCGGCGAGTCCGGCGTCCTCGCCGTAGAAGAGGGTGGTGGGGAGCGAGTCCGGCATGGGTGCGGATTGGTCAATGGCGCGGGCGCGCCGCCCAGGGCGCGCGGCGCGGCGCGATGTCCGGATTGTTCAAGCGAACGTCGCTTCTGTCCATTGAGCCGCGGGGCCTGCCGGCCTACGCTTGCACTCCACAACGACAGGAGACAACGCGCATGCGCACCCAGGTCGGGATCATCGGCGCGGGCCCCGCCGGCCTGCTGCTCGGCCAGCTGCTGCACGCGGCCGGCATCGACAACGTCGTGCTCGAGCAGCGCAGCGCCGACTACGTGCTCGGCCGGGTGCGCGCCGGCGTGCTCGAGGACACCACGGTGCGCCTGCTCGAGCAGGTCGGCGTCGCCGGCCGCCTGCACGACGAGGGCCTGCGCCACGGCGGCATCGAGCTGGCCTTCGACGGGCGCGCGCATCGTCTCGACTTCGAGCGCCTGGTCGGGCGCCACGTCACCGTCTACGGCCAGACCGAGGTCACGCGCGACCTGATGGCCGCCCGCGCCGCGAGCGGGCGCACGACGGTCTACGAGGCCGCGGGCGTCACCGTCCACGGCACCGACGGCGACGCGCCGAGCCTGCGCTGGCGCCATGGGGGCGCGGAGCACGCGCTGCGCTGCGACTTCGTCGCCGGCTGCGACGGCTTCCACGGCGTCGCGCGCGCCGGCATCCCCGCCGCGGCGATCACGTGCCACGAGAAGGTCTACCCCTTCGGCTGGCTGGGCCTGCTGGCCGAGGTGCCGCCCTGCGGCGACGAGCTGGTCTACGCGCGCAGCGAGCGCGGCTTCGCGCTGTGCAGCCAGCGCAGCCGGTCGCTCAGCCGCTACTACCTGCAGGTGCCCTGGACGGATCGCGCCGAGGACTGGCCGGTCGCCGCGTTCTGGGACGAGCTGCGCCGCCGGCTGCCGGCCCCGATCGCCGAGCGCGTGACCGCCGGCCCGGCGCTCGAGATGAGCATCGCCCCGCTGCGCAGCTTCGTCGCCGAGCCGATGCGCTTCGGCCGCCTCTTCCTCGCCGGCGACGCCGCGCACATCGTGCCGCCCACCGGTGCCAAGGGCCTGAACCTCGCCGCGTCGGACGTCGGCTACCTGGCCGACGCGCTGCGCGAGCACTACGCGCAGCGCAGCGACGCCGGCCTCGACGCCTACTCCGCGCGCTGCCTGCGCCGCGTGTGGAACGCCGAGCGCTTCTCGTGGTGGTTCACCTCGCTCATGCACCGCTTCCCCGACGGCGGCGCCTTCGGCGCGCGCCTGCAGGAGGCCGAGCTCGACTACCTCGTCGGCTCGACCGCCGCGTCCACGACCCTCGCCGAGAACTACGTCGGGCTGCCGCTCGAGATCCATTGACGCACTTCACCAGGAGACAAGCCATGCCGCACGAAATCAGACGCCCATCGGGGGCCGCCCCAAGCCGGGCCGCCCCAAGCCGGCCCGCAGTCCCCCCGGGGGACGGAGCGGCGTACTCGCCGCGGGAGGGGCACCAATGACCCCCGCCATCATTTCGGTGGCGATCACCGGGTCGCTTCCGCGCAAGAAGGACAACCCGGCCGTGCCCGTGACCGTCTCCGAGCAGGTCGAGTCCACGCACGAGGCCTACGAGGCCGGCGCCACGCTCGTGCACCTGCACGTGCGCAACGACGACGAGTCGCCCACCTCGGCGCCAGAGCGCTTCCGCGCGGTGCTGGACGGCATCCGCCGGCACTGCCCCGAGATCATCACGCAGGTCTCCACCGGCGGGCGCTCCGGCGCCGGCCGCGAGCGCGGCGGCATGCTGCACCTGCGCCCCGACATGGCTTCGCTCGCCTCGGGCTCGGTGAACTTCCCGACCCGCGTCTACGACAACTCGCCCGAGCTCGTCGACTGGCTCGCCGCCGAGATGAAGACCTACGGCATCAAGCCCGAGATCGAGGCCTTCGACCTGTCGATGATCTTCCAGGCCGCGGCCATGGCGCGCGACGGCCGCATCGCCGGCCCGCTGCACGTGCAGTTCGTGATGGGCGTGAAGAACGCGATGCCGGTCGACCGCGAGGTGTTCGAGTTCTACGTGAAGACGCTGGCGCGCCTCGCGCCCGACGCCACCTGGACGGGCGCCGGCATCGGCCGCGACCAGCTCGCGCTCGCGCGCTGGTCGCTCGAGCTGGGCGGCCACTGCCGCACCGGCCTCGAGGACAACGTGCGTCTCGACAAGCAGACGCTCGCGCCGTCCAATGCCGCGCTCGTGCGCCAGGTCGCCGCGCTGTGCCCCGAGCACGGCCGCCGCGTCGCGACGCCGGCCGAGGCGCGCTCACTGCTGCACCTGGGCCCGCCGCGCCCGGTCGCCGCCTCCGCCGACGCCGCGCACGCCTGAACCCCTCCCGAGGAGCCCTCCCGATGTTCCAGACCGCCCCGCCGCCCGCCCGGCCCGACGACGAGTACCTGATGCGCGACACCACCGCGCACCCGCCTGCCTTCGCGCCCGGCTACAAGACCAGCGTGCTGCGCAGCCCGCGCAACGCGCTGATCTCGATCCCGCAGACGTTGTCGGAGGTGACGGCGCCGATCTTCCGCGCCGACGAGCTCGGCCCGCTCGACGCCGACCTGATCCTCAACTACGCGCGCGGCGGCATGCCCGTCGGCGAGCGCATCGTCGTGCACGGCTTCGTGCGCGACCAGCTCGGGCGCCCGGTGCCCGGGGCGCTGGTCGAGGTCTGGCAGGCGAACGCCAGCGGCCGCTACCGCCACAAGAAGGACCAGTACCTGGGCGCGCTCGACCCGAACTTCGGCGGCTGCGGACGGATCCTGACGGGCCCGGACGGCCACTACGCGTTCCGCACCATCAAGCCCGGCCCCTATCCCTGGCGCAACCGCATCAACGACTGGCGCCCCTCGCACATCCACTTCGCGCTCTCGGGCACGGGCTGGGCGCAGCGGCTCATCACCCAGATGTACTTCGAGGGCGACCCGCTGATCGCGACCTGCCCCATCGTGCGCACCATCCCGGACGACGAGCAGGTGCGCGGCCTCGTCGCGCAGCAGGACGTGGCGCACTTCGTGCCGCTGGACAGCCGCGCCTACCGCTTCGACATCGTGCTGCGCGGCCAGCGCGCCACCTGGTTCGAGAACGACCTGCAAGGACAGACCCGATGACCCACCTCCTGCGCGAGACCGCCTCGCAGACCGCCGGGCCGTACGTCCACATCGGCCTGGCCCCGCGTGCCGCGGGCTTCGACATCTTCGAGCGCGACTTCGGCCCCGTGCTCGCCACGCCGGGGACGCGCGGCGAGCGCATCGCGATCGAGGGCCGCGTCCTCGACGGCTCCGGCACGCCGGTGCGCGACGTGCTGCTGGAGCTCTGGCAGGCCAACGCCGAGGGCCGCTACGCCCACCCGGCGGACCGCCAGCCGGGCAAGGCGCTCGACCCCGCGTTCCGCGGCTGGGGCCGCGCCTGCAGCGACTTCGACACCGGCGTCTGGCGCTTCGAGACCATCAAGCCCGGCGCGGTCGCCGGCCGCGGCGGTGTCGCCATGGCGCCGCACGTCAACCTCTGGATCGTCGCGCGCGGCATCAACATCGGCCTGCACACGCGCATGTACTTCGACGACGAGCCCGCGGCGAACGCGGCCGATCCGGTGCTGAACCTCATCGAGTGGGAGGTGCGGCGTGCGACGCTGGTCGGCCGGCGCGAGTCGCGCGAGGGCGGGCCGGTGTACCGCTTCGACATCCGGCTGCAGGGCGAAGGCGAGACCGTCTTCTTCGATGCCTGAAGCCCGTACGATGCCGTCATGATCTTCGACCGCTTCCTCGCCTCCGCCGAGGTCATGGCCGTGCTCGACGAGCGCGCCTGCGTGCAGGCGATGCTCGACTTCGAGGCCGCCCTCGCGCAGGCCTGCGCCGAGGCCGGCGCGATCCCGCGCGCCTCGGCCGAGGCGATCGCCGCGGCCTGCCGCGCGGAGCGCATCGACCTCGCGCGCCTGGTCGCCGACGGTGCGCGCGCCGGCTCGCTCGCGATCCCGCTGGTCGGGCGCCTCACCGAGGAGGTCGCGCGCGACGCGCCCGCCGCCGCGCTGCACGTGCATTGGGGCGCGACCAGCCAGGACGTGCTCGACACCGCGCAGGTGCTGGTGGCGCGGCGCGCGCTCGCGCTGGTCGACCGGGACCTCGGGGCGCTGGTCGCCGCGCTGCAGGCCCTGGCCGACGCGCACGGCGACGCGCCGGTGCTCGGCCGCACGCTGCTGCAGCCGGCCCAGGTGGTCAGCTTCGGCTTCAAGCTCGCCGGCTGGATCGCGCCGCTCGTGCGCGCGCAGGCGCGGCTGCACGAGCGCGGCGCCGCGGCGCTGCAGCTGCAGCTGGGCGGCGCGGTCGGCACGCGCGCCGCGATGGGCGAGCACGGCGACGCGATCGCCGCGCACCTGGCCGCGCGCCTGGGCTTGCGCGCGCCGCTCGCCGCGTGGCACACGCAGCGCGACGAATGGCTGGGCCTGGCCTGCGAGCTGGGCCTGCTGGCGGGCTCGCTCGGCAAGTTCGCGAAGGACGTCTCGTTGATGGCGCAGGCCGAGGTCGGCGAGCTCGCCGAGCGGTCCGGGCCGGGCCGCGGCGGCTCGTCGACGATGCCGCACAAGCGCAACCCGGTGGCGGCGATGGTCGGCCTCGCGGCCGCGGTGCGCGCGCCGCAGCACGTGGCGGCGCTGCTCGCCGCGATGCCGCAGGAGCACGAGCGCGGCCTGGGCAACTGGCAGGCGGAGCTGGCCGAGTCGGCGGCGTTGCTGGCGTGCGTGCACGGCGCCGTCGCGGCGCTGCGCGCGGCGGCCGAGGGCCTGCAGGTGGACGCCGCGCGCATGGCGCGCAACATCGACGCGCTGCGCGGCCTCGTCTTCGCCGAGGCGCTGGCCATGCGCGCGGCGCGCGTCGTCGGCAAGGCGGCGGCGCACGAGTGGGTCGAGGCGCTGTCGCGCCAGGCCGCGGCCGAAGGCGCGCACCTGCGCGACGTGGCGCTCGCTGCGCTGCCGCGGCATGCGGCCCTGCAGGCCGCGCTGCCGGCCGCCGAGCTGGCCGCGCTGTTCGACCCCGCGGCGCCGGCCGCGCACGCGAGCGCGCTCGCGCGCGCCCGATTGGCGGCCCTGGCGCCGCAGGCCGCGGCGCTGCGCCGGGCCGCTCCCTGGAAGGAACGAGATGGATCGTGAAGACGACTTCGACCGCGGCGTGAACAACCGCCGCGCGGTGCTGGGCGACGCCTGGGTCGACCGCTCCCTCGGCAACGCCGACGCCTTCAACGCGGACTTCCAGGAACTGATCACGCGCTGGGCCTGGAACGACATCTGGGGCCGCCCCGGCCTCGACCACGAGACGCGCCGCCTGCTGGTGCTGGGCATGACCATGGGCCTGGCGCGCTGGGAGGAGTTCGAGCTGCACTGCGGCGCCGCGATCCGCGGCGGCGTGCCGCTGGACAAGATCCGCGAGACGCTGCTGCAGGGCGCGATCTACTGCGGCGTGCCGGCCGCCAACACCGCCTTCAAGATCGCCGGCGGCCTGCTGCGCGAGGCCGGACTCGCCCCCATGCCGCAGCCGCTGACGCCGGGCGCGCGCGCCGCGACCCACCGCACCTTCAGCGCGCCGCAACTGCACGTCGCCCTGCAGGGCCGCGGCGCGCCGGTGGTGCTGAGCCATGCGCTGGGGCTCGACTTGTCCATGTGGGACGACTTCGCCGCGCGCCTGGCGCCGACGCACGAGGTGCTGCGCTACGACCACCGCGGCCACGGACTCTCGGCCTGCCCGCCGGGGCCGGCCACGATGGACGCGCTGGTCGACGACGCCGCGCGCCTGCTAAGCGAGTGGGGACGGGGGCCGGTCACGTGGATCGGCCTGTCGATGGGCGCGATGGTCGGCCAGGGGCTCGCGATCCGGCATCCCGGGCTGGTCTCGCGCCTGGTGCTGGCCAACACCACCGCGCGCTACCCCGAGGCGGCCGCGGCGGCCTGGGCGCAGCGCATCGCCACGGTCGAGGCGCAGGGCATGGCGGGCGTGGCGGAGACGGTGGTCGAGCGCTACCTGCACGCCGACTTCCGCGCCGCCCACCCGGGCGCCACGCAGGCGATCCGCACGCGCCTGCTGCGCGACGACCCGTCCGGCTACGCGGCCTGCTGCCACGCGGTGGCCAACGTCGACTGGCTGGAGCGCCTGGAGGCGGTGCGCTGCCCGACGCTGGTGATCTCGGGCGCGCGCGATGCCGGCGCGCCGCCGGCGATGGGCGAGGCGATCGCCGGGCGCATTCCCGGCGCGCGCCACCACGTGATCGCGGACGCCTCGCACCTGAGCGTGATGGAGACGCCGCAGGAATTCGCGGCGCTCGTCGAGGCCTTCATCGCGTGAGGAGGGGGACTGGCCTTCGGCCTTGTCCCCGTGTCGCTGCTTGCGGGGTCGAACACGGGGACAGGCCGGAGGCCAGTCCCCGCCGCGGTCAGCGCGTCGAATTCATGGGCGGCGGGGTCGTCGTCGTCCCGCCCGGCATCTGGCCGACGCCGCCGTGCTCGCGCATGTGCTCGCCCTTGTGCTCGCGGCGCATCTCCTTCGCCGCGGACTTGCAGGCCGGCGAGAGCTGGGACTCGTGCGCCTTCACGCACTTGCCGAACTTGTGGTCGCCCGGCGTCATGCCGGGGCAGAGGCTGGCGGCGTCGCCCTGGCAGGCAGCGGGGATCTGCACGGCGAACGAGGGCAGGGCGATGAGGGCGGCGGCCGCGGCGGCCAGGACGGGGGCGTACTTCGTCATGTGGAGCTCCGGGAGGAAGGCCGCAGGATACCGAGGGTGCCGGGCGATGTCATTCGACTTCACCTCGCAGCAACGCGCGCGCCTTCGGTGGCAAGATCTCCCTACGGAGGACACCCGATGAGTCAAGGTTTCGGCGGCGAGGCGCCGCATGCGCACGTGCAGTCGGCGCACCGGAGGCCGGCGCGCTTCCTGGTGGTGATCGAGTCGGCCGGCGTCGTCGTCGCGCGGCTGTTCCTCGCCTCGCGCGAGCAGGTGGCCGAGTTCGACGCCGGGCAGGAGGAGGTCGTGCAGATGATGGCCGGCGTCGCGCCGGTCGCCGGGGCCACCGGGCCGGAGTGGGATCTCGCGCTGGCCGGGCACACGCCCGACGAGCGCGCCGCCGCCGAGGTCTATACGCTCGCGCTCTGATCCCCCACGAGCGCGCGCAGCGCCGCGAGGTGGCCCTCGAAGGGCTTCCAGCGCGCGACGGAGGTGCGGTAGATCGGCCGCCGCACCTGCGCCACGCTGGCCGTGCGCACCACGCGCTCGCTGTCGTGGAACGACAGGCAGCGCTCGTCCCAGGGCAGGCCGAGATGGGCCACCAGGCGGCGCGCCTGTGCCTCGAAGTCCGCCACGAAGGCCTCGTACGAGACCTCCAGCACGCGCCCCGGCGGCAGCGCCGCGTGCCAGTGGCGCATCAGCGCGTCGAGGGCGCGCCAGTAGCGGCCCAGGCTCTCCAGGTCGTAGGCGAAGGGCAGGTTGTCGCCGGCGAACAGGCGCGACCAGCACGAGAAGCAGCTGTCCATCGGGTCGCGCGTCGCGTGGACGATGCGCGCGTCCGGCAGCGCCAGGTGGATCAGGCCCACCTGCACGAAGTTGACGGGCCGCTTGTCGACGACGTGCGTCGCGCCGGGCGCGAGGCGGCGCAGGCGTTCACGGTAGCGCCGGCCGAGGCGCAGCAGATCCTCGGCCGACCGGGCGGCCAGCGCCTCGGGCGCGGGCGCCGCGCCGGCCTCGGCACGGATCACCTGCTCGAGGTCGTCGATCTCGCCCGCGCCGTGCACGCCCGGCAGCCGGGAGAGCACCTGCTCCAGCAGCGAGGTGCCCGAGCGCGGCATGCCGACGACGAAGACCGGCACCGGGCCCGCGCCGTCCGGGTCGGCCCGCGCGCCGGCGTCGCGGCGCAGCCGCGTGGCGTCGAAGGCCCGGGCGACCCTGCGCAGCGCGTCGGCGTGCGCGGCCGTGTCCCACGGCGCGGCCGCGTGCTTGAGCGCGTTGCCCTCGCGGTAGGCCGCGAACGCCTCGTCGTGCCGGCCGACGTCCTCCAGCATCTTGCCGGCCGTGAACCAGAAGCGGATGCGGCCGTGCGCGGGCAGCGCCGGCAGGCGATGGGCCTGGGCGAGCAACTGCCCGACCTGCGGGTCGTCGCGCGCGTAGGTCTTGAGCTGCGCGAGATTGCAGTGCGCCTCGACCTGGTCGGGCCGCAGCGCCAGCACGCGCTCGAAGGCGGCGCGCGCGCCGGCCAGGTCGCCCGCCCGCCGCAGGCAGCCGCCCAGGTTGTTGAGCGCCTCGACGTGCGCGGGCGTGCCCTCGGGCACGCGGCGGTAGTGCGCGATGGCCTCGACCTCCCGGCCCTGGCGCAGCGATGCGTTGCCGAGGGCCACGCGCGCCTGCGCCAGCGCGTCGCGCAGCGGCGCGTCCTGCGGCGCCCGCCCCGCGGCGATCGCCAGGTGCGGCTCGGCCGACGCGGCCTGGCCGGTGGCGACGAGCAGCAGGCCGAGGTTGGCGTGCGCGGCGACGAAGCCGGGCGCGGCGGCGAGCGCGGCGCGGCAGGCGGCGATGGCGGCCGCGGCGTCGTCGGCCCGGGCGGCCTCGATCGCACGCTGCAGGTGGGCGCCGGCGAGCGCGAAGGCATCGTCCGGCGCGGGGTCGGCCGGTCGCTGCTCGTCCATGCGCGCTCCTCGTGGGAAGCGCCGGATTCTCGGGGCGCAGGCTGTCGGGAACTTGTCGTGCTACACGCCGTCGAGAGGGGCGTGCAGGGCGGTCGTCGGCGCGGCCGCAGCCGGCGTCGTCCTGCGCCGTGCCGCCTTGTCCTCGTACATCGCGAGGTCGCCGCGCCGCAGCAGCGCGGCGAGCGCTTCGCCCGGCGCCGCGTGCGCCGCGCCGACGCTGATGGACAGCGTGATGACCTGCGCGGCGTCGCTCCCGCCTGCGCGCAGGGGCACGGCCGCCCCGGCGGCGCGCACGCGTCGCGCGACCACGTCCAGCGCCCGGGCATCCGCGGCCTCGACGAGGACCACGAACTCGTCCCCGGCCAGGCGGGCCGCGGTGCCGTCCGCCCCCACGGCCGCGCGCAGCATGGCGGCGACGGCCTGCAGGGCCTGGTCGCCGGTCTCGTGCGACCAGGTGTCGTTGATGTGCTTGAAACGATCGACGTCGATCGTCAGGACGCCGGTACGCAGTGGCCTGGCCGAGAGGGCCCGGGCGGCGGCCTGCTCGAAGGCGCGGCGGTTCGGCAGGCCGGTCAAGGTGTCTTCCATCGCCAGGCGTTCGTAGAAGCGCGCGCGCTCCGCCGCCAGGCGCACGTCGACCGAGCGGTGCGCGGTGCGGGCCCACCCCCGGGCGGCGAACAGGAGCATGGCGATGACGGCCGCGATGTCGACCGCGTCGCTGTCCAGCGCGCTGATCGCGAAGCGGGGGCACACGGCGCGCACGGGCTTATCGGCGGCGCCGCGTCGTCCTTGAGGAGCGCGGATCACCTCGCGCCACGCCTGCCGGTGGGCCGGCTCGCGGCGACCGGCCACCGTGTCCGGCGCCGGGCTCAGCCCATGGACAGCGATTCGCACAGCTCCGCGAGCTGCGCCTTCTCCGCCGCCGGCAGCTGGCCCGCATTGAGCAGCGTCGCGCGCTGCACGGCGCGCAGGCGGAAGTAGATCTCGTCCTCCAGCGCCTCGATCTCGGCGGGGTCGCCGCTGGTCATGGCCGAGGCGCTCCACAGGCCGCTCTCGTTCCAGCCGGCGCGCAGGCGCGAGAGCAGGTAGCGCGGCAGCTCCAGTGCCTTGCGCGTGCCCGGGCGCCCGGGCTGCGCCGCGAGCGCGTCGACGTCCAGCTCCGCGGCCGAGAGCAGCTCGCCGAGCGCGTCCAGGCGCGCGGCGATGTCGGCGTGCTCCATCGCCGGCTGTGCCGGCGGCTGGGCGGCGGCGACGCGGCTGATGCGGCCGACCCAGCGCAGGTCGAACTCGCCCGGCACGGCGCGCAGCGCCACGCTCGCGCGCAGCAGGTTGGAGAAGGGGCTGCGCACCGCGTTGAGCGCGGCCTCGACGACCGACAGCAGCTTGCCCAGCGGCGAGACCTTGTCGCCCGCCAGCGCGTGCGGGTAGCCGGAGCCGTCCAGGCGCTCGTGGTGTTCGGCGACCGCGCGCGCGATCGCCGACGGGTAGTCGGTCAGCTGCGAGACGAGCAGCGAGCCCACGTGGGGGTGCACGACGAGCTGCTGGTAGCTCTCGAAGTCGAGCTCGCGGTCGGCCTCGGCCTCGCCATGGCGCGGCGCGATGTACATCTCGCCGAGGTCGTGCAGCAGGCCGGCCAGCATCGCCAGCCGGATCGCCGCCGTGTCGCCGCCGCCGCTGGCCACCAGCGCGCCGGTCAGGCCCATCGCGGCGATGGCGTGCTCGAAGGATTCGGGGCGGGCCGACTCGGCGGCCGTGAGCAGCAGCTGCGCCACCGGGTGCAGCGGCAGGTGGACGACCTCCTTCATCAGCCGCGCGCCGTGCGCGCGCAGCACGGGCGCGAGCGGCGAGGGGCCCTGCAGCAGCGCCTGCAGCGCGTTGGCGAGGGTGACGACGTTGACGCCGTCCTCGGCCACCAGGCAGCTCTCCAGCGGCTTGCGCAGCTGGCGGTCGAGCAGCTTGCGCTGCAGCGAGGCCGACACCGGCTGGTTGCTCGCCCACAGCTTCATGCCGGAGATGTCGTAGATGTCCGTCGCCGCGATGATGCGCCGGGTCTCGCTGGCCTCCAGGATGCAGGCGAGGGCGTGGGGATTGGCGCTGCCGAAGGCGTTCTCGAACTTGAGGAGGGTCGACATGGCGGGATACCGGAGGACGTTCCCGGCTCTTCGGCATCGGCGGCCGTCGATCAAGTCGGCCGATCGAGGGTAAACCCTCGTTCGTGCGCTTTGGCACACTGCCCGGCCATGTCTTCCCCTTCCGCCTGGTCCGCCGAGACGGCGCGCGTCGTCGCCGCCTACGTCTATCCCGTGAAGTCCTGCGGCGCGTCGCCCGTCGACGAGCTGGTCTTCGACCGCTGGGGGGGCGCCGAGGGCGACCGGCGCTGGGCCGTGGTCGGCGCCGACGGCGCGGTCACCTGGCAGGGCACGCATCCGCGCCTGGCGCTGGTGCACCCGCGCCTGGACGGCGACGGCCTGCTCCTGACGGCGGGGCCCGGCCCCGGGCCTGTGCCCGCGTGGCGGCGTGGCCACTCCGACGAACACGGCGGCAGGCCCGAGGCCGGTGCCCGCCACGCGCCGCTGCGGGTCGTCGCGGACGGCCCGTGGGTCGACGTCGGGCTGTGGAACGACATCGAGCGGCGCACGGACGTGTTCCCCTGCCGCGCCGCGGGCCCGGACGCCGACGCGTGGCTCTCGGCCGTCGTCGGCGCGCCGCTGCGCCTGGTGCGGCTGGGGGACGCGGCGCTGGCGCGGCCCCACGCCGAACGCCTGCACGTGATCTCGCGCGAGTCCGCGCAGGAGGTCGACGCCTGGTTGCGCGCCCGCGGCCAGCCGCCGGCCGACGAGGCGCGCTACCGGCCCAACCTCGTCCTGGCCGGCGCCGAGGCGCCGCTCGCGCCCTTCGTCGAGGATCTGCTCGCGTCCTTGCGCTGGGGCGCCGACGCCGGGATCACGGTCGGCTCGCGCTGCGTGCGCTGCATCGTGCCCGACGTCGACCCGTCGACGGGGAGACCGGGCGAGCACGTGCTCCCGGCCCTCGCCGAACTCTCGGCCCGCCGCGCCCCGGGCGGCCCGACCACCCTGGGCGTGTACGGCCGCGGCACGCCCGGCGCGCGCCTGGCGCGCGGGCAGGACGTCGCGCTCGAGATCGCGTTCTAGACCGACGGCTCGGCTTCGCCGCCGTGCAGCAGCGTCCCGGTCGAGTCAAGCACGCGCAGGTCGACGGGCAGGCCGGCGCGCACGCTCTGCGTGACGACGCAGAAGTCCTCGAAGGTGGCGAGGATGCGGTCGAGCGACCGCAGCGAGGCCGCGGGCACGCCCAGGCGGATCTCGACGTCGATGCGGCCCACGCGCAGCCGCTTGTTCGCGTTGCGGGCCAGCGTCAGGTTGGCGACGGTGTGCATGGGCGGCGCCTCGTTGCCGTTCTTGCGCAGCGCGAACAGCAGGCTGGCCGACAGGCAGTTCGCGACCGCGCCGGCGAGCAGCTTCTCGGGATCGGGGCCGGCGGCCTGGCCCAGCGGCGGGCCGAGGTCGGTCACGAGCGTGGGCGAGCGACCTTCGTCGAAGTCGATCTCGAAGCGGTAGTCGGCCTGGTGGCGCAGGTGCACGGTCGGATCGTCGGACATCGTTCGGAGCCTGGGGTTCTGGGGAGCCGACGAGCCTAGCAGGTCGTCGACGCGCGGCGCTTGCCGCGCGTCAAGACCGCCGCCCTTACTGGATCGTCACCTTGACCTTGGGCGAGGCGATGCCGTTGGCCACGACCTCCAGCGTGCTCGCGCCGGTCTCCAGGGTCGCGGGCAGGTCGAAGTGCGTCGAGACGACCGCCGCGCCGGTGGCCACGCCCATCGAGCTGTGGTCATGGGTGCGCGCGTAGCGCACGTGGCCGCTCGCCTTGTTGGTGATGCGCACGAGCGGGTAGTTGGTCGAGGTCTCGAACTCGTCGCCGAGCGCCGCGGCCTGGGACAGCCCGTTGAACTGCGTGCCCTTGACCTGGTAGCTGCCGCCGCGCGCGAGCGTCTTCTTCACGCTCGTGATCCTGGGCGCCCAGGCGGGGTCGGGTGCGCCGGCCGTCGTGTAGATCTTCACGTGCGAGCCGGTGACCAGGGTCTCGCCGCTGGGCAGCGTCAGCAGGATGGCGCCGGCGGCGCCGGTCGCGGTGCGCGTGAGCGTGCGGCCGTCGTACTCGTAGAGCCGGCCGGAGGCCGCCGCGGCGAGCACGTGGCCGTTGGGCAGCAGCGAGGCGGCGGCGTCGGACATGTCGTCGCGTGGGAAGTCCGGCCCGGGAACCCAGGTGCCGGGCGCGGACGGGGTCGTGCCGGGGTGGTAGACCGAGGTGTGGGCGCCGGCGCGCACGTTGGCGCCGCCCATGGCGAACACCGTGCCGTCCGGCATCAGGATCTGCGGGCCGGTCTCGCCCGGAGGGAAGTAGCAGCCGTTGTCGTAGGGCAGGCAGCCGACCACGCCGGTCGGCTGGTGCAGGTCGACGATGGTGCTGCCGTCGCTGACCCAGGCGCCCTGGGCGGGCAGGTAGCGCTCGCTGTTGGGCGAGTCCAGCACGTCGACCGTGAGGACGGTGCCGTCGGGCATCAGCGTCCAGCCCTCCTCGGAGTTGAAGTCGCTCTTGCCGGACGAGCCCAGCAGCGTCCACGTGAGGGTCTTCGGGTCGAGCGCGGCCATCTGCTCGTCGAGCTTGCGGCCGACGACGAAACGGCCGTCCGCGAGCACCACCGAGGGCGAGTCGCCGATGTTGAGCCAGCCGGGCGGGGGAGCCAGCTGCGTCCAGGTGTCGGTGACCGGGTCGTAGACCGCGCCCAGGGGCGTGAGCGCGAACGCGCCCTGGTTGTACTCGCCGCCGCAGACGACGAGCCGGCCGTCCGCCAGCACCGCGGAGGCGAAGGCGTCGGGCGCGTAGTTCCATTCGGGCGGGATCGGGGCCACGGCCTTCCAGGTGCCGTTCAGGTACGAGCCGCTCTCGTCCGGCGTGAGCGCGAACCAGTCGGTGAGGCCGGCGCCCTGGGCCAGCACGCGGCCGTCGGTGAGCAGGAAGGGCATCAGCGCGGCGTCGGCCGGCTGGTGGGGCATGGTGGCGAGGCTCTGCGCATACGCCCCGGGGAGGGCGAGCGCGAGGCATGCCGCGCGGACAGCTTTCGGAAAGGTCATGGGGTCGGCTCCTGGTTTGCTGCGCCCGCGCGATGCGGCGGGCTCGAGGGCCCGCGCGTGGCGCGCGGGCCGTGCGGTTGTGCGCCCGGCGGGCGCCGCCGCCCAGAGCGGAAACGATGACCAGGAAAGTACCGACCGTCCGCTTCAGCCCGTGCTCAGGTGCAGTCGGGCGTGACGACGTGCGAGTGCTCCAGCGTCGTCGACGAGGTCACGGTCACGGTCTGGCCGGCCTTCAGCGCCTGCAGCTGGTCCGGAGTGAAGGTCACGGTGTGGTTGTGCGTGGCCTGGCCCTGGATGTTGTAGGTCATGGGCATCGCGGAGTCGAGGTCGGCCAGCGGGATCACGAGGGCGTGCCCGTGGTTGCCCTGGATCTGGGCGCCGTCGGCGCCACAGCTCGAGATCTGCGTACCCGTGCCGGTTCCGGTGCCCGTGCCCGTTCCAGTGCCGGTACCGGTGTTTGTACCCGTGGCGGGCGTGCCGTCGCCGCCTCCGCCGCCGCAGGCCTGCAGGATGAGCAGGAGCGTGCCGCCGGTCGCCGCTCCCAGGAAGTTCTTGCGCGTCATCGTCATGGTGATCGCTCCTCGGCCTTCGCGGCCGCTCCATGTTGTCCGGACGATGGGTCCGTTGCCAAGGGGCCGTGCGTCGCGCGCCGCGTCGTCCCTGCCCGTGAGTGCCCGCGCACGGCGCGATCGGTTCAACCGTCGGGCGAGCGATCGGTGAGGTGTTGCGCGCCGAGACTTCCCAGCGGGCCGCCCCGAACGCAGAATCGACCCGTGGACGCGCCGGCCGCGGCCCGCCCGGCCGCCGCTCGAGCCGCCGGGCACGGCCCCGGGGCGGCGCGCCGGGAGGAGCCGGACCCGTGGCGCCAGCGAGGCCGGCTGCGACGAACGACCAACGAGCCAGCGGCGCGGGGCCGGGGACGCCCCACGCTGCCGACCGGGAAGGCACGGCCGAATCCATGCGCCACCCGAGCGACCCCGCCGAGGGCACCCTGCGCGTCCGCACGCCCCATGGGCGCTGGCGACGGCGCGAGCGCCGCTTGGCGGCCATCACCTACGTCGGCACGGTCCTGCTGCTGAGCCTGCTCTGCGTGGTGAGCGTGGGCACCCTGTCGGCGGCGCGGGCGTTCTCGGGCGGCGAGAGCCTCTACTCCAAGGGGCAGAAGAACGCCGTGCGCCACCTGCGCGACTATTTCGCCGGCCGCGAGCCGGCGGCGCTCGCCGCGTTCGACCAGGCGCTGCAGGTGCCGCTCGGGGACGGTCTCGCCCAGCGCGAGCTCGACAAGGACTCGCCCGACTACGCCGTCGTGCGCCGCGCCTTCGCGCAGGGCGGCGTGGCCGACCAGGACATCCTGTCGATGATGGTGTTCTACCGCGCCTTCAGCCGCAGCCCGCTGGTCTCGCCCATCATCCAGGCCTGGCGGCGGGGCGACGCCAACGTGGCGCGCATGGCCGCGCTCGCGCGCGAGGCCCGGGCGCACTTCGCCGCCTCGCCCGAGCCGCTGCCGCCGCGCTTCGGGCAGACGCTGGACGCGATCGACGATGCGCTGGACCGCGACGAGACCATCTTCTCGCGCCAGCTCGGCGCGGCCTCGCGCTGGATCGAGAACACGCTGCTGGTCGCCACGCTGCTGCTGGCCGCGGTGCTCGCCTTCGCGGGCGTGGTCTTCGCGCGGGCGATGTGGAACCACCTCGGCTCGTCGCAGCTGGAGATCGAGGAGGGCAACGCGCGCTGGGCGCTGGCTGCCGAGGCGGGCGCCTTCGGCCTGGTGCGCTGGGACTCGGCCGGCGATCGCGTCTCCATGGACGACCGCGCGCGCGACATCTGGGGCTTCCCGCCCGGCACGGGCGGCGTCGTCGACGCCGAGCTCCTGCGCCGGCGCGTGCATCCGGGCGACCTCGAACGACTCACGGCCGCCTCCAGCCATGCCGCCCTCACGGGGTCGCACTTCGCCGAGCGCGTGCGCCTCGTGCTCGACGACCAGGCGGTGCGCCACGTCGAACTCACCGGCCGCGGCGTGAGCTCGCGCGTGGGCGCGACCGACATCGTCGGGCTGCTGCGCGACGTCACGTCCGAGGTCCAGGCGCAGGACGTCAAGATGGAGGAGGGCGCGGCCGAGCGCACCTACCTCGCCAAGCGCGAGTTCCTCTCGCGCGTCAGCCACGAGCTGCGCACGCCGCTCAACGCCGTGATCGGGTTCTCCGAGCTGATGAAGGCCGACGCGGAGGATCCCCTGTCGACCGGCCAGTCGGCTCGCCTCGCGCGCGTCGTCGACGGCGGGCATTACCTGCTGCGCCTGGTCAACGACCTGCTCGACGCGGCCAAGATGGAGGCAGGCGAGCTGAGCGTCGCGCTCAAGGACGTGGTGCTCGCGCCCGTGCTGCAGGGCGCGGTCGACCTGCTGGAGCCGGCGCGCGCGGCGCGCGGCATCGCCTTCGCCGTCGACCGCGTCGACGAGCACCTGCGCGTGGTCGGCGATCCGACCCGGCTGCGCCAGGTGTTCGTGAACCTGCTGTCGAACGCCGTGAAGTACAACCGGCCGAACGGGCGCGTCGACGTCACCTGCGCCTTCACGGCCGACGAGGTCTCGGTGACGATCGCCGACGAGGGCGTGGGCATGACGCCGCAGCAGCAGCGCGAGCTGTTCATCCCCTTCCGCCGGCCCGCCGCGGGCTCGCACCGCACCGAGGGCGCCGGGCTCGGGCTGGTGATCACGCGCCACCTCGTCGAACGCCAGGGCGGGCGGCTCGAGATCCGGAGCGTGCCGCGCCAGGGCACCAGCGTGACGGTGCACCTGGCGCGCGACGGCAGCGCGGTCGGCCACGAGTTCCCCGAGTCGGGACGCGTGGAGCTCGCCGCCGCCACGCAGTCGAACGGACGCGAACTCGTGCTCTACGTCGAGGACGATCCCGTCAACATCCTGCTGGTCGAACAGTACGCCGCCGTCACCGCGGACGTCGACCTCGTCGTCGCGCGCGACGGGCGCTCGGGCCTGGAGGCGATCCGCAAGCTGAAGCCGGCGCTGGTGCTGCTGGACATGCAGCTGCCCGACATGACGGGCCTGCAGGTGCTCGACGCCGTGCGCGCCGACCCGGCGCTGGTCGACCTGAAGGTGGTCGCGCTCTCGGCCGACGCCATGCCCGACCAGGTCGACGAGGCGCTGCGGCGGGGCGCGGTCGCGTACTGGACCAAGCCGCTGCAGCTCGGGGAGTTCCGCCAGCGCCTGGGCAAGGTGCTGCATCCGTCGGACGCGGCCAACGAGCGGGCCTGATTCGCGATCTCCCCACGTCAGGTGTCGAGGCCGCCCGCTGGCCTTGCCCGGGGCCGCGAGGCACAGTGGACGCATCCGGTGGGTGGTCTTCCTCCCAGTGTTCTCCGATTTTGTTTTCCACCGGACGCGCCCGGCGGCGACCCCCGCCGGGCGCTTTTTTTCGTGCTCGGCGTGTTCGCGCGAAGCGAACGGCAAGCGCCGGGTCGCGGGCAGGACGACCCGCGCACCCGATTTCCCTACAGACGGTGGCGGGAGGATTCCTTAGCCTTGCAAGCTTGCGATGCCGGTGCGATCCGCGCCGGCCCGACCTGTGGATGCGCGGCGCCGACGCGGCGCTGCCTGCGGAGGTAGCGGATGAGGATGGGAGTGACGGTCCGACGGATGGCGTTCGTCGTGGGAACCGTGTGCGCGGGCGCAGCCTGCGCGGAGGGCGGCCCGACGGGCCGCGAGGTGGCGCCGGCGCAACCGGGCGGCCAGGCCTTCCAGGCCTCGGCCGCCCGCGAGGCGCCCAGGGCGACCCGCGCCGAGGGCCCGGCGGTGTTCGCCGTCGCGGATCCGCATCCGGCCTCGGCGCGAACCCATTCCATCGACATCGGCACGGGGCTGACGCTGCTGGTGCTCGCTGCGCTCGTCGCCACCGCGCGCCCGGTGCTCTGCCGCTGCTGAGGTTCTCGATGATCGACCTGCGCGAACACCTGCTGGCCCTGCGCGGCCAACTGCGCTCCGCCTCGCCCCTGCAGGGCGACCGCTTCGCCGCCTGGTGCTGCCTGCCCCTGGCCGACGACGCGCGGGTGGCGGCCTTCCTCGACGAGCGCGCGCCCGGCCTGGCGCGCCGCGTGCGGCGCGAGCTCGAGGTGGCGTGGCGCGGCGAGACCTTCGACGCCGCCGTCGCCGAGGCGCTGTGGCGCCTCGAGTGGGACGCCGACGTCGCCGACGGCGACGACGAGGCGCCGGCCCTGCTGGCGACCGACCTGCGCACGGCCGTGGCCTTCCTGCGCCGCTGGCAGGCGAGCCGCGACCCG
>Ga0209051_1000355_pt1 | contig 67873 bp, 67 predicted proteins | sample AraplaCvi_mMS_r2_2_FD_184286 | JGI IMG/M metagenome (GOLD analysis project Ga0209051, IMG submission 184286) | Arabidopsis root microbial communities from North Carolina, USA - plate scrape MF_Cvi_mMS_r2 (SPAdes) (version 2) | ecosystem: Host-associated > Plants > Roots > Endosphere | place...
TGGCCCAGCAGGGCCTTCGCGTCGATGGCATTGCTGCTGCCCAGCAGCTCGAGGTCGAAGGCATAGGCCTGGCTGAGCGCCTCGCGCCCGGCCAGCCGGTGGAATTGCAGTGCCTCGCCCAGCGGCGTCTGGATGGTGACGCGGCGCTTCACGAGCCGCCACCTTGCAGGAACGTGGTGTCCATGTGACCTCCCTGATCTTTTTCTTCTTCTGGAGAAGAAACTAGCCAATCAACTGTCTGGATGCAATGTGTGTGACAGGACGCATCAAACAGCTGGATTATGCAAGAGGCCTTTACTCATTTCATGGTAATTCGGCACGGATCGGGGCTATTTGATCGCAGTTGCCGAAAGATGTAATCCATACGGGCTACACAGGGCGCATTCCGTGGAGCCCGATGAAACCCTTCGGGTTAACCCGCGAGCGCGCGCATCTCGGCAATCAGGTCGGCCTTGCCCTCGAAACCGATGCCGGGCAGCGGCGGCAGCGTGACGTAGCCGTCCTGCACCTTCACGCCGTCGGGAAAGCCGCCGTAGGGCTGGAACAGGTCAGGGTAGCTCTCGTTGCCGCCCAGCCCGAGGCCCGCCGCAATGGCCAGCGACATCTGGTGGCCGCCGTGCGGAATGCAGCGCGAGGGCGACCAGCCGTAGCTCTTCAGCATGTCGAGCGTGCGCAGGTACTCGACCAGCCCGTAGCTCAAGGCGCAGTCGAACTGCAGCCAGTCGCGATCGGGCCGCATGCCGCCGTGGCGGATGAGGTTGCGCGCGTCCTGCATCGAGAACAGGTTCTCGCCCGTGGCCATGGGGCCGGCGTACACCTCGCCGAGCCTGGCCTGCAGCTCGTAGTCGAGCGGGTCGCCGGCTTCCTCGTACCAGAAGAGCGGGTACTGCGACAGCGCGCGGCCGTAGTCGATGGCGGTGGGCAGGTCGAAGCGGCCGTTGGCGTCCACCGCCAGCTGCTGGCCGGGGCCGAGGATCTTGAGCACCGACTCGATGCGCTCGCAGTCCTGCGCGAGCGTGGCGCCGCCGATCTTCATCTTGACCACCGAATAGCCGCGCTCGAGGTAGCTGGCCATCTCGCGCTGCAGGCCCTCGACGCCCTTGCCGGGGTAGTAGTAGCCGCCCGCCGCATAGACGAACACGCGCGGGTTCGGTGTGCCGCTGCCGTAGCGTTCGGCCAGCAGCTGGTAGAGCGGCTTGCCGGCGATCTTGGCGACCGCGTCCCACACGGCCATGTCGATGGTGCCCACGGCCACCGAGCGCTCGCCGTGGCCGCCGGGCTTCTCGTTGATCATCATGCGGGCCCAGATCCTGTGCGGATCGAGGTTGTCGCCGGTCTCGTCGACGAGCGAGGCCGGATCGGCCTCGAGCAGGCGCGGCAGGAAGCGCTCGCGGATCAGCCCGCCCTGGCCGTAGCGCCCGTTGGAGTTGAAGCCGTAGCCCACCACCGGCTTGCCATCGCGGATCACGTCGGTGACCACGGCCACCAGGCTCAGGGTCATCTTCGAGAAGTCGATGTAGGCGTTGCGGATGTCCGACTTGATGGGACGCGTGGACTCGAGGATGTTGACGATCTTCATGGTGCTTGTGCTTGAGAAAAAAAGAACTCAGCGGTGCAGCGACGCACCGCCGCAGATGGCGATGTCCTGGCCGGTGATGGCCGCGGCCGGCGCCGAGAGAAGAAAGGCGACCAGCGCGGCGACTTCCGCGGGCTCGATCAGCCGGCCGATGGGCGGCAGGCGCGGCGCGCTGCCGGCGCGTGCGGGGTCCTGCAGCATCGCGGTCTGGGTGGCGCCGGGCGACACCACGTTGAGGGTGACGCCGCGCTCCGCGACCTCGGCCGCCCAGCTGCGCGCAAGCGCGACCAGCGCCGCCTTGGTGGCGGCGTACTGGCCGCGGCCGGGCATGCCGTGCGCCACGCGGCTGCCGACGAACACCACGCGGCCATGGCCGCGCGCGGCCATCGCGGGCACCAGCGCATCGGCCAGCCGCGTGGCAGCGTCGACATGCAGGCGCCACATCAATTCGCCGCCGGCATGGTCGAGCTGCCCGAGCGGGCCCACGCGCAGCACGCCGGCCGCATGCACCAGCGCATCGGCGTCCTGAAGAGCAGCCGTGGTGCGCGCGATGGCCGCGGCATCCGACAGGTCGACCGCCGCATGCGCGAAGCCCGGATGCGAGAGCGTCGGCGCCGCGAGGTCGAGCCCGCGCACGCGCCAGCCTTCTTCGAGCAGGCGCGACGCAATGGCGCGGCCGATGCCGCTGCTGCTGCCCGTCACCACGGCATGCGGCGCGGCTTCATCATTCGACACGGATGTTGCCCTCCACGATGATCTTCTTCGAGCGCTCCATGTCGGACTGCTGGAACTTCGCGAAGTCGTCGACGCTGCCCGGCGTCAGCAGCAGGCCCTGCGCGTTCAGCGTTTCGCGCATGTCGGTGCCCAGCGCCTTGTTCACCTCGGCATTGAGCCGCTGCGTGATCGCGGCCGGCAGCCTGGCCGGACCCCACAGGCCATACCAGCTGTAGAACTCGTAGCCCGGAATGCTCTCGCCCACCGTGGGCACGTTCGGCAGGCTGGTGGCGCGGGCGGCCGATGTGACGGCCACCACGCGCAGCATGCCGCTCTTGTGGTACTGCAGCGAACCCAGGATCGGGTCGATGAAGCCGTCGATCTGCCCGCCGATCAGATCCTGGAAGGCCGGCGCCGTGCCCTTGTACGGCACGATCAGGTAGTCGAGCCCGCCCGCGCGCTTGAGCAGCTCGGTCGACAGGTGGCCCGCCGAGCCGATTGATCCCACCGCGAAGGTCATCTTGCCGGGGTGCGCCTTGGCGTAGGCGATGAGCGACTTGACGTCGGTGATCGGCAGGTTCTTGTTGATGGCCACCGACAGCGGCGCCTTGGCGACCAGCGCCACCGGCGTGAAGTCCCGGGCAACCTCGTAGGGCACGGACTTCATTGTCATGGGCGCCGTGGTGAAGGTCGAGGCGTTGAACAGCAGCGTGTAGCCGTCGGCTGGCGCCTTCGACACCACGTCGGCGCCGATCACGCCGTTGCCGCCGGGCCGGTTCTCCACGATGAAGGGCTGGCCCAGCTGATCGCCGAGCTTCTGCGCGAGCAGGCGCCCGACGGTGTCGAGCGTGCCGCCGGGCGGGAACGGAATCACCATGCGCACGGGCCGGGTGGGCCAGGGCTGCGCCTGTGCAAAACCGGAGGACGCCGCGGCAAGCGCGAAGGCCGCGAGCGCGGCGCGCAGGAAATGGGTGCGTTGCATGTCTCTTGTCTCCTGATGTTTTTTGGGGGAGGGCGCGTTCTTTCCGGGCGCCTTCCATGTTTTCGCTCAGCGCCTCGACAGCCCGGCCTGCGCGACGGCGGCGCGCAGTGCGTCCATCTCGCGCGCGTTCGGCGCCTCGGTCGGCGGGCGCACCGTGGCGTTGTCGAGCACGCCGGCCAGGTACATGCCGCCCTTCATGCGCGCATGCGCCTCGCCGGTCGGTTCGCCGCCGCCATACACGGCGTCTTTCAGCGGCGTGATCAGGGCCTGCACCGCCATCGCCTTCTTCAGGTCGCCGGCCTTGACCGCGTTCCACAGGTCGATGATCAGTTGCGGAATGAAGGTGGCAAAGCCGACCAGCGCGCCGTCCACGCCCTGCACCATCGAGGCCAGCAGGTACTCGTCGTGGCAGGTGAGGATGGCCTTGGAGGCATCGGCCTCGCGGATCGCCTGGATGTCGCGGGCGTACTTGTTCATGTCGCGCTGCCCGACCTTGAAGGCCTGCAGGTAGGGCAGGCGGGCCAGCTCTGCCAGCAGCTGCGACGAGTAGGAGGCGCGGGTCCAGGCCGGGTACACGTGGCAGACCAGGTCGAGCTCCGGCGCGGCGCGGTGGATGGCCTCGAAGTACTGCAGCGCATGGCCGGGCGTGAAGCCGAAGCGCAGCCAGTGGTGCGGCGGCATCACGTCGAGCGCGGCCGCGCCGGCGGCCTGGGCGGCGCGCGCATGTTCGGCGGCCTCGGCCAGGCCTTCGCACACGATCGACGAGATCACCGGCATGCGGCCGCGCAGCTCGTCGGCGACGATGCGGGTCACCTCGGCGCGTTCGGCCGGGGTCAGCGAGAACACCTCGCCGGTGTGGCCGTTGGTCATGACCGCCACCACGCCGTCGTGGCCCGCGAGCCACGAGGCCAGCTTGCGCAGCGCCGGTTCGTCGATGCGGTGGTCGTTGGTGAAGGGGCAGGAAATGGCGGGAATGATCCCGCGATAATTCGCGATGGAAGGCATGCTGTGTCTCCGTTGGGGTTCAAGGTGCAGGACTGCCCGCATCTTTGGCCGGCGGGGCATGCACCGTCCAATACTCGAATCGCATACAACTATTCAATCGCTCGCACCGCGCATGGGCCCCGGCAACCGACCCCTCGACCTCGAATGGCTGGAAGACTTCCTGGCCCTGGCCGAGAGCGGCAATTTCTCGCGCGCGGCGCAGGCGCGCTCCATCGCCCAGCCGGCCTTCAGCCGCCACATCCGCGCGCTCGAGGAGTGGGTGGGCGTGGACCTGTTCGACCGCAGCGCGCATCCGGCCGCGCTCACGGCGGCGGGCAAGCGCTTCCAGCCGCTGCTGCAGGAGGTGCTGGCCGCGCTGGAGGCCGCGCGCATCAAGGCGCGTGCGGCGCACGACCTGGCCGCGGCGAGCCTGAGCTTCGCCGCCACGCACGTGCTGTCGCTGACCTTCTTTCCACGCTGGCTGGCCAGCGTGGAGGCGCGGCTGAGCCTGGGGCCGATCCAGACCATCTCCGACAGCTCGCAGGCCTGCGAAGACCTGATGCTGCAGCGCCGCGTGCAGTTCGTGCTGTGCCACGGCCATGCGCGCGCGCCCGGCCGGCTCGACGAGGCGCAGTACCCGATGCAGCGCCTGAGCGACGACGTGCTGGTGCCGGTGGCGGCACCGGACGCGCGCGGTCTGCCGCTCCATGCGCTGGGCACCGGGCAGTCGCCTTCGGTGCTGGCCTACAGCGAGGCCTCGGGCCTGGGGCGGATCATGCGGGCGATCCAGGACAGCGAGTTCGGCAAGGACTTCGCGCCGTCGCTGTCGGTGGTCTTCACGGCCCACCATGCCGCGCTGCTCAGGACCATGGCGCTCGAAGGGCGCGGCCTCGCGTGGCTGCCGATGAGCCTGGTGGCGGAGGACCTGCGCGGCGGCGCGCTGGTGGATGCCGGCGCGGGCGGCTGGCGGGTGCCGGTGGACATCCGGCTGTACCGGCAGCTGGCCCACATGGCGCCGGTGGCCGAGGCGCTGTGGGAGCTGGTGAGGGACGGCGCCTGAGCGCCCTCAGACGCTGCTGAGCGTCGGCAGCAGCGCCAGCAGCGCGCGCACCAGCGGCGAATCGTCCGCCTTGCGCCACACCGCCAAGGTGTCGATGTAGGTTTTCTCGCCCTTGAGCGAGCGGTACGCCACGCCCTCGCGGTGCAGCGCCTTGACGCAGGCCGGCACCAGCGCCACGCCCAGCCCGCCGGAGACCAGGCTCACGATGGTGTGCATCTGGCGCGCCGGAAACAGGCGCGGGCTGAAGCCGCGCCGCATGCAGGTCGCCACGATCGCATCGAATACCTGCGGCCCGAAGTGCCGCTCGAAGCCCAGGAAGCGCTCGCCCGAGAATTTCTCGAGCGCAATGCTGCCGGGCCGCGCCAGCGGATGCGCCTCGGGCATCGCGAGGATCAGCGCATCCTTCTGCACCAGCCGCGAGCCCAGCGAGGCGGGCATGCTGGACGGCTGCAGCACCAGGCCTAGGTCGAGCCGGCCGGATTCGACGTCGCCGATGATCTGGTCGGTCGTGCCTTCCCACAGCGCGATCTCGGCCCGCTCGTTCTCGTCCGAGAACTGCCGCAGCACCCGCGGCAGGAAGGAGTAGGCCGGCAGGCTGATGAAGCCGATCGAGATCGACCCCATGAGCCCGGCCGCGGCCTCCTGCGCGCGCCGGCGCAGCGTGTCCATGCCGAGCAGCACCGCTCGCGCATCGCGAAGCGCTTCGTCTCCCGCGCGCGTGATCGCGATGCGGCGCGAGGTGCGCTCGAACAGCGTGACGCCGAGTTCTTCCTCCATCTCCTTGATCGCGAGGCTCACGGGCGGCTGCGACAGGTTCAGGCGCTGCGCCGCGCGCCCGAAGTGCAGCTCTTCGGCCACGGCGACCAGGCAGCGGAGGTGGCGGATTTCCATTGATCTGAATTTTGTATTGATCGATACGAATTCTAAATTTGTTGCTATCGATGTCAACTTCTAGACTTTGCCTCCACCAGCGCCGTCGGTCCGAACGGCGCGGCAAGGAGACAACGCGATGGTCGAGAAACTGATGGGGCTGCCGCGCTCGCGCACGGTGGTGCATCCGGGGCCTTTCCGGCCCGTGCGCATCGATCGCATGCGCGACCAGAAGGGCCGGCACTTCCGGCTTTCGCTGCCCGGCGGCCGCACGCTGCACGAGAGCCTCGTGCAGGCGCTGGCGGACGAAGGCGTGGCCAGCGCATCGATGACGCTGATCGGCGGCGAACTGGCCGAGCTGGGCTTCTGCCTGGCGCTGCCCGATCCCACGGGCCGGGTGCTCGCAACCTACGGCGCACCGCACAGGGTGCACGGCGCCTGCTTCATCTTCGGCAACGCGACGCTCGGCAGTTCCGCCAGCGGCACGCCGGTGGTCCATTGCCACGGCGCCTTCCGCACCGCCGACGGCGCGGTGCGCGGCGGCCACATCCTGACCGACAGGACGGTGGTCGGACGCCGCAGCGTCACCGCGGTGGTCACCGCGCTGGACAGCTTCGAACTGCGCGTGGTCTACGACGACGAAACCCGCATGCCGCTGATGCGGCCCCAGGCCAGGCGCGTCCATGGCTGAGATGCGCCTGATCGAAAGCGGGCGCATGGGCCGCGTGGCCTATGCGCGCATTGCGCCCAACGAAGACCTCGTCTCGAGCGTCGAGAAGCTCTGCCTCGCGGAAGGTTTCGGCCATGCGTTCGTGCGCGGCGCGCTGGGCAGCCTCGTCGATGCCTGCCTCGAGCGCGCCGACGGTTCCTGCCAGGTGATCCGCGGTCCCGCCGCCGAGATCGTGAGCCTGGCCGGCGAGGTGCGCTCGCAGCCCGACGGCTCGCTGCGCGCCGCGCTCACCGGCGTGGTGGCGGACACGCACGGCCACCTGTATGGCGGCCCGTTCGTGGCGGGCGCCAATGCCGTCTGCGTCACCTTCGAAGTCACGCTCGAAGAGTGGCTGCCGTCGCCCGACAACCCCTGATTTCGTCCACTGCAGAAATTCCCATCAATGACCGATCTCCCCATTTCATCTGCTTCCCGCGTCGCCGTCGTCACCGGAGGCGCGCGCGGCATCGGGCTGGCCATCGGCCGCTGGTTCCTGGCGCACGGCTACAGCGTCGCGCTGCTCGACATCGACGGCGCCACGCTCGACCAGGCGGTGGCCGAACTCGCGCAGCCTGCAAAGGTGCTTGGCCTGCACTGCGACGTGTCGAAGCCATCGCAGGTCGAGCACGCGGCAAAGGCCGTGGTCGAGCGCTTCGGCCACGTCGACGCGCTGGTCAACAACGCCGGCGTGGCGGTGTTCAAGCCGGTGCTCCAGACTTCGTTCGAGGAATGGCGTACGGTGCTCGGCACCAACCTGGACGGCGCGTTCCTCTGCACGCAGGCCTTCGGCGCGCTGATGGTCGAACGCGGGAGCGGCGCGGTGGTGAACATCGCCTCGATCTCGGGCCTGCGCGCCAGCACGCTGCGGGTCGCCTACGGCACCAGCAAGGCGGCGCTGATCCACCTGACCAAGCAGCATGCGGTGGAGCTGGGCAATGCGGGCGTGCGCGTGAACGTGATTGCGCCGGGGCCAGTGGAAACCGAGATGGCCAAGCTCGTGCACAGCGTGGCGATCCGCTCCGACTATTACGACACCATTCCGCTGGGCCGCTATGGCACGCCGGAGGAAATGGCCAATGCCGTGGGCTTCCTGTGCAGCGACGAGGCGAGCTTCATCAACGGCCAGGTGCTGGCCGTCGATGGCGGCTTCGATGCCGCGGGTGTCGGCCTGCCGACCCTGCGCCGGGGCATGCCCGCGCCCGCCGCCGATCACGCCTGACAAGGAGAACCCCCCAATGACCACCAACGCCTGCATCATCGGCTGGGGACACACGCCTTTCGGCAAGCTCGACGCAGTGGAGAGCGAAGCGCTCATCCGCTCAGCGGTCGAGCCCGCGCTGCAGACCGCGGGCCTCGCCGCGGCCGACATCGACGGCATCTTCGTCGGCCATTTCAACAGCGGCTTCCTGCCGCAGGACTTCAGCGCGTCGCTGGTGGGCCTGGCATTGCCCGAGCTGCGCCACGTTCCCGCGGTGCGCATGGAGAACGCATGCGCCACGGGCTCGGCCGCGATCTGGGCCGCGCTCGATGCGGTGCAGTGCGGGCGCGTGCGGCATGCGCTGGTGGTCGGCTTCGAGATCATGAATGCCGTGCCCGGCCCGCGCATCGCCGAGACGCTGCTGCGCTGTTCCTACGTGAAGGAAGAGGGCGCGACCCCGGCGGGCTTTGCGGGCGTCTTCGGCCAGATCGCGGGCCGCTACTTCGAGCGCTTCGGCGACCAGAGCGATGCGCTGGCCGCCATCTCGGCCAAGAACCACGCCAACGGCGTGCACAACCCCTTTGCGCACATGCGGCGCGACCTGGGTTTCGGCTTCTGCCGCCAGCCGTCGGAGAAGAACCCCTTCGTCGCCGGTCCGCTCAAGCGCTCCGACTGCTCGCTGGTCTCCGACGGCGCGGCGGCGCTGGTCATCTCGGCCGCGCCGATCGCGTCGGCGGCGGTCCCGGCGGTGCGCTGGCGCTCGCGCACGCAGGTCAACGACTACCTGCCGCTGTCGCGCCGCGACCCGACGCGCTTCGAGGGCGCGGCGCTCGCGTGGCAGCGGGGGCTGGCCGCGGCGGGGCTGTCGCTGCATGACCTGGGCTTTGTCGAGACGCACGACTGCTTCACCATTGCGGAGCTGCTCGAGTACGAGGCCATGGGCCTGGCGCCGCACGGGCAGGGCGCGCGCGTGATCCTCGACGGCGTGAGCCGCAAGGACGGCAAGCTACCGGTCAATCCGTCGGGCGGTTTGAAGTCGCGCGGCCATCCGATCGGCGCCACGGGCGTGTCGCAGCATGTGATGGCGGCCATGCAACTGGCGGGCCTGGCGGGCGACATGCAGGTGGGCTCGGGCAAGCCGGGCGCGGTCTTCAACATGGGCGGCGCCGCAGTTGCCAACTACCTGAGCGTACTGGAGGTGCACCCGTGAACGAAGCGCGGGCGATGAACCTGTCCGCGCTGCTGTCGCAGACGGCCGCGCTGTTTCCCGACCGGCCGGGGCTAATCCAGGGCGAGCGGCAGTGGACCTGGCGCGAGATCGACGCGCGCGTCGATGCGCTGGTGCAGGGTCTGCGTGCGCTCGGCCTGCGGCCCGGCGACAAGCTGCTCGTGATGTCGCGCAACAACCCGGCGCTGTTCGAGAGCTGCTGGGCCGCCTTCCGCCTGGGCGCGGTGTGGGTGCCGGTCAACTTTCGGCTCACGCCGCCGGAAGTCGCCTACCTGGGCAGCGCCAGCGAGGCCAGCGTGATGCTGGCCGAGGACTGCTTTGCCGAGCATGTGGCGGCTGTGAAGGCCGCGTCTTCGCATCTGCGCTCGGTCGTCACCATCGGCCTCCCGCGCGCCGGTGGACATGGCTACGAGCCGCTGCTCGCGGCCAACGCCGGTGCGCCCGCGGCGATGGCGCAGGTCGATGCCGACCACCCCCTGTGGTACTTCTACACCTCGGGCACCACCGGCCGCCCGAAGGCCGCCGTGCTGACGCACGGGCAGATGGCCTTCGTCGTGACCAACCACCTGGCCGATCTCATCCCGGGCACCACCGAGCACGACTGCTCGATCGCCGTGGCGCCACTGTCGCATGGCGCGGGCATCCATGCGCTGCTCAACGTGGCGCGCGGTGCGGCCACCGTGCTGCTCGCGTCCGACAGGCTGGAGCCCGCCACCTTCTGGGCGCTGGTGGAGCGGCACCGCGTGACCAATGTCTTCACGGTGCCGACCATCGTCAAGATGCTGGTGGAAGACCCGGCCGTCGACCGGTTCGATCATGGCTCGCTGCGCTACGTGGTCTATGCGGGCGCGCCGATGTACCGCGCGGACCAGAAGCGCGCGCTGCAGAAGCTCGGCAAGGTGCTGGTGCAGTACTTCGGCCTGGGCGAGGTCACGGGCTGCATCACGGTGCTGCCGCCGGCCATGCATTCCGCCGACGACGATGATCCGAACGCCCACATCGGCTGCTGCGGCCGGGCCCGCACCGGCATGGAGGTGGCCATCCTCGATGCGCAGATGCAGCCGGTGCCCGCCGGCACCGTCGGCGAGATCTGCTGCCGCGGGCCGGCCGTGTTTGCGGGCTACTTCAACAACCCCGAAGCCACCGGGAAGGCGCTGCGCGGCGGCTGGTTCCACACCGGCGACCTCGGCCGCATGGATGCGCGCGGGCTGCTCTACATCACGGGCCGCGAATCGGACATGTACATCTCGGGCGGCTCGAACGTATACCCGCGCGAGGTCGAAGAAATCCTGCTGATGCATCCGGCCGTGCGCGAGGCGGCGGTGCTCGGCATCGCCGACGAGAAATGGGGCGAGGTGGGCGTGGCGGTGATCGTGGCCTCGCAGCCCGGCCTCACGGCCGAGCAGCTCCTGCAGCACCTGGACGGCCGCTGCGCGAAATACCGCTGGCCGCGGTACATCTTCTTCTGGGATGCGCTGCCGAAGTCCGGCTACGGAAAGGTCGCCAAGGCCGACATCCGCAAGCAGCTGTTCGAACGCGGCGACGTGAAGGAGGCCGCCACCACCTGAGCGCACCCATCGACGCCGCCCCGCACGACCAGATCCATTCACAAAAGGACCAGGAGACAAAAAATGAGCATTTCCCGCCGCACCATGCTGCGATCGACGGCATTGGCCGCCAGCCTCGCCGTTCCCATGCACCGGGCCTTCGCGCAGAAGGCCGAGTTCAACTACAAGTACGCGAACAACCTGCCGGTCACGCATCCGCTCAACATCCGCGCCAAGGAGATGGCCGACGCCATCCGCGCCGAGACCGGCGGCCGCGTCGACATCCAGATCTTCCCGAGCAACCAGCTGGGCTCCGACACCGACATGCTGAGCCAGCTGCGCTCGGGCGGCGTGGAGTTCTTCACGCTGTCGGGGCTGATTCTTTCCACGCTCGTGCCGTCCGCGTCGATCAGCGGCGTGGGCTTTGCCTTCAACGACTATGCGAGCGTGTGGAAGGCGATGGACGGCGAACTCGGCGCCCACATCCGCCAGCAGATCGCCAAGGCCAACATCGTTCCGATGGAGAAGATCTGGGACAACGGCTTCCGCCAGATCACCTCGTCGAGCCGCGCCATTGCCGCGCCGCAGGACATGAAGGGCTTCAAGATCCGCGTGCCGGTGTCGCCGCTGTGGACCTCGATGTTCAAGGCGCTCGACGCCGCGCCCACCTCCATCAACTTTGCCGAGGTCTATTCGGCGCTGCAGACGAAGATCGTCGACGGGCAGGAGAACCCGCTGGCCATCATCGCGACGGCCAAGCTCTACGAGGTGCAGAAGTACTGCTCGCTGAGCAACCACATGTGGGACGGCTTCTGGTTCTTGGCCAACCGGCGCGCCTGGGAAAAGCTGCCCGCCGATCTGCGCGCCGTGGTGGCCCGGCACATCAACGCGGCCGGCATGAAGGAGCGCGCCGACGTGGCCGAACTCAACGCCGGGCTGCAGAAGGAGCTGGCCGCCAAGGGCATGGCCTTCAACCAGCCCGACGCGGCCGCCTTCCGCGACCAGCTGCGCAAGGCCGGCTTCTACGGCGAGTGGAAGGCCAAGTACGGCGACGAGGCCTGGGCGCTGCTCGAGCGCAGCGCGGGCAAGCTTGCATGAGCGGGCCGGCCCTCGGCCTGGCGGCCGGCACGCGCGTCGACGCGCCCCGGCTGTCGGCCATCGAGCGCCGGCTCGGCACGCTGGTCGACATCGCCGCCGGCGGCCTGGTGCTGGCCGACGTGGTGGTGCTGCTCGCGGGCGTGCTCGCACGCTTCGTGTTCCACAGCCCGCTGGTCTGGTCCGACGAGCTCGCGTCGATCCTGTTCATCTGGCTCGCGATGCTGGGCGCGGTGGTCGCGCTGCGGCGCGGCGAGCACATGCGCATGACGGCGCTGGTCTCGATGCAGCCGCCGTCGCGGCGTCCGCTGTTCGAAACCCTGGCGCTGTGCGCTTCGCTCGCGTTCCTGGCGATGGTGGCATGGCCGGCCTGGGAGTACGCGTCCGAGGAGCGCTTCATCACCACGCCCGCGCTGAACATCTCGAATGCATGGCGGGCCGCGGCGCTGCCGGTGGGCATCGGCCTGATGGGGTTGTTCGCGGTGCTCAGGCTGCTGCGCGACCTGGAGTGGCGGGTCACGGCCAAGGCGGTGGCGATCGTCGCCACGCTGATCGCGGCGTTCACGCTCGGCCGCTCGGTGTTCCAGGATCTCGGGCGGCTGAACCTGCTGGTGTTCTTCGTCGGCGTGGTGCTGGCGGGCGTGCTCGCGGGCATTCCCATTGCCTTTTCGTTCGGCCTCGGCACCTTCGGCTACCTCGCGCTGGCCACCGACACGGCGCTGCCGGTGATCGTCGGGCGCATGGACGAGGGCATGTCGCACCTGATCCTGCTCGCGGTGCCGCTGTTCGTGTTCCTCGGCCTGCTGATCGAGATGACCGGCATGGCCAAGGCGATGGTCGCGTTCCTCGCGGGCCTGCTGGGGCATGTGAAGGGCGGGCTGTCGTACGTGCTGGTGGGCGCGATGTACCTCGTGTCGGGCATCTCGGGCTCCAAGGCGGCCGACATGGCGGCAGTGGCGCCGGCGCTTTTTCCGGAGATGAAGCAGCGCGGCGCGAGCGAGGGCGAACTCGTCGCGCTGCTGGCCGCGACCGGCGCGCAGACCGAGACGGTGCCGCCCAGCCTGGTGCTGATCACCATCGGCTCGGTCACGGGCGTGTCGATCGCCGCGCTGTTCACGGGCGGCCTGCTGCCGGCCGTGGTGCTGGGTCTGATGCTGTGCGTGGTCGTGTACTTCCGCTGCCGCGGCGAGGACCTGCGCGAGGTCATGCGCACGCCTTGGCGCGAGGTCGGCCGGCTGGCCGTCGTGGCACTGCCGGCGCTGGCGCTGCCGTTCGTGGTCCGCGCGGCGGTGGTCGAGGGCGTGGCCACCGCGACCGAGGTCTCGACCATCGGCATCATGTACGCCGTGGTCGCGGGGCTCGTCGTGTACCGCCAGTTCGACTGGAAGCGGCTGGGGCCGATGCTCGTTGCGACGGCGTCGCTGTCGGGCGCCATCCTGCTGATCATCGGCACCGCGACGGCCATGGCCTGGGGCCTCACGCAGTCGGGCTTCTCGCGCCTGCTGGCCGAAGCGATGACCGGCCTGCCCGGCGGCGCGCCGATGTTCTTGGCGGTGTCGCTGGTGATCTTCGTGGTGCTGGGCAGCGTGCTCGAGGGCATTCCGGCGATCGTGCTGTTCGGCCCGCTCCTGTTCCCGATAGCGCGGCAGCTGGGCATCCACGAGGTGCACTACGCGATGGTGGTGGTGCTGTCGATGGGGCTCGGCCTGTTCGCGCCGCCGCTGGGCGTGGGCTACTACGCGGCCTGCGCGATCGGGCGCGTGCATCCCGACGCGGGCATCCGGCCGATCGCGGGCTACATGGTCGCGCTGCTGGTGGGGACGATTGCGGTGGCGGCGATTCCTTGGCTGTCGATTGGGTTTCTTTGAGTGGGCGGGGCCTGCTGTCAGGGGGTGGGGGCTTCGCCTTTGGCGTCTGGGACTCGAGGCAGTAAAGCCTTGATGCGCTGGCGAAGCAGCGCGGGTGAGTTCGATGCGTGCTTCGAGCACGCCCGTTGATGGTGTGGGCGTTCAATCATGCAGCGGCTTCCTGCCTAATGCGCGTGCCAGTTCATCGAGCAATCGCCGCTCTCGCGCATGGAGCACCGATGCATCGACATGGCGCCAGTTGCGTTCGTAGGTGGCCCACGCCTCTTCGGGCGTGAGTTCGGTGCCCGGTGCCAGCTGCCAGGCGAGTCGGCGCAGTTGGGGGTAGTCAGCGATACGAACGCCGCCAGGGATCGGTGCCGGCTGTGCGGATTGTGTTGACGGGACCACGTCGACATCCATGCCCAGTGCCGCGATTGCATTCATGTAGGCCCCCATCGTGACCGAGGGCTCGCCGCGTTCGATGCGATGCAGCGTCATGCGGGACATACCTGCAGCCTCCGCCGCCGTGGTGGCGCTGACCTTCAGGGCCTTGCGGCGAGCATGGATGCGCCGGCCGAATGCTGCGAGGCGGCGATCGGCCGCGGGGGTGAGAGGCGGGGCTGCAGAAGGCATATGTGTATCTCATATTAGACAAGCCAGGAGATTTGTCCAGAATGAGTGACATAAAGCAATGGAAAGAATGGTCTGTCGCATTCGACAAATTCCCAATCGGAGACAGGACTTCCGCCGCAGTCCGCCTCACGTGTTGTGGCGTCGCGATGACGGCCCGCGGCAGCCCTGGTGGCGCGTGCAACGCGCTCAACTGTTCATGACGCGCGCAAAGATGGCCTGGTGCAGCCATCGCGGTGTTGCCCGTACCATCGCGACGGCAGCCTTGTTGTTGAAGCCCGGAACCACACTGACGCGGCCGGCGTGCAGCGCACGGATTCCCGCCCGCACCACCGGTGCCGGCTTCATCATCAGAAGCTTGAGCCCCCATGTGATCTTCTGTTTCGCGGCCTGCGCAAAACCGGTGTCGGACATGCCGGGGCACAGCGAGGTCACCGTCACGCCATCGCGCTTGAACTCACGGTGCAAGGCATCGCCAAGGCGCAGCACATAGGCCTTGGCGGCGCCATAGACGGCCATGTTTTCCACGCCGAAGTGAGCAAGCATGCTGGCCACGAGCAGTATCTTGCCGTGGCCGCGTGCGCGCATGTCCTCGCCGAAGAGCCGCGTCATGACCGTGAGGCTCGCGATGTCCAGGTGCAACATGTCCAGGGCGCTTTGCATCGGCGTGTCGAGGAAAGCGCCCTGCAGGCCGTGACCCGCGTTGTTGATCAGGATCTCGACCGCAATGGCGCGCTCGCGAAGGTTGGCGTGCAACCTGTGGACGGCGGCCACGTCCGACAGGTCTGCCTGCTCCACGATGACCTTGATGCCCCACTCCTGTTGCAGCGCCGCAGCCAGGGCCTGCAGCCGATCGAGTCGGCGCGCAACCAGAATCAGCGGGTGGCCCTTGGCTGCGTATTGCCTTGCGAATTCTTCGCCGAAGCCACTGGACGCACCAGTGATGAGAACCCAGGAGTCGACGTTGGTAGCCATGATGTTCGCCTTTGTTGAAGTTGCAGTGACGCTGGAGGTGGCCGGCATCCTTGCTTTCAGGCAAGATTGGAGACCGATGGTCTGTAATTTAACAGACCATCGGTCTTTTAGCAAATAGAACGTGATCACCGCATGAATTCGCCCATCCCCTACGTACGCGCCCGCTCTGCCGAGCAGAAGGAAGAGCGGCGCCGCCACCTGCTGGTCACCGCCCGGAAAATGCTGCAACAGAGCCCGGAGGCCCTGGACCTGGGCATCAACGAACTCGCGCGCGAGGCGCAGATGACCAAGTCGAACGTCTACCGCTATTTCGAAAGCAGCGAGGCCGTGTTGATGGACCTGCTCGTCGAAGAATTTGCAGGATGGCATGCCGAGCTGGGCACGGCGCTGGCGCGCGGCGGCAAGGCCGGCGCGAGCGTCGAGCACATTGCCCGCGTCTTCGCCTCGACCATTTCTGCCCGGCCCCTGCTTTGCCGGCTGATCAGCATCCTGCCGTCCATCCTCGAGCGCAAGGTGTCGTTCGAACGCATGGTCGACTTCAAGGGCAGCCTGCTGGCCATTCGGCAACGGACAGCGCAGGACTTCCATGCCCGCGTGCCCGCCGTGCCGGTGCGAGCCTTCGAACAGGTGGTGAAGCATGCGCTGCCGCTCATCATCGGGCTGTGGCCGCTCAGCAACCCGGCCGGGATGGCCGCACAAGTGATCGAGCTTCCCGACTTGAAGAGCCTGCGGTACGACTTCGAAAAAGACCTCGAACATGCCCTGCTCACATTGATGCGGGGAATGGCCCAGGCATAGAAGGCGTTCGCGGCCGGGAATGCGCCATGCCATGGGCGCAAAACGCCCGGTCGCAGCAGGGTCTTGCGCTGAGCCGCACCTCCAGGTGTTGTAGCGTGGCATGGGCAGTCCGGCCATCCCTTGGCACCGTCCCAACACCATGAAGCCCCCGAATGCAGCAACAAGCCATCTCCGCCCACGACATCTTCCCGCACATCCGCATCGTCATGGGCATGGTGATCGGCCTTGGCGTCACGCGGCTCTTGTCGGGCGTGGCGCGCATCGTGCAGCACCCGGCGCAGTACCGGCTCTATGCGGTGCACCTTGCCTGGGTGGCTTCGGTCCTGCTGGCGCTGGTGCATTTCTGGTGGTGGGAGTTCGGCCTCTACCAGATCGAGAGCTGGACCTTCGGCACCTATGCCTTCATCGTGAGCTACGCGATCGTGCTGTTCCTGCTGTGCGCGCTGCTCTTTCCGGACAGCATGCGCGACTACGCGAGCTATGAAGACTATTTCTATGCCCGGCGCGCCTGGTTCTTCGGCCTGCTGGGCGCGACCTACCTGCTCGACGTGGTCGACACGCTGATCAAGGGCGAGGCGCACTTCGCCCGGTTTGCGCTGGAATACCTGATCCGCACGCCCATTCTCGTGACGCTGTGCATCGTGGCGGCCAGGACAGCCAGCCAGCGCTTTCACACTGTCTTCGTGGCGGCCACGCTGGTCTACCAGCTGTCGTGGATCTTCAGGCTCTTCGACACGTTGAACTGAGGGTGCCCGTGCGTTCCCGGCTGACGCGCGCATCGGCGGCAGCCTACGTTGAAAACCAAGGGCTTCACATTCAAATGGCGCCGACGTCGAACGGGGACCGAGGCGTGCCGTGCGTCTTGCCGTCGGCGGATCAGGAGACAGCCATGCGCACCCACGACGAGAAGAAGAACAACGGCGAGACAAGCCATGCCTTCCATGACGAGGACAGCGATCCCCCGCAAGCCCTGACCGGCGCCACCCGGCGCTCGCTGCTGCGCAGCGCCGTGCTGTTCGCGATGTTCTCGGGCAGCGGCATCGGCCTGAGCGCCTGTGGCGGCGGCGGTGGCGGAGGGGGTGGTGGCTTCGGCGGCGGCATCGGCGGCGGGGGAGGTGGGGGCGGAAGCCCGCCCGAGGGTTCGGACTCGGTGTTCAAGCACGGCATCGCGAGCGGCGATCCGTTGTCCGACCGCGTGATCCTCTGGACCCGCGTGACGGCGCCTGCGCCGGGCACGCTCAATGTCGACTGGGAAGTGGCGAGCGACGAGCGCTTCGGCATCATCGTTGCGCGCGGCACCGCGAGCACCGGCCCCGAGCGCGACTACACGGTCAAGGTGGACGCCGCGGGGCTTCAGCCGGCCAGCACCTATTTCTATCGCTTCTCCATGGGCAACGACCACTCGCCGATCGGCCGCACGCGCACGTTGCCGGTGGGCGGCGTATCGCAGGCGAGGCTGGCGGTGGTGTCGTGCTCCAATTTCCCGAGCGGCTACTTCAACGTGTATGCCGACATTGCCAGGCGCACCGACATCGACCTGGTGCTGCACCTGGGCGACTACATCTACGAGTACGGCCGCGTGGGCTATGCGTCGCAGCTCGCCATCGCCATCGACCGCGAGTCGAACCCCGACCACGAGATCCTGACGCTCGCGGACTACCGCCTGCGCCATGCGCAGTACCGCACCGACGCGGACCTGCGGGCCCTCAATGCGCGGCTGCCGATGATCGCGGTGTGGGACGACCACGACGTGGCCGACGACGCGTGGTCCGGCGGCGCCGAGAACCATGACGAAGCGACCGAGGGCAGCTTTGCCGCACGGCGCGCGGCCGCCGTGCAGGCCTACCACGAGTGGCTGCCGACGCGGCTGCCCGACCCCGCCAACCCGCTGCGGATCTACCGCTCCTTCGACTTCGGCACGCTGGCTTCGATGCACATGCTCGACACCCGGCTGATCGGCCGCGACAAGCAGGTCACGCTCGAGCAGTACCTGGCCGGGGAAGCGTCGGCGCCGACGCGGCAGCTGATGGGCCAGCCGCAGGTGGACTGGCTGTCGCAGCGCATGTCTGCATCGCCCTGCACCTGGCAGGTGCTCGGCCAGCAGGTGCTCATGATGCGCATGGCCATTCCCCTGAGCATCGCGACCGACTTCAGCCTCGAGACATTGACCGCCTACCTGGCGGCGCTGGCGCTTCCGGACGCCGCGCGCAGCGACAGCCAGCGGGCCCTGGTCACGCAGCAGAAGGTGCCCTACAACCTGGACGCGTGGGACGGCTATCCGGCCGCGCGCGACGCGGTGCTGGCCATGGCGCGCAACCAGGGCAAGAACCTGATCTCGCTGGCCGGCGACACGCACAATTCATGGGCCGGGAACCTCACCGACAACACCGGGCAGCGGGTCGGCGTGGAGTTCGGCACCTCGTCGGTGTCGTCGCCGGGCTTCGAGCGGGCGCTGCCGCTGATCGCCAACGACCTGCTGGCCGACGGCTTCCGGCGCATGGTCGACGACCTGCGCTATGCCGAGACCAGCAAGCGCGGCTATGTCGTGCTGACGCTCACGACGGCCGAGGCGCGCTGTGACTACATCGAGGTCAGCACGGTGTTCAGCCGCGACTATTCGGTGCGGCTCGCCGCCACGCTGCGCGCGCTGCCGGGCGCGGGCAACCTGCAGGTGCTCGCTGCCTGAACATGGGTGGTTGGTGGTGCGCCACCGTCAGGATCGCGCCACCAGGCCGCGGATATAGGCCTCGAGCGTCGTCGAGCCGCGCAGGGCATCGGCTGGCATGTCGAAGCCGCTGTCGACGCTCACCGCGGCCATTCGCGCATACGAGTCTGCGGCCGCTTCTGAAAAGCCGAGGGCGCGGTACGCCGCCTTCCACTGGTCGCGCGGCGTGACGTCGAGCTCCACCGGCCGGCCGAGCGCTTGCGAGAACGCCTTCGCCACGTCGGCCGAGGTATAGCGCCGCGGGCCCTCCACGTAGCGGATGCCGACGTCGTCGAGCGGGGACACCAGCCTGCGGGCCGCGATCTCGCCGAGGTCGTGCGGCGCGGCCATGGGAATGGCAAGGCCGGGGTCGTACATCGTGGGCAGCCTGCTCGTGCTGCGCACGGCGTCGAGCAGTCCGTCCCAGTTGCTCATGTAGTAGGCCGCACGGTTGATGGCTGCCGGAATGGATTGGCGGCGCAGGCCCTCTTCGAGTTCCCACAGCACGCTCAGGTCGCCGATGCGCTCGCCGGGCTGCGCGCCGCCGGTCGATTCCGCCACCACCTTCTGCTGCCCCGAGCCCTCCAGCGCAGACAGGATGTTGGCGACCGTGCGCCGCTCGATGGTGTCGGTGTCCGCCGACGTGTCCGCGGATGGATTGAGCAGGAAGGCGCGGCGACCGCGCTGCAACGCCGCACGCAGCGACGCCACGTCTTCGACGTTGGCCTCGGCGATCTCGGCGCCCTTTGTGCGCCATGCGCCGGCGCGCTTCGCGTCGCGCGTGACGATCGTCACTGGTTCGCCGCGGTCGAGCAGTGCCTGCGCGACCGCCGAGCCTACGTGTCCTGTGCCACCCATGATGACGTACATCCGTGTCTCTCCTTTTCGTCGTGCCTGGAGGAAAGTCTGTTGAGATGCGATCGGCGCAATGGCTCACCGCGCGGGCGCAGGGCCTGCGCAGACCATGTCCACGATCAGTGCCTTGGTGTAGCGCACGAACGCCGCGACCTGGGTAGGACGATCGGCCAAGTTGTCCGGCGCACGGCCCAGGTAAGCCGCATGCGCACTCGCCAGCACGGGCCGATGCTCGCCCGGCAGGCGCTTCAGCGCCCATGCGGCTGCGGCATCCTTGGGCGCGATCTCGCCGGTGCTTGCACTGAACCAGATGCGCGCGAGCGCCAGCACCACATTGCGCTCGTCGCCCTGCCAGTCCGGCGCGTCGTTCCACTGCGCCACGGTATCCAGCAGCGAGCGCGTGAAATCGGCGCGCGGCACCGCGTCGAACAGTTCGTCCGCGGGAGGGCCGAGCAGGCAGATGCTGTGCTGCCTGAGCTTGCCGAGCAGGATCGCAAGGTCATGGTCGGGCATGGCGGGCTCCACGATGCCGGCCTGCAGTTCCTCGCGCAGCCATTCGCCGAACTGCAGTTCGCGCAGCGGCGGATAGCGCCAGGGCACGACCTCGCCCCGGACGACGAGCGTCACTTCGAGCGGACGCCATGCTGCGCCGGCGCCGGGGCTGCCCGAGACCGACAGCAGGTCCATCATCAGTGCTTGCCGGACCGATGCGGCCAGCGGGGCGCCCACGGTCACCATCAGGTCGATGTCGCTGTGCGGCTTGAGCCCTCCATCGACGGCGGAGCCGAACAGGTGGATGGCCTGGAGCGTGCCGGCCAGGTGGCGCTCGAGCACGGTGCGCGCCTGCGACAGCTGCGGGATGATTTCAGGGGGCAGTGACAGTGAAGCGGCCATCGCGGCCGATGTTAAGGGCCGCGGAAACGGGCAGGCAATGAACGCGGCGGATCAATCCACGCGGATGTTGCGCGCCTTCACCACGCGGCTGTAGATCTCCGCATCGCGGCGCACCATCGCGCTCATCTCGGCGCGCGTGACGCCCAGCGGCTCGCTGTTGAGGTCCTTGATGCGCTTGGCGAGGTCCGGGTCCTTGCTGGCTTCGACGAACACCGCATTGAACCGGTTGAGCACCGCGGCGGGCGTGTTCGCAGGTGCCCAGATGCCGTGCCACGACATCATCGAGAAGCCCGGCATCACCTCCGAGAGCGTGGGCACGTCCGGCAAAGCGGGGTGGCGCGTGGGGCCCGAGTAGGCCAGCGCCTGCACGCGGCCGCTGCTGATCAGCGGATAGCCCGTGGCGATCGGCTCCATCAGCGTGTCGACCTGTCCGCCGACGAGATCGGCGATGGGGCTCGCGCGGTACGGCACATGCAGCATCGTGATGCCCACCTCGTCCTTCAGGGACTCGACGATCAGCTGCGACGGGCTGCCGGCGCCATACGAGGCGTGCGAGTAGATGCCGGGCTTTTCCTTGGCCGCGGCCACAAGCTCCTTGATGGTCCTGGCCGGGAACTTGGTGTTCGCGATCAGCACGAGGCCCTGGCGCATCGTGGTGGCGACGGGAACCAGGTCCTTCTCCGGATCGAACGGCAGCTTGCTGTAGATGTACGGGTTGATCGTGAACGCCGTCGACAGGTTGTAGAGGAAGGTGTAGCCGTCCGCCGGCGCCTTGGCGACGGTGTCCGACGCCAGGTTGCCGGCCGTGCCGGGCTTGTTGTCGATGAGCACCGGCACGCCGAGCTTGCGGCTCGCATAGTCGCCGTACATGCGCGCGAAGATGTCGGGCGGCGTGCCGGGCGCGAAGCCCACCACGATGCGGATCGGCTTGCTCGGCCATTCCGCAGTCTGGGCAGCTGCATGGCCCGTGGCCAGGATGCCGGCGAGGCCCAGCACCAGGCCGAGCATCTTCTTGACGAGGTTTGTTGTCGAACGCATGGCTTGTCTCCTTGGGCCGATGGGGGCCCGTTTGTTGGGTTGTTCTGTCTTCTTCAATCCACCTGCGCGCCGGAGCGGCGCACGGCCTCGCCCCACTTCGCGATCTCGGCCGCGCCGAAGGCGGCCATTTCCGATGTGTTCATCGCCAGGGGCTCGATGCCCTGGGCCGCGAGCTTGTCGCGCACCGCAGGCTGGGCGAGCACCGCCTGCGTGGCTTCGCGCAGGCGGTCGCGCTGCGCGGCGGGCATGTCGGCCGGCGCATACAACATGAACCACGCGACCAGGTCGAAATCCGGAATGCCCTGCTCGGCGAGCGTGGGCACGTCGGGCGCGGCCATGCTTCGCCGGGCGCTCGATGCGCCCAATGCGCGCAGCTTGCCGGCGCGGATCTGCGGCAGCACGGCGGCCGGGTGATAGAACATGAATTGCACGTTCCCCGCCATCACCTCGGTGAGCGCCTGGGCGCCGTCGCGGTAGGGCACGTGCACGAAGTCCCTGCCGAGCCGCAGGTTGAGCAACTCGCCCGCAAGATGCCCCGAGGTGCCATTGCCGGCCGAGGCGAAGCTCACCGACTTGCCGCTGGCCTGGCGCAGGTCCGCCACCGTCTTCCACGGCGCCGCGGCGGGCACGACCAGCAGCGTGGGCGTGGCGCCGACGAAGCCCAGCGGCACGAAGTCGCGCTGCGGCTGGTAGGACAGGCGCTTGTAGAGCGTCGCATTGATGGCATGCGTGCCCACGGTGCCCAGCAGCACGGTGTGTGCGTCCGCCCCCGAGCGGGCCGCGAGCTCGCTGCCGATGGCACCGCCCGCGCCGGGCCGGTTGTCGACGATCACCGCCTGCGACAGCTGGCGGCCCAGCGCTTCGGCCAGTACGCGTCCCACGATGTCGGTCGTGGTGCCGGCCGCGAAGGGCACGACCAGCTTGAGGGGGCGCGCATCGCCTGCCTGCGCCCATGCGCTGCCGCTGCCCTGCGCAAGCAGCGCCGCGGCCACAGCCGCCGCGGCCAGGATGGCGCGGCGCTTCGTCACCGCGCCTCCCCGAAGGCCGCGGGCACCGTGCCTTCGTACTGCAGTTCGCGCGTGGCCTGGTAAGAGAGCGCAAAGCCGCTCGGCATCTCGGCCTCTTCCGCCAGGTGGGCGATCAGTCCCGCGGTGCGCGCAAGGATCGGCACGCCCCGCAGCGACGCCACCGGAAAGCCCACACCCAGCAGCACCGCCGGAATTGCCGCGGAGACGTTCATGTGCAAGTCCTTGCCGACGATGCCCGGGATCGCTTCTTCCAGCGCCTGCGCGATGCGCACGTAGCGCAGGTCGGCACCGGCCTGTGTCGCCACGTCGATCAGCCGGTCGACGCGCGGATCGCGTTCCTTGTGCAGCGGATGGCCGTAGCCAGGGATCGCCGCGCGCGCGGCCTTGAGTTCGGCGATGGCCGCGGCGGCGGCCTGCTGCAGCGTGGCGCCTGCATCCACGCGCGCCGCCACATCCATGAACAGGCGCCCGGCCGTTTCCGATGCGCCGAGGATGACGGAGCCGCAGCCGAGGATGCCGGCCGCCACTGCGCCCTGCAGCGCATCGGGCGCGGCCGCGAAGGTCATGCGGCTGGCCTGCACGCTCGGCACGAGGCCGTGCTCGGCGATCGCCACCAGCGTGGCGTCGAGCACGGCGCTGCACGCGGCATCGGGGCGGCGCCCGGTGAGCAGCAGGAAGAAATAGTCGGTGAACGACAGGTGCCCGATCAGCTCCTGGCACAGGTCCTGGCCGCGCACGACGATGGTGTGTTCATCCGAGGTGCAGATGGCGGTGCGCGGGACGGTGGACTTTCCGATTTTCATGGGCGTGGTCTTTCAGGCGTGTCGGGGTTCGAGGCGGAAGTCGTAGTGCGCGGACCAGTAGGGCGTCTCCATCGGCCGGCCGTCCGGCGCGCGGCCCGACGGGTGGGATTCGAAGTCCACGACGAGCCGCGGCCGCACGCCGAACACGGCATCGGATTCGATGTACGGGCTGCCCGCCACGAACAGGTGCGTGGTCACGGGCACATGGCCCGGCGCCGAGACCATCATGTGGATGTGCCCGGGGCGGTTCGGATGCCGTCCCATGGCCTCCAGCATGCGGCCCACGGGCCCGTCGACCGGAATCGGATAGAAGCTCGGGCGGATCGACCAGAACCAGTAGCGGCCTTCGTGGTCGGTGCGGATGCGCCCGCGTGCCTGCATCGCGGCGCCCTCGAGCTGCATGTCGTACACGCCTTCGCCGTCGCCCGACCAGATGTCGAGCAGCGCGCCTTCGAGCGGCTGGCCGTGGGTGTCGGTGACGCGGCCGCTGTAGAAGGTCGGCTCGCCGCGGGCGCCCTGAGCCACGTCGGCGCCCAGCGGCAGGTCGGGCGCGCCTTCCCAGTAGAAGGGGCCCTGCACGGTGGCGTGCGTGGCCTCGGTGAGCTCTGTGGCTTCGGTCGCTTCGTTCACGGCGCGGCCGCGCTTGCCGGCGGCGGCGCGCAGCTGGTCCAGGATCACGACCATCATCGAGGCGCCCAGCGTGTCCGACAGCAGGATGAACTCCTGGCGCTTGTCGGTGCAGGTCTGGCCCGTGGCCGTCAGGAATTCGATGCCCTGCATCCATTCGTCGGGCTTCAGGTTCACGTCGCGGATGAAGGCATGCAGGTGCGTGATCAGCGACTGCATGAGCTGCAGGAAGCGCGCGTCGCGCGTTCCCTCCAGGCTCTTGAGCACGGTCTGCGTCAGCTCGCTTTCGTTCGATGGCGTCATGGTTGTCTTGTCTCCTGGCTCGTTGTGTTTTCGGAAGGCTGTGCCGGGCTCAGCGCGCGGCGTTGGGAGGCTGCCCCAGGCGATGGCGGATCGGATCGACGATGGCCGCGTTGTCGGCGCCGAGCATGGGGGGTGCCGTGACTTCCAGCGCGCGCTCGCCGTCGAAGCTCACGGGCGAGCGGATGGTGTGCCACTCGCCGCCCTCGGGGTGCGGCGCGCTCACCTCCAGCTGCAGATGCCGCGCCTGCGGGTCTTCCATGGCCTCGCGCGTGTCGTACATGGGGGCGTGCGGCACGTCCTCGGCCTCGAGCCGCGCGCACCACGCAGCGCGGGTCTGCTGGCGGAACACGCCGCCGAGCAGCGCGATCAGGTCTTCCTGGTGCGCGATGCGCGCCTCGCGCGACGCGAAGCGCGGGTCCGCGAACAGGCGGGGGCGCTCGATGGCGTTGGCCAGGCCCTGCCAAAACTTCTCGGGCGAGGACATGTGCAGCGCAATCCACAGGCCGTCCGCGCACTCCAGCACATAGGACTGCGAGACGCTCGGCCGGCTGAACGGACCCATGACCTCGTCCTCCGAAAAGAAATGCGTGAAGGCGTCGAGGTTGAAGTGGCACATGGCTTCGAGCATCGACACCTCGACCGCACGTCCGCGGCCGGTGCGGCCCCGTTCGACCAGCGCGCCGAGCACGCCGTAGGCGGCGTAGAAGCCCGTCATGGCATCGGCGAGCGCGGGGCCGACCACGCGCGGGTTGGCGGGGTTCACCAGCAGCTTGAGGAAGCCGCTCGCAGCCTGCGCCACCGTGTCGTAGGCGGGCCGCGCGGCCGCGGGGCCGGTCTGCCCGAAGCCGCTGATGGCGCAATAGACCAGGCGCGGATTGAGCGCCCGCAGCCGGGACTCGCCGGCGCCCAGCCGCTCGGCCGCACCGGGGCGGAAATTCTGGATGTAGACGTCCGCGTCCTTGACCAGCTCGTCGAACACGGCCGCGTCCTCGGGCAGCTTGGGGTTGAGCGTGACGCTGCGCTTGTTGCGGTTGTAGGTCTGGAAGTGCGGGCTGTAGAGGCCGCCGCGAAAGGCGCGGAACGGATCGCCCGCGCCGGGCTGCTCGATCTTGACCACCTCGGCGCCCAGGTCCGCGAGGAACATGCCGGCGGCCGGTCCGGTGATGAATGTGCCTTGTTCCAGCACCTTGATGCCGCTGAGGACTTTTTGCACCGGGAGGTCTCCTGTGGTCGTTGTGGGGGCGGAGAAACTTTAGGTTGCATCCGCGAATCCCGGAAATGATTGTTCTCCATCGTTAGCATCGATGCCATCGATCATTGCTCCCGAGGAACGCCATGGAACTCCGGCACCTGCGCTACTTCATCGCCCTGTCGGGCTCGCTGAACTTCACGCGTGCGGCCGAGCGCCTGCACGTGACGCAGTCGACGCTGTCGCACCAGATCAAGCAGCTCGAAGAGGAGATCGGCGTTGCGCTGTTCGACCGCATCGGCAAGCGCGTGAGCCTGACCGACGCCGGCGACGAGTTCCTGCACTACTGCACCAAGGCGCTGCACGAGATCGACCTGGGGCTGGGCGCGCTGCGCCAGGACAGCTCCGACGTGGCGGGCGAGTTGCGCGTGGGCTCGACGCACACCTTCAACCTCGGCTTCATTCCGGACTGCATCGCGAGCTTCCAGGCGCGGCACCCGCGCGTGAAGGTGGTGGTCGAGGAGCTGTCGGCCGACCAGATCGCCGCGCGCCTGCAGCAGGGCACGCTGGACCTGGGCATCGCCTACCGGCCGAGCGCGCCCGGGCCGCTGCAGTTCGAGCCGCTCTACAACGAGGAGATGGTGCTGGTGGTGGCGAAGAAGCATCCGCTCGCGCGGCGCAAGCGCGTGCGCATGGTGGAACTGCACCGCCTGCCGATGGTGCTGCTGCCGGCCAGCTTCGCGACGCGTCAGATGCTGGACGAGTGCTTCCGCTCCTGCGGTGCGCAGCCGCACGTGGTGGCGGAGATCAACACGCTCGCGCCGATGATGGACCTGGTCGCCAAGACGCAGCTCGCGTCCATCGTGGCCGCGAACGTGGTGAACCCGCTCTCGGGGCTCGTGGTCATCCGGCTCGAAAGCCCCACGCCCGTGCGCACGCCCGGCATGCTGTGGTCACCGGTGGCGCGCGACGCGGCGGCCACGCGCGCGTTCTCGACCATCGTGCGCAAGCTGGCGCTGCGCAGCAGCCTGCAGGGCGCGGCCCTGCGCGTGCGCTAGCAGCGGCGCAGTTCACGGGCCGTGTCCAGGCGAGCTCACTGCCGGCTGGCCAGCCATTCGCGCGCCGAGAGGCCGATCTTCTGCGTGAAGAGCCGCGACAGCGCAGACGCATTGGCGTAGCCGAGCGTGTCCGCGATGCTCTTGAGAGATGCGCCCTTCCTGAGCTCGGCCTGTGCGATCGTGAGGCGCCAGCTGGCGAGGTAGTCCGCGGGCGTGGCGTTCACCACGGCCTTGAAGCGCTGGGCGAACGCGCTGCGGGACAGGCCGGCCTCCCGTGCCATGCGGTCCAGCGTCCAGGGGTCGCCCGGACGCTCGTGCATGGCGACCAGGACGCGCGCCAGCTGCGCATCGCCGAGTCCGGCCAGAAGGCCCGGGGGAAGCTCGCTCTCCTGCGGGTGATCGAGCAGCCAGCGCAGAAGCTGGATCAGCACGACCTCGAACAGCCGGTCGGCCAGCAGGCGGTGGCCGCACAGCACCCGGGTGGTCTCGGCGAAGAGCAGCGCCAGCGACTGTTCGAGGCCCTCCACGGCATCGAGCGGAAGGACGACCAGGGGCGGCAGCGCGCGCGCAAGGGGATGCGCCTCGCCGCCGTCGAAATCGAGCGTCGCGCAGACGAAGTCCGAGCCCTCCGCCGGCGCGTTGTGGAAGTTGTGCGCCAGGGGCCGCGGATAGAAAAGAAGGCACGGCGCCTGCACGGCGAGCTTGCGCGGCACGCCGGCGCGCGCCGAGTGCGTGACCACCATCTCGCCGCGCCGCAGCACATGCAGGAAGGCGCGGCCTTCCCGGGCCGCGAACCGGGTGGTGCCGCACAAGGGGCCGGCATGGAACAGGTGGGCCCGCACATGAAAGCGCTCGAGCAGAGAGGAAAGCCTGTCGATCGGGGGCATGCGGGGCGATTCTGGACGAAAAGGTATCTTATTCGGATGAAACGATCCCGATCATACGGTGCATGCGCAGACACTGGCTTCGTTCCTCCACTTCTTCAAAGGACTTTCATGTCTCGCGTCCCACTCGTGAACGAAGCCGCAGCCGCCGGCGAAGCCAAGGCCCTGCTGGCGAACATCCATGGCACCTTCGGCGCCACGCCCAACATGTTTCGCGCGGTTGCCAATTCGCCGGCTGCGCTCCAGAGCATGTGGGGATCGTTCGGCGCGCTCGGCGGCGGCGCCATTGCGGTGCAGCTCGGCGAACAGATCGCCGTGGCGGTGGCCGACCGCAACGCATGCCACTATTGCCTGGCCGCGCACACGGCGCTCGGCCGCAAGGCCGGGGTGTCCGCCGCGGACATGGCGGCGGCCCAGGCGGGCGAATCTTCCGACCCGCGGACGGCGGCCGCGTTGCGCTTCGCGCTCAAGCTGGTCGATGCGCGCGGCCAGGTCGGCGCTGCCGATGTCGAGGCACTTCGCAGCGCCGGCTTCGACGACGCGCAGATCGTCGAGATCGTGGCGCACGTGGCGTTGAACCTGTTCACCAATTATGTGAACGTGGCCTTCGACGTACCGGTCGATTTTCCGTCGGTCAAGCTGCGCACGGCCGCCTGACCGGAGCGATAGTGCAGGGGGCGGCGCGGCTGCTCCCTGGTTGCCTTCACGTTGGAGCATTCGAGATGCCGAAGAACTTTCCCCCGGCGCCTGCGCTGCAGGTTGCCCAATGGCTCAACACGGACAGCGCCCTCACGCTCGAGTCGCTGCGCGGCCGCGTGGTGGTGCTGCATGCCTTCCAGATGCTCTGCCCGGCCTGCGTGTCGCACGGCCTTCCGCAGGCGAAGAAGACGCGGCAGCTTTTCGATGCCAGGGACGTTGCCGTGATCGGCCTGCACACCGTGTTCGAGCACCAGGACGTGATGACCGCCGCGGCGCTCGCCGCATTCGTGCAGGAGTACCGCCTCACGTTTCCCATCGGCATCGACGCGCCTTCTCGCGGCAGCATTCCCGCGACGATGCGCGCGTACCAGTTGCAGGGAACGCCGAGCATCGTCCTCATCGACAGGCAAGGCCGCATCCGGCTGAGCCACTTCGGCGTGCTCGATGACATGGCGCTCGGCGCGGCCATCGGCCAGCTGGCTGCCGAAGAGGCACCCGCGACGCTGATCACGCGGTCCTCGGGCGATGCGGATGGCCTTGCATCGGCGCACGGCGGGTGCCGCGGCGAGGGCTGCCCGGCCGATGGAGCCTGACGCCATGAAGTGCATCGCATTGCAGCACCTCGCCTTCGAAGACCTCGGCTCGTTCGCGCACGTGCTCGTGAACGCCGGCTACGAGATCGAGTACCGGCAGGCCGGCGTCTCGCCGCTTGGCATCGACGAATGGCGCGGCGCCGGGCTCGTCGTCGTGCTCGGCGGTCCCGTGGCCGCCTACGACACCCGAACCTATCCATGGCTGGAAGACGAACTGGCGGGCCTGCGCGAGCGGCTGGCGCTGCGGCTCCCGACCCTGGGGCTGTGCCTGGGCGCACAGCTGATGGCCAGCGCGCTCGGTGCGCGCGTGTATCCCGCCGCGCGCAAGGAGATCGGGTGGGCGCCGGTCGAATTGAACGAGGCCGGCAAGGCCTCCTGCCTTGCGCCGCTGGAAGGCAGCCCGGTGCTCCACTGGCATGGCGACACCTTCGACGTTCCGCCGGGCGGCGTTCTGCTCGCGAGCACCGCTTCCACGCCGCACCAGGCGTTCAGCCTGGGGTCCCATGCGCTGGCGCTCCAGTTCCATCCGGAGGCGGACCCGTCGCGCATCGAACCATGGTTGATCGGACATGCCTGCGAACTCGTCCAGGCCGGTGTCGACATACCCGCGCTGCGCGCCCGCAGCGCCGCATTGGGCGCCGGCCCTTGCACAGCCGCCGCGGCGATGTTGACGGCCTGGCTGGGGCAGCTCGAATGACGCCAGGCGCCACCGTGATCGATGCGCTGCTGGTGGGCCAGGTGGCGCTGTTGCCCGACGGGTGCTCATCGAGCGGCATCCGCAAGTTGCCCGTGGACCATGCACTGTGGCTGTCGGCCACGGGCCTGCAGGGCGATGCGCAAGCCGACCTGCGCATCCACGGCGGTGTCGAGAAGGCGGTGCATCACTACCCTCGCGAGCACTATGCGGGCTGGGCTTCCTGGAGCCGCCGCGCCGACCTGCTTGCAAGTCCGGGCGCGTTCGGCGAGAACATCTCCTCCCTTGGCTGGGACGAATCGAAGGTGTGCATCGGCGACGTGGTGCGCCTCGGCGAGGCGCTGGTGCAGGTGTCGCAGGGCCGGCAGCCCTGCTGGAAACTCGACCTGCGCTTCGGCGAGCGCGGCATGGCGCGCGAGATGCAGGCGCGCGGCCGCACGGGCTGGTACTACCGCACGCTCGAACCCGGCTGGGTGCGGGCCGGCGCGCAGGCCGTGCTGGTGGAGCGACCGCACCCGGACTGGCCCTTGTCGCGTCTCATTGCGTTGCTGTTCACGCGGGATGCGCACGCGACGCCCGAATGGGAGCGCGCCGCCGAATTGCCGCCGCTCGCCGAACGCTGGCGCCAGACCTTCCGAACGCGCGCGGCCTCGGGGCATGTCGAAGACTGGGAGCCGCGTCTGCGGTTGCCGCCGGACGGCGCATGATTCCGCGAGGTCTGGTAGAAGCACGGCATGACCGTCTCGCTCGCGGCCTCCCTCATCGAACTCGCACTTGGATCGGAGCTCGGCGCCTCCGGCGATGCCGGGCCCAATCGCTGCGCGCTCGAGGGCGTGACGTGGCAATCCCTGCCGGACGGCGCCGTCGAACTCCGGGTCCGGCGGTTCGAAGCGATGGCGTTGCGGCTTGCGTCGGATCCGTTCGTCCTTGAAATCGGCCGCATCGACGTCCATGAGCTGGTGGCCCGGCTGCGCACCGAGGCCGGCGTGCCGCGCCTGGTTGCCGTCCAGGCGGACAAGGCCGAGTGCTCGGGATTGAAGCTGCATGGCCCGCTGGTGCTGCCGCCGCAGATCCAGAAGCTCCGCGAGGCGAGCCAGGCCGCGGACGCAGCGGCTGCAGTGCCCGGCGGCGCAGGCGGCCATGCGGCCGCCGATGCGTGGCATCTTGCACCCCTGGGCGAGGCCCAAGGCACCATCCGCGGCCGGATCACCGACGCGCACCTGCTGTTCGATGCCGACGTCACGGTGCCCATTCTGCGCGGGCAGGTCGACTTCAACGATGCGACGGTCGAGCATGTCGGGCCCGACTCGCGCATGGGCGTGAGCCGGATGGGCATTTACGTCCACGCGCCCAACGGGCGTAGCTATCTGTACCAGTTCGCCGCGGCGCCGCTCGCGGGCGTGGTGTTCGAGCACCGCGGGGCCTTGCTGGGCCCCTGGGTCTCCGAGCGCGGCAAGTTGCAGCTGCAGGCCTTTGCCGAATCGGTGCTGCGCCAGGGCCGCAGGGGCCCGGGCCATGGGCTGACGCAGCAGGCGCGCCTGCTGCTCGGCCGCACGTCGCTCTCGGGCGAACTGCGGCTTGGCGAGGGGCTGGTTGCCGTGCCGGGCCTGCAAATGCATCTGGAAGGGCGCCATGCGATCGGACTGCACTCCCATTCCGTCAGCCGTGGCCTTAAGGTGGAGATGGCTTCACTCACGGCCCGCGATGCGGCGGCCGCCTGGAAGGGTGCGCAGATGGCCTTCGACCGGGCGACGGCGAAACTGGAGATCGAGATCCTTGTCGAAGGCCCAGCGATGCGCTTCGCGCTCCATGTCGAGGACGGCAAGGCCGCAGGACTGCGGATCGACCTTCAGCAAAAAAGGCCGGACGGCAGCGAAGGAACCTGAAGCAAGCGCAGCTCGCTGAAGCGCATGCGGCTGAGACCTTCCGCCCGGCGGACCTCAATCAATCGTTATTGCGTTCGCACCTGCGCGAATTGACGAGGCAGGCGGCGTAGTCGGGATCGTGCTTGAGCAGGAACATCGCGCGTGCCGCGACCGCCGTGTCCGCGAAATCGCTGAACAGCCCGTCGACGCCGGCTTCGTAGAACGCGAGGTATTCATTGACCGCGTTGCCGCCGAAGCTGCCGGTCAGGCGCTTCTGTTCGCTGCGGAAGGTGTACGGATGGACCAGCAGTCCCAGCCGGTGCGCATTGGCAATCACGTTGGTGGGGGGCAGCAGCACGCGGTCGCGCTCGTCGATGACGCCGTCGCCGGTCACGTCGGCGCACGCCCCGGCCTGCACGGACTTGCACGCGCTCGAAATCAGGTACGGCTTCCACGGGCCGATGCCGTCCGCATAGCCCTTCACTTCCTGCAGGCCGCGCGGCGTCAGCAGATCGCTGAAGAGGCCGTCGCGGTTCGACACCACCCAATCGTAGGGTTTGTCGTAAGGCTTGCTGAGGTCCAGCGTGCCGTCGGGCTTGACGTCGTTGGCGTCCACCAGCTGGATCAGGCGCACGCTCGTCTTGCTGCGCAGATAGCGAAGGTTGGCGGTCTCGAAGGACTGGATGAAGACAGGGGCGTTGCGCTGGTTCCAGCCGGCCGCGCTCAGCACGTTCAGCAGCCTGTCCTCCAGGGGCAGGCCGATGCTCTGGTGGTAGGTGGGATGCTTGGTTTCGGGATAGATCCCGATGCGCCGCCCCTCTTCGCGGGACTTGCGCTTGGCCAGGTCGATCACCTCGGCCAGCGTCGGGATCTGGAACTTGCCATTGAACGACTGGTCGCGCTCCGCGAAGGACTGCACGGCGCGCAGCTGCTTGATCTCGGCCAGCGTGAAATCGCTGGCGAAGAAGCCGTCGGTCGCGACACCATCGAGCATGACCGTGCGCCGGCGGTTGGCAAACTGCGGCAGGTCCTTGACGTTGGTGGTGTCGATCAGGTTGGGCTCGTGCCGTGCGATCAGGTGGCCGTCCTTGGTGGCGACCAGGTCGGGCTCGATGTAGTCGGCGCCCAGCGAGATGCCGAGCGCGTAGGCCTCCAGCGTGTGCTCGGGCAGGTAGCCGTTGGCGCCGCCGCGATGGCCGATCACGAGCGGCGCATTGTCGGCGCGGCGCCTTGCGTTCTCCTCGTGCGCGGTGGCCGGCGCCGCGGCGGCGAGCAGCAGGCCCAGGCCGAAGAACGCATTGCAGAGCTTTTTCAGGGTGTGCATGGAGTCTCCTGGCTGGTGTGCGGACGGACCTTAGGCGGCCTGCATGACAGGCCGGTGAATTCTCATGGCTTCCGGTCCAGGGCGGTCCGCAACATCGTTGCAAGCTGTTGCGCGCGTATCGCGGAGCCGATGTTGGTGAAGCCGATCAGCAGCCCCGCGTCGCGGAAACTTGCCGTGCCCCGCGCGGACAGAGGCTGGCAGTTCAGCCCGGCACGCTGTGCCCGGCGTGCCAGTTCCTCGTCGCCTTCGCGCCGCCGGTCGAAGCGCGCGATCAGGTGCATGCCGCCGGCCTGCAGATCGATGCGCACGTTCGCGCCGAAGGCTCTCAGCAGTGCGGCCGCGAGCATGTGGCGGCGACGCGCATAGAGCAGCCGCATCTTCTTGAGGTGGCGCGAGAAATGGCCTTCGCGCATGAAATCGGCAACCACTGCCTGCGTGAGCTGCGGGCATCCGTTGGACCCTGTCCGCGCGGCCTCGCCGAAGGCGCCGCGCAGCGCATCGGGCACCACCACATAGCCCAGTGCCAGTCCGGGGTACAGCACCTTCGAGAAGCTGCCGGCGTAGAGCACGCGGTCGTGGCGGTCGAGGCTCTTGAGCGCAGGCAGCGGCGGGCCGGTATAGCGGTATTCGCCGTCGTAGTCGTCCTCGACGATCCAGGCCTTCGCCTGCGAGGCCCAGTCGAGCAGCTGCAGCCGGCGTGCGAGCGACATCGAGACGCCGAGCGGCGCCTGGTGCGAGGGCGTGACGACGGCCATCTTCGCCTCCGCTGCCTTGCGCATGCCGCGCGCAACGATCAGGCCCTCCGCGTCCACCGGCACCGGCACCGTGCGCTGGCCGGCACTGCGCAGCACCTCCTGCGTCGGCGGATAGCCCGGGTCTTCCACCCACACGCGGTCGCCGTTGGCCAGCAGCGCGTGCGAGATGAGCGCGAGCGATGCGCGGTAGCCGCCGGTCACGAAGACCTGCGACGGATGGCACGCGACGCCGCGCGACACCCGCAGGTAGGCGGCAATCGCGGTGCGCAGCGACGGATGGCCCGCGGGATCGCCATAGAACATGTCGGCCGCGGCCGTTGCCCTGGCACGGCGCGACACCAGGCGCGCCCAGAGCTTGCGCGGGAAGGCATCGAGCGCGGGAATGCCCAGTTGCAGGGGCGGTGGCGGCGCGGGTTCGGCCAGGTCCTGCTCCACGGCCCGTGCCTCGGCCTGCCGGGACGTGCGGCGCGCCGAGCGCGGGGAGGGCAGCGAAGGCGAGACCACCGTGCCCGCCTGGCCCCGCGGCAAAAAATAGCCTTCGCCGGCGAGCTGGTTGTAGGCCGCCTCGACGGTGCCGCGCGCCACGCCCAGTTCGCTGGCCAGGCTGCGCGCCGAGGCCACGCGGTCGCCCGGGCGGAGCAGGCCCTGCTCGATGGCCGTGCGGAAGCGCTCGTAGACCTGCCGGTGCAGCGGCGTGGACGCTGCGCGGTCGATCGCGAGGAGGGCGGCGGGAGCTTTCTTCTCTTGCATCATGGCCCATTCATTTTGACGAATCTTGGCTCTTTGGAATGGGGCATCGAGAACCTAAGCTCCGAACATCCAATGGAAGGAGGACATGCGATGAGCGAGAGGATATTCGTGGCAGGTGCGGCCGGGGCCATCGGCAGCGCCCTCGTGCCCTTGTTGGTCGACGCGGGCTACGCCGTGTACGGCAGCACGCGGCGCGCCGAGCGCGCGCATGCGCTGGAGGCGCGCGGCGCGGTGCCCGTTGTCGTCGACGTGTTCGACGCGCCAGCGCTGCGCGCGGCGCTGAGGCGCATAGCACCAGCGAGCGTGATCCACCAGCTCACCGACCTGCCGCCGGATCTCGATCCCAGGCTGATGGCCGATGCGGCCCATCGCAATGCGCGCGTGCGCACCGAGGGCACGCGCAACCTCGTGGCCGCCGCGCTGGCCGCAGGCAGCCGCCGGCTGGTGGCGCAGAGCATCGCCTGGCTCTATGCGCCCGGCGCGACCCCGCACGTCGAGGAAGATCCGCTCGATCTCGCGGCCGAAGGCACGCGCGGCGTCAGCGTGGCCGGCGTGGCGGCGCTGGAGCGCAGCGTGCTGGGCACGGCGGGCCCCACGGGCACGGTGCTGCGCTACGGGCAGTTCTACGGTCCCGGCACGTCGAGCGCCGGGCCCAGGGGCGCGTGCCCGGTCCATGTGGAGGCCGCGGCCTGGGCGGCGGTGCTGGCGCTGCGGCATGCGCAGGGCGGTGTCTTCAACATTGCCGAGGACAACCCCGAAGTCAGCAGCGAGAAGGCCAGGCGGGAGCTGGGCTGGAGTGCGTCGCTGCGGCTGCGCCAGAGGGTTGCATCGTGAATGCGGCCAGGCTTCATCGCGGCCCGCTCGGCGCAGGCATTGCGGCGCTCTCCCTGGTGCTGGCCGCCGGCTGGGCGCTGATGCCGCACGGCAACCGGCAGGAGGCGGCGCAATGGTTCGCCGATGTGTGCAGCAGCGTGGCGCGGCCCATGTTCTCGTCGGCCCCGGCGCCCGCGGGTTCGGGTGCCGATGCGAGGCCCGCGACCTCGGTCAAGGTGCTCTCGTGCGAGGCGCTGCCGAACGTGCCCGGCAAGTCGGTGACCACCGTGCTCGTCGACTTTCCGCCGCTGGCCTATTCGCCGGCCCATCGGCATCCCGGCTCGGTGACCGCGATCATTCTGGAAGGCACCATCCGCTCGCAGCTCGGCGGCGCTCCGGTGGGCACCTACAGGAGCGGCGAGACCTTCTTCGAGCCGCCGCGCACGCTGCATCTCTTTGCGGAGAACCCCGATCCGGTGCGCCCCGCAAAGCTGCTGGCAGTGTTCGTTGCCGACGAGAACTGCGGCCCGCTGGTGCTGCCGCCCGATGCCGATTGAGCGGGGCGCATCGAGGTGCAGACGGCGTCAGATGTCCCTCGTCGTTCCGAAGCCGGGCAGCGTCCGAAGCACCGCCGTCATCGACTTTGCGGCCAGCGCCGGTACGTCTGCGGTGTCCACCCATTTGAACTGGTCCACCTCGGGCGTCATCACGCCTGAAGCGTGGTGAGGAAAGAAGCTCGTGCACTTGCAGGCCGCAATGTCGCAGTCGCGCGTGTGCACGAAGGCGCGGAACAGGTGCAGGTCCTTGCCGGGACGGTACGGCATGCGCCCGAGCTCTTCCATCGACTCCGCGGCCAGCTCGATGCCCGTCTCTTCCCGGACTTCGCGGATGGCTGCTTCGCGCGCGGACTCGCCGGCTTCCCCGCCGCCCTTGGGGATGTCCCAGTGCTTCTGGCCCGTCGCGTGCGCCATGAGAAGCTGGCCTTGCTCGTTGACGATAAGCACGCCGTAGGAGATGGTTTTCATGGTCGAACGATTGTCGCCAGGCGGAGGCGGCCGCGCCATCTCCGCCGCGCCCGCGCGGACAGCGGCACGATCGCTTATGCTGGACCGATCTTCCAGACGAGGTAAGCGCTTGGACAGCCGCATTATCGTGTCGCTCGACTTCGCCGCCGCTGCATCGGCCACGGGCCTCGTGCGGCAACTGGGCGCCGAAGCGACGTTCTACAAGGTCGGCCTGCAGTTGCTGACAGCGGCCGGGCCTTCGATCGTCCGCGAGCTCGTGGAGGGCGGCAAGCATGTTTTTCTGGACCTCAAGCTGCTGGAGATTCCGAGTTCGGTCGCCGCGGCCGTCACCGCAGCGGGGCAGATCGGCGCCTCGATGGTGACGGTCCATGCCTCGGGCGGTTCGGCGGTGCTTCGGTCCGCGGTCGAGGCCGCGCGCCGCTTTCCCCACCTGAAGGTACTCGCGCTCACGGTCATCACCAGCATGGACGACGAAGCCCTGCACGAAGTGGGCGTCGGCTCGACGGTGGCCGGGCAGGTGCTGCGCCTTGCACGGCTTGCCGCGGCCTCGGGATGCCACGGCGTCGTCGCCTCCCCGCTGGAGGCGCGGCTGCTTCGCGAGACCCTGCCGCCGGGCATGCTGATCGTCACGCCCGGCATACAGCTGGCCGGCGACTCGAAGAGCGACCATGCACGCTTCACCACGGTGGCGCAGGCCGTCGGCGCCGGCGCGACGCACGTGGTCATCGGCCGTCCGATATCACGCGCTTCGAATCCTGCGGATGCCCTCGCCGCGATGCGCGCGGAGCTGTCGGCGGTGCGCTGAACGGGGCGCGGCTCGACCTGATCAGGCCGCCTGCCGCCACGCCGCAAGTCCCGCCGTTCGCGCCCGCACCTGCGGCGTCGCCAGGCAGGTGGCGACGGCCTCGTAGCCCGGCGCGCCGGGGCAGGGTGCGACCAGGCTCGGCGGGCTGTGGTTCGCGGGGCATAGGATGATCGCCTCGTCCGGCCCGACGGCCGCCAGGTCGAGGATCGCGCAGGAGCGCGTGAGCATGAAGATCGGCCGCGCGTGGGGGCCGCGGCGGCGCAGCCGGGTGATCAGCGCCTCCTGGGTGGCTTGGTCCAGCTCGTGTTCGATCAGGTCCACGACCACGGCATGGGGCCCTTCCGCTTCCAGCCCGGCCAGAAGTGCGATCAGCGCGTCCGATGGCGTCGCACCGTCCTCCACGAGCCAGGCCAGCGCGCGCTCGACCCGAGGCTCGGGCACGGCGGCACCGCCCTCCGCCCGCCGGTCCAGCCCGAGCCAGGCCGCGTTGGGCAGTGCCTCGGCAATGCGCTGCGCCAGCCGGGTCTTGCCGCTGCCGAGCGGGCCGACGATGTAGTTGAGCGGCCGGATCTCGCGAAGCTCGAAGCGCTCCCCGCCCCAGGGCCATGGCAGGTCGAAGGCAAGGCGGACTTCGCAGGCGGGTGCCAGCAGGCCCGTGAGTTCGCCGATGGTCGGTGTCCGGCCTTGCGCAATGCCGCTGCGCAAGCCGCGGACCTTCTCGACGGTGTGCGTGAGCTGGCGAAGCTGCGCTTCCAGCGCCGTCTGGTGCGCGGCCAACGCCTGCTCCAGGCCTTCAGGATTGCCCGCGAGCACCCGTGCCACCTGGGCCAGGCTGAAGCCGAGCGCGCGCAGCGCGACGATCTCGCCTGCACGCGTCATCTCGGCCGGGCCGTAGGTCCGCCATCCCGCCGCGGTCCGGCCGGGCTCGACCAGGCCGCGCTGCTCGTACAGCCGCAGGGCCTTGGCCGAGACGCCGAGCCGTCGCGCTGCTTCGGAGGGATTCAGGTGCGGGGCGGAAGATCGCATGAAGTGTTCCTTTCGGTGGATCTTCCCCTTTTAGAGGATGCCCCTGGGGCCGGGTCAAGCCCGAATGCCGAAAAGGCGCGGTCGCCGCCTCAAAGCCCGCCCTGGCACAGGTACTTGGTGTGCATGTAGTCGTCGAGCCCGTGCACCGAGCCTTCGCGCCCGTAGCCCGATTCCTTCACGCCGCCGAAGGGCGCGGCCTCGGCGGCCAGTGCACCTTCGTTGATGCCGACGATGCCGGATTCGAGCGCCTCGGCCACGCGCCAGATGCGCCGCACGTCGGTCGAGTAGAAGTAGGCGGCCAGGCCGAAGGGCGTGTCGTTGGCGGCCGCGATCACCTCGGCCTCGGTGTCGAAGCGCGTGACCGGCACCACGGGTCCGAAAGTCTCTTCGCAGCTGCAATCCATGCCCGCATCGGCGTTCACGAGCACGGTCGGCGCGTAGTAGTTGGGGCCGTCGCAGCGCGCGGAGCGCAGCCGTTCGCCGCCCACCACGATGCGCGCGCCCCGGGCCACGGCGTCGCGCACGTGGCGCTCGATCTTGTCGACCGCGCGCGCGTTGATCATCGGGCCGATCTGCGAGTCGGGCTCGGTGGCCGGACCGACCTTCAGCGCGCCGACGCGCGCGGCCAGCTTGTCGACGAAGGCGTCGTGCACGCGAGCCTGCACGAACACGCGGTTCGGGCACACGCAAGTCTGCCCGCCGTTGCGGAACTTGGCGGCCATCAGGCCTTCCACCGCGGCATCGATGTCGGCATCCTCGAACACGATGAACGGTGCATTGCCGCCGAGCTCGAGCGACAGTTTCTTGAGCGTGTCGGCCGAGGCGCGCGCCAGGTGCTTGCCGACAGGCGTGGAGCCGGTGAAGCTGATCTTGCGCACCCGCGCATCGGCCAGCCACACGTCGACCACCTCGGGCGTGCGTTCGCGCGAGGCCGTGACGATGTTGAGCACGCCCGCGGGCACGCCGGCCTCCTGCGCGAGCCTGACGAGCGCGAGCGAGGTCAGCGGCGTGTCCTCGGCCGGCTTGCACACCACGGTGCAGCCCGCGGCCAGCGCAGGCGCGATCTTGCGCGCGATCATCGCGGCCGGAAAGTTCCACGGCGTGATCGCGGCGACCACGCCCACGGGCTCCTTCAGCGCGAGCATGCGGCGGCCGGTCACGGGGGCCGGAATCACGTCGCCGTTGGCGCGCGTGGCTTCTTCGCCGAACCATTCGACATAGCTGGCCGCGTAGGCCACTTCGCCGCGGCCTTCGGCCAGCGGCTTGCCCTGTTCGCGCGAGATCAGGCGGCCCAGATCGTCCTGATGCGCGAGCATCAGGTCGTTCCAGCGCTTGAGGATCTGCGCGCGCTGCTTCGCCGGCACGGCGCGCCAGGCGGGGAAGGCGGCATGCGCCGCATTCACTGCGGCGCGCGCATCGGCGGCGGTGCCGTCGGGCACGCTCGCGAAGACGCCATCGGTGGCGGGATCGGTCACCTCGAGGCGGCGGCCGTCGCTGGCTTCGCGCCAGTCGGCGCCGATGAGCTGTTGGCCGGGCAGCAGGTCCTGGCGTTCAAGTGTCAGTGTCATGGTCGAAAGGGTCCTGGATGAATGCAGAGCTCAGGCGGCGGCCACGCGTTCGGCAATGGCCATTCCAATGTCGGTGGTCGAGGCCGTGCCGCCCAGGTCGCGCGTGCGCGGCCCGTCGCGCAGCACCGCTTCGATGGCGCCGAGGATCGCGTCGTGCGCGGCGCGGCCTGCGCCCTGGCCTTGCGTGAGGAAGTCCAGCATCAGCGCGCCCGACCAGATCATCGCGATCGGGTTGGCGATGTTCTGGCCGTAGATGTCCGGCGCCGAGCCGTGCACCGGCTCGAACAGCGACGGGAACTTGCGCTCCGGGTTGAGGTTGGCCGAGGGCGCGAGGCCGATGGTGCCGGTGGTGGCCGGGCCCAGGTCGGAGAGGATGTCGCCGAACAGGTTGCTCGCCACCACCACGTCGAAGCGCTGGGGCTGCAGCACGAAGCGCGCCGACAGGATGTCGATGTGTTGCTTGTCGACGGTCACCTCGGGGTGGTCGCGGCCGATGGCGTCGGCGCGGCCGTCCCACCAGGGCATGCTGATCGCGATGCCGTTGCTCTTGGTGGCCACCGTGAGGTGCTTGCGCTTGCGCGACCGGGCGAGTTCGCAGGCGTACTTCAGCACGCGGTCGGTGCCGTGGCGCGAGAACACCGACTCCTGGATCACGATCTCGCGCTCGGTGCCCTCGTACATCACGCCGCCGAGCGAGGTGTATTCGCCCTCGGTGTTTTCGCGCACCACCAGGTAGTCGATGTCGCCGGGCTTGCGGCCGGCCAGCGGGCATGGCACGCCTTCGAACAGGCGCACCGGGCGCAGGTTGATGTACTGGTCGAACTCGCGGCGGAACTTCAGCAGCGATCCCCAGAGCGAGACGTGGTCGGGCACGGTGGCAGGCCAGCCGACGGCGCCGAAATAGATTGCGTCGACGCCCTGGAGCTGCTCTTTCCAGTCGTCCGGCATCATCTGGCCGTGCTCGGCGTGGTAGTCGCAGCTGGCCCAGGCGATGGTGCGGCAGTCGAGCTCGAAGCCGAAGCGCTCCGCGGCGGCCAGCACCACGCGCAGGCCCTCGGGCATCACTTCCTTGCCGATGCCGTCGCCGGCGATCAGCGCGATGCGGAACGTGGGGGTCATTTCGGTTTTCTTCATGCGACTGCCGCAGCCTTGCGGTCCATGTCGTCGAGCCAGCCCTGGCGCAGCTCGGGCACGGAGCGGGCGAGCAGCTGGTAGTAGGGGTGGTGCGGCCCGCGCTCGTAGTCGGCGCGCGCCACCTGCGAGAGCTTGCGGCCGTGCTGCATCACCACGATCTCGTCGCACACCGAGCGCACCGTGTGCAGGTCGTGGCTGATGAAGAGATAGGACACGCCGAGCTCGCGCCGCAGCTCGGCCATGAGGTCGAGCACCGCCGCGGCCACCACGGTGTCCAGCGCCGAGGTCACCTCGTCGCAGAGGATCAGGTCAGGCTCGGCCGCCAGCGCGCGCGCCAGGTTCACGCGCTGCTTCTGCCCGCCCGAGAGCCCGCCGGGCAGTCGGTCGGCCACGGTGTGCGGCAGCTTCACCAGGTCGAGCAGTTCATGGATGCGCCGCTTGAGCGGCTCGCCGCGCAAGCCCTTGTAGAACTGCAATGGCCGCGCCAGGATGCGCCAGATGGTCTGCGAGGGGTTCAAGGCCGTGTCGGCCATCTGGAACACGATCTGTATGCGGCGCAGCTCCTCGGGGCTGCGCTGCTGCAGCGTGGGCTTGAGCGCATGACCATCGAACATGACGCTGCCGTGGCAGGGTTTGAGCAGGCCGGCAACGGCGCGCGCCAGCGTGGTCTTGCCCGAGCCCGATTCGCCGATCACGCCAATGGCCTGCCCGCGGTAGAGCTTGAGGTTGATGTCCTCGAGGATGATCTTGGCCGGCTGGCCCTTCGCGTCCACCGCGCCGTAACCGCACGACAGCTCCTGCACATCGAGCAGCAGTTCCGAATCGCCCGAGGCCTGGCCCGACGCGCGCACCGCGGGCCGCGCGGCCGCGAGCAGGCACTTCGTGTAGTCGTCGGCGGGCGCCGAGAGGATCTGCCCGGTGGCGTTGATCTCGCTCATCCTGCCGTTGCGCAGCACCAGGATGTGGTCGGCCATCTGCGCCACCACGGCCAGGTCGTGGCTCACGTACACGGCGGTGGCACGGCGCTCGCGCACCACGCGGCGGAAGGCGCGCAGCACCTCGATCTGCGTGGTCACGTCGAGCGCGGTGGTGGGCTCGTCGAGGATCACGAGCTCGGGGTCGCCGATCAGCGCCATGGCGGCCATCAGCCGCTGCAGCTGGCCGCCGGAGACCTGGTGCGGATAGCGCGACCCGATGTTTTCCGGATCGGGCAGCGCGAGTTCGCGGAACAGCTGCACCGCCTTGGCCTCGGCCTCGGCCCGCTTGCACAGGCCGTGGATGACGGTGGGCTCGACCACCTGGTCCATGATCGTGCGCGAGGGGTTGAACGACGCGGCCGCGCTCTGCGCGATGTAGGAGACCGTGTGGCCGCGCAGCGAGCGCTGCCGCGCCGCATCGAGCGCCAGCACGTCGGTGTCGCCGATCTGCACCCGGCCGGCCGAGATGCGGCAGCCGTGGCGTGCATAGGCCATCAGCGCGAGCGCGGTGGTGGTCTTGCCGGAGCCGGATTCGCCGATCAGCGCCAGCACTTCGCCGGGCTGCACCGAGAAGCTCAGGTTGTCGACCAGCGTGTTCTCGCCGGCGCAGATGCTCAGGCCCTGGACAGTGAGTGGTGCGCCCATCAGCGTGCTCCTCGTTCTCTTGCCGAACGGCCGGGCAGGTTGTCGATGACGAGATTGACCGCGATGGTCAGGCTCGCGATGGCCAGTGCCGGCACGATCACCGAGGCGCCGCCCATGGCGAGCGCGCCGATGTTCTCGCGCACCAGGGAGCCCCAGTCGGCCGCCGGCGGCTGGATGCCGAGGCCCAGGAAGCTCAGGCTCGCCAGCAGCAGCACGGCATAGACGAAGCGCAGGCCCAGGTCGGCCAGCATCGGGCCCGCGATGTTGGGCAGGATCTCGCGCAGCATGATGTAGAGCGTGCCTTCGCCGCGCGTGCGCGCCACGGTCACGTAATCGAGCGCGTTGATGTTGACGGCCAGCGAGCGCGCGATGCGGTAGGCGCCCGGCACGTAGATGATGCCCGCCGTGACCACCAGCATCGGCACCGAGGAGCCGAAGCCCGCCACCATGATGAGCGCGAACATCTTGCTCGGGATCGCGGTCAGTGTGTCCAGGCCGCGGCTGAGCACCGCGTCGATCCAGCGGCCGCTGGCCGCGGCCAGCAGCGCCAGCACGGTGCCGGTGCCGCTGGCCAGCAGCGTGGCCAGCAATGCAACGCCGACGGTGTAGCGCGCGCCCTCGATGACGAGCGCGAGCATGTCGCGGCCGAGGTAGTCGGTGCCGAGCCAGTGCGCGGCACTGATCGGCGCGAAGACGTTCGAAGTGCCCGCGGCCGCCGCGCTGTGCGAGAGCAGCCAGGGCCCGAGCAGCGCCGCGAGCACCCAGAACAGCAGCACCGCAAGGCCGAACAGGCCCGAGACGCCGAAGCCGGCGAGCCAGTGCAGCGGGCCGCCGCGGCGCTTCTGCGGCACCTGCGGCAGCAAGGCCGCAGCGCTCACGACCGTTGGAGAGGTGGAGGTTTCCATGAAGCTTCCTTCAGCGGTGCCGCAGCCGCGGGTTGGCAAGAATGCCGCAGATGTCGGCCGTCGTCACCAGGATCAGGTAGGCGCAGCAGAAGATCATGGCGCAGGTCTGCACCAGCGGCATGTCGCGCTGCGAGACGCCGTCGACCATCAGCTTGGCGATGCCGGGATAGTTGAAGATGGTCTCGACGATGATCACGCCGCCCAGCAGGTACGACAGGCTCAGCGCCACCGCGTTGGCGATCGGCCCCACCGCATTGGGCAGCGCATGCGCGAGCACCATGCGCATCGGCGAGGCGCCCTTGAGCCGCACCATCTCGATGTAGGGCGCCTCGAGCTGGTCGATCACCGCGGCGCGCGTCATGCGCATCATCTGCGCCACGATCACGCAGCACAGCACCAGCACCGGCATGGCGAAGGCGCGCAGCAGCTGCCCCAGCGACTCGATGTCGTTGACGAAGGACAGCGCCGGCAGCCAGCGCAGCTGCACCGCGAACACCAGCACCGCCAGCGTCGCGACCAGGAACTCCGGCACCGACACCACGCCCACGGCCGCCGTCGATGCCGCGCGGTCGAACCACGAACCGCGCCACACCGCCGAGGCAATGCCCAGCGCCAGCGCGATCGGCACCGAGAACAGCGCCGTGACCGCGGCCAGCAGCAGCGAGTTGGGCAGGCGGCTGGCGACCAGCTCGGACACCGGCATCTGCGTGGTCGCGGAGCGGCCGAGGTCGCCCTTCGCCATGCCGAGCAGCCACTTGGCATAACGCGCGGGCGCCGGCACGTCCAGGCCCATCTGCGCGCGCAGCGCGGCCACTGCCTCGGGGGTGGCGTCCTGGCCGAGCTGCTCCTGCGCGGCATCGCCGGGCAGCACCGCGGTGATCGAGAACACGATCACCGAGACCGCCAGCAGCGACACGAGCGCCAGCGCGATGCGCTGGGCCAGAAGCTTCAGGATGACATGGTTCATGAAGGATCTTCCGATGCACGGATCAGGCTTCGAGCCAGACGTTCTCGGCGAAGTTGTAGCCCATGAGGCCGCCCAGCGGGATGGGCGACAGGCCCTTGAGCTTGGAGCTGTGGCCGTCGATGCTCGAGAGGAACAGCGGAATGCCGATGCCGGCGTCCTGGTGGATCATGGTCTGCATGTCGGCGTACATCTGCTTGCGCTTGGCCAGGTCGGTCTCGGCGCGCGAGGCCACGAGCAGCTGGTCGAACTTCTCGCTCTTCCAGCGCGACTCGTTCCAGGCCGCTCCCGACTGGAAGAACTGCGTCAGCAGCACGTCGGCGCTCGGGCGCGGGTTGACGTTGCCGAAGCCCACATGGCTGTTGAGCCAGTGGTTCGACCAGTAGCCGTCGGCCGGCATGCGCTTGATGTCGAGCTCCAGCCCCGCGCGCTGTGCCGTCTGCTGCAGCAGCAGCGCCATCTCCACCGAATAGAGCGCCGCGGGCGACGCCACCATCGGCACCTTGCCCGTGATGCCGGCCTTCTGCAGGTGGAACTTCGCCTTGTCCAGGTCGAAGGGGCGCTGCGGCAGGCCGGCGAAGTAGAAGCGGTTGGTCGGGTCGATCGGCTGGTCGTTGCCGAGCACCGCGTAGTCCAGCGCAATGGTCTTCTTCATCTGTTCGCGGTCGAACAGGTGCTTCATGCCGAGCACGAAGTCCGGGTTGGCGCCGGGGCCCACGTCCTTGCGCATGATGAGGTCGGAGTACTGGCCCGACTGGGTCACGAAGATGCCGAAGCCGGGGGTTCCCTTCACGCGTTCCACCGAACGCGGGTTGACCGAGCCGACCAGGTCCATGCCGCCCGACAGCAGCGCGTTGACGCGCGCGCTCTCGTCGCCGATGCCCACGAACTCGATCTCGTCGAGGTAGGGCTTGCCGGGCTTCCAGTAGGCGTCGTTGCGCACCATCAGCGAGCGCACGCCGGGCTTGAATTCCTTGAGCTTGTAGGGGCCGGTGCCGATGCCGGCGTTGAAGTCGGTGGTGCCTTCCTTGACGATGTGGAAGTGGAAGGTGCCCAGGATCACGGGCAGGTCGGCGTTCGGCGCGCTGAGCACGAAGGTCACTTCGTTCGGACCGGTGGCCTTGGCGCTTTCGATCTGGTCGGCAAGGATCTTGGCCTTGGAGGCGGTGGCCGGATCCTTGTGGCGCATCACCGAAAACACCACGTCGGCCGGCGCGAGCGCCTTCCCGTCGTGGAAGGCCACGCCCTTGCGCAAGGTGAAGACCCAGGTCTTGGCGTCCTTGGTGGTGAAGGATTCAGCCAGCGCGGGCTGCGGCGTGAGGCTGCCGTCCAGCGAGGTCAGGCCGTTGTAGATCATGTTGCAGCGCGAGTAGTCGGTCTGGTTCGACTGCTTGGCCGGATCGAGCGTGTCGGTGGCGGCTGCCGTGGCGCCCGCCACGCGCAGCCGGCCGCCCTTGCGCGGGGTCTGCGCATGGGCGCTCATCGCCACGCCCGCGAGGCTGCCCGCCAGGGTGGCCTGCATGCCGCCGGCCATCAGCATCGTGAGGATGTCGCGCCGCGATGCGCCGCGCTTGATCGAATCCATCACGCGAAGGCTTTCGCCGGGACCGACGAGGTTCTCGAACCTCTTGTTGCTGCTGTCGCTCATGGTGGGGTACTCCTGTGGGGCCGGTGACTGATGAGGGTTGAAGAACAAACAAACACGGAACGAAAACGGTGCACTCGCGGGGCGCTCAGGCCAGCTTGTCCTTGAGCGAGTAGTAGAGGCCCATTGCGGGCAGGAACCAGGGCGGACCGAAGTGGCCGGGAATGGCGGGCCAGCCGCGGTCCCGCCAGGGGTTGGCGGCGGCGTCGCCGTCCATCACGGCGGCCATGCGCTCGCCCATGTGGACCGACATCTGCGTGCCGTGGCCGCTGTAGCCCATCGCGTAGTAGAGGCCGTCGCGCTCGCCGGCATGGGGCAGGCGGTCTTGCGTCATGTCGACCAGTCCGCCCCAGCAATAATCGAGCCGCACGGCGCCGAGCTGCGGAAAGGTTTCGGCCAGCCCGGCACGCAGGATCTCGCCGCTCGCGGCATCGGCCTGCGGGCTGGAAACCGAGAAGCGTGCACGGCCGCCGAACACCAGCCGGTGGTCGGGCGTGAGCCGGAAGTAGTGGTGGATGTTGGCCACCGTCGTGTAGGTGCGCCGGGCCGCGAGCAGCGCCTGCGCGCGCTCCGCGCCGAGCGGCTCGGTGACGACGATGAAGCTGCCGATCGGAACGATGCGCCGGCGCAGCCAGCCGAAGCTGCCGTAGCCGCCATGGCGCGTGGCACCGGTGGCCAGCAGCACCTGCTGCGCGCTGACGATGCCGCCGGCGGTGTGCAGCCGGTGCGCATGGCCCTGGCCCAGGCGCTCGATGCGGCTCACCATGGTGCCGGTGTGGATCTGCGCGCCATGGCGCTGTGCGGCCTCCGCCAGGCCCTGGGCGAAGCGGCCCATGTGCATCTGGCCGCTGCGCTTGTAGAGCAGGCCGCCGTGGAAGCGCTCGCTCTGCACCTCGCTGCGCACCTGTGCCGCGCCGAGGATCTCCACATCGGTGTCCACGCCGTCGCCGACCAGGCGCTCGGCGCTGCGTTCGAGCGCGGCCATCTGGTTGGCACGCGTGGCGAGCTTGAGCTTGCCGTGGCGCATGAAGTCGCAGTCGATGGCTTCGTCGCGCACCAGCCGCGCCACGGTGTCGACCGCGTCGTCGTAAGCGCGGTACCAGGCGCGGGCCTTGTCGATACCGACCTTGGCCGCCACGTCGGCATAGTCGAGCGCCAGCCCGTTGTTCACGTGCCCGCCGTTGCGCCCCGAGGCCTCGGCCGCCACACGGCTGCCGGCTTCCAGCACCGCGACACGCGCGCCGCGCTTCGCCAGCGCCCGCGCCGCCGACAGGCCCGTGAAGCCGCCGCCGACGATCGCGACATCGACCTGCGCCGGCAGCTCGTGCGCCTGCGGCACGAACGCAGGTGCCGAATCGGTCCAGTAGGAGTCGAGCTTCATGCGTGGGCCTGTGCTGGATGAAAGAAAAGATCAGAGACCGACGACGCCGGGCAGGCCGCCGATGTCCTGGATCTCGGTGTAGCGGTAGGCCGGATTGCCCGGACCATGGCCGCGATTGACGAACACCTTGTTGACGATGCCGATGTCGTCGGCCGACATCAGGTCGTAGCGCAGGCTCGACGACACGTGCAGCACGTCTTCCGGGTTGCAGCCGAGCGAATCGAGCATGTATTCGAAGGCCTGCAGCCGCGGCTTGTAGGCCTGCGCCTGCTGTGCGGTATAGACGCGGTGAAAAGGTGCGCCGAGCATCGCCACGTTCTTCTGGATCTGGTCGTCCGAGGCGTTCGACAGAATGACCAGCGGGATTTCCTTGGCCACCTTGGCGAGGCCCGCGGCCACGTCGTCGTGCGGGCCCCAGGTGGGCACGGCGTCGTAGTACTTCTGGCCGTCGCTGTCGAAGTACTGGATCTTCCATTTTTTGCACAGGCGCCGCACCGCGTTCTTCAGCACCACTTCGTAGGGCTGCCAGGCGCCCAGCACTTCGTCGAAGCGGTAGGCGGTGAAGTCGGCGACGAACTGATCCATCTGCTCCGGCCGGATGCGGTCGGCGAAGAGGTCGGTGGTCAGCTCCTTCATGCGGAACCGCGTGAGGGTGCCGTAGCAGTCGAAGGTCACGTACTTGGGACGGAAGGTCATGGTCTCGAATCCTCTGTGAAGGGTGGCAAATGCGACAAACTCATTACGAAGCGATTGCAGCACGCCATCGCTCGAGGTATGTAGGGAAAAACGGCGCCTGGCGAAACGAAGCTGCGGTTTGCGGGGGCGGCGACGGCATGCCGTGCGGTGTGCCCAGCGTGTGTGCGTCCATGCACCTGCGTGCGTCGCGGCAAAGTCGACGAGCACGCTTTTGAAGCTCAGCCTGGCTTCGAACAACCGGCGTTCCAGGTCGTTGCCGATGGGTGTTTCGCGGATGGAAGGCTTGCATGGCGGGGGGCGAGGAAAGTGGCGGTCGATCCTAGGCAGGGTGGCACAGCATTTGTGTGCGTATGCGGGCGCGCCGCCGCAGCGAATTGCGAAACAGGGGGGTGCTGCAACCGAAGCTTGCAAGTTGTGAAAGAGGCCCGTTTCGCTCTGGTGCGGCGCCGCAATGTCGTCCAAGATGGATGCGCCATTCCGCCGCAACAGAGAGTTTTCCCTATGCCTGAACCCACTTCGAACGCACCCGCCATGGATGGCGTGGTGCTCAGGCCGATGACGGCCGCCGACCTTCCACAAGCGCATGCGCTCTCGGCCGAACAGCGCTGGCCGCACCGTCCCGCAGACTGGGAGCAGGTGTTCCCGCATGCCGACGGCATTGCGGTGGAGCGCGACGGCCAGATCATTGCGACCGGCCTGCGCTGGCGCTGGGGCCAGCGCCACGCCACCATCGGCCTGGTGATCGTCACGCCTGCCTGCCAGGGCCGCCGCATCGGCCATCGCCTGATGAGCGCGCTGCTCGAGGGGCTCGAAGACCGCACGGTGCTCCTGCACGCCACCGCGGAAGGGCGGGGGCTTTATGAGCGGCTCGGTTTTGTGCGCGCCGGCGAGGTGCGCCAGCACCAGGGCATTGCGCAGCCGGCGCCGCTGGTCGCGCTGCAGCCGGGCTGGCGCCTGCGGCCGGCGGGTCTCAACGAGCTGCCCGCGCTGCAGGCGCTCGACGCGGCCGCGCGAGGCATGCCGCGCGATGCGCTGGTCGCCGAGCTGCTGCAAGGTGCCGATGCCTGCGTGGTGCTCGACCACGACAACGAGCCGAAGGGCTTCGCAATGCTGCGGCGCTTCGGGCGCGGCCATTCGATCGGCCCGGTGGTGGCGCCCGATGCCGAGGGCGCGAAGGCGCTGATCGCGCATCTTGCCGGGCTGAACGCCGGCCACTTCACGCGCATCGACATCGATTTCGACAGCGGCCTGGCCGAATGGCTCGAGAGCATCGGCCTGCTGCGTGTGGATGCGCCGACGACGATGGTGCGCGGTGCGCCGCTTGCTGTTGCGGCGCAGGGGCCGTCGCTGTTTGCTCTCGTGACTCAGGCTGTGGGCTAGGCCCGGACCATGAAGACCACCTTTCTCTACAAGTCGGACCCGGTACGCGGCCGCCAGTGGGCCGAAGTGTTCGGCCGCCACCGCCCCGACATCGACTTCCGCATCTGGCCCGAGGTTGGCGATCCGGCGCAGGTGCGCTTTCTCGCAGCCTGGGTGCCGCCGGAGGATCTTGCCGAGCGCTTTCCGAATCTCAAGGTGCTGTTCTCTTCGGGCGCGGGTGTCGACCAGTTCGACTTCGCGGCGCTGCCGCCCGGGTTGCCGGTGGTGCGCATGGTCGAGCCCGGCATCGTGCAGGGCATGGTTGAATACGTGACGCATGCCGTGCTCGGCCTGCACCGCGACATGCCGCAGTACCGGCGCCAGCAGCAGCAAGGCCAGTGGCAGCCGCTGCCGGTGCGCCGCGCAAGCGAGCGGCGCGTGGGTGTGCTGGGGCTCGGCTCGCTCGGCCAGGCCGTGCTCGCGCAGCTGGTCTCATTGGGCTTCGACTGCGCGGGATGGAGCCGCTCGCGGCATGAGGTGGATGGCGTGCAATGCCATGCGGGCAGCGGCGAACTGCCGGCATTTCTTGCGCGCACCGACATCCTCGTGTGCCTGCTGCCGCTCACCGATTCGACGCGCGGCTTTCTCGATGCAAGGCTGTTCTCGATGCTGCCCATGGGCGCAGGCCTGGTGCACGTGGGCCGCGGGCCGCACCTGGTCGAGGCCGACTTTCTGGCGGCGCTGGCCAGCGGCCAGGTCGGCGATGCGGTGCTCGACGTGACCGACCCCGAGCCGCTGCCGCCTGCGCATGCCTTCTGGCGCCATCCGCGCATTCAGCTCACGCCGCACATCGCGAGCATGACGCAGCCGCTGAGCGCCGCCGAAGCCGTGCTCCACAACCTGCGCCGCTTCGAAGCCGGCGAACCGATGGCTGGACTGGTGGACCGCGCGCGGGGCTACTGAAGATGAAGAAGAGAAAGGGTCCGCCGCATGATGTGCCGTAGCGGGCCGCATAACCGCAGCCTGCTTCGCGCAGCACCCCCAAAGCAGCACCACGCCGTGCGGCACGCGGCCTAAGCTCAAGGCATCGAAAGCTTCCTTCGCTCTCGCTTCCATCGACACCGCCATGACGCATCCCACCGCATTGCCGCACCACGCCACGCTCGACGCCATCGACCGTGCCCACCTGATCCACCCTGTCTCGCCCTGGCGCACGCACGAGCAGCGCGGCCCCACCGTGCTGGCCTCGGCCCGCGGCGCGTGGCTCACCGATGCGAACGGGCATGAACTGCTCGACGCCTTCGCGGGCCTGTGGTGCGTGAACGTGGGCTACGGCCAGGAGAGCGTGGTGCAGGCCGCGGCCGAGCAGATGCGGCGCCTGCCCTACGCCACCGGCTACTTCCATTTCAGCAGCGAGCCGGCCATCCGCCTTGCGGAAAAGCTGGTGCAGATCACGCCCGCATCGCTGACGCGCGTGTATCTCACGCTCGGCGGCTCGGAGGCGGTCGATGCCGCCGTGCGCTTCATCGTGCAGTACTACAACGCCATCGGCAAGCCGTCGAAGAAGCAGTTCATCGCACTGGAGCGCGGCTACCACGGCTCCTCGTCGACCGGCGCGGGCCTCACGGCCTTGCCCGCCTTCCATCGCGGCTTCGACCTGCCGCTGCCCACGCAGCACTACATCCCGTCGCCCAACCCGTACCGCCATGCGGACGGCGCCGACCCGCAGGCCTTGATCGCCGCGTCGGTGGCCTCGCTGCGCGCCAAGGTGGCCGAGCTCGGCGCGGACAACGTGGCCGCCTTCTTCTGCGAGCCGATCCAGGGCTCGGGCGGCGTCATCGTGCCGCCCAAGGGCTGGCTCAAGGCCATGCGCGATGCCGCGCGCGAACTCGACATCCTCTTCGTCGTCGACGAGGTCATCACCGGCTTCGGCCGCACCGGTCCGATGTTCGCCTGCGAGGCCGAAGGCGTGGAGCCCGACCTGATGACCATGGCCAAGGGCCTGACCTCGGGCTACGTGCCGATGGGCGCGACGATGATGTCCGAGAAGGTCTACGCCGGCATCGCCGACGGTACGCCCGCGGGTGTGCCGGTCGGCCATGGCGCGACCTATTCGGCGCATCCGGTGAGCGCCGCGGTCGCGCTCGAGGTGCTGCGGCTGTACGAAGAGGGCGGCGTGCTCGCCAATGGCCAGCGCGGCGCGGCGCACTTCGCGGCCGGGCTCGATGCGCTGCGCGCGCATCCACTGGTGGGCGATGCGCGCCACCGAGGCCTGCTGGGCGCATTGGAACTGGTGAGCGACAAACAGGGCAAGCGCGGCTTCGATCCGGCGCTGGGCCTCGCGGACCGCATCTTTGCCGCGGGCTACCGCAACGGCCTGGTGTTCCGATCCTTCGGCGACCACATCCTCGGCTTTGCGCCGGCGCTGACCTTCACCGAGGATGAGTTCGCCCAGATGTTCGCGCGCCTGAAGAAGACGCTCGACGAGGTGCTGGATGCCGCCGACGTGCGCGCGGCCCTGGGGGCCTGAGCGGGCGGGAAAGCACTGCCCCGGGACCTCGCCGGCAAAGCAGAATCGGATCCTCTTTCGTTTTTTCAGGACTGCCATGTCTGAAGCTTTCAAGATCGACCGACTCGACCTGCGCATCCTGGCCCAGCTGCAGCAGAACGGGCGCATGACCAACGTCGACCTCGCGGATGCGGTCGGCCTGTCGCCCAGCCCCTGCCTGATCCGCGTGAAGCGGCTCGAGCAGGCCGGCTACATCGCCGGCTACGGCGCGCACCTGCGGCTCGAAAAGCTCGGCGACACGCTCACCGTGTTCACCGAAGTCACGCTGCAGGACCACCACCGCGAGGACTTCGTGCGCTTCGAGGCCGCGATCCGAGAGGTGGATGAGGTGCTCGAGTGCCACCTGGTGAGCGGCGGCTACGACTACCTGCTGCGTTTCCTGACGCGCGGCGTCAACCACTACCAGGAAGTGATCGAGGAACTGCTCGAACGCAACATCGGCATCTCGAAGTACTTCAGCTACATCGTCATCAAGTCGCCGTTCATCAAGACGCACTGCCCGATCGAACGGCTGTTTCCCCACCCGCGATGACTGGCGTTTTCGACTGCCCACGCCCGACAACCCTCGTCCAGATCCTCTCGCCCGCCGGCCCGCTTCGTGCGGCTCGCTCTGGACCGGGAACGGCGAACCCTGGCGGTTGATTTGCCAAAATTTGCCAAAAGGCTTAAGCTTCGCATATGAGCACCATGAACGTATCCCTGCCCGAAGCCATGAAGTCGTTCGTGGATGAGCAAGTGGTCGAACGTGGGTATGGCACGAGCAGTGAATATGTGCGCGAGCTCATCCGCAAGGACCAGCAGCGGCTTCAGCTGCGCAGTCTGTTGCTCCAAGGAGGCCTCTCGGCGCCCACCAGCAGGGCAGACAAGGCCTACTTCGATGGCTTGCGCGAGAGGGTTCGCAACGCGGGCAAAAAGGGCGCTAGGGCTGGCGGAAGGTGAAGGCGAAAGCAGTCGTTCCGCGGGAACAGGCGAACCGAGACATTGATGAAGCCATTGCCTACTACCTGAGAGAAGATGCGGCAGCTGCCGCAATGAATTTCATCGACGCGCTCGAAAAGGCCTACGACCACATCAGCCGGAATCCCGGAACGGGTTCTGCGAGCTATGCATATGAGCTCAGTCTGCCGGGGCTTCGTTTTTGGCCGTTGACTCGCTTTCCGTACCTGGTCTTCTACTTCGAACAGCCCGACTGCATCGACGTCTGGCGCCTCCTCCACGGCCAGCGCGACATACCTGCATGGATTCAGACGTAGGAAAACCATCGGGATCCAGCGCTTCAACCGAAGCCAACGAGATTCGGCTCGATGGTTAGCGATTTATCTGCCTGTCCTCACACCCGCAAAGTTGGCGGCATCAAACCGACCTGAAGTCACGCAACGTTCAAACTCTGGCTGGTGCTCGGCGCCGTCCTCGCGATGCTGCTTCTCCCTACTGCCGGCCATGCAGAGATCTACAAATGGGTGGATGCCAAAGGGGCCGACCGACAAATACGATCGTGAAGTCGCCCAGAACGACACCAAGGCTTTTTGCAATTCGCGCTAGGCGCCCGCGCTGACTGGCGGCCCTGCGCTGGCGTTCCTGTAGATGGTCGCGGCGATCAAGGCCGCGCCGGCAAGGCAAAGGGCCGCAAGCAAGATCAGCGCAGAACAGGCGCCTTGCGTAAAGGCCGCCACATCCGGATTCGAAAGCCCCGCACCGCTGCCTCCCAGAATCATGCGCTGCGAGCCGGAAGGAAGCTGTGCCAGCGCCACGCTCAGCGTCAGCGCCGTTCCCACCATGATGCCCGTGTTCTGCAGCGTCGACCGGACGCCGTTGGCGATGCCCCGGCGCTGGGGGACCACGCTCTGGAGGATCGATGCGTTGTTCGGCGTCACGAAGCTCCCGATGCCCAGGCCGAGCATCCAGAGGCACAGCGACAGCTGCACGGCGCCGATCATCGGTTGCAGCAGCGCCGCCAGCAGTGCCAAGGCGCAGGCTGCGAGCAGCATGCCGCCCACGCAGATGGATTCGGCCGCGAAGCGGCGAAGCAGGATGCCCGCCACCGGCGCAGCCATCAGCATGCCGAATGCCACCGGTGCGATGCGCAGGCCCGCCTGCGATGGCTGCAGGCCCGCGCAAGCCTGCAGATACACGGCCACCAGCAGCAGGGGAGCCGCCTGCGTCATCGACAGCAGCAGGATGGCCGCGTAGGCGGTGCGGCGTCCCGGGTCGCCGAACAGCGAGGGGTCGACCAGCGGGCTGGCCACGCGTCTCTGAACGCCGGAGAAGAGGGCGATGGCGCACAGCCCCGCGAGCATGAAGGTCCACACCGGCGTGCTGGTCCATCCGCGGGTACCGGCCATCGAGAGTGCATAGGTCACGCATCCGATGCCGACGAGGGAGAGAGCCGCGCCGGCCAGGTCGAAGCGCTCGGCCTGGACGAACGCGCTTGTTGGCAGGATCTTCCAGGACCACGCCAGCACGCCGAGCCCGATCGGCACGTTGAGCATGAAAAGAACGCGCCATCCCCACCACGAGACGACGAAGCCGCCCGCCAGCGGGCCCACGACCTGGGCCAGGGCCGCAACCATGGCGAGTACGCCGAGTGCCAGCCCCATCCTGCGGCGGCCGAAGGCATCGCTCACCAGTGCGCTGGCGTTGGCCATGACGCCGGCCGCACCGACGGCCTGGGCTATGCGGCTCGCCAACATCAGTTCGGCGGTGGGTGCGAAGGCGCATGCCGCACACGCCGCCACGAAAAGCCCCAGTCCTGCGAGGAAGAGCCGGCGCCGTCCCCAGAGATCGGCCAGCCGTCCGAAGCTGAGAATGCAGACGGTGCTGACCAGCATGTAGGACAGCAGGATCCAGCTCGCCTGCGCCGGCGAGGCGTGCAGGCTCCGCGCCACGGCAGGCAACGCGACATTGAGCGCACTGAGATTCAGGAAGCACAGCAGCGCGCCCGAACTGGCGGCCAGGAGCACCGCCCAGCCCGCCCGGTCGGCGTCGTCGTCGGCCATCATCGATTCAGTCTTCGCTCCTGAACCCCGAGGCCTTGACGATGGGGCGCCAGTACGCCCGGTCCTCCCTCATGATGCGCGTCACTTCGGCGCCGGGAAGCCCCGTGGCCTCGAGGCCCATGCGGTCGACCTGCGCGCGCACCTGCGGATTGCGCATGGCGGCGAGAAGGGCCGCTTCCAGTTTCGCGGCCACATCCTTCGGCGTGCCCGCCGGCACGAAGGCGGCATAGGCGGCGTTGGCGCGGTCGAAGGCGTCGTAGCCTGATTCCTTGATGGTCGGAACGTCGGGCAGCCAGCTCAATCGCCGGGTCCCTGCCACACCCAGGATCCGCAGCTTGCCCGCGCGGTGGAGCTCGAGCTGGCTGGCCAGCGCGTCGGCAGCGAACGGCACATGGCCTCCGATGAGGTCGGTCGCGAGCGGCGCACCGCCCTTGTAGGTGACCGGCGCGAGCGGCACGCCGATGGCCTTGGACAGCTGCAGCACGCTGAAGTGCAGTGCGCCGCCGAGGTTGGTCAACCCCACGCTCGCACCCGTGGGGTTCTTCCTGACCCAGGCGACATATTCGGGGAGTGTCTTGAACGGTTGGCCTGCGCCGGCCGAAAGGACGCTGGGCACGTTCGCCAGGTGCGCAATGGGGATGAAGTCCTTGTCGACGTCGTAGTTCAGCCGCGCATAGGTCATCGGAAAGAGGACGAAGGGCGGCGTCGCGCCCAACAGGATGGTGCGGCCGTCGGGCCGGGCGGCTTTGACGGCCTCGATGGAAATCCGGGTCGAGGCGCCGGGCCGGTTCTCCACCAGCACGGGCTCCTTGAGCGTGGTGCGCAAGTCCTCGGCCAGCGAACGCGCCAGGTTGTCGAGCGCGCCGCCCGGCGGAAAGCCGATGACCAGCCGGATGGGCGCATTGCTGTCGGCATGCGCAGCGGCGCCGATCAGTGCGATCGACGCACCGAGGAAAAGTGTCCTGAGAAACGAGGCCATGGTGGAGTACCTCCAAAGTTGTGGAATGGGAGCGGGAGAGGGGATCTAGAAGGCCAGGGCGGGCAGCGCGTTTGCCGGCCGGTGCGCGGCTTCGAAGGACGCCGCGGCCTGCAGCAGCTGCAGGTCCTCGCGGAACCGGCCGACGAGCTGCATGCCGATGGGCAGGCCATCGCGGCCCGCGCCGCACGGCAGGCTGATGGCGGGGTGGCCCGTGAGGTTGAAGGGCATGGTCCAGGGAAACCAGTTCGGCCGCACTTCGGCATGCGCCTCGCCATCGATCTCGATGCGGCCGAACAGGTCCTGGTCGATCGGCAGGGCCGTGCGCGAGAGCGTCGGCGTGAAGATGAAGTCGTGGCTCTCCAGCTGGGCCTGGACCTTGCGGAAGAGCGCGGTCCTGGCGAACATGGCCTGCTGGAAGGCGACCCCGTCGACGTGCTGCGCGAGTTCGAGCTGCTGCAGCAACGACGGGCTCAACTTGCCGGCATGGGCTGCGGCCAGCGGGGCGAAGCGGCCGCGCCAGCTGGTGTGGTTGATCACCCGCCACACCGGCTCGACGTCGTATCCGTCGCTCGACATCTCTTCGAGTTCCGCGCCCATCGAGCGCAATGTGGCCAGGGCGGCTTCGAAGGCGGCGGCGACGTCGGTGGAGATCGGACGCCCCTCGAGCGTCGCGCAGTAGAGGATCCGCTTGCCGCGCAGATCGCCGCCAGGCTGCAGGGCGTCGAAGTAGCGCTGCGCCGGCACGCCCACCGACCAGGGATCGGACCCGTGGGCGCCGGTCATGGCCTGCAGCATGAGCGCGGTGTCGGCCACGTTGCGCGTGGTGGGCGTCACGTAGGTGTAGTTGCCGAAAGCGTCCTGTACCTGACTGTGAGGCACCACGCCCAGGCTCTGCTTCAGGCCGACCACGCCGTTGCAGGCGGCGGGAATGCGGGTCGAGCCGCCGCCGTCGGTGGCGATGGCCAGCGGCGCGATGCCGGCCGCGATGGACGCGGCCGCGCCGCCGCTCGAGCCACCGCTGGTGCGCGTTCCATCCCAGGCGTTGCGGGTGCTGCCGAAAAGAGGAGCGTCGGTCAGGCACTTGGCGCCGAACTCGGAGGTGGTCGTCTTGCCGATGAGGATGGCCCCCGCCTGGCGCATGCGCGCCACGGCCACGGCGTCCTGCGTGGGAACGTGGTCACGATGCAGCAGGGAGCCGTAGGTCGTCCTGACGTTCGCGGTGTCGACGATGTCCTTCACCGTGAAAGGCAGGCCGTGCAGCAGGCCCAGTGCCTCGCCCCTCGTCACGGCACGTTCCGCCTCCCGGGCCTGCGCCATCGCCTGCTCGTGGCACAGCGTGATGAAGCAGTTGAGGTGCGGCTGCACGGTGTCGGCCCGGCGCAATACTTCTTCGACGATCTCCACCGGCGAGAGCTTTCGTTGCGCGACGAGCGTGCGCATGGTCGCGGCGGACATCTCGCAGATTTCGGACTTCGGAAGACGCGGAAACTTTTTCATGCGCAAATGATTGACGCACCGCACCATCGGGTCCAATACTGTTTTCTTGAAAAGGCATACGAGCAGCGTATGGCAGCACCAGACTTCAGAACGCTTCGCTACTTCGTGGCGGTCGCCGAGGAACGCAGCGTGGGCAAGGCGGCACGCCGGCTCAACATGGCCCAGCCGCCGCTGTCGGTCCACATCAAGAACCTGGAAGCGGCGGTGGGCACGCCGCTGTTCCGCAGGGCGGCGCGCGGCATGGAGATCACCGACGCCGGCAATGCGCTGTTCCAGCGTGCGAAGGAAGCGCTGCTGCTCGCCAACGAAGGCTTCGACGCGGCACGGGCGATCGGCTCGGGCCGCAGGGGCCGGCTCACGATCGGGACCATGGTCGTGCTGTCCTACCTGGTGCTCCCTCGCCTGGAGAACGCGCTGCGGGCGAAACTGCCGGATGTGGAAGTCCAGTACGTGGAACTGAACGCCCTCAACAACGTCTCGGCCCTCGTCGACTCGGACGTGTCGGTGGCGATCTGCATCCCGCCCGTGGCCCAGGCCGGCATCGCGGTCGAGCGCATCGGAACCCAGCCCTTGATGCTGGCCATGCATGCGGACTCGCCCCTGGCCCGCATGTCCAGCATTCCACTGGAGCGGCTCTCAGGCCTGCCCCTCATCGGGCTGCCTGTGCCGGATGGAGACGTCGACAAATCCGTCGTCGCCTCGATGCTTCGGCGGCACGGCGTCAGCATGCCGATCGCACAGCGGGTCGAGACCATGATGTCGGCGCTGGCGCTCGTGCTGGCGGGCAAGGGCGTGGCCATCCTGCCGGCCTGCGCCCGGATCGGCCGGCCTCCGGGCGTGGTGTTCAGGGCGCTTCGCAACGTCGATGCAAAGATGGACATCGCCGCCTGTTGGCGCAGCGATTGGCAGAGCCCGCTCATCGAGCCCTTCCTGGCCTGCGCGCGCGCCTCTGTGCGGCAAGCTGCCTAGCGGAGGCCGGGGGTCGAGGCGACAGCTGCATGCGTCGCCTCCGACTCGCGCTGGCCTGGCTGCTAGATGTGAAACGCCGCCAGCGCCCCCACCACAAGCCCCCCAGCCGCCACGCCGAACATCGCGCGCTCAAGCCACTTCTTCTTCGTCAGCAACGCAATGGCGGCCAGTGCGATCGACACCTGCAGCACGGTCGTCGCCTGGGCCCAGCGATGGTGCTGGTGCATCTGCTCTTCCGACTGGGCGTCCCATTGGCTCGCCTCGGCTTCCAGCTTCTTTGCGGCGGCCTGGATGTCGGTCTTCTCCTGCTCGTAGCGCGCCACCTTGAGCTGCCAGTCCTGCTTGCGGCCATCGTCGGTCGCGGTGTCGCGCGCAAATTCGGCCAAGGCCTGCTTGGTGCTTTTCGACTGGAAGTAATTCCACTGGTTCGACGCCTCGGTCTTCTTGATCGCGGCGTTGTTCTTGTAGAGGCCCGCGTTGGCCTGCGTGGCGCCGCCCATGTACGAGAAGATCGCGCCGACGGTGGCGATCACGGCGGTGCACACCGCGATCTTGCTCGTCATGCTCATGCCACCGGCTGCCGCGGCGTCCGCATGAGCGTGGCCGTCGCCATGACTACCGCCGGATGCCGCGTGTTCAAGTTCGTGGTCGTGCGGGCCGTGCACGTGAAAGCCGTGTCCTGACATGGGATCCTTGTTGAAATGGGTTTTCTCTGAACGCGTGCGAGTATGCCCGCCAGCAGACGAAAGCATTCATGCGCTGCGCGCGGGAATCGTTGCCTGCGCGTGCCGCCTTGTGCGCATTTGCGCGATGACCCCGGCGACCGCGGCCCTGGAGGCGAGGGATTGAATCGATTTGCGCTGTATTTGCTATAAAAATGACCGGACACGCAGCCGACTCCTTGATCCGTCGGCAGTGCCTCATTACATATACGGCATTCAGTTGTCGCGAAAATAGCGCTCTATTTGCTATAATTTGTGCCGGTATCGGCAATGCGTCAGGCAGGGTCCTGTTAGATTTCACATGAATTTTTATAGCAAATAAAGCATATGAACAGTCTGCCTGATCTTGGCCGCGCACTCGCGCAACTGCGCAAAGAGCGTGGCATGACCCAAAAGGAACTCGCCGCCTTGAGCGGCCTGGGCCAATCCACCCTTGCACGCTTCGAGACGGGCGGTGTCGCCGAGTTCGGCTCACGCAAACTGCTGCGTCTGCTGGAAGTGCTCGGCCACGAGATGAGCTACATGCCGATGAAGCGCAGCTTCACGCTCGATGACGCGCTGGCGGAGCGGCAACGCGCCTTCGCGCAGGACAGTGAAGCGCGCCGATGAAGCTGCACGTCTTCGTTCATGACAAGCCGGTGGCGACCCTGGAGTCTGCCGATGGTTTTCGCCACGTCATGGCCTATCACCCTGATGTCGAATCCACGCAGTTCGTCTCGCTGCTGATGCCTGCGCGGACGGAGTCCTATGCCTATCCCGACCTTCATCCCGTCTTTCGGATGAACCTGCCGGAGGGCTTCCTGCTGTCGATTCTGCAGGAGCAACTGGGGCCGCAGGTCGGTGCATCGCCGCTCAACCTGCTGTCGGTGGTGGGGCGCAACGCCATCGGGCGCGTGAAGGTCGCCATGCCCGGCGCCGATCCGACCCAGCCGCCCGTACCCTTCGAATTGAGGGAAATCTTGCGCGGCGACAACTCCGAGGCGGCCTTTGTCGACCTGGTGCGCCGATATGCCGTGTCCGGGGTGTCCGGCGTCGTCCCCAAGTTCCTGTCGCCGAACGCACTGACCGAGTACGGCAAAGGGACGCTGGCCACCGATCGGTACATCATCAAGGGGGCCACCGCCCGGCTCCCGGGCGTCGCGCTCAATGAACACCTGTGCATGGAAGTGTCGCGCCAGGCCGGCATTCCTTCCGCGATGACCGAAGTCTCCGAGGATGGCCAAGCGCTTGTGGTGCATCGCTTCGACTTCGACGAGGACGGCACCATGCGCAAAGGCATGGAAGACCTTTGCAGCCTGCTGTCGCTGCGGCCTGAAGAAAAGTACCAGTCGACCTGGGAGCGTGTGGTCGGCCGCATCAAGGATGTAGTGGATTCGCCGGCACAACAGAATGCGGCGCTGTCGCAACTGGCGGATCTGTTGCTGCTGACCTATGCGCTGCGCAACGCGGACTGCCACACCAAGAACATCGCGCTGCTCTACACGTCGCGCGAGAGCATCGCCTTGGCTCCCGTCTACGACATGTTGACCACGACGGTCTACGACGACTATGCGAAGAATCCGCCGGGTATGCCTGTCGAAGGGCGCAGCACCTGGATGCCGGGCAAGGCGCTGGAGCGGTTTCTGCAGACACGCTGCGGCGTGATGCCTGCGCAGACCAAAGAGCGTGTGGACCGCCTCTGCGAGTCCATCGTCCGCGTGACCCCGCAGGTGGTCGAGGCGGCCGGCCGCTATCCCGGATTCCGCGAGACGGGCAAGCGGATGCTGCATGCCTGGAACGCCGGAATGAACAGCCTGCGCCTGCAGAGGACCTGGAGCCTGCCGTCGCTGGACGTCGCGATCAAGCAGGCGCGTTTCTCGGATGCGAAGCCCGTGATATCGGCCCCGCGGGAAAAGATGGGCCGCTCGCCGCTCCTGGGAAAGCGCTGATGCCCCGCAGGAGGTCGCTGTGGCGCAATGGTCAGCGGCCCGCCTCGACGGCATCCGCCAGTTCGGCCAGCGTGCGGAAGTGGTAGTCGGGCTCGGTGTGTTTCGACTCGATGGTGCCGCCGGACCCCTTCTGCGCATGGCGGCGCTCGATCCAGCAGGTGGCGATGCCCAGCTGTTTGGAGATGCCGATGTCGTGATATTGGCTCTGCGCCACGTGCAGGTTGTCGGCCTGTTTATAGCCCCAGGCGCCTTCGAAGCGGCCGCGCGCGTAGGCGAAGTAGCGCGCGTCGGGCTTTTCGCACAGCGCGTCGTCGCAGCTCAGCAGCATGTCGAAGGGCGAGCCCAGCGTCTTGTCGAAATGGGCCAGCGCCCATTGCTGCGCGTTGGTCATCGTGACCAGCTTGAAACGCGTGCGCAGCCGCTTCAATGCCTCCACCGAGTCCGGGAAGGCCGGCCACTGCGCCACCGAATCGCGCAGGCCGCGGGCCAGCGCATCGCTGTCGGGCAGGCCCAGCGCGGGCGAGATGGCGTGCCAGCAGCGCTCCAGGTCATCGGGGTACCAGCCGGCCTGGCCGTCGGCGCGTGCCCGGCGGTAGGCGGCCAGGAATTCGTCGTCGCTCACGCGGGCATCGGGCACCGCCGAGCGGAGGTAGGCGAGCATGCCGCCCTCGAAATCGATCAACGTGCCGACGACGTCGAAAGTGAGAACCTTGAAATCCTGCAGGGACATGGGAACAGCTCCAATCGAAATGGAAAAGGCGCGCAGCGGCGAAGAGACGACGACGGATGTCGTTCCACACGAGCATAGGAGCCTCGCTGTTCCCTTTCAGATCGAAGTGGGCATGCGAATCGGCATGTGATTCCGCAATCGGTGCCGTGGCGGCATCTTGTTTCGCCATGCCGGTGCCCGCCCTCCGGACCGGGCAGCCGCTCAGCGCGTCATCGTTCTCGCCAGCGTCTTCTGCGGCAGGTTGGCGCCGTGCGCCCGGAGCTTTTCGACCAGCACCTGCGTGTCGAGGTCGCAGGCCGGCTCGCCACTCGCGATCGACTGCGCGGCGGCGGTGCCCACGGCCTGTCCCATCATGTAGGCGGCCGATTGGGCGCGGATCGACCCATGCACCTTGGTGTCGCTCGAGTGGCAGCGCCCCGCCACCCACAGGTTCTGCGAGCCGCGCGGCACCAGGATGCTGTACGGGATGCCCACGCTGTTGCCGCGGCCCAGGTTGTCCTTGCCGCCGAAGTCGCGCAGGAAACGCTCGTACTCGGCCTTGGAGGTGTCGGTGGGGTGGACGTCCGTGGGACGGTTGTAGACCGCGATCTGGTCTGGAAACTGCCGCCGGTTGCGGAAGTCCTCGATGCCCAGCTCGAACTCGCCGACGATGCGCCGCGAATCGCGCACGCCCATCACCGGCGCGGTGGTCAGCAGCTCGAGGTCGGCGCAGCCGGGCACGTACTTGCGAAAGAACTCCAGATATTCCACCGCCAGCTTGCGCCCGAAAACCATGCCGTCCGACAGGCTGCGGTTGGACAGCGGATTCAGGTTGAACACATGGCCCGCATTCAGGCTGGCCGTGCGCTCGCCGATCTTGTTCATGCCTGGCATGAAGAGGTCGGCCTGCGTGAAGTGGCCGTCCGCGATGGCTCGTTCCAGCAGCTCGGTCTTGGTGCGGGCCTTGGCCGCGTCGATGCCGCGCCAGTCGTCGCCGTAGGCCGGATCGTCCCAGCGCATGCCGCCGAAGAGCGAGCACAGCGTGCTCGGCGCGACGGTGTCCGTGTCGCGCAGTACGACCTTGCATTCGGCGCCCGCGAGCGCGGCCAGCGCGGCGTCGCCGGTTGCGTCCACGAAGGTTTGCGCCCGCACGTAGCGCAGGCCCTCGACATTGCTGAGCACCACGCCGCGCACGCGCCCGTCCTGCACGTCCGCTTCGATCAGCCGCGTGAAGAAGCGCAGCTCGACACCGGCCTCGACCGCGAAGTCGTCGAGGATGCGCTTCAGGTGCTCGGGCTTGAAGGGCACCCAGCGATTGAGCTGGCCGTCCAGGAATTCGCGAACCACGTGCGGGCCGAAGGCCTTCTGGCGCCACATCGTCTCCAGCAGCTCCTTCATGAAGCCGCCGACCAGCATGCGCTCGCCGTCGGACACCGGGCCGAAGGACGCGACCAGGCCCGACGTGCCCATGCCGCCCAGGCAGCCGGTGGCCTCGACCAGCAGGGTCTTCAGGCCCAGCCGGGCCGCGCACACGGCCGCGGCCGTGCCGGCGGGGCCGCCGCCGGCCACCACCAGGTCGTAGCTGTCGTCCACGGGGATGGTGCGGCTGAAGGAATATTCGGACGGAGAGATCATGGGCTGGGTCATCGCTGGAGGAGTTCTGTGGGCTCAGTTGGATGGCTTGTTGAGCGGCCTGGAGATCTCGGCAAAGCGCCGCATCTCGGACTGGATGAAGGCCTGGAACTCGTCCGGCCCTTGCGGCCTGACCTCGATGCCCATGTCGGCCATCGCCTTGGCCACGTCGGCGGTCGCCAGCACGGCAAGGATGTCGTCGGCCAGCCTGGCCGTCACCGCGCGCGGCACGCCGGCCGGCGCGGCAAAGCCGGCCCAGTTCACGGCTTCGAAGCCCGGCAGCGTCTCGGCGATGGCGGGCCACTGCGGATAGAGCGGGCTGCGTTCCTTGCTGGTCACGCCAAGCACCTTGAGCTGCCCCGACCGGATGAAGCTTTCCGCGGAGGACGCCACCGAGAAGCCGAGCGGGATCTGCTTGCCGATCATGTCGGTGTACATCTTGGCCGCGCCGTTGTAGGGCACGTGCTGAAGCTGGATGCCCGCCATGTGGTTGAGCATCTCGCCGGCCAGCTGCGCGGAGGTGCCGATGCCGTTCGATGCGAACGACAGCGTCCCCGGGTTCTTCCTGGCCATGGCGATCAGCTCGCGCACGTTGTCGGCGCCGAAGTCGGCCGGCGCCACGAGGACGACGGTGAAATAGCCGACACGCGCGATCGGCCCGAGATCCCGGGCCGCGTCGTAGGGCAGGTCCTTGCGCTGGGCGGCATTGATGCTGAGCGAGCTTCCGAGCAGGGCGAAGGTGTGGCCATCGGGCGCGGCACGCGCGGTCGCGAGCGTTCCGATCACCACGCCGCCGCCCGGCTTGTTCTCCACCACCACGGACTGCTTCCACCGGGCTTCCAGCGCCTGCGCGAAGATCCGCGCCAGCCGGTCGGCCGCACCGCCCGGGGGCTGCGGAACGATCAGCTTGACGGGCCGGGTCGGAAACTCCTGGGCGTGCGCCACCCGGGTCCGCGCCAGCGCGCCCAGCAATGCGGCCTGCAGCAGGCGCCGGCGAGACAGCCGTCCGTCCTCGTGTGCATTCATCTTTCTTTGTCTCTGGTCTTGTCGGAGTGCCTTCATTGTTGTGAGGCCTGCTCGGCCCCGCAAATGAAAAGAATTGGCGAGGGCTTAACCTTTGGTTATGCACCCGCCGATCCTCGTCCGGTGGCATGCGACGGAGAATCCAGGCATGAACCTGCGCCACATGGAAGTTTTTCGCGCCGTGATGCTCACGGGCGGCGTCGTCGGCGCCGCCGAACTGCTGCATGTTTCGCAGCCGGCCGTAAGCAAGCTGCTCGGGCAGATCGCGCGCCAGACCGGCCTGACCCTGTTCGAGCGGATCAAGGGCCGGCTGATCCCGACCCCCGAGGCCTATCTGCTGCACCAGGAGATCGAGATCCTGTGGCGCGGCGTGGACCGGGTGCGCGACGTCACGCGCAGCCTGGCGCAGCCCGACACCGGCATGCTGCGCATCGCGGTGTCCGCCAGTCTTGCGCCTTACCTGGTGCCACAGGCCATGGCGCTTCTCCATGCGCAATACCCGCGGCTCAAGTGCCGGGTCGAGGTGCTCGTCGCGCCGATCATGGTCGATGCACTGCTCGATCGCTCGATGGACCTGGCGATCGGCCTGCTGCCCAACGACCATCCGAACCTCATTGTCGTCAAGCGCTACCAGTGCACGCTCGCCTGCGTCATGCGCAGCGACCATCCCGTCGCCGGGCGCAAGATCGTCCGTCCGGCGGACCTGCGAGGCCACCGCATCATCACGTCCCCCGAAAGCAGCGCCTACGGCCGCAGCCTGCACCGGGCCTACGGCAAGGAAGCCGAGGAACTCCACCTGGATGTCGAGGTGCGTTCGTCGACGACCGCCTGCTGGTTCGCGCAGGCCGGCGTCGGCATCGCGGTGGTGGACCGCGCGGCCATCGCGGGGCAGACCTTCCATGGCCTCGCGGTGCGGCCCTTCAGCAGCAGCGAGCGGCTCGACATCCACGTCATCCGCAACCGGTACCGCCCGATGTCGGTCGTGCAGCGCGCCTTCTGCGAGGCTTTCGACAAGGTCTGGACTCGGACGCCGGGCCTGGGCGGGCGGGCCCTCAGCCGGCCGCGCGCTCGTCCGGAAGCTTCGCGATCACCTTGATCTCGAACTGGAAGCCGTAGAGCCAGGTCACGCCGATGCCCGTCAGTGTCGGGTGCGGCGCTTCGCCCCAATATTCTGCGACCACCTTCCAGATGGTCTCGAACTTCGATTCGGGGTCGACGATGAAGACCGTCACGTCGACCACGTCGTCGAAGCTGCATCCCGCTGCCGAGAGGATCGCGTTGAGGTTCTCGAACGCGAGCCGGACCTGCGCCTCCAGGTCGGGCTCGGGCGAACCGTCGGACCGGCTGCCGACCTGCCCCGACACGAAGAGAAAACCGTTGGAGCGGATGGCGGGCGAATAGCGGTTGCGCTCGTAGAGCGCCTGGCGGCCGGCGGGAAAGACAACGTTGCGTGCGGACATGGATCGGCTTTCTTTCTTGAAAAGGGAGGTTGTGATCGGTGGACGCTAGAGTGCGCGGCTGGCTCTGAGGAATACTCCGCTGGACTCAAACGCGGCTAACCTATCGATTTCCAAAAGCCATCCAATGAGTCGCAATCGGATAGCCTTGGACTGAGTTGTTTCAATGATCTCGACGCCACGCTGAATAGTGTGTTGGACTGATTTTCCTTGTTGTCGCGCTGGTGCAGCCATCTTTTTACGTGTCTCTTCTATCTCGAGAGGGAGCTTAAGCGTCAGCGATATGTCGATTCCCCGACCACCAGTTGCAGGCGGTGGCAATGGAAGACTGCGAGGGGTTCGAAAGAGGAAGTGAGGATGGGTTCTTCCGGACACAACTCGTCTGCGCGCAAGCAACTTTTGTTCGTGGCGTCCAATAGATCCCACAAATCCGTATCGAACCCATTTGCTCCGAGGAGCCATTTCTCGTGCCGACGCAGACGCTGCAAGACAACGGTGATTCATTTGAGGTATCAGTTCGCAAAGCTGCCACAGGCTCGCGAGTCGTTCTTTTCTCAGTCGGATCGGGCGGTCAGCCGGAACGGCTCTCCACGCTCCTGGACGCCTTGACTGAATCTGGTTGCACGGTTGTTGCCCCACATTTCGAGCGACTTGCTTCGACGACCCCGACAGAGGAGGAACTGGCCCTCCGGGCAAGACGCCTCGCCCTTGCACTGGACGCATTCGTTGAGCCCTCCGCAAAAGCGATAGGCGTGGGGCATTCGATCGGTGCTGCCATCCTCGTTGCAATGGCTGGCGCTCAACTGTGGTTAGGGCCAGGTCGGCGCGTCAGCATCGCACCGGACCGTCGCTTGGCTCGCCTGGCCCTTTTGGCGCCGCCAACCGGCTTCTTTCAAGCTCCGGCCGCACTTGATGCCGTGCGAATTCCAGTTCTGGCGTGGGTGGGGTCGGCAGACAGCATCACGCCGCCAATCCAAACAGAATGGCTTGCAAGTGCCATGCACGATTGGAACATCGTGGATGTCCGCATCACCGAAGGGGCTGGCCATTTCTCGTTCATGGACGTCCCGCCGCCGCACAGTACGGATCCACTTCCCAACAAGCAAGCGTTTCTGCGAGAGTATTCCCATGAGATCTGCAAGTTCGTGAGAGCCGCCAAGAGAGCGAACTAGCAGCAGTGGCGTGTGTGTCTCTGCGGCCTGCGTCCTCCGTCGAGCACAAGAGCCGCATTGGTGCCTTGGCTGGCTCGAAAGACGGCGATGGGCCCGAAGCTCCGGCCGTCGCAACCGGCTACATTCGGCTGCGGATTCAACCGGTCGATGCAACACACTGACTGAACATTTCAGCCGGTGTCCGATAGCCAAGCGTCTTCCTCGGCCGCTCGCGGAAGCGTTTGGCTGTGGCATTTATCGGGTCGTGACAGAGCTCGGGCCCGCCGGGTCGAGGGCTTGACGGCAGCGACGCCCAAACGCCAGGATGTCAGCGCCGCGCTAGGCTCACAGCGTTTTCTCGATCAGCGCCCCCTTGAAGAGCACCGGCCCGGTCGGACCGCCCTCGCCGGGCACGCCGCCGCGCGGCTCGAGGCTCACGGCCAGGGCCGGCACCGCACGCATATCGGCCTCGTGCGCAGGTAGGCTCAGGGTCCGGTCGCGGCCCAGCACACCGAGCGAGCGCGGCGCGCCGCCCGTTGGCAGGGCCCACAGCTGCAGCGATTTGTCCTCGTCCTCGCGGTAGCTGCCGAGGCGCTGCAGCAGCAGCCGCTGCTTCTTCGGATCGAAGGTCACCAGCATGGATGCGCTGGCCGAGTCATCCGACAGCACTGCCACGTACTGCTCGGCCGGCGCGTTGCGCAGCTGCTCGCCAAACCGGAGCCCGACCACCGTGGCAATCACGGCCGCCGCGACGCCGGCGGCCGCCGCGCCACGCCACAGCGCGAGGTTGCGCAGCCAGCCGCCGCGCGCCGGTACCGATGCCGGTGCCGCAGCGGCGATGCGCTGGCGTCCGATGGCCTGCTGCTGTTGCTCGGCCGCGATCAGATTGCGGATACGTGTCCAGACGACAGGGTCGGGCGCCACGGGTTGCTGCAATTCCGCCATGCTGGCCAGGCGGCTCTGCCAAGCCAGCGCGGCGGCGCGCACCAACCCGTGGCGCCCGACCCTGTCGTCTGGACACG
>Ga0209051_1000359_pt1 | contig 67167 bp, 56 predicted proteins | sample AraplaCvi_mMS_r2_2_FD_184286 | JGI IMG/M metagenome (GOLD analysis project Ga0209051, IMG submission 184286) | Arabidopsis root microbial communities from North Carolina, USA - plate scrape MF_Cvi_mMS_r2 (SPAdes) (version 2) | ecosystem: Host-associated > Plants > Roots > Endosphere | place...
TCGTTGCAGACGCCGTGATCGATCGCCACATCGAGGCAGCGGCCGCCGCCGAACAGCCGGTTCATCCGGACTTTGCTGTTGTGTCGCATTCTGTGCTCCTTGGTTCGTTCCTTGCGGAAAGCATGTCTTCGTCGACGCCGTGGCGTTGGTTGAGAAGGGTGAGAAAACGGTCGCGCTCACGGGCGCGATGCGCGAGCGTCCAGCGCTTTTCCTGCGCCAACAGGTCGAGTGCGGCATCCATCATGTCGAGCGTAAGCTCGCCTGAAACGGCCAGCGTCGTGCGCCGCAAAAGCAGGTCGTCGAGATGTTCCACCGCTTCCTCGCGGATCAGGAACTGCACTTCGCGCATCGAGTAGGCGGCGTGCGGCAGCACTGCATCGGGGCCGGCCGCGATGAAGTCGCCAACCGCCTCGGCATCCGTGCCATATCGGGCAAACAGCTCAGCCATGCGCCGGCCGGAAAGGCCCTTGCTGGCCGCCATCTGCGTCAGCCAGGCGGCCGCGCTGGCGGGAAATGCCCGCCCGCCGCCGATCGGTCGATCGGTTGTCGCAATGCGGCGCCGCCTGCCCAGCCTTTCCAGAGCCATGTCGGCCGCCAGTTCCCCGAAGGATCGGAATGTCGTCCACTTGCCGCCGATCATGCACAGAACCGGTGGGCCACCATCCTTCGGCTCCACGACCGTGCAGAAATGATCGCGCGGGATGCGGCCGGTAAAGCTGTCAGTGCTGGCCGGCAGCGGCCGCACGCCGGAAAACTGGAAAACGATCTGTTCCGGCCGGACGGTGATATCAGGCAGCACGAAGGCGAGCGATTGCAGGATATAATCCCGCTCGTCCGCCTCGCAGCGCACCGTTTCCGGATCGTCGACGCGGATATCGGTCGAACCGACGAGAACCTTGCCAAGATAGGGAAACAGGATGCAGATCCGCCCGTCCTCGTTTTCATAGTAGATCATGTGATCCGCGAGTGCGTCGCGCAGGTCCGCATTGTCGACGACCAGATGCGAGCCCTTGGTACCGCCCATCAGCGGCGCCGGCCGTGTTTCTGGCGAAAACAGGGTCTGATTGGCGATGTCTATCCAGCCGCCGGTGGCGTTGATGATCAGCACCGGTTCGACGCTAATGGAAGCCCCGCCGATCAGGTCCTCGACCCGATATTGGCCATCCTCTGTCCGATGCAGTTCCGCGTAATTCAGCGCCATCGCCCCGAATTTTGCTGAAAGACCATCCTGCAGAAGCTCGATGCCCAGCCGCTCCGGATGGCTGACCCAGGCGTCGAAATAGGTGGCGGAACTCTTGATGTCGGGATTGAGCGCCGGCCACTTGGCAAGCGTCGTGCGCCGGTCGCGAAACTGGTGGCGCGGCATCAGCGCCCGCTTGCGGGTCAGGAAGTCATAGATGCTCAGGCCTGCCTTGATGGCGACGGCGCCACGCCGGCTCGGGCGGCGGCTGAGGCCCAGGAAGCGGACGATGCCATTGCCGAGGCCGGAAAATATATCGAACACCGGCACCGTCGTCGGCAGCGGCGCTACGTAGTGTGGCGCATTGCGCAGCAGCCGATCCCGCTCGACCAGCGATTCCTGCACCAGCTTGAATTCGCCATTTTCAAGATAGCGAAGCCCACCATGGACCATGCGCGACAGCGCCGAACTGGCCCCTGAGCAATAGTCGTGTTTCTCGACGAGCAGCACGTTCAGCCCCTGCAGCGACAACTCGCGAAAGACACTGATGCCGTTGATGCCGCCGCCAATGACGCACACGTCCACCTTCGGGCTCTGGCGGAGCCCGTCCAATATCTCTTCCCGTTTCATGATGGCGATCCGCTACCTGTCCATGTCAGTCAGTTTCGCCGCTATGGCCGTATCGATGGCCGCAAGATCGGCCGAATCCAGCCGGATGGTCCCGGCTCGCGCATTGTCGAGCGCTTGCGCCGGATTGCGCGCCCCGCAAAGTGCAAAGGTGACGCCCGGCTGCGCCAGCGTCCAGGCAATCACGATCTGGGCGATGCTGGCGCCGTGTTTTTCGGCGACCGGCCGGATGTCGTCGGCCAGCGCCGTTGCCTTCTGGCGATTGTCGACTGAAAAGCGCGGATTATCCTTGCGCTGGTCGTCGCCTGAGAACACCCGGTCCGGACCGATGGTGCCGGACAGCAACCCCAACGCCAGCGACGAGTAGCTCAGCGTCGCAATGCTGTTGGCCTTGGTCAGCGGCAGAAGCTCCGCCTCGATCTCCCGGTCGATCATGCTGAACCGCTCCTGGATCGCATCGAGACCACCAGCAGCAATATAGGCATTGAGTTCGTCGGGGCTGACATTGCTTGCGCCGATCGCCCGGATCTTGCCCGATGTGCGCAGGTCTTCCAGCGCCCGCATCGTTTCCTCGATCGGGGTCGTCGGATCTTGCCAATGAGTGATGTAGAGGTCGATATAATCGGTTCCAAGCCGCCTCAGACTTTCCTCGACCTCATGCAGGATGGCGTCGCGGCCGAGATAACGGTGCACCGGCTTGCCGTCTTGATCGAAGAAATGACGACCCTTCTGCGTATGCCAGACAAGGCCGCATTTGGTGGCGATGACTGCCTTGTCGCGGCGCCCGGTCAGCGCCTTGCCGACGATCTCCTCGGAACGTCCAAGCCCATAGGCGGGCGCCGTATCGATCAGCGTCACGCCGGCATCGAGCGATGCCTGGATCGCGGCGATGGATTCGGCTTCATCGGTCCCGCCCCACATCCAGCCGCCGATCGCCCAGGTGCCCAGTCCCACCGCCGAGGCGGAAACGCCCGATTTGCCGATCTCACGTGTCAATTGCTGTCCGCTCATGCCCATTTTCCTTCGCCATTCGCCAGTGCCAGCACCCGCGCACCCGTCGCCTCATCGGTCACCAGCGTATCGAGATGATTGCCCCTGAGAACGCTGAGGATCGGGCCTGCCTTGTTCGGCCCGCTCGCCACACCGATCTTGGTGGGGATCGAGGCGAATTCCGGCAGCGTCAGCGACACCAGCGAACGGTTGAGGCTATAGTCGCAGACTTGGCCATGATCATCGAGCAGATGCGCCAGCAATTCGCAGGAGGCGCCGGACCGCTCGATCGCGGCGCGGTCGGTGCTCGAGGATGGATGCAGGTCGTAATAGCTCGAATCGTCCGAGAGGATCGAGCCGATGCCGACCACCGCCACTTTCGCCTCGCGCGCCCGTTTGAAAACGTCTGCGACGGAACGCATGTTGATCAGCATCGCCCGCTGCTCGGCATCATCGGCAAAGAGGGGCGCGTGGATCTGGTAGGAACGTCCCCCAAGCCGGTCGGCCATCAAGGTCGAGACATGATTGACGTCAGTATAGTGTTTACCCTGCACGCAGCCGGTTGCTGGAATGACCTCGACATTGAACCGACGCGGCGGCTGCAGACCGGCGACGACGGCGCTCACCCCTTTGCCGCCGGTGATGCAGATCGTATCGCCGTCGATGATCTCTTCCAGCAGCAACCTTGCTGCCGCTTCGCCAACGGCCTGAAGCGCCGTCTGCGGATTGTCGGACACGGTCGGCACCACCACAGCACGGCCGATGCCGCCAAGCGCTCGTAGCCGTTCTTCCATATCGACCAGCGGCTCGACCGGCGACTTGATCTTGATCTCGACCAGACCGAGCTGGCGGCCGCGCTTGATCAGGCGGTTGACGGTGGCGTGCGAGATGCCCAGCTGATCGGCAATCTGCGCCTGTGTCAGCCCCTCGAGGAAATGCAGGACCAGAGCCTGGTGCATCTGCCGGGCGATGACGATTTCCTCGCGCGGCGCATTTGCGGGCTTGAGCTTGGCTATCGGCATATCAGGCAGCCTTCCGCTTGTGCAGGAAATGGTCGATCGAGACGGCGGCAAGCAGAATGCTGCCTTTGATCATGTCTTGCCAATAGACGGACACGTCAAGCAAGATCAATGAGCTTGTTACGACCGACAGCAGGGCAATACCGAGAATAGCCCCAAGGATCGTGCCGGAACCGCCATTCAGCGACGCACCGCCGATCACCGCGGCGGCGATGATGTTGAGCTCCATGCCGACACCAAAGGTCGGGGTCGCGGCACCGAAGCGGGACATGTAGATCACCCCGGCAACGCCGGACAGCGTGGCGCAGAGCACCGTCACCCAGAACTTCACCTGGTTGGTCTTGATACCGGAATAGAGCGCCGCCTTCTCGTTGCTGCCGGTGTAGAACACCTTGCGGAAGGCGGTTGCCCGGCGCAGCAGGAAATCGAACAGCACGACGACCGCGACAAAAATCAGGATCACATAGGGGACGCCATAGACTGTGCCCTGCCCCACCGCCTTGAACGAGGGCGGCAAGGTGAAGAGCGACAGCGGCGTACCCTTGGTGATGATCAGGCAGATACCACGCACGATGACCATCGCCGCAAGCGAGGTGATGAAGTGGTTGAGACCGACGACCGTGACAAAGAAGCCCATGACACAGCCGATCAGGCCGCTGGCAATGATCCCGATCAGGGATGCGCTCCATGGATCGAGCCCCATCAGGAACAGCGAGCCCGACAGCACCATCGAGAAGCAAACGACCGAGCCGACCGACAGGTCGATGCCGCCGACAATCAACAGGATGGTCATGCCGACGACGACGATCCCTTCCACCGAGAACGACATCAGCATCGCCCGGAAGTTGCCGAGCGTCAGGAAATGCGGCGAGGCAAAGCTCATGACGATGCAGAGCGCCAGGATGATCGCAATCAACCCCGCCTCGCGCATCGTTCCCAGCCGTCTCCAGCCGGGCGCGCGTGCCTGATGTGCCGTTGCCAGTGTAGCGTCCGCCATGACCCTGTCTCCTGCCCCTGCTTTTTCCCTACGCGGCATGCTCTGATGCCTTTGAATTGTTGTGACCGCCGATACCGGAGGCGAGCCGCATGATCGTTTCCTCCGTCATCGCCTCGCCCTCGACCTCGCCTGCGACCGTGCCCTCGTGGATGACCAGCACCCGATCGCATAGGCCGAGAAGCTCCGGCAGTTCCGACGAGATGACGACGATGCCGATGCCGGAGCGCGCGAGATCGCGCAGCAGCCGGTGGATTTCCGATTTGGCGCCGACATCGATGCCACGGGTCGGCTCATCCATCAGAATGACCTTGGGATCGACCGCCAACTGCTTGGCAATCGCCACCTTCTGCTGGTTTCCGCCCGACAGCGACGAGACCGGCATGTCGATGCCACCCATCCGTACGCCGAGCCGCCGGGCCAGGTTGTGGGCACGATCCGCCTCGGCCTTGGAATTCAACAGTCCCAGCGGTCCGGTCAGCGATTTCAAATCGAGAACGGCAATGTTCTGGGCGATGGAAAGATCAAGGAAAATGCCAGAGCCTTTCCGGTCTTCCGACAGGTAGACGACGCCCGCCTGCGCCGCCTGCGCATAGGACCGCGCCCGCAGCCGCTGTCCATGCAGTTGCACCTCGCCGCCGGTCACGGGCCGCAATCCGCAAATACCTTCGGCTATCTCGGTGCGCCCCGAGCCGATCAGCCCGCCGACGCCGAGAATTTCACCCTTGCGCAGGTCGAAGCTCACATCCGTGAAGCGGCTGCCGTCGCCGAGATCGCGGACGCTCAAGATGATCTCATCGGTCCGCTCCGCCAGCGCCTGCTTTTCCGGATAGAGCTGGGTGATCTCGCGCCCGACCATGCGGCGCACCACATCATCCGGCGTCAAGTCCGCCACCTTCTCCGTCGAGACATAACGGCCATCGCGAAACACGGTGACCCGGTCGCACAGGCTGAAGATTTCGGCCATGCGGTGGCTGATATAGATGATCGAAATACCCTGCGCCTTGAGGTCGCGGATGATTCCGAACAGGACCTGCGTCTCCGAATCCGTCAAAGCAGCCGTCGGTTCGTCGAAGATCAGCACCCGACAATCGAGCGTCAGTGCCTTGGCGATCTCGACAAGCTGCTGGCTGGAAATCGACAGGTCACCGACTTTGCGGCGCACGTCGATCGGCGCCAGACGATTCATCACGACCTGTGCATCCCGCTCCAGCCGGCCATAATTCATGAAAGGCGAGCGCCGACGGTTGGTCGCGGCCATGAACATGTTCTCGGCAACCGTCGCATCGGGGCAGAGCGCGATTTCCTGATGCACGAGGCCAAGCCCGAGCGATTGCGCGACGGCCGGCGACGTCACCTTTACCGGCGCGCCATCGACGAGAACGTCCCCTTCGGTTGGCTGCAGCACGCCGGCAATGATGTTCATCAGCGTCGACTTGCCCGCGCCGTTTTCGCCGCAAAGCGCATGAACCTCGCCCTTCTCCAGGCTGAAGCTCACATCCGTCAACGCCTTCACCGCCCCGAAGTGCTTGCTGACATTGCGGATTTCCAGAACCGGCACCGACGCCATCATCGTCTCCTCCTCACGCTCGCGGTGGCTGTCCGGAGTTTCCTGCCTCCGGACAGCCGGCACAAAGGCTTACTCCTCGATGCCTTTGGTGCCCCGCCGCTTCAGATACTTGTCCCAGTAGAAGTCGTCGGCATTATCAGCCGTGACGATCGACAGGCCGTTGTCGACGAACGGAATGCTCATCGGGTTGAAGCCGGCGCGCTTGGCGTCGTTCATCGGGTCGATGAGTTCCGGATGCTTGGCCAGCCACAGAAGCATGAAGCCCATGTAACCCTGCATGCCCTGGTTCGGATTGATCGAACCGAACACTTCGCCTGCCTTGATCATATCGAGAATGTTGGCATTGACGTCGGCGCACATCACGAGGATCTTGCCGCCGCTTTCCTTGTTGGCCTGCGAAGCGCCGATGGCCGAATTCGCTTCCGGCATGAAGACGGCCCCAATGTTCGGATGGGCCTGCACCAAGCTCATCAGGCCCTGATAGGCCTTGTTCGGGTCCTGGTTGGACGCAGCGCGGCCGACGAGCTTCATGTCAGGATATTTTTCCTCCATGCGGGCGATGAAGGCGGCGATACGCTTGTCGTGGTTGTCCTGGCCCGGATTTTCGAGAACGGCATATTCACCCTTGCCACCCATCTTTTCGGCAATCGCGTCGGCCGCATAGGTGCCTTCGCGGGTATTGTCCGAGGTGACGAACGAGATGCGCTTGGAAAGCGGTGCATCGGCTGCGAAGGTCACGACCGCCGTGCCCTGGTCGATTGCCCGGTTGATCGGCTCGATGAACGGATCGGAGTTCATCGGATGAACGAGGATACCGGCCGGGTTCTGGGCCAGCGCCTGGTCGAAAGTGGCGATCTGCTTGTTGACGTCATATTCCGGCGTGCCGGTATAGGCGGTCTCGCAGCCGAGCTGCTGACCGGCCTGCTTGAACATTTCATAGACCGGGAACCAATATTCGACGCCCGATACCATGACGTTCATGACGTATTTTTCACCCGGCTTGCAGCGGAACGGATTTTCCGTGTCCGCGCTGGCCACGCCGGCCAAAAGCGTCGATGCAAGGACCGCCAATGCGGTCGTGCTTAGAAAATTGCGCAAGTTTCCTCCTCGAGGCCGAAGCCCCTCCCAAATATCCGGCGGCGCCTTGGCGGCTGCCGATGATCCATTGAAGACCGGAGTTCCTCCTCGAAATCCGGTATGGGCAGGTAATCCCAGACACAGCAGCCTGTCAATATAATTCACACACTGAAATATATTTCACTCGCTAGGTCTTTGGATCGGTTGTTTGCCGCAGGCGTGGGCTAACGGAGCACGCCGGCTTCTTCGGCCGCGACTTTGAAAGCCAATGCGGCCGCGGCTGCATCGGCTCGCCCGTGGACGGCGTCCGTGCAGATCTTCTTGGCGGTGGCGAAGGATGCCGCTTTCTCACGCGGCCAACAGGTCATCAGATATGCGAGCGCGTCCCTGCTATTGCGGATACTTTTAAGATGGTCGCCATCCCCAACGATGACCTCAACGGGCTGGTCCCAAAAATCGCGGCGCATCGACATCTCCTCAGCTCTTCGGCTATGGCTGAACGTCATCTGCGCGGGCTCGTTCCAGCATGGGACTTTGGTCCCATACGGTCGGCGAAAGATCCTTATGCGCTGCACGTGCGCGGTACTCCTCCACTGGATTGTGATCCTCATTCGCTCTACAGCAAGGGACGTGTTCCGAGCCCGTCCCCTTAAGGTGCAATTCATCTATGACGAAAAAAATTTATCTCGCCGGTCCTGAAGTGTTCCTTCCAAACGCCCGTGAAATGCTCGACCGGAAGGCAGCGCTTGCCCGCGAGGCGGGACTTCACCCACTCTCTCCCGGTGATCTGGAAATCCCGCAGACGAACTCGAAGCGCGAGCGGGCGGCAGCGATAAACGCGGTGGACGAAAAGATGATGATGGAGGCCGATGCCATCATTGCCAATCTGACACCGTTTCGCGGCATTGCCGCCGATACCGGGACGGCTTTCGAACTAGGCTTTATGTGCGCAAGCGGCAAGCCTGTCTTCGCCTATACGAATGTGGCCCGCGATCACAGCGGACGGGTGAGCGACCTTTATGGCGGCGCCGTCGCCTATGATGGTGAAGGTCGGCTGCGAGACCCGAACGGGATCGCGGTCGAGGATTTCGGCCTGGCCGACAATCTCATGCTGCACGCCGGGATCGAGCGGCGTGGCGGCGTCCTCATCGTCGGAGACGCGGCTCGTGACGCGCTCTATACGGACTTGTCAGCCTTCAAGACATGTCTCGCCATCGCAGTCGAGAAGCTGCGGTAAGGACTTCGTCCAGGCGTTTGAGCTTCCACGCTGCGCTATGGATTTGCGTCCCGCTTAAAGCGTTGACCTATCCAAGGGAAGCGTTAATCCGAAGGCGTCACGCGCCATCAGACAGGCAGCATCTCCAGGAACGCATTCGCGACAAACGATAGGCCGAATATCGTAGACGAGGCAAGATGTCTCAACACCGACCCGCCCCGACAACGCGGCGCAACGCGACCCGTTACAACGCATTCCCGTCTCATCTGCAGCGACGAAGCTCGGTGGCAGCAAATCGAGAGCAGCATCACTTTCCGTGGAAAATCTGGGCCAGTCAGGTGAAAAGGAGCAACACGCACCGCAGGTTTGGCAATCTAGATCGCTTAGTGAGTTCATACCCAGCTCCTACCACGGCAGCTGCCGACAACGCAAAGTGCTTGATCCGGAAGATGACCGCCCAGCCTGGTCGGCCGTGATCATTTCTTCGGGGCAGGCCTAATTGCGGCGGAGCGGTTTCAGGCGGCCTCTACGAAGTCCTCGCTGTCACGTTCACAGCACTTTTAGGTATTCCTTTAAAAGCTACCAATGAAATGCCGAACGACAGAAGACGGCGAACAAACAAAATCACGGACGAAACTGACCATTGACATTGGCGGTGTTAAGGCCGAAGCCGCACTCGGCTGCGCAATGCGCGGCCGTTTTCACGAGGATTCGAGAGATGAAGACCAAGGCGGCTGCAGCCAACGCCGGAAACCTGATCATCACGGGTATCGTGCTGATGCTGCTCGGCGATCTGCTCTTTGCGCTGAACGATGCTATGGGCAAATGGCTGCTCACGAACTTCGCCCTCGGTCAGGTACTGGTGATCCGCTCGGTCGGCTCTTTCATCGTGCTTGGGCCGATGATCGCACGGCAAGGGCCGATGGCCCTGTTCCGTGTCGAGCAGAAGCGCCTCCAGTTCATACGTGTTTTCATGGCGACCGCCGATGTCGCCCTGTTCTACGCGGCCGTCGCCTATCTGCCGCTCGCCGACGTCATGACCTTCTATATGGCCGGGCCGATCTACATAGCCGCGCTCTCGCATTTCTTTCTTGGGGAGAAGATCGGCTGGCGTCGCTGGCTAGCCGTTTTGGTCGGCTTCGCGGGCGTCGTCATCGCGCTGCGTCCGTCGACGGCGATGCTGTCGCTTCCGTCGCTCTTCGGCCTTGCCGGCAGCCTTGCCTTTGCGCTGTCGCTGGTGATGAGCCGTTATCTGCGTTCGACCAGCGACACGACCCTGGTGACGTGGCAGACGATCGCCGCCCTTGCCACCGGCATTGCGCTGAGCATCGGCCATTGGCAGCCGGCAACGCTCATCAATTGGTCCGGCATGCTGCTGCTCGGTGTCGTCGCCACCTGCGCGCATCTCTTGATCACCCGCTCGCTGAAGCTCGCACCGGCATCGCTGCTGGCGCCGATGCAATATACGCTGCTGCTCTGGGCGATCGTGCTGGGCTACATCTTCTTCAACGATATTCCCGATATGCAGATCATCGTCGGCGCCGCAATCATCGTCTTTGCCGGGCTCTTCATCTTCCATCGGAAGAACCTGAAAGAGACGGTTCCGGTCGAAGCCGTCCCGCCCGACGGCCATTGAAGCTATGGCGCCGCTTATCTTTCAGTTTCGCACAGGACGCCGCTGTAACCCCTGGAATTCCTGCATTTCCACGGAACAATTTGGACGCCTGCACGCTACTGCCGAGCATTCAAACCCGGGAGATCGCAATGGCGTCCATGACCCTCGAAGACCTATCCTCGCAATTGAAGAAGATCGATTTTTGCATGCTGTCGACGAACGCCGGGTCGGGCCGCATCTCGGCCCGCCCGATGAGCAATAATGGCGACGTCGAATATGACGGGGATTCTTGGTTCTTTTCGTATGAGGACAGCAGGAAAATCACGGAGATCGAAGGCATCGACATGGTCTCGCTGACCTTCACGGCACCGCCCAGTCTCCTCGGCAAGCCGGGGATCTTCATCGCTGTCGAGGGCGTCGCCTCACTGGTGCGGGACAAGGCGGCATTCGAAGACCATTGGGTGCCCGATCTCGAGCGGTGGTTTCCGGAAGGTGTGGACACTCCCGGGATCGTTCTTATCAAAGTTTCGGCGTCCTCCATCCGCTACTGGGATGGTGAGGAAAACGGCGAGGTCACCCTACCCGGATTAGCGAGCTAAGAGAGCGGCATAACGGTGTGCCCTACTCTGCGGGCGGCTCTTCCCAACCGAAGACGCTCCGGCCGGCGAAATCGGCGGACTGGCGGAATTCGCCGGCGATGATTTCCTTGAGGTCAGGGCCTGTCACATAGCGTTCCATCTGCCTGGATTGATCATCCAGGCGCTTGAGCGCCTGCAACTCTTCCTCCCGTCCGAGCCTGCCCTTCTGCACTGCCGATTTCATTACGCCGATCGTCTCGTCATAGACCTTGAGCGGCACCGGGAAGGGATGGCGGTCCTTGCCGCCATGGGCGATGGAGAAGCGTGCCGGATCGGAAAAACGGCAGGGTGCGCCGTGGACGACCTCGGCCACCATAGCCAGCGCCTCCACCGTGCGGGCGCCGACACCGGGAACCAGCAGCAGCTCTTCGAAATCCGCAGGCCCGCGGTCGGCTGCGGCAGCAAGATTTCCATGCAGCCGCCGCATATTGACATCGCTCTCGCGCACGTCGTGATGCGCTGGCATGATCAGATGCGGCAGCATCGGCTGCTCGGCTGGCTCGGGCGCCGGCTGCTTGACACGCAGCAGCGCGGCGGCCTCGCGGATGATCCGGTCAGGACCGAGTGTTGCCAGCAGATCGAGCTGGCCGCGCCGCGACCGCTCGGCGCGCCGGTCGGCCAGATTGACGATCGTGCCCTGGCTCCTGCCCTCGATTGCCGCATGCGGCGAGTCGACAAAACTCTCCAGCCCCTCCGACAGCCAGTGATAGCGCCGTGCCTGCCGCCTGTCGCCGTTCATGCCCTGTTGCACGACCACCCAATGGCCGTCATCGGCGACGATGAAACCGTGCAGATAAAGATCGAACCCATCCTGAAGCGCAGCGCTGTCGACCTTGGCGATGAGACGGCTCGTTGTCGCCAGGCCTTCGCCATCGAGGCCGACGCGTTCGCCGATCGAGACGAGCTCGTGCGGGGTTTTGCGCGATTGCGCGCCGCGGCCGCCGCAGACATGCAGGCCGAGTTCGCCGGCGCGCGGTTTCAGCCCGCGCTTCAAGGCACCGAGAACACTTGTGGTGATGCCGGAGGAATGCCAATCCATGCCCATCACCGCGCCGAAGGACTGAAACCAGAAGGGATGAGCGAGCCTGCGCAGGAATTCGTCCCGGCCGTAGTGATGCACGATCGCTTCGGCGATCAGGGCTCCGAGCCGCGTCATCCGGTCGCCGAGCCAATGCGGCACACGTCCCCCGTGAAGGGGAAGATCGGCGCTGCCTGCGCGTTGTGACATCTCGTTTCCTTACGCTTTCCATCACTCCGACGCCGCACGGAACCCAAAAATATTCCAGGCGTTTGTTTTCGCAGTTAGAAGCCGAGGCAATCATGACCGCAATCGAGACCGTCTTCAATAACCCGAGCCTGCCCCAGGCAAAATCGCAATGGCCGGACGGCCGCGAAAAACGGAATCACAGCGCTTTGCGCCTGGAGGGCATCGCCGAGAAGGCGGCCTTCCTGATCAACGGCAACCGATATTTCGCCGAAGTTTCGCGGGCGCTGCGGCAGGCACGGCGCACGATCTGGATTATCGGCTGGGATTTCAATCCCGACATCCCGTTGGAACCGGAGCAATCCGACGAGACTTTGGCAGACCTGTTGCATGGGCTCGCGGCGGCCAATCCCGAACTCGAGATACGCATCCTCATCTGGGCGCTCGGGCCGGTCTATTCGGAAAAATCCCTGCAGGTGCTTCGCAAGAAGAACTTCCCTAAGAATGCCCGGATCGACCTGCGTTTCGATCTTCAGGGTGCCGTTCGCGGCTCTCACCATCAGAAACTCGTCTGCATCGACGACGCCGTCGGCTTCATCGGCGGCATCGACCTGACGTCGCGGCGATGGGACACAAAGCGCCATCATGCCAGGGACAGGCTCCGGCGGGACCCCGAGGGCGTGTCCTACGATCCGCTCCATGACGTTCAGGCGATGGTCACGGGCGACGCCGCACGGCTGATCGGCGATATCGCCAGGCGACGCTGGGAAACAGCTACCGGCGAAAGGCACCCGCCGCTTGCCGAGCGCGCGCCCTTTCCCTGGCCGGAGGATCTTGCTGTTTCGCTGCGGGATATCCCGGTGAGCTTCGCGCTGACGGAGCCGTCGACGACCTTGTGCGCCGGCATCAGCGACGGTATCGCCTCGACATTGGATATCATTTCGCGAGCACGGCGCCTGCTTTATATCGAGGCGCAATATCTCGCCTCCTTCCGCGTCGCCGACGCCATAGCCGCTCGGCTGCAGGAGGAAGACGGGCCCGAGGTCGTCATCATCTGCACGCGCAGCTCCCACGGGCTGATCGAAAAGATTATCATGGGCGGCAATCGCGACCGCGTCATCCGCCTTCTCAAACGGGCCGATCGCGCGAACCGGCTGCGGGTCTATTTTCCCGTTGTGCCCGGGCCGACAGTGCCCGGGCCACTCGTGCCCGGGCGGACAGCACCAGCGACGGTCGACGAGGTCGAGGTGCTCATCCATTCCAAACTGATGATCGCCGACGATGAGCTGGTGCGCATCGGCTCCTCCAATCTCAACAATCGCTCCGAAGGGATTGATTCGGAATGCGATATCCTATTCGAATCTGAAACAGACGAGCACCGCCGCGCGGTGGCGGAGCTGCGTAACCGCCTGCTGGCGGAATATCTCGGAACAGGCACCGAGACCGTTGCAGCCGCCTACGCGCAAAGCGGCTCGGTGATCGAAGGGATCGAGGCGCTGAATGACGACGCCCGGGGTCTGAGAGAATTCGTAGTCGAGCTTTCCGGCAGCACCTCACCGGTCAGAGGGACCGGGTTCTTTGACCCGGCCCGGCCTTTCCTGCCGCTACGCCGATTGGGCCTCGGCGCGCTCGTCCGCTTCCTCGTCCGTCCCGCGTGATCTTCGGAAGACGATCTCACTGATGAGGAGAAGCGTCGTGCCGAGCGCCAACGGAATGAAGAAATAGGCGCAGCGAAACGCGATCAGCGCGCCGATCGAGGCTTCCTGCGGCACGGCATAGGAGACAGTCGCCTCCAGCACGCCGAGCCCACCAGGAACATGGGTTGCGAGAATTGCCGAATTGGCCAGCACATACGCCGTCACCGACCTGAAGAAGGCGACGTCGCCGAAGGCAGAGAGCATCTGGTGCAGGCAGGCGGAAACGAGGATGAAGTTGATCGTCCCGATCGCGACCTGCGCGACGGCAATCGAAAATCGCGGCAACTGAAACGACCATCGCCAAAGGCGCAACTTGCCGCGGATGAAAAACGCCAGCGCCGCATAGACGACCGGCACGATGAGCGCCAGCACACCGAAAATGCGTACATTGGCCGTATCAAGCCGCAGCAGGCGCCCGGCATCACCCGGATTGACGATTAGAGCAAGGCCGCCGAGCGTGATCAGCCCGAGCCCGACCGTGACGCCGCAGAACAGGATAATTTTCGCTACGTCCTCGGTCGTCAGTCCCCAGCGCGAATAAAAGCGGTAGCGGAAAGCACCGCTGCTCAGCCCGGCAAAACCGATATTGTGGCCGAGCGACAGGCTGATGAACGAAGCCAATGCAATTTTAGGATAAGGCAAGGATTTGCCGAGCGAAAGGATCGCCAGCAGATCGAAACAGCCAAGACATAGATAGGATGCCGCAGCAAAGAGAAGCGCTGTACAGAAGCTTGAAAGCGGTATGCTGCGAACCGACTGGACGATCTGGTCGAGGCTGTACTGCTCGAAGATGCGATAGAGAAGAAAGACAGCAAAACAAAGGGCGGCAACCAGCAGTCCATTCCAGATCATGCTTTTCAAGCTCATCGATTGTCCTCGGGAGTGCGAGCGTGGTGGGTCGATAATCTGGAACGATCAAACGAGTTTTGTGTTCCCCCGGAACACGATCGATGTCCCAAGGGACGAGTTTCAGCGGACCCATGGCGGAAAAATCAATCAGACTCCTGACTTATAACGTGCACAGTTGTATCGGCAGCGACCGTAAGCTCGATCCCGGGCGCATCGCTTCGGTCATCGCCGAGGCGCAAGCCGACATCGTCGCGCTTCAGGAGGTCGATGTCCTCAGGCGCAGGACCGGCGGCATCGACCAGGCGCATATGATCGCCTCGCTGCTCGAAATGCAGGCCCATTTTCATCCGGCGCTGTCGGTTGCCGAAGAGCAATATGGCGATGCGATCATCACCGCTCTGCCGACAGGCGCGGTCAAGGCCGGCCCGCTGCCATCCATCGGCGAACAGCGCGGCGCCCTTTCCGTCGAAATCCTGGTCGGCGACAGAAAACTGCTGGTTGTCAACACTCATCTCGGGCTTCGCGGCCGCGAGCGCATGCGGCAGATGACGACGCTATTGAGCGCGGGCTGGCTGCGCGGCACGGCGGACGAACCGCTTCCCACTATTCTCTGCGGCGACTTCAACGCCATTCCGTCGTCGGCGACGTACCGACTTGCCGCGCGATCGCTGAAGGACGCCCAGCTCGCAGGCAAGGACCGGCCTAAAGCGACCTTTCCCTCCCGCTACCCGCTGATGCGTATCGACCACGTCTTCGTCAGCGACGATCTCGTCGTCAAGAAAGCGGCCGTGCTGCAAAACCGGCTGACGAGGATCGCTTCGGATCACCTCCCTCTTCTTGCAGAAATCTGCTTCGCCTGAACGCTGGCGCCACGCGCGACCGCCTAGGCGTTGTTATCCACTGAAAAACGACAGGCATCAGCGCTTGCAGCGACATTGAAACGAATATTTCACGAATAATGCTATATGGAATATCTATTCCGCCCACGCATCATGTGTCCGGGTGATGGATGTTCAGTCGTTCGAGCGGATGGGGACCTTCACTCGAAATCGACTGCTCTCTTGGAGGAAGAGGAGGGGTTGATGTTGGCTAGGCTGTTGTCACGTGTGCGCATCCAGACGCAGGTGATGGTGTTCATCGCGCCATTCGTCTTGAGCATCATGGCCGTCGGCGCCATGGGCTTTTATGCATCGAGCCTGCTCCAGGGGCGGATGGATATTTCCAACTCCGTCCTGCAGTCCTTGAGCGGCTTTCGCAATCTATCTGCCGCGATGGCCGAATTCCTCGCCAATGCCACGCAGGAAAACAGAGACGCCGTCACCGCCAAGCTTGCCGATCAGCGTGCTCTTCTGAAATCCGGCCTCGACAGGCTCGCCGCGGATCGCAGCGGCCAGCAGGAGTTGGAACAGGCGCTCTCTTCGATCGATGGAATTTCGACACGCATGGACTCGCTGTGGCAGCTTCAAGAAAGCCGGACGGCACTCCTTGCCGATCTCCAGAAAGCGCAGAGCGTCGTCGTGTCGTCCCAGACGGATATCGTCGAGGGCTCCAAGGTTCTCCAACGCGCGGCCGACCTGCAGGAAGACGAGTCTCGCAACACGCTCGGCGACGCGCGGCGCATTTCGGATTTCGCATCCTTCACCCAATCGCTGAACGACAAGGCCCAAGCCGCCGGCCCGATCAGTGGCGCGGATCTCGACGAACTCGCCCGGCAACAGCGCATCGTCGGAATGGCGCTCGGCGGCGATGCGCCGGACGCTAAAAAAGCGATCGACGATACCATCGCGACCCTGAAGCCGCTTGTCGAGGCTTCCGGCCAGACCGAGGCGCGCGTCGCTGGCCTTCGTGATGCGACGGCCCAGATCGTCGGCAGGCTGCCCGAATTGCAGGTCGTCGCCACGCGGCGGTTGAAGGCCGTGACGGATAAAGCGGCTGAAACGGCCAAGACGGTCGAGCGTGCCAAGACCAGCCAGAGAGACGGTCAGAAGCTGACAACCTCGGCATATGTGATCCAGATCGTCCTGGCGAAACTGACGCTCGCCCCGACGGACGCCAATCTCCAGCGGCTTTCGCAGGAAATCACCGCTGTCAGAAAAGGGCTGGATATGTTGATCTCGAATGCGGGCGGCGTTGCCCAATTCGATAATCTCAAACCGAAGCTTCTGCCGGCACTTGATAAGATGCAGAAGGCCGCCACCGATCTCGTCCGCATCAGCGCGCAGCGCCAGGAAGAATTCCGCGCCGCCGCTGCCGATGTCGACCGGATGTGGTCGCAACTGACGGCGTTCGCCGAAATGCAGCGGCAGAACGCAGCCGAAGAACGTACCGACGCCAATGCCATGTCTTTGGGAACGACGATCCTCGGCGTGGTGATTGCAATCCTTGCCGGCGTCGGGCTGACGGTCACACTCAAGGGCCCGATCAACCAGATCACCTCGGCCATGCGGCGGCTTGCGGATGGCAAGCTTGAAACGTCGATCGTCGGCGAGACCCGGGCCGATGAAATCGGCGATATGGCCCGCGCGCTCGGAGTCTTCAAGAACAATGCCATCGCCAAGGTCGAGATCGAGGAGCGTAGCGAGATCGAACGGGCGAAGGCCGAGGAGGATAGGCATCGCAACGACGAGGAAAAACGTGCCGTCGAACAGCAGATCGACTTCGCAGTGACGGCCTTGGCCGAAGGGCTCGGGCGCCTGGCGCGAGGCGATATTTCACAGACGATCGCGTCGCCCTTCTTCGGCCGGCTGGAGCAGCTTCGCAACGACTTCAATTCGTCGCTGCTTCGCCTGCAGGAAACGATCGATCAGATCCGCACCAACACCCGCATGATCGAAGGCAATGCCGGCCAGATGGATCTGTCGGCAAGCAACCTCGCAAAGCGCACCGAGCAGCAGGCCGTGGCGCTTGAGGAAATCGCCGCGGCTATCGAGGAGATCACCACCACGGTTCGCTCGTCGGCAGCCTGCGCCGACGATGCCCGCGAGATCATCACCGACACCAAGAAGACGGCCGATTCCTCATCCGGTGTCGTCGCCAGCGCCATCGAGGCGATGAGCAAGATCGAAGCCGCTTCGGACGAGATCGTGCAGATCATCGGCGTCATCGACGACATCGCATTCCAGACGAACCTGCTCGCGCTCAATGCCGGCATCGAAGCAGCCCGCGCCGGCGAGGCTGGAAAAGGCTTTGCGGTCGTGGCTCAGGAGGTTCGCGATCTCGCTCAGCGCTCCGCCGAGGCCGGGCAAAGGATCAAACAGCTGATCGGGCGCTCGCGGACGGAGATTACCAACGGGGCGCGGGTCGTTCGGGAAACCAGCGAAGTCCTCGAAAGCATTTCCGCGAAAGTGGTCACCGCATCCGAGCAGATGGACGTCATTGCGCGGTCGAGCCGGGAGCAATACAACGCGCTGCACGAAGTCAATTCCTCCGTCAACCGGATGGATCAGATGACGCAGCAGAACGCGGCCATGGTTGAGGAAACGAGCGCGGCGACGAAGGAACTTGCCGACGAGACGAAGACGCTCCTGCAACTGATCGACCAATTCCAATTGGATGAAACAGAGACGCGTCGCGTGAACGCTGCATAGTGGGGCTCCGCTCTGCTTCGTAGCCGCCCGTGACGGGCGGGCGGGTCAGTGACGACTGTAGAGCGGCGGCATCACCTCTTCATCCGAGAGATCCGGATAGAGCCGCCGGCGTGTACGATCGAGCGCTTCCGCCTCCCTGCGCTTCCGTTCCAGGAGTACGGCCGTGACGTCTTTATAGGGAGCGCCGTCCTTCAAGGCGACACGGACGATCCCGCCCTGCGAGAGGAAGTCGCAGAAGGATCGCACCGAGCGAAGACGTGTCGTAATCTCGATATAGCGGTCGTCATGTCCAGTCATGTTCGCCTCCTTAAGATGTAAATGTCACGAACACTTCGGCAAGAAGATGACACTGGTTTCATGACGGTCCCAGACCCGATCGGCCATATGCGGAAGCCGGTTCCAAATGCGCCAACAGTGCAGATTTCGCTTTGGAGCTTTAGGCATTATCCTCTGGCGAATTTCCGGTTCATAGCGGCGGCGACCAAGGGCAGCGCCGTGGTCGCGACGGTTCCGAGGGGCAGTCGCCTGATACCCCGGGTGATGACGAATGCCGCAGCCATCGCGCCGGCGAGCTTCAGCCACGGCTGATTGCCGAGCTGGGCATGGGCACTGGCATCTGCCCATCGGACGTTTTCAGTCACGACGGCCGCAGTCTGGTCTCTGATTACATGAAGGCGGGCCTGGAGGTTTTCGAGCTCCTCCCTCAGCTCCCGCAACCGACTTTCCAGAACATGCTCCTCCGAGACCAGGAACGGTTCCTCCATATAAGCATCGGCCGGTGTAAGAGCATCCTGGCCGAGCGTTGCGAGGTAGGCCTCGTACTCGGCCTCGCTCGCAAACCCCTCACGCCGGATCAGCTCCGGGTTGATGCTCGTCTCCTCTCCGTTCGCCGTCCGCGCGCCGACATCGTCGTGTCTCTGTTCCGCGCCGACACCGGCGGGCTCGTCCTTAAACATGATGCGTCTCCCGTTGTTTCCTCGGCAGAACGCTCGATGGCTCTATTTGATCCATCACGGCCGCGATGCGCTGAAACGCTCCGGCCGAAATTCCGCCAGCAGTGGATGACGGCGTCCGGTGGCGATCTCGTCCGCCAGCAGTTCGCCGGCGATCAGGCCGAGCGTGGCTCCACTATGGCTGAAGGCGACGAAATAACCCCAGATCGACGGCAGCTCGCCGAAGACCGGTTCGCCGTCGCCCGGAATGGGCTTCGGGCCGACACCATAATCGTCGATCTCGAGCGTGGGGTTGCCTTCGAGAACTTTTGACGCCTCGCGCAGCAGCCCGTCCAGCGTCGATTGTCTGACCTCATAACTGCCGTCCGGCTTCATTCCGACCTCTTCCTCGGACCAGGCCGAATCGAGCGCGAACCCGCCATTGGGCATGGGCCGGATGGCGACGCGGGGAGTGTTAAGCACGGCCTTCAGCGAATGGCGGATCGGCTTCGTCCTGACGAGAAGGGCGACCGGCGTTGCGTCGGCGATATGCTGACCGGCTTCGGCGACGATTGCCGGAACGGCGCTGCCCGCGGCAAGCAGCACAGACTCCGCTTGCCAGTGCCTGCCGTCCGCCGTGCTCACGCCGCGGACGCGGGCGCCTTCGACATCAATTATCGCGCGCCCAGCGTCTGTCACGACCTCGCCGCCGAGCAAACGGAACTCCGCTGCGAGAATGCCGATCAGAGATGGGAGATCGACCCAGCCTTCCCCAGGATTGAAGATCGCACCCTGCACCGTCACCGCGCTGGCGTCGACGCCGGGCGTCGCGCCGGCAATGTTTTCCTGGGTCAGCCATTGCGCGTGATAGCCGAGATTGCACTCATAGTCGAAGACCTCGGCGATCTCGTTACCGGCGTCATCGGCATCCCAGGTCAACCCGCCATCGAAACGCAACCAAGGCGCATCCGGATATCGGGCGGCGAGCGTTCGATACCGGTCGATACCGGCGAGGCGCAGCCGGTGGTAGGCGTCGGAGCGTTTCCGGGCAGAATTGAGCCAGGCGAGCGAACGGCCGGAGGCGCCATTGGCAAGCGGCCCGTCACTGACGAGCACGGTGGCGATCCCAAGGCGCGCGAGATGGACAGCCGTCGAGACGCCGAATATGCCGCCGCCGATGACGACAACCTTCGAAGGTTTTGGGGTAGCATTCATGTCGATAACCTTGTTTCCTGCTATGTCGAACGAATTCCGATGCATCCGTCGTGAGTGACGGCGGCGGCATGCTTCACGTCAGGGGCTAGAGGACTTCCGCAAGGAAGCGCTTCAGCCGCTCGCTTTGGGGATTGTCGAAGATCTGCTGTGGGCAGCCGGCCTCGACGATCCGGCCCTCATCCATGAAGACCACCTGATCGGCCACCTTCCGCGCAAATCCCATCTCGTGCGTGACGACGGCCATGGTCATGCCCTGGCGGCCGAGAGCCGCCATCAAGTCGAGAACGCCCTTGACCAGTTCGGGATCGAGCGCACTCGTCACTTCGTCGAACAGGATAAGCTCCGGATCCATGGCAAGAGCTCGCGCGATGGCGACGCGCTGCTGCTGCCCGCCCGATAGACCTGCCGGGCGATGATCCCTGCGCTCGGCAAGACCGACCTCGGCCAAACGCGCCTCGGCGATGCGTCGCGCCTCCTGCCTCGGCATCTTCTTGATCTTCGTCAGGGAAAGCATGACGTTCTCAAGCGCTGTGTGATCGGGAAAGAGGTTGAAGTGCTGGAACACCATCCCCACCCGCCGGCGCAACCGTTCCGGTTTCATGGCCAGAATGCTGTCGCCATCGAGCAGGATGTCACCGCCCTTCGGTTCCACCAGCCTGTTCATGCAGCGCAAAAGCGTCGATTTGCCCGAACCGGAGGGGCCGATGATGCAGGTGACGGTCCCGGCGGCGATGTCGAGGTCGACACCCTTCAGCACGTCGAGATCGCCATAGGCCATGCTCAGATCCCGGATGTTCAGGGCGCCGCCCTGGAAGCGCGGTTTCGTCTCTCCGGAAGATTTGGCCGCGGGCTGCGGGACGGCAGCGGCTTGCAACTCGCTGACCTCGGCCAGACCACTCGCAGCACCCGTACCGCGGCCCTGTTTTCCCAGGCGCAGTCTCACGTCGATGTAGTTGACCAAGTGGGTGAGCGGCACGGTGATGACGAGATAGAAGACGCCCGCCAGCAGCAAGGGCGACAGATTGCCCGTTACGACAGCCTGATCCTGCCCGACGCGGAAGATTTCCCGCTCGGAGGCGAGCAATCCGAGGAAATAGACGAGGCTGGAATCCTTGACGTTTCCGATGAACTGATTGACCAGCGCCGGCAGGACGCGCCGGATGCCTTGCGGGATGACGATCAGGCGCATGCCTTGCCCGTAGCTCATGCTCAGCGCTCGACAGGCTTCCATCTGGCCGCGCTCGACGCTTTGGATACCCGAGCGGAAGATTTCGCCGATATAGGCCCCGGCGATCAGGCTGAGCGCCAGGATGCCGAGCGGGAATGGCGACGGGCCGAAGATCTCTCGTCCGATCCGGGCAAAACCCTGACCGATGATCAGGATCGTGACGATTGCCGGCAGGCCGCGAAAGATATCGGTGTAGATGCGCGCGGGCAGCCGTAGCCAGCGGGACTGCGAGATGCCCATCACGGCGAGAGCCATGCCGATGACGACGCCGAGCACGGTCGAGGCGGCGGCCAGGATCAGGGTGTTCTTGAGGCCGACGCTGATCATGCTCGGCAGCACTTCCGCCATGGCGTCCCAATCCAGGAAGCTGCGGCGCAGATTTTCAAGCCAGTTCATCGAGATCCCCATCGAAGCCCACGCCGGGCACAAGGCCGTCCGCCGGAGCGGACGGCCTGCGGCCTCACTTCTTAGGAAGATACTGGTCCGGCATCGGCGAGCCTGGGAACCATTTTTCGTAGAGGGTCTTCCAGGTGCCGTCCTGCATCGCGTCGTGAAGGGCGCCGTTCAGCGCCGTGCGGAAGGCATCATTCCCCTTGCGGATCACGAAGCCCGCCGGCGCATCGAAGGATGGGATGTTGACCGCAACCTTCAGCGCGGGATAGCGCTCGCCATATTGTTTGGCCGCCTCGTAATCGAGGAAATGCGCATCGACCGTGCCATTGTTGAGGGCGGCGACGGCGGAATTGTTATCGGGGAATTTCACTAGATCGGTTCCACCGAAATATTTGGCCGCATAGACCTCCTGCAAGGTGCCCTGAACGACGCCGAGACGTTTGCCCTTGAGGCCGTCGGCATCCTTGATGCCGGCATCCGCGGTCAAAACCGAGAGATAACCGGCAAGATAGCCGTCGGAAAAATCGACGGTCTTCTTGCGGGCTTCGGTGGTGCCGATCGCGGCGACGGCAACGTCGAAGCGTTCGTTTGCCACCGACGGCAGGAGGGCTGAAAATTCCTGGCCCGTGAACGTCACCTTGTCTTTTGGGAAGCCGAGGCGGGAGACGACGTTGAGAAACAGTTCGATATCGAAGCCGGTGAACTGACCGTCGGCCGTCGCAAATGTATAGGGCTTGGAATCCCCCATCGTGCCGACGCTGATCGTCCCCGTCTCGATCAGGTTATAGGGATTGTCGGCCGCAACGGCAGAGCCTGCCCCCATCGCAAGAAGGCACGTCAGAATGCCGGCCCGCAATGGGGCGAGGGTGGCCGCAAATGTTTCAAAAGGCTTCATCGTCGTTCTCCGCTCTGAAAGGAATGCTCTTGTCGGCATGTTGCTTCGCCCACACTCTGTCGCGTATCAGCAGCAAAGCTTTATGGGCAGGATACCGGTCTCTGATATAAAGAGACCGGTCTCACAACATATTTGATATCTGTCAATTGACCGGCCGTCAACAACTCTTGTAGTCCTCGGTTATGGAAGATTCCGCTCATCCAAAACGGCCAGTCACGGTCGCCGACGTTGCGAAGGCCGCAAAGGTCTCGAAGGCAACGGCCGCCCGTGTGCTCGGCGGCTACGGCGCCGTCAGCGTCCAGATCAAGGATCAGGTGATGGCGGCAGCCGCCGCACTCGAATACCGCCCGAACGAGCTCGCCCGGAGCATGAGCACGGGACGGTCGGGCATCATCGGCGTGGTTGTCGGCGATATCGAGAACGCTTTCTTCAGTCTGGCAGTGCGCGGCATCAGCGATGCGGCCCGCCTTGCAGGCTTCAACATCATCATCGCCAATTCGGGCGAACAACTCGATGCGGAAAGATCGGCCGTCGACCTGCTGATTGGCAAGCGCGTCGATGGCCTGATCGTCACGCCGGCCCGCTGCGACCGCCTCGATCACCTGCAGCATGTCCGCCGCGCCGGCGTGCCGCTGGTTCTGTTCGACCGGGCCATCCCCGAACTCGATGTCGACGCCGTGACCGGCGACGACCGGGAGGCAGCCCTCACCGCGACCCGGCATCTGATCGGCCAAGGACATCGCCGCCTCGCCTATGTCTCGGCCATGGATGCCGAGAGAGGCGGGCTCACCGATATCGCGCTTATCTCGAATTCCGCCGTGCGCGAACGCGTGGAAGGCTTCGTCAGCGCTCTGACCGAGGCGGATTTGCCGAACCCTCTTCACTCCGTCAGGCTCGGTGCCACAGACCAGCATCAGACGGACGCGGTGATGAAACGTCTGCTTTCGGAAATATCACCGCCGACGGCGCTGCTGGCATCCGACAGCCTCGTCGGCTTGCGCATTTTCAAGTCGCTGCAATCGCTCGGCCTGTCGATCCCGCAGGATGTCTCGATGATTTCCTTTCTGGACGCCGACTGGACCAGCGTCACCGTTCCACCGATCACCATCGTCGACCAGCGCGTCTACGAGCTTGGCAAACTCGCCGGCGAACGGCTCGTCGCCCGCATCGAGCGCACCCCGCTTGCCGTCGAACATCTGCGCGTTACCACGAGCCTTGTCGTGCGCGGCTCCGTGGCGACGATCGGCCGGTGAGATCCGGGCTAAAGCCGATATGCTCTAATCATAGAGCTCGCCATGACCAATCTGCTCCTGCCTGGCAGATGTGTCGCTGATAGCGGGATCGTCGGCCGGATCGGGATCTTTCTTGTTGGCATCACGCAGAAACTGGGCGGCTTCAAGCAGCGCTGCAGTTATCTCTTCGGTTGCCCATCCGGCTTCATTGGCGGCGGCAACCAGTCCTTCCAATGCGTCGCGCGCGGCATCAGTCGCCTCTTTGAAGCGTTGCGCGGGCGCTTCGGTTTTCGGCGACGGAAAGGTCATCGGAATTCCCTCCACTAGGTTCTGACTATTGGAGATGAACGCAGCCCGCGGGAAATGGATGCACGATCATGCGGATTTCGGCGACGACATCCGCCTCAGATGACCGTCTGCAACAGAAACGGCGAGCGCTCCAGCGGACGCTGGGCAAGGATCCTCAGCATCGCCGGGCCTTGTATGCCGGTCGTCGTCGTGGAGCGGCCGTCGTGGTAGACCACCGTCATAACGCGGCTGAGGCTATCGTACCTGATCTGTGCGATCGTGCGCGTGTGAACCTGAAAGATGAATTCGTGGGGCTGAGATTTCCGCCTGGACCGCTTCGAGCTCATTGTGATGCCCCAGCAAAATGACGGCAGCATTGACCCGGCCGTCCCCAGCTCAGGATACGCGTGATAGTCGACAACACATCCCTCATCGAGTGCCTCCAATGCGCTCAATATTCGGCCAAGCGACAAAGCGGTCAGTTCCGGCAATCGAACCGGCAACCTCCAGATCAGAGACTTGGCCTCACACTACAGACGCCGATCAAGCACATATTGTTTCCACGGTCGCGTGACATCGGCGTGACATGCAGATCACGGCTCGAAAACTTGTCCGAAACGGGCATTGTGAGGTGTCGATTTCACCAAGGGCAACGACAGCCCATCAATGCAATGTTCTATGTATTCCATAGGGACGGGCGGCGTGCGGCCAGTATCCGACGGTGCGTGCGAGCGACCGAATGGCTTCGTCCACGACGAAAACCGCATCCCCGAGCCGTTCGATCTCGCAATCCAGTTCGTACACCTCGACTTCGTCAAGACCTTCAGTGAGCAGCAACCGCTTGCTGGCCTCGATCAGGCGCTCCGTGCGCCCGACAATATCGAGAGCGCTTCGTATGATAATGTCGAGCATGCAGTTGCCCCCGCTTGAATGACCAAGTGTCGGGCATAATCGGAATGCTGACAATCCCAAAATCTTGTCAGATGCGCGCGCGGATCGTGTCGTAGAAATCCCACACCTTACGCAGCGCCGACTGGTGGCGGCGGCGCGGCAGAGAGGCGCGCCGTCCGGCAAAGGCGAAAGCAGCCGCGACCGCAGCAACGAGAAGGAGCGTCGAGGCCGGATAGAGCTTCACCGCCGCTTCCGTTTGACCCACCGCTTTCCCGGCCCCTCTCTTTACCGATCGGGCGCCATCAAGGATTTGCTGCTGGAGCGTTTCGATTTGCAATCGCAGCGCGCTCAACTCTTCGCCCAGGCCGTGATCAGGCTGCCGGGGAACGCCGACGGAGGCCGTGCTCCTGTCGATAACGGCTTTCGGCACCGGCTCGCCGATCTTGCCTCCTTCGGGGTCGAGGGTAGCCGTCTCGGTGCTCTTGCGTCGCGGCATGATCCATCTCCTTCGCAAAAGTGATCACTCTGTGCTAGTCGTCATCGAACGAGAAAACCGGCCGATAGTGGCGCTCGGCAATCAGCAAGCTCCGGTCGGGCCGGATGATGTAAGTTTCCTCGACCTGCCGTCCCCATTGATCTGTGAAGCTGTGTGGGAAAGAAGAACCCACGGGCGATTTCGTCAACTTCGTGCGTGGCTGACCATTATAGGTGATGCTGCCGGGGATAGGGGCCAGTCCAGCCGACGTGTAATATCCTTCGCCGGTCGTGCAGCCCGTCAGAACAACGGCAAAGATCAGCCAAAATCCCGTGCTCCGCTTCATAGAACCTCCAGCCGTTCCGTCCTTTGGACGTCACTTACTCCATCGCCAATGTAACAGGGGACGACGGACATTGTTCCAGAATCGGCTGGAGACGTCGCAACAAGTTGCCCAACAGCATAAGGCTCGCCTTTGAGCGTATGGGCTTGGCGTTCGAACCCGACCTTGAAGCCCCTCAGGCGGCGACTGCAGGAATGGGCAAGCCCAGGATCTCGGCATGTCGACAAAGTTTCTCCCAAGCCGCATCGCCGACCGGCACGCCTTCTTCCAACGCCGCACGGCGCCTTCGTGCCGCGCTGTCACCCGGCATGCGGACCGGGCCATTGTTCCAGGGCGCGGAAGGGTTGCTGCGGCAAGCAGAGGCGAGAAAATCGGACTGCGCGGTAAAGGCATCCAGCCCGGCGAAAAAGGCGGGATCGATGACTTGAAGAAAGGCGCTTTGCGAAAACACGCCAGGCGGCGTGTTCGCCCGGCCCTTGCCGGAAAGCCCCTGCCCCAGCAATTCGACGATCAGCCCGAGCCCAAAACCCTTATGTCCCTTCAATTGGCCGCCAAGGGGCATCATCGTTCCGCCGCGTTCGGTCACCTCGCGCGGGTCATCGGTTGGCTCGCCAGCGGCGGTGAAAGCCCAGGCCTCGGGAAACTTCTTGCCGGCCTTCGCCAGGTTTTGCGTCATAGTCGTGGTGGTGATCGAAGCTGAGACGTCGATCAGGATCGGATCCTCCGATGTCGGGAAACCGGCCGCCATCGGGTTCGGCGTCAGTAGCGGCTTGGTGCCGCCATAGGGCGCGACACGGCTTGCCGCGGGATGCGACACCGATAGCTGCACGATCAGGCCCTGCTCGGCAACCTGCCGCATGAAGGCCGAAAGAGCGCAGGTATGATGGCAGTTTCGGATCGCCGCGGTGACGACGCCATGATCGCGTACGCGTTCGCAGGCCTGGTCGATCGCCTTGGTCAAAAGCCATGCGCCGGGCAAGGATTTGCCGTCCCAGACAAAGGCCGCGCCGCGGTCATTGACCACCTGATAACTGCCGGATTTCGCCAGCGAACCGTCCTCCAACGCTTCGACATACCAGTTCAGCAGACCGACGCCATGCGTTTCATGGCCGATCATGTCGCCTTCCACCAGGACAGCGGCTGTGGTTTCGGCCTTGTCGGGCTCCATCCCGGCGCCGGTCAATATCTGCTCGGCGAATTGAGTGAGGGCAATGCGGTCAATCAGCGGCATAGGCATCCATCCGTCATGTCATGGAAGACGCGGGCCATCCGAAAGAGTGTGGCCCGCGCTTTAAGTCCGCAAACCAGCTTACTTGAAGCGGATTTGCGACAGCTGCAGTTCGGAATTCGTTGCGATCGTCGGCTTGAAGTCGAGACGCGGCGAAACGCGGGTGAAACCGACCATATGGAACATCGGAATATCGGCGATGATCTCGGTGTTAACCTTGGCGAAAAGCTCCTTCCAGAGTTTCGTGCGCTCGTCGCCGGTGGCTGAGGTCGCCTTGGCGATGAGTGCGTCGACCGCAGGATCCCGAACCATGGAGTGAGAGCCGTCGGCCGCGTATTTCACGAATGCGGTGAAGACGGGATCGCCGGTCGCATTGTCGTGCTGCGACTGGGTCAATGTCGGACCGGAATCGGCGACGAAAGGTGCAACGAAATAGCCGTTCCACACGGAAACGTCATACATGTCGAGCTTGACGTTCAAGCCGACGTCCTGAAGCATGGCCATCATCGCTTCCATCGCTTCGGTGGCGTTGGGATATTGCCCATTGCGGCCGATGATGCGGATCTGTTGATCGACTGGGACGCCGTCGGCTTTCGCCGCCTTGACCAATTCCTTTGCTTTTTCGGGATCATAAGGCCAGGCGGGGATATCGGCATTGTAGCCGATCGTTGTGGGTACGACGAGTTGCGTGGCGATCTTCGCCTGTTCGGGAAACAGCGTTCCAAGCATTGCCTGACGATCGATGGCGAGGTTCATCGCTTCGCGTATGCGCCGGTCGTTGAGCGGCGCTGCCCGCGTATCGATGCGCAGCGATGTCGTCTCCGAATTCGGATAGGCGAAGTCGGTTTCCTTGTTGGTGGCATCCTGCACTGATACGGCCGGAACGATATCGGCTTCACCGGCATCGACCATGGCCGCCGCGACGGCGCTATCCGAACGGAACAGATAGGTCGCCTGCTCCACCTGCGGCTTGTCCCCCCAATAGTCCGGATTGCGCTTCAGCACGATCGACTGGCCAATCTCCCATTTGTCGAAGGTATAGGGGCCGGTGCCGACCGGCTTGCGGGTAAATTCGTCTGCGGGTGTCGCTTCGGCCGATTCGACGGCCATCACCGTCATCAGCAACGGAAGAATCGGCTGCGCCGGTTTTGTCGTAATGCGGATGGTGTTGGGATCAGGCGTCTCGAAGCTGAATTCCGTGCCGCCGAAATATTTGCCGCCGGTCTCGCAGCTGAGCTTCTTATTCTTGTTGCGCTCGATCGTGAACTGGACGTCTTTGGCGGTGAACGGTTTGCCATCGTGCCATTTGACATTCGGGCGCAGCTTGAACTCCCAGGTGTCGTCGTCAATCTTCGACCATTTCGTCGCCAGGCGGGGTTTGAGGCCGCCGTTGACGTAGTCGAATTCCACCAGCATCTCGTTGACGTTTTCGGAAATGACCCGGCCGACGTCCTGGCGCGCTGCCATACAGGGCTCGACGACATCGACGGTTTCGGCAAGTACAACAGTGACGTTGCTCTTGGCACCTTCAGCGTGAGCCGAGCCGATACTCAGCCCGATCACCGCGGTTGAAAAGCAGGCAGCTACCAAATGCAGTTTCATTTCATTCTCCTCCCATGCGCCGGCGGCGCCCCTTAAAGCAAACCTCGTCTTGTCTTTCGGTGGTCCGGCCCTCGCCTCCTCATGCGAGAGCCAATCTAATACATAAGAGCACTAATATACTAGTTGAGCGATCAAGCGCGGCGCCCGAAACACGAGCTGTCACCCGTCTGAATTCTCGTTTTTTAGCCGTGGTAAAGCGCGTCAGTCCGCGCATCTCTTCATGGGTAAGAGCCGCTCAGCGGCACACGCATTGGGCCCGCCTTTAAGCCGGCGAATGATCGCGAAGTTTCGTCGCCGCGATCGATTTGATACTCCCCGGTCTCAGTTGCGCAGATCTTGGGGCAACAGGCCGGCGGGGAAATTCTGGTAAGCGACAGGGCGCAGAAACCTGCGGATCGACATGGTCCCGACGCTGGTCGCACCGAAATTGGTCGAGGCCGGATAAGGTCCGCCATGCACCATGGAATCGACAACCTCGACGCCGGTTGGGAAGCCATTGACCAACAATCTGCCCGCCCTCCTTTCGAGGATCGGCAGCAGGTCGCGGGCAAAGCCAAGATCTGCGTCGTCCATATGAATCGTCGCTGTCAGCTGTCCCCGGAAGCTTTCCGCAAGGGTGAGCATCTCTTCCGGCGAGCCGACGCGCACGACGAGACCGAGAGAACCGAACACCTCTTCGCTGAGCGAATGATCGGCAAGCCAGGCCGAGCCATTGGTCTCGAAAAGGTTCGGGCCGGCGTCCCGGCCGGCGCTCTTTGCAGAGAGAACCGGCGCAACGGCATTGCTTGCCCGCATGCGCTCGACACCTTCGTGATACGCGGCGGCAATGCCTTTGGTCAGCATCGTCTGCGGCGCCACCTTTTCGAGAGCCGACTTGGCAGCGCCGGCGAACCTGTCCGCCGCCGGCCCGTCGACGACGACGGCAATACCGGGTTTGGTACAGAACTGGCCGGCGCCAAGCGTCAGTGAACCGGCCCAGCCTGAACCGATCGCCTCCGCCCGGGCAGCGGTCGCAGCCGGCAGTAGGAACATCGGATTGACGCTGCCGAGCTCGCCGAAAAACGGAATCGGTTCAGGGCGCTGGGCGCAAAGGTCGAAAAGCGCACGGCCGCCGGCAAGCGACCCGGTAAAGCCGACCGCCTTGATAGCGGGATGCGTCACCAGAGCCGTTCCGACATCACGGCGCCCGCCCTGAATCAGGCTGAAGACGCCAGCCGGCATGCCGGTGCGCTCGATCGCAGCCGCGATCGCCTCGGCAATGATCTCACCGGTGCCGGGATGGGCTGAATGTCCCTTGACCACGACAGGGCAGCCGGCGGCAAGCGCGGCTGCCGTGTCGCCGCCGGCCGTCGAGAATGCCAGCGGAAAATTCGAGGCGCCGAAAACGGCGACCGGGCCGATCGGCCGCTGCACCAGGCGGATTTCAGGCCGCGGCGCCGGCTGCCGGTCGGGCTGCGCCGCATCGGTGCGAGCATCAAGATGTGCGCCTTTGCGAATATGCTCGGCAAACAGCTTGAGCTGGCCGGTGGTGCGGGCGCGCTCACCGTTGAGCCGGCCCTCGGGGAGCCCGGTTTCCTCGGTTCCGATCAGGGTGACCGCCGCGCCGCGCCTGTCGATTTCCTCGGCGACGGTCTCGAGGAAAATGGCGCGCTCCTCGCATGTCTTTGCGGAAAACGCCGCGAATGCGGCTTCGGCGGCGCGGCAGGCGCGGTCGACCAATTCCGTGGTGCCGACGGCGAAATCATGGGCCGGGCCGTGTGCCGGCTCGGAGCGAAAGGTCGTCGTTCCGGCAATCCACTCGCCAGCGATCAGATGCCTGCCTGAAGGGGTCCAGCTCATTGTTATCTCCTTGGCGGAGCCTCGCTCCGTCCATGTGCGGTGATTGCGCAAGATGCGCCGCGTAGAACATGATGCCGAAAAGTGTGCACGGTTTTCGGGCCTGATATCATCCTGTTCTAGCGGCCGTTCACCTTCCGCCATTCGGCAAAGAGTGTCAGATTGCTTTCATCGGTGGCCGGGTAGAGACCGATGATCGTATGCCCCTGCTTGACGCGCTCGGTGACGAAATCCTCGTAGGCGGTCATCTCCACCGCTTCGTCGGCGATCTCGTCGGCGATCTCGGCCGGAATGACGATCACGCTGTCGTCGTCGCCAACCATGATGTCGCCCGGGAAGACCGCCACATCGCCACAGCCTATCGGCACATTGATGTCGATTGCCTCGTGCAGCGTCAGGTTCGTCGGGCTGGAGGGACGGTTGTGATAGGCGGGGATATCAAGGCCACCGATCGTCATGGCGTCCCGGAAGCCGCCATCGGTGACGACGCCGGCGCCGCCGCGCATCATCAGACGAGTAATTAGGATGTCGCCGGCAGAGGCTGCGCGCGGATCCTTGCGGCTATCCATCACTAGAACATGGCCGTCCGGGCAGGTCTCGATGGCAAGCCGCTGCGGGTGTTTCGGGTTCCGAAACACGTTCATCGCATTGCGGTCCTCGCGCGCCGGCATGTAACGCAGGGTGAAGGCCGGTCCCACCATATTGCGGCCCTTCGGCTGCACCGGCCGGACATCCTGGATCGTCTGATTTCTCAGGCCACGCTTGAACAGCGCCGAGCAGAGCGTCGCGACCGAAACACCCATCAGTTTTTCACGGGTTGCGGGGTTCATATTTCCTTCTCCTCGTTCGAATTCAGCTGCCGAAGCTGCGCGTTTCCACGGTCCAGTCGCGGGCTTTGCCCGTCAGGCTGCAACCAAGCCCCGGACGGGCGGGCACGATCATCCGGCCATCCCTGATATCGAGCTGTTCGTTGAACAGTGGCGCAAGCCAATCGAAATGCTCCACCCACGGTTCGTGCGCATAGGCGGCCGCCAGGTGCAGATGGATTTCCATGGCGAAATGCGGCGCCAGCCGCATGCGTTTCGCCTCGGCTTGCGTGCAGATGCGCAGAAAGGGCGTGATGCCACCGACCCGCGGGGCATCCGGCTGAATGAAGTCGACCGCATTGGCACGGATCAGGGCCATATGTTCGTCGGCGCTTGCCAGCATCTCGCCGGTAGCGATCGGCGTGGCCAGTTCGCGCGCCAGTGCCGCATGGCCCTCGGCGTCATAGGCATCGAGCGGCTCTTCGATCCATTCGAGATTGAGCGGTTCGACCAGCCGGCCGAAACGCAAGGCCGTGGTGCGGTCCCATTGCTGGTTTGCATCGACCATCAGCGGGACACGGCCATCGATATGGCTGGTCACCGCATCGAGCCGGCGAAGGTCGATCATCGGGTCCGGCTGTCCGACCTTGATCTTGATGCCGCCGATACCGGAAGCGATCGAATGGTCGATGGCGTCGCGGATTTCCTCGACGGTCGATGACAGGAAGCCGCCGGAGGTGTTGTAGCAGGCAACACTGTCGCGATGGGCGCCAAGCAGTTTTGCGAGCGGCAGGCCGGCGCGTTTCGCCTTCAGGTCCCAGAGGCAGATATCCATGGCGGCAATGGCCTGCGTCGCAATGCCGGAACGGCCGACCGAGGCGCCAGCCCAGCAGAGCTTGTCCCATATCCGCGCTGTATCGTTGGGGTCCTCGCCTATCAGATTGTCGGCAATCTCGCAGGCATGTGCATAAAGCGCTGGCCCGCCTGCCCGCTTCGAATAACTGAAGCCAAGGCCGCTATGACCCGCTTCGGAGAGGATCTCGCAAAACAGAAACGCAACCTCCGTCAACGGCTTCTGCCGGCCGGTCAAAACCTTGGCGTCGCTGATCGGCCGCGCCAACGGCAGATAGGCGAGCGACAGGGTGACCGATCGGATGGCGTCCAGCTTGGCCGGGCCGGCCGCAAAACCAGCCTTGGGCGGTTGCGCGGGGATCGTGCCTCGATTGGGATCAAACATCGTGGTGCCTCAGTTGATAGCCGGTTCGGGAGTCTTGCCACCGAATTCCGTCGTCAGGAAGTCGAAGTCGCAGCCTTTGTCGGCTTGCTCGATATGCTTGGAGAACATAAAGCCGTAACCGCGCTCGTAGTGTCGCGTCGGCGCCACCCAGGCGGCGCGGCGGGCTGCGATCTCCTCTTCCGAAACCAGCATATTGAGGCTGCGCGCCGGAATGTCGAGTTCGACCATATCGCCCGTTTTCAGCAACGCCAGCGGCCCGCCGATGTAGGATTCCGGCGCGGCGTGCAGCACACAGGCGCCGAAACTGGTTCCGGACATCCGGGCATCGGAGATGCGCACCATGTCGCGCAGCCCGAGCTTCAACAGTGCCTTCGGCATCGGGATCATACCCCATTCCGGCATGCCCGGTCCGCCCTGGGGGCCGGCATTGCGGAGCACGAGAACCGTGTCCGGCGTCAGCGGATAGTCGGGATCGTCGATGATCTTCTTCATCTCAGCATAGCTGTCGGCGACCAGCGCCGGGCCGCGATGGCGATGGAATTTCGGGTCGCAGGCCGCCGGTTTGATGACCGCGCCGTCGGGACACAGGTTCCCCTTGAGCACGGCCAGCGAACCTTCGTGATAGACCGGGTTAGACAGTGGCCGGATAACGTCGTCATTGTAGATCTTCACCTGGTCCAGACCATCCACCAAGGGTTTTCCCGTCACGGTGATCGCGGTGGGATCCAGCTTGTCGCCGAGCTGCTTCATCAGCGCACGCAAGCCACCCGCATAGAAGAAATCCTCCATCAGGTAGGTCGAACCGGAAGGACGGATGTTGGCGAGAACCGGCGTCGTGCGACCGATGCGATCGAGATCATCGAGCTCCAGCGGGACGCCGGCGCGCCGCGCCATGGCGATCAGGTGAATGATGGCATTAGTGGAGCAGCCGGTTGCCATGGCGACCGTGACTGCGTTGTCGACGGCCGCGGGCGTGATGATCTGGTCCGGCGTCAGATCCTCCCACACCATGTCGACGATGCGGCGGCCGCAGGCGGCTGACATGCGTTGGTGGTTGGCGTCGGCTGCCGGGATCGAGGATGCGCCCGGCAGTGTCAATCCCATAGCCTCGGCGATCGCCGTCATCGTCGACGCCGTGCCCATGGTCATGCAATGGCCGTAGCTGCGGGCGATTCCACCTTCGATGCCTTGCCACTCCTCCTGGGTGATCGTGCCGGCGCGCCGCTCGTCCCAGTATTTGAAGCCGTCGGTACCGGAGCCTAGCGTCTTGCCGGCATAGTTGCCGCGAAGCATCGGGCCGGCGGGCAGATAAATGAAGGGAATGCCCATGCTCACTGCGCCCATGACAAGGCCCGGTGTCGTCTTGTCGCAGCCACCCATCAGAACGGCGCCATCGACAGGATGGCTGCGCAGCAGTTCCTCGGTCTCCATCGCCAGCATATTGCGATAGAGCATCGTGGTTGGCTTGACGAAGTTTTCGGAAAGGGAAAGAGCAGGCAGTTCCATGGGGAAACCGCCCGATTGAAGAATCCCCCGTTTCACCCATTCGGCGCGTTCACGGAAGTGCATGTGGCACGGCTGGGCATCGGACCATGTGTTGATGACCGCGATGATCGGCTTTCCCTGCCAATCCTCCGGCGCGTAACCCATCTGCATGGTCCGTGACCGGTGGCCGAACGAGCGCTGATCATCCGGCAGCATCCATCGGGCCGACCGCAATTGCTCGTAGGTTTTCCTCGCGGTCACGGCTCTCTCCCACCTTTTCGCTTGCTTATTTCAGCGTTTACACCAACTGATATTTTAGTTTCACATATATATCAATGGAAAGTTTGCGTTCTTGTGCATTAGGTCGTGCAAAGCTATGAATGGACTGAAAAGGACGCCTCACATGAATTCCCAGTTCGCCTCCACATTCGGCCTGACCGCACCCGGTTTTCCGGTCGTTGCCGGCAGCACGGTCCAGCGGGTCTATGATGATCTGCGAAAGCGCATCATCACCATTCAGCTGCCGCCGGACACCACGCTGTCGCGCACCGAGCTTACGGAGACTTATGAAGTCAGCCAGACTCCCATCCGCGACGCATTGCAGCTTCTCAAACAGGAGGGTCTGGTTCGCATTTATCCGCAGTCCCGCACAGTGGTGACCAGGATCGACGTCCTGCAGATTTACGAGGCACATTTCCTTCGCGTTGCACTGGAAACGGAGGTTTGCCGCCGCCTCGCAACCGATCCGGATCCGGATCCGAGCGTCATTACCCGCGCCCGGTCGATCATCAAGATGCAGTCGGCAGTCGCTGACGACGCCGATCAGATCGCGATCTTCCAGGAGCTCGACGAACTCTTTCACCAGACGTTGTTCGCAGGCGCCAAGCGCAGCAGCCTCCACCAATTGATACGCGAGCGGTCCGGTCATCTCGAGCGCATTCGTCGTCTGCATCTGCCCGAAAAGGGCAAGATCGCGAGCATTCTCGATGGGCACCACGCCATCATCGATGCGATCGCCGCTCGCGACGAACAGGGCGCGGTCGATGCGATCCGCGAGCATCTCAGCCGCACCGTCGCAAAAGTGGAAGACATGCGGAAGGAGTTCCCGGACTATTTCGTCTGATCTGCCGCGCCGCGGGTTTTGCCGAAGTCAATTGACCGGCGTCAGCAGCGGCCTGCCTGCAAAGAAGGCGGCAAGGTTGTCGACCGTCAATTGCGCCATCCTGTCGCGCGTTTCCTCGGTACCGCTTGCATGGTGGGGATAGAGCACAACATTATCGAGTGCTGCGAAGCGCGGATCTGGATTGGGTTCGTTCAGGTAGACATCGATGCCGGCCGAGGCGATCCGCCTTTCCTGCAAGGCCTTGATCAAGGCCGGCTCGTCGACCACGGTGCCGCGGGCAATGTTGATGAAGCTGCCCGTCGGCCCGAGCGCATTCAGCACGTCCGCCGATATCAGTCCTTCGGTCGAGGGTCCGCCAGGGGTCGCGACGATCAGGATATCAGCCCAGTCCGCCAGTTTTACCGGTGCGTCGAAATAGGCAAAATCGTTGCCGGCCTTCTTCGTCCTCCCATAATAGCCGACCGTTAGCCCGACAGCTTCGCATCGCTTGGCAATGGCCATCCCGATGCGGCCGAGGCCGACGATCCCGGCCTTCTTGCCCGACGTCGACGTCGTCAGCGGCATCATGCCCTTCTTCCCCCAATCGCCGGAGCGCACATAGCGATCGCCTTCCGGCAGGCGCCGGCGTGCCGCCAGCATCAGAAGCAGTGCCATGTCGGCAACGTCGTCGCAAAGCACCTCGGATGTGTTGGTGAGCTTGATGCCGCGCCGTGTCATCGCCTCGACGTCCATCTGGTCGTAGCCAGCCGAGGAACAGGCGGCGAGCTTTAATGCCGGCAATTTCGAAAGCAGGGCTTCGTCGATCGTCACATGGCCGTTGCAGACCAGTGCGGAAGAGACCGGGCCTGCTTTCCGCAGGAGAGCATCCCGCTCTTCGCCTTTGACAAGATCCAGCCGGTGCAGCGTGTAGGTCTCTTCCAGCATCGCCATCTGATGGGGCCGGAGCGGATAGGCGACGATGACATCGGGCTTCATGCGGAAACGAGTCCTTCCTGTAGTTGGCGGGCGGAGCGTCGGGTGGCCTGGATTTCTGGATCGGGATCGAGGCTCGCGGCAAGAAGCGCCTGCGTGTAAGGGTGGGAGGGCGCGTTGAAGATCTGTTCCACCGGACCCTCCTCGACAATCTCGCCAGCCTTCATGACGATGACGCGATCGGCGAAATCGCGAACCACCGGCAGGTCGTGTGCGATGAAGAGGTAGGACAGGCCGAATTCGCGACGCAGGCCCTCAAGTAAGGCAATCACCTGCGCCTGGATCGACACGTCGAGCGCCGAAACCGCCTCGTCACAGATGATCAGTTTCGGCTCCATCGCGAGCGCACGGGCAATCGCGATGCGCTGGCGCTGGCCGCCGGAGAACTGATGTGGATACCGGTCGGCCATATCCGGTTTCAGGCCAACCTTGACCAGCAACTCGGCCACCCTCTCCTTCCATCTCGCTTTCGGCAGGATATCCGGGTGAATGACCCAGGCCTCGGAAATCAACCGAAACACGCTCATCCGTGGGTTGAGTGATTGCGTCGGGTCCTGAAAGACCATCTGCAAATCGCGACGCAGCCCGAATATTTCTCTAGGGGTCATCGCAAGCAGATCGTTTCCGCGGTAGAGGACCTTTCCCTCCTGCGGATCGTCGAGGCGAACGATCGCCCGGGCAAGAGTTGACTTGCCGGAACCGCTCTCGCCGACGACGGCAACCGTCTCGCCGGGCATGATGACGAAGTCCACGCCCTTCAGCGCCTGAAATGCGCCAAAACTCTTCTTCAAGCCGATGGCGCGCAGCAGCGGTTCGCCCTGCCGGTCACGCTCTTGCGCCATCGCACCCTTCCCGGGTGCGGCGGCAATCAGCTTCTTCGTATAGGCGTTCTGCGGGTTGCGATAGACTTCGGCCGCATTGCCGGTTTCGACGACGCAGCCGGAATTCATCACCACGACCCGGTCGGCGATCTCGGCAACGACGCCCAAATCGTGAGTGATCAGCAACAGGCCCATGCCGGTTTCCTGCTGCAACTCCTGTAGAAGTTCGAGCACCTGCGCCTGCACCGTAACATCAAGCGCGGTGGTGGGTTCATCCGCGATCAGAATATCGGGCTTGCAGGCGATTGCCATGGCGATCATCAGGCGCTGCCGCTGTCCGCCGGAGAACTGGAATGGATATTTCCGCATTGCCGCCTGCGGATCGCTTATCCCGACGCGCCCGATTAATTCGAGCGCCCTCGCGCCGGCGCGTTCCGCCGACTGGCCATGCGTCGTCATCATCTCGGTGATTTGCCAGCCGATCGGATAGACCGGATTGAGGTGGGCGAGTGGGTCTTGAAAGATCATGGCGATCTTGGCGCCGTTGATCGTCCGCCGCTCCTCGGTCGTCATTTTCAGCATGTCGCGGCCGTTGAGGAGAATGGTGCCGCTGGTGATCTTGCCGGGTGGCATGTCGATCAGGTTCATGATCGCCGACGCGGAGACAGACTTGCCCGAACCACTTTCCCCAAGGATCGCCAGGGTCTCGCCGCGATCGAGATGCCAGCTGACATCCTGCACCGCCTTGACGGTCCCGCTGGCGGTGTGGAACTCGACCGAAAGGTTACGAACGTCCAGAAGATGTTCAGCCATTTTTCTTGCCTCTCATTTCCCGGCCTCTCATTTCAAGCCGCCAGCGTTGCGTCGGATCGAGCGCGATGCGCAGCCAGTTCGACAGAAGATTGAGCGACAGCGTCGTCAGGATGATTGCAAGGCCGGGCCAGAAAGACAGCCACCAGGCATTGGTGAGATAGGGCCGCCCTTGAGCAACCATCAGACCCCAGGTGATCTCAGGCGCCTGAATGCCGATCCCCAGGAACGACAGCGAGGATTCCGCCAGCATGACGAAGGCGAAATCAAGCGTGGCGATGGTCACCAGCGTCGGAAAGATCACCGGCAGGATGTGTTGGAACACAATGCGCCGGTTCGATGCCCCCATGACCTGGGCCGCCTGCACGAACATCCGCTCGCGCACCTCAAGCACTTCGGCGCGGGCGGTGCGCAGATAGATGGGGATCCGGGTAATCGCCAGGACGAGGACGATATTGGTGACCGAGGGTTCGAGCATATAGAGCACGATCACCGCCAGAAGCAGCGACGGAAAGGACATGATGACGTCGCCGAGGCGCATGATCCATTGAGCGGCGGAAGAGCGGCTGTAACCGGCCACCAGACCGAGCGCCGTGCCGACGACGGAGGATGCAAGCACCGCCGCCGCGGCAACCAGCATGGTGTTTTGCGCCGCCACGACGACGCGGGCCAAAAGCGGCCTGCCTAGCGCATCGGCGCCAAGGATGTAAAGCCATCCGCGGGTGATATCGAAGGGCGGCGCGTTTCGGCCCCGCAGGTTCTGCTTGGTGGCGATGCCCTCCAGCAGAAACGGGCCGAACATCGCACAGAGAAGAACGATCAGTAGGAATAGAGCGGCGAAGAAGGCCAGCTTGTCCGCCCACAGCATGGTCAGCCAGCGGCCGATCGGGCCACTCGGTTTTTTCTCGACGAGGATTTCTGTGTCGGTCATCGCCATCGCTCAATACCGGATGCGCGGATCGAGCAGCGCATAGGCAATGTCGATCAACAGGTTCATGATGAAGATCGCCAATGCCGAGACCATGATGACGGCCAACACGACGGCGAAATCGCGAAGCAGGATGGAATCGATCATCAGCTTGCCGATTCCCGGAAAACCAAACACCGTCTCGACGACGACGGCACCGTTCAAGATAGCGGCGGCCTGGTCGCCGATGACGGTGATCACCGGCAGCATGGCGTTGCGCAATCCGTGAACGAAGATGATCGAGTTGGAACGGACGCCCTTGGCGCGCGCCGTCTTCACGTAGGCGGAAGACAGAACGCTGATCATCGAGCCGCGCACCACCTGCAGAATCAGGCCAAAGGGCCGGATGAACAGCACGCTGACCGGCAGGACCCAGTGCCAGAAGGTTCCCGTTCCGGATGTCGGCAGGACATGAAGTTTGACGGCGAAAATGACGATCGCCACGATGGCAAGCCAGAAATCCGGGGCCGCAGCACCGATCAGCGAGAAGAAGGTGGCAAGACGATCGAAGACACCGCCGACGCGAAACGCCGCGAGCGAACCAATGACGATCGCAGCAACCGTCACCAGCGTCATGGTGATGACAGCCAGCCAGAAGGTCCAGACGAAGGCCTCCAGCACGACGTCCATGGCAGGACGAGCCTGCCGCAGCGACTGACCGAAGTTGCCCTGCGCGAGATCCGCGACATAACGGCCGAACTGGATGATCAACGGGTCATTGAACCCGTTCATTTCGCGGAATTGCTGGCGCATTTCCGTGGTCGCATCAATCGGCAGGTAGAGATCGGTCGGATCGCCGGTCAGCCGGGACAGGAAGAACACGATGACGATAAGCACCACGAGCGATACGCCGCTGGCGATCGCGCGTTTGCCGATGAAACTCTTCATGCCACTCCTCCCGAGTGAAACCCATAGGGGACCGTTCGCCTGGTCTTCGCGTGTCCGCCGTCAGTTCCCCGTCGACAAGCGCGAACTGAAATATTAGTGTATCTAGAATTTTTGTGAACCCCCTTTCTCAAATTCGTCAGCTCTTATCGACCGGCGGCTTCCGTCTCCAAGCCATACCCCCCGTGCCGACGATGGTTGCACCAATGATGACCGCCGCGCCGATCCATGTCTGGGGCGCAGGAATTTCCGAGAAAAACAAAAAGGCCATCAGCGCGACCACGGGCAGCCGGAGAAAGTCGAGCGGCGCCAGAACGCTTGCAGCCGCCATGCCGAAGGCGCGGGTGATCAGCGTCATGTTAAATGCCCCGAGTGCCCCTTGCATGGCGAGCAGCCCGAGTTGGCTCCAACTCGGCATCGACCAAACAGGCAGCATGACGATCAGGCCGAGCGGCACCGTCGTGATCAGGTTCCATGCAACCAGCCGGTCCGCGCTGTCCCTCAACGCCATTCGCCGCAGCATCAACTGGCTGGCCGCCGTCAAGACCGCTCCCGCCAGCGCAAAAAGCAGCCATTGGTCGAAAGCGGACTCTCCAGGACGAATGATGATCATGACGCCGATAAAGCCTGCCACGATGCCAGCGACGCTGGAAACGCCGACACGCTCCTTGAGTACGAGCCACGCACCGAGAACGAGAAACATCGGCATGGTGAAATTGATCGCTGTGGCATCGGCCAATGGCGCATGCGCAAAGGCGATGAACAAAGCAACCAGCGAGGCAAGCTTCAGACCCGCACGCACGACATGCAGGACCCGGTAGGGAGAGGCTCTCAGACCAACGCGAGACACGATCCACGGCGAGACGGCTAGGAGCCCGAAAAACGATCGGAAAAAGCCGATCATCAATGGATGTACACCGCCGGCCAGCGAGCGCACGATGATTGCGTCGAGACTGTTTAACAAGGCGGCCGCCACCATCATGCAGACGGCAAGGCCTGTGCGACCGGGCTGCATTCCATTTCTCCTGATCGACGAGTGCAGCCCATGCCATATCGGTCGTTCGATACCGCAAGCGCGCTGACCAGCATCTGCAGCCACGGTCTTATCGCGATCCGCCAGCGGCCGTCCACACTAAAATACAAATATATTAGTTTTAAAAAATGCAGCCTGAGCGGCTTCACGTGACAACGGAATTTCAGGGTTGCAAGAATCGAGGGAATACACTCTACGTCTGAGAATGAGCCGCAAAACGACCCGTGCTGGAGAAAATCACGCCGTCCCTCCTCTCGGGAAGGCCGGCTATATCTCCTCGGCCCGACAGTTCCGGCGGTGCGTGACCTCCTCACCACCGAATTAGCGGCCAGATGTAACCGCGACATCCCTCCCAGCTCTCGGGCCTTCAGAGCAGGAAGGATAGGTCCGGGAATTTCACAACCCCACGTCTACTTACTCCATAAGGATATTTTCATGAAGCATATGCGCGATCTCCGCCTGATGATGGCAAACACTGCCTTCCTGGCCCTCGCCGGCCCCTCCTTCGCGCTTGACGGCGCTGATATGATGAAAAAGCTCAATGCCGCTACCAGTGCCGGCGGCACGGTCATCACCTTCGAAAAGGCTGATGTCGATGGCGATACGGTAACCGCGACGGGCGTCCAGGTGGGATATGCAAACCTGCCCGGCGACACTTTGAAGATCGGCGAGCTCACCTTCGAGGGCGTCGAGGAGACCGAAGGCGGCGGCTATCACGCCAAAACCGTCTCTTTCCCGGATATCGACATGAGCCAGGAAGAAGGCCGCTTTTCCGCAAAGGACATCGAGATCGCGGGCCTCACGATTCCGGCCAATGCCACGGGCGAGACGCTGAACGACATCCTCCTTTATGAAACGGTCAGCACCGGGCCGATCGCTCTCAACGTCAAGGGCAAGGACGTGTTTGCCATCGAGGGCATCGAGTCGAACCTCGAGCGCCAGGATGGCGGCTTTACTTATGACGCCAATGTCGCTGGCCTTAAAGCCGACCTGTCGCAGGTCGAGGATGCGAGCGCGAAGGACGCCATCGAGAAACTCGGGCTGACCACGATCGACGGCACGGTGACGATGAAGGGCAGCTGGGAAGTCGATAGCGGCAAGATCGCTGTCGACGAATACGTTTTCGACTTCAAGAATATCGGCCGGCTGAATATCGCCGTCGACTTCTCCGGCTACACGCTGGCCTTCGTCAAGTCGCTGCAGGAAGCGGTGAAGACCGCCGAGGCCAATCCGAACAAGGAAGAGGCCAACCAGGCCGTCGGCCTTGCGATGTTGGGACTGATGCAGCAGCTGACGTTCAACAGCGCCTCGATCCGTTTCGACGATGCCTCGATCACCAAGAAGGCACTCGACTATGCCGGCGCCCAACAGGGCGTCACGGGCGACCAGCTGACGCAATCGCTGAAAGGCCTTGTGCCGATCATGATGGCGCAGCTCAACCTGCCGGAGCTGCAGAACCAGGTGTCGGCTGCCGTCAACACCTATCTCGACGGGCCGAAGAACCTGACGGTCAGCGCAGCACCGGAAAAGCCCGTTCCATTTCCGATGATCATCGGCGCCGCCATGGGTGCGCCGAACACCATTCCGTCGGTCCTTGGCGTCAAGGTCACGGCAAACGACTAAGCTGGCGCGCCAGCAGCTGGAGGCGGGTTCGGACCTGCCTCCAGCTTCATTTCCCCAGGCGAGATTCGGCGATTTCCTGGAATTGCTCTACAGCTCGTCGCTGCGACGCCTCACAGCGTGCTTCAGCGCGATCATGTGTCTTCGCCGCTCCAGCATATAATCGGCATAGCCGACGCAGAAAAACAGCAACGTCGGGCCGGCGTAGATGATGATCAGGGCCAATGCGATAAGGATGAATGCGGTCGTCATGATCTTGTTCCATCATATTGGTCGTGCCGCATTTAAAGCGGCGACAGCGGATAGGCCCTCATCTCGGCTTTCCCTGTCCTTATTTGATAAAAATTCGCCGGCTTCCTATTCGTTCCGTCCCCGATCGATTTCCATTCGCGCCGCGGAGGCGAAGCGCGGCCTTTCCTCCCGCATCGCCGCCGTTACGCGCTTGAGCAGCGGGACCGACAGCAAATCCTCCAGCAAAACCGAAAGCTTCGGCTTCCAGTTCGGATAGCTGTCGCTGGTGCCCGGAATATTGGTCGGCGCTTTCTCGTCGGTGAGATCGGCAAGCCGCACCGATGTCAGAAGCGATGGAGTGCGCGCAATGAAACGATAGGCGCTCACCGTCAGATCTTGCAAGGCTTCCTGGCTTGCCCGCGCCGCCGTGAGCCGGGACGGTACGTCGAGGCCCGCGGCGTTGAAGACCGCTTTCAGATACCTCCGCTCGCGCCTGCGGTGTTTGAGATGTTCTTCGGTGATATCGGGCGGCACGATACCGTGTTCACAGCGATCCTGAATGTCGGCGCCGCGCCACCAGCCGGCAAGCGTTTGGTGGTCATGCGTCGAAATGCAGGCGAGCGCGAGGACCGGATAGGCATTGGCGGGCTTGAAGCCCTTCTCATCCTGTTCATAGGAAAGGATCCGGTAGGAGAGAATGCCGGCAGTAGCCAGATCCTCTTGCAAGCCTTCGGGAATCATTCCAAGGGACTCCCCTATGACAAGGCATCGATGTTCGGCGGAAACCTCGGCGAGGATCTGCAACAGCCGGTCCTCGGGATAGCGGACGTAGGCGCCGCTATCCGGCCTGCTGCCTAACGGAACCAGGAAAAGGCGGCGGATCGCCGGGGCGTGATCAATACGAATGGCGCCGGCGTAACGCATGGCGGTGCCGACCATGCGCCGGTAAGGCGACATCTCCCCTCCGGCAATTTCGGACGGCAGGTATCCGGCAAGGTGCCAGTCCTGCCCATCGACGGCGAATGGATCGGGAGGACTGCCGATCGTGGCCTGCGAGACATAGATATCCGGCTCGCTCCACGTCGCCGAGCCATCGACCGCCTCCCCGACGGCAAGATCGAGATAGAGCCCTATCCTGAGGCCGCCCTTGCGCGCCCGATCTGCCGCCTGCATCAGCTGGCGGTGGGCGAGCCATTGCAGCCACATGTGGAAGCGAACATCATCTGCATGCTCGCGTTCGAAATCGCCGACAGCGTCGCTGTCGAAGCGCTGGAACTCGGCCGGCCATCGTTGCCAGCTGGCGCCCGCCCCGCGCTCGACCATGGACGAGGAGAGGCATTCGAACAGCGCATGCAGCCGAAGGCTGTCGCCGCCATTCGCGACAAATGCGTCGAACTCGGCTTCGTCATCAACACGGCGTTGTCGCCGCGCCGACCAGAGATCACGAAGGGCTCCAAGCTTGGTCCGCGCGACGCCGATGTAATCGACGAGATCGGATTGGCGAAGGCGCTCCAATTCCTGTTCGAGTTCGGAATTGCCGGCAAACCCCGGCACCTGATCGACCGCGATATAGAGCGGGTTGAGATGCTGGCGGCTTGAGGGTTCGTAGGGGCTGCAGCGGTTGGGATCGGCGAGGAACGGCGCGTGAATCGGATTGAGGCCGATGAAATCCGCTCCCAGCGCCCCCGCCAGATCGGCGATATCGGCCAGATCCTGGAAGTCTCCAATACCCCAGTTGCGTGCCGACCGGATCTCGTAGAGCTGCAGACTCATGCCCCAGATCCGGGTATCAGACAGGAAATCCGGAAGAAACGACGCCGGGATCTTCCCTCGCGCCGGCTTCGCTTTCCACTGCGGCGCGCCGGCCTCGTGATCCGCCGTCAATTCAATATTCAATGCCGAGAGTATCTTGCGCTTGGTCGCGGCCGAGATCACCACCTCCCGGTTCTCGGGGCTGGGTCTTGTCGGGCTGATGCCGTGGAGGCGGGCGAGCTTGTCGAGTTCAGCGGACTTCATCATTCGACCTTTCTCTCCCACCGCCGTCACGCCTCGCTCAGGCTCCAGATCACCGCCCAGGGCGCCAGATCGCCGCGGTCGCTTCCGCCGAGACGGAATATCGTCTCGGCGCCGTCCTGTTGCGAGCCGAGCGCTGTCGCCTTTTTGCCGAGGTTGGCGCGCAGATGAAGATGCCGGCCTTCCGCAAGGGCCCAATCCACTGCGATCGCATGTCCCGCCGAGCGGTAGACAGCGCTTCCGCCCGTTGCGCCTTTCAGCAAAGGAACAATCCTCCGGTGCCGGAGGTCGAGAAGCGTTCTGTAGAAATCGAGCACCTCGGAGGAAGCGCGTTTCGACCAATCCAGTTTGGCCGCAGCGAAGGTCGATGGCGTCGTCGGGTCGAGAAGGTCGTCGGCGTCGAAGCCCGGCAGGCGCGAAAGCTCCTCGCGACGGCCCTTTCTGACCTTCTCGTTCAGCTCCTCGTCGAAATCGCAGAAAAACGGGAAAGGCTCTGCAGCGCCCCATTCCTCGCCCATAAACAGCATCGGAATCTCGGGCGCCAGCAGATAGATTGATATGACGGCTTTGACGGCGTCGGCCGGGCTCGACGCCAAGACCCGGTCGCCCAGCGCCCGGTTGCCGATCTGATCATGGTTCTGGATGAAGGAGATGAAGGCCGTCGGCGGCAGGTGACCGCTCGGCCTGCCGCGGCTTGCCCCCCGATAGGGCATCGGTTCGCCTTGGAACACGAAGCCTTCCGCCAGCGCCCGGCCGAGCTTGCCGGCGTCGCCGGCGTAATCGGCATAATAGCCGAAGGTTTCACCGGTGGCAGTGATATGCAGCACATGGTGGACGTCGTCGTTCCACTGGGCGGTGAACAGCTTCGCTTCGCCTTTTTCGTCTCGCTTCAGCAGATCGCTGTCATTCTCCTCGTTTTCGACGATCAGATGAACGTGCCGGTCGCCGGCTGCAGCCCTGACGCGGCGGGCAAGTTCGTGAAGCAAATGCTCGTCGCTGTCGTCCTTGATCGCGTGAACGGCATCGAAGCGGAAGCCGTCAAGCCTGAATTCGGTGATCCAGTAGATGGCGTTCTCAATGACAAATTCGCGGATCATCTCCGATCCGTCGCCGTCATAGTTGATGCCGTGGCCCCAGGGCGTCTTATGATGGTCGGTAAAGAGCGGCGCATAGGAAGGGATATAATTCCCGTCAGGCCCGAAGTGGTTATAGACCACATCGAGAAACACCGAGATGCCGCGCTCATGCGCTGCATCCACCAGCGCCATGAAATCCTCCGGCCGGCCATAGCTGCTGTCGGGGGCATAGGGCAGCACGCCGTCATAACCCCAGCTGTAACGGCCGGGGAATTCGCCGACCGGCATGATCTGCAACGCCGTGACACCCAGCTCCCGCAGATGATCGAGTCGCTCGATCGCAGAGGTGAAACTCCCCTCCGGTGTGAAGCAGCCGATATGCATCTCGTAGATGACCATTTCCTCCCACGGCCGGCCGCTCCAGTCGCTCGTCCTCCAGCGATAGGCGGTGAGGTCGACCACTTCGCTCGGGCCATGCGCATCCTGCGGCTGGAACCGCGAGGCGGGATCGGGAATTTCAAGACCGTCCGGCAGAACGAAGCGATAGCGCGTGCCGGCATGGGCATTCGGAACCGTGCATCGATGCCAGCCACCGTCCGCCGCCTGCATCGGCCGCGGATCGGCGCCTTCGATCTTCAACGACACGCTTTCATGCAGGGGAGCCCAGAGCCGAAACAGAATACCCTCTTCAGTGATTGCGGGGCCGAACGTCATATTGGTCAAGGGAAAGCCTTCTGTGAAGAGCATGGGATTTGGGTAACTTTTGCAGGAGCAAAAAGTTTCGTCCGCACGCGGACGCCATCGGGCATCCCTCGTTCAGCAAATGCTGGAAAGAGTATGACTCTATCCATCCCGAGTAGGATTTTATCCTACCGTATGCTATAACTATCCTGCAAAATAGGAGTGCAGCGTATGCGTTCGACGCAACAGATGAGCATCACACTTCCCGTGGAAATGGCGAAGCGAGTCAAGCAGCGGGTGTCCGACGGTGATTACGCCTCGGAAAGCGAAGTCATACGCGAGGGCCTGCGTGCTTTGCAGGAACGCGAGAATGCTGTCGAGCATTGGCTGCGAACGGAAGTCGTGGCCACTTATGATGCCCATAAGGCAGACCCCACAAAGGCCAAGCCTCTCGAAGAGGTCTGGAAGCGGCTAGAAGCGCGCATGGACGAAATCGATCGAGAAGACGACTAATGAAGCGCTATCATATCCGCCTCACCGATCAGGCGGAGTTGGATTTGGCGCAAATCTACAGTTTCGTCCGTAGGAAATCCGCATCTTCTGTCGTCGCCCGCAATTACGTGACCCGCATCAAAATCTTTGTGAGTGGGTTCGAGACATATCCTGAGAGAGGCACCATTCGTGAGGATCTCCGGCCGGGATTGCGTATTGTTGGCTTTGAGCGCCGGGTAAGCGTGGCTTTCATCGTCGAGACCACCGAGGTTGTTGTCCTCCGTATCCTCTATGCCGGGCAGCAGTTTGAGATTGACGAGATGAGCATTTCCGCTCCATCGAATTAGGAAATCTATCTAAACTGTCCGATTTAAACGCGCTCGAACTTTTGCGCACGGCCGTCACGCCGCCGCGACTTTGCCCGAGAGTGCCTTGTCCATGGCCGCCTGAAGCTGCTCCTGGGTGAAAGGCTTGGTCATCCTGAGCATCCGGCCGAGGCCGTGGTCTTCGGAAAATTCGGCATAACCCGAGGCAAGAATAATCGGCAGGCTCGGGAAGGCTGAGCGGAGGTGGCGCGCAAGCTCGGCGCCTGTCATGCCGGGCATCGCATGATCGGTGATGACGAGATCGCAATCTCGTCCGTCAGCGAGGAATTCCAGGGCCTGCGAGGCGGAAGATGCCTCGCGCGGCAGGTGTCCGAGATCCTCCAGCATCGCCACAGTTCCCGTCCGGACAAGCGCATCGTCGTCGACGACGAGAATGGCGAGTGGCCGTGATACCGGGTTTAAGGCTTCCGTCGCAGGAGGCTCGACGACCGGCTGCGTCTTGACGAAGGCCTCGGCGACGGGCAGCCAAAGGGATACGGTCGTGCCCTTGTCTCTCGCGCTCGATATCTGGATCGAGCCGCCGGACTGCGCTGCCAGGCCATGCACCATCGACAGGCCGAGACCGGTGCCCTTGCCGACCCCTTTGGTGGTGAAAAACGGTTCAGCGGCGCGAGCGACGGTTGCCTCATCCATGCCCTCGCCATCGTCCGACACCGATATCCTGATGTAATTGCCGCCGGCGAGGCCGGCCGGCCGACCGTCTTCGGCCGCTGCCGCGACAACCGTCACGGCGCCGCCGCTTTCGAGCGCATCGCGGGCATTGACGAACAGGTTGAGCAGCGCCAGCTCCAACTGGTTGCTATCCACCAGAAGCGGAGCCAGATCCGCCGGAATGTGCTTGTGGATTTCGATGCGCGGCCCCACCGCCTTGGCGAGCAGATCCTCGACGTTTTCGAACAGCCTGAGGAAATCGACCGCCTGCGGCTTCAACTCCTGGCGGCGCGCGAAGGCAAGCAGGCGCTGGGTCAGCGCCGTGCCGCGCTCGGCCGCCTGGATCGCATTCGTCAGCAGGCGTTCACTGCGTTCATCCGCCGGAAGCCGCTTCTTCAGGAGGCCGAGGCTACCGAGCACCGCCATCAGAAGGTTGTTGAAGTCGTGCGCCACCCCGCCCGTCAGGTGGCCGATCGTGTCGAGCTTCTGCGCCTCGAACAATTGCGCCAGCGCTTCCTCACGCTCGCGCGTCCTTTGATCGATCCGGTGCTCCAACTCCTCGTTAAGCTCCCGCAGCTGAGCGGCTGAGGCCTCGAGTTCGGCGGTGCGCTGGCGAACCCGAGCCTCCAGTTCGGTATTCAACCGTTCGAGTTCCCGCGTCTTCCTGTAGAGATCGGCAAAGACCCTGACCTTGGCTCTTAGCACGTCAGGCACGATCGGGACGGAGACGTAGTCGACGGCGCCCACCGCATAGCCGCGCAACCGGTCGGGTTCGGCTAGCATCACCGCGGAAACGAAGATGATCGGGGTGTTCTGATAGCGCGGATGCTGCCGGATCATGCCGACCAGCTCGAAGCCATCCTGTTCCGGCATGCAGACATCGACGAGGATCACCGCGATTTCGGTGCGCAGTAGGTGCTCGAAAGCTTCGCGCGCCGATTGCGCCTTGATGAGGTTTTCCTCGAGTTCTTCGAGAATGACCTCGTAGCTCAGGAGTTTCGCAGGCTGGTCGTCGACGAGGAGGATGTTGACGGGGTTCATGACTGGATCCTCAGCGGTGCAGCCACATGCGAAGCGCCGACAGAAGCTGTTCGGTATTGACCGGCTTCGCCAGGTAATCGGATGCACCCGCTTCCAGGCATTTCTCGCGGTCGCCTTTCATCGCCTTCGCCGTCAGCGCCAGGATCGGCAGCCGTCGGAACCGTGGCTCCGAACGGATGACCTGCATCGTCTCGTAGCCGTCCATTCCCGGCATCATGATATCCATGAGCACGATCGCCACCGAAGGCTCGTTGTTGATGACGTCGATGGCTTCGCTGCCGGTCGTGGCCGTCAGTACCCGCATTCCCCGGCGTTCCAGTACGCTGCTCAGCGCAAAGATATTGCGGGCATCGTCGTCGACGAGCAGCACGGTCTCGCCGACGAGATCCTCGTCCGAGCTGTGCAGTTCCTGCAGGGTCGCCTGTTTTGCCGCCGGCAGGTCGGCGACGACCCGGTGTAGGAACAACGCCGTCTCATCGAGGAGACGCTCCGGAGACTCGACGCCCTTCACGACGACGCTTCGGGCCATACTGTGCAGCGTCGCATCTTCCTCAGGGGAAAGCTCTCGGCCCGTGAAGACGACCACCGGCACCTCACCGATCTCGGCGTCGTCGCGTATCTGCTCCAGTACATCGAAGCCGGACATGTCAGGCAGCGAAAGGTCGAGCACCACGCAATCCGGCGGATCCTGCCTGAGGGCGGCGAGCGCTTCCGATCCGGAGCCGACACTTGTGATGTCGATGTCGTCATGTCCGAGAAGCGCGGTGACGCTCAGCCGCTCGGCCTCGTTGTCTTCCACCAGCAGCAGATGCTTGCGGCGCGGTTGCGCGTAGGCCTTCAAGCGCGACAGCGCCTTGCCGAGGCCCTCGGGCGTCGTCGGCTTGCTCATGAAGGCGAAGGCGCCGCGGGTGAGCCCATGCTGGCGATCCTCGTCGAGGCTGATGATCTGCACCGGGATATGCCGCGTCTGCGGATTCTGCTTGAGCTGGCTCAGCACCGTCCAGCCGAGCATATCGGGCAGGAAGATGTCGAGCGAGATCGCCGCCGGCCGGTAGTCCTGCGCGAGTGACAGCGCATCGCTGCCACGCATCGCCACCAGAACCTTGAATCCGCTGTCACGGGCAAGATCGACCAGGACACGAGCGTAATGCGCATCGTCCTCGACGACGAGCAGCACCGAATCGCCGGCCGCTATCTGGTGGCGATCGTCTTCCACATGTTCGATGGTCTTCTCGGCGCGGCGGCTGGCTGCCGCCTCGGCGAACTCCACCACATTGGCCGATGGAAGGGACTTCGGCGCAACCGCGCCGGCGCCGACATAGGTGAGCGGCAGATAGAGGACGAAGGTGCTGCCGACGCCCGGCGTGCTGCGCAGCTGAATCTCGCCGCCGAGCAGGTTTGCCAGTTCGCGGCTGATCGCCAGCCCGAGACCGGTGCCGCCATATTTGCGGCTCGTTGAGGCATCCGCCTGCTGGAACGCCTCGAAGATGATGCGTTGTTTTTCCGGCGGAATGCCGATGCCGGTATCGACGACTTCGAAGGCAATGACCGAAGGCGCGTGCCGGAGCGACGGATGATCCGGGGACCAGCCACCCGCCGCCAACGCGACGCGAAGCGTCACACCACCTTGCGCGGTGAATTTGAAGGCGTTCGACAGCAGGTTCTTGAGGATCTGCTGTAGCCGCTTCGAATCCGTGATGATGCTCTTCGTGACATCACCGCCGATCTCGACCGCAAACGACAGGCTCCGGTTTTCCGCCTCGTGACGGAATGGCCGGGCCATCACCTCAAGCAGGTTGCTGACGAAAATCTCCTCGGCATCGACCGAAACCGTTCCGGATTCAATCTTCGACAGGTCGAGGATATCGCTGATCAGGTTCAGAAGGTCGGTTCCGGCGCCATGGATCGTCTTGGCAAATTCGACCTGCTTGCCCGACAGGTTGCCGTCGGGGTTTTCGCCGAGCTGCTGGCCGAGAATGAGGATCGAATTCAAAGGCGTGCGCAGCTCGTGCGACATGTTGGCGAGGAATTCGGATTTGTACTTCGATGTCAGGGCCAGCTCGGTGGCCTTTTCCTCGAGCGCGCGCCGGGCCTGCTCGATCTCCTGGTTCTTCGCCTCGACTTCGACATTGCGTTCTTCGAGCTGCTGCGCCTTCTGCCCGAGCTGCTCGTTAGTCTGCTGCAGCTCGCGCTGCTGCGTCTGCAGCTCGGCGGCGAGTTTCTGCGACTGCTTGAGCAGGCCTTCGGTCTGCATGGTCGCTTCGATCGAATTGAGGACGATGCCGATCGACGTTGTCAGCTGGTCGAGGAAGGACAGCTGCAGCTCGGTGAATTCGCCGGCGGAGGCAAGCTCGATCACCGCTTTCACCTGCCCCTCAAAATGCACCGGCAGCACGATCGCGCTTCGCGGCAGGGTCGTGAACACGCCGGAACTGATCGGAACGACATTCTCGGGAAGGTCGGTGACAAGAATCCGGCGAGCATCACTGGCGCACTGGCCGACAAGTCCCTGGCCGAAATCGAGCCGCGGCGGATGCGCCGCCTCGACCCCTTGCGCATAGACCGACAGAAGCGACAGGAACGGTTGTTCCTCATCGGCATCGACCTGGTAGATCACTCCCTGATGCGCGCTGACGAGCGGCGCCAGCTCCGACAGCAGCAACTTGCCCACCAGCGTCAGGTCGCGCTGGCCCTGCAGCATATTGGTGAAGCGGGCCAGGTTGGTCTTCAGCCAGTCTTGTTCGGTGTTGCGCTCCGTTGTCAGGCGCAGGTTGTCGATCATCGTGTTGATATTGTCTTTGAGTTCGGCGACTTCACCGCGTGCATCGACCTTGATCGAGCGCGTCAAGTCGCCCTTGGTGACGGCGGTCGCCACCTCGGCAATGGCGCGCACCTGCGTCGTCAGGTTGGCGGCAAGCAGGTTGACGTTGCCGGTCAGATCCTTCCACGTCCCCGCCGTACCTGGCACATTCGCCTGGCCGCCGAGGCGGCCTTCGACGCCCACTTCGCGCGCCACCGTGGTCACCTGATCGGCGAAGGTCGCAAGCGTATTGGTCATGTTGTTGATGGTTTCGGCGAGTGCTGCCACCTCGCCCTTGGAGGCGACGGTGAGGTTCTGCTTGAGGTCGCCGTTCGCCACAGCCGTCACCACCTTGACGATGCCGCGCACCTGTTCGGTCAGGTTGGCGGCCATGACGTTGACGGTGTCGGTCAGGTCCTTCCAGGTGCCGGCGACACCCGGCACCTGCGCCTGGCCGCCGAGCTTGCCTTCGGTGCCGACTTCGCGGGCGACGCGCGTCACTTCACCGGCGAAGGCGTTGAGCTGGTCCACCATGGTGTTGATAGTGTTCTTCAGTTCGAGGATTTCCCCCTTCACGTCGACGGTGATCTTGCGGGAGAGGTCACCGCGCGCCACGGCGGTCGTCACCTCGGCGATGTTTCGAACCTGGGTCGTCAGATTGGCGGCGAGCAGGTTGACGTTGTCGGTCAAGTCCTTCCAGGTGCCGGCGACGCCGGGAACGACGGCCTGACCGCCGAGGCGGCCATCGGTGCCGACTTCGCGCGCCACGCGCGTCACTTCGCCGGCGAAGGAGCGAAGCTGGTCGACCATGGTATTCAACGTATCCTTCAGCAGCAGGATTTCGCCGCGCACGTCGACGGTGATCTTACGCGACAGGTCGCCATTGGCGATCGCGGTCGCCACCTCGGCGATGTTGCGCACCTGCGCCGTCAGATTTCCGGCCATCGAGTTGACGCTGTCCGTCAGGTCCTTCCAGGTGCCGGCGACGCCGGACACCTGCGCCTGGCCACCGAGCTTGCCTTCGGTGCCGACTTCGCGGGCGACGCGCGTCACTTCGCCGGCGAAGGCATTGAGCTGATCCACCATCGTATTGATGGTGTTTTTCAGCTCGAGGATTTCCCCCTTCACGTCGACGGTGATCTTACGCGACAGGTCGCCGCGCGCCACGGCCGTCGTGACTTCGGCGATGTTGCGCACCTGGCCGGTCAGGTTGGAGGCCATGGAATTGACGTTCTCGGTCAGGTCCTTCCAAGTGCCGGCGACACCCGGCACCTGCGCCTGGCCACCGAGCTTGCCTTCGGTGCCGACCTCGCGGGCGACGCGCGTGACTTCTGATGCAAACCGGTTCAGCTGATCGACCATGGTGTTCAGCGTTTCCTTGAGTTCCAGGATTTCCCCCGAAACCGACACGGTGATTTTCTTCGACAAGTCGCCATTGGCAATCGCGGTCGAGACTTCGGCAATATTGCGCACCTGCGCCGTCAGATTGCCCGCCATGGAATTGACGCTGTCGGTCAGGTCCTTCCAGGTGCCGGCGACGCCGAGCACGTTGGCCTGGCCGCCGAGCCGGCCTTCCGTGCCGACCTCGCGCGCCACGCGCGTGACTTCACCGGCAAAACCGTTCAACTGATCGACCATCGTGTTGATGGTTTCCTTCAGCTCGAGGATTTCGCCGGACACGGTGACGGTGATCTTCTTCGACAGGTCTCCCTGGGCGACGGCGGTCGCGACTTCGGCGATGTTGCGCACCTGTCCCGTCAGGTTGGAGGCCATGGAATTGACGCTGTCGGTCAGATCCTTCCAGGTGCCGGCAACGCCGCGCACATTGGCCTGGCCGCCGAGCCGGCCCTCGGTTCCGACTTCGCGTGCGACGCGGGTGACTTCCGAGGCGAAGGCGTTCAACTGATCGACCATCGTATTGATGGTTTCCTTCAGCTCCAGGATCTCACCCTTCACGTCGACGGTGATCTTCTTCGACAAGTCGCCATTGGCGATCGCGGTCGAGACTTCGGCGATGTTGCGCACCTGCGCCGTCAGGTTGCCGCCCATCGAGTTGACATTCTCGGTCAGATCCTTCCAGGTGCCGGCGACGCCGCGCACATTGGCCTGGCCGCCGAGCCGGCCCTCGGTGCCGACTTCGCGGGCGACGCGGGTGACTTCCGAAGCAAAGGCGTTCAGCTGATCGACCATCGTGTTGATGGTCTCCTTCAGCTCGAGAATTTCCCCCGACACCGTCACCGTGATCTTCTTCGACAGGTCGCCATTGGCGATGGCGGTCGACACCTCGGCGATGTTGCGCACCTGCGCGGTGAGATTCGAGGCCATGGAATTGACGTTGTCGGTCAGGTCCTTCCAGGTGCCCGCCACGCCTGGCACCTGCGCCTGGCCGCCGAGGCGGCCTTCCGTGCCGACTTCACGCGCCACGCGCGTCACCTCGCCGGCAAAGCCGTTCAGCTGGTCGACCATCGTGTTGATGGTTTCCTTCAGCTCGAGGATTTCGCCCGAGACGTCGACGGTGATCTTGCGTGACAGGTCACCGCGCGCCACGGCCGTCGTCACCTGGGCGATGTTGCGCACCTGCGCCGTCAGGTTGCCGCACATGGCGTTGACGGAGTCGGTTAGGTCTTTCCAGGTACCGGCGACACCCGGCACCAGCGCCTGGCCGCCGAGCTTGCCTTCGGTGCCGACCTCGCGGGCCACGCGCGTCACTTCCGAGGCAAAGGAGCGCAACTGGTCGACCATCGTGTTGATGGCTTCCTTGAGCTGCAGGATCTCGCCGCGCACGTCGACGGTGATCTTCTTGGAAAGGTCGCCGTTGGCAACGGCGATCGTCACCTCCGCGATGTTGCGCACCTGCGCCGTCAGGTTCGACGCCATCGAGTTGACGCTTTCGGTCAAGTCCTTCCAGACGCCGGTCACTTCAGGCACTTGCGCCTGCCCGCCGAGTTTTCCGTCCGTGCCGACCTCGCGGGCAACGCGCGTCACCTCGGAGGTGAAGACGCTCAGCTGCTTGATCATCGTGTTGACGATATCGGCCGAGCGCAGGAATTCGCCTTTGAGCGCCCGGCCGTCAACGTCGAGGGGGACCGTCTGCAGCAGATCGCCCTTGGCGACCGCGGTGATCGTCCGGGTGACGGCCGTCGTCGGCCACAGGAGATCGTCGATCAGGCCGTTGATCGATCCCTCCATCTCCGACCAGGAACCATCCGACAGGCCGAAGCGCACGCGCGTGCTCGTGCGCCCGTCGCGACCGACAACCTGGCCGACATGTTCCAGTTGCTGGGCCATGCGCTGATTGCCGGCGATAATGTCGTTGAGGGCATCGGCGATCTTGCCGGTGACGCCGGTCAGATCCGACCGCATCCGCACCGAAAAGTCGCCGCGCCTGACCGCGACAAGGACCTCCAGGAGCGCGCTGGCATCGTCGAATGCCATGGTTTTGTGGTCGTGGCCATTGAGGCTGTCTGCCGCGACGCTGTCGCGCGCGCGTTCACTGGTTTGGTTGCTCACGAAAATCCCCCTCTTCGACGACTGGTAATTTAGTGCTCAACGCGGAAAATGGTATGGGCTATCCCCGCATACAGCTTATCATCATTTGCCATTCAAAATGAACTTGGTAGCTGCATCAATCCACAACGCCCGCCTGAGACCTTTCAAAGGATTTGCGGATTTTCGTGCAGGCGGGAACAGTTCCGCGCCACCCGTCGTTTCCGTCGTGATAATGGAGAGCGACATGTCGAACGTCTCAAGGACAGGCAAGGAAGAGATCAACAGCGCGACCAGCCCGACCACCTTCGGAAAGTCGGTCGAGAGCCAAGCGCAAATGCAGGATGCGGCGGCGGAAGCCTCACCCGAAACGGGCGGCGAGATGCTCAACATCTACCGGCTGGAACCGATCGCCGCTCCCGACGATCCAAGATGGGACAATGCCCCCGGCCACGGCATCGTCATCGTGGCCGCCAGAACGCCGGGTGATGCAAGGATCGTCGCCGCGGCGCGCGAACTCGACTTCATGGAAGTGGATGCGGCTCCCGCCGAGGATGTGACGACGGTCAATGCCAGTGCCTTCCGCGACGACAAGCTCTATACTGTCATAGAGATCGACCGGAACAGACGCGATATCAAGCGCGGCATCGTCGAGGGCATGGTCTCGGTCGACACGATCCGCCCAGTCCAACCGGATTAGAGGCCACCCCTTTTTATTGGAGTTCTCATGAATACGGCCAATCTACAGCTCAAGGGGCTGATCATGGCGATGACGTCGATCTGCGACGCAATCGTCGACAAAGAAGTGCTGACGCGCGGGGAAATCAACGCCGCGCTGTCGAAGGCCCAAAAGGCAATCGAGGAGGACGACGATCATGAACTGTCGGGCGCCAACCGCGCCGCGATCCTGTTTCCCATCCGGGTGTTGCAACTCGCCGGTGAAGCCGCCGGGAAAGGTGAACAGCTGACATTTTCGGATTATGCGAAGCTTGTGGGAAAACTGAGCTGACGTCTAAGGTTTACAAAACGCCGCATCGCTCGGATGGATCCGGCACGCTGTCCGGCAGCTTGTCGAGCATTGTCGACTTTTCCAGATAAGTTGATTTATTTGGTCTTGTTTTCCCGTCGTTTCTGAGGCTATACCCCGGCCGAATACACACACGCACCGGGATTTCTACGTGACCAGCCTCAAATCACTTCTAGCCGCCTGCGGCCTCTCCGCCCTGATCGGCCTTGCCGCAACCCCGTCTTTGGCAGGTTCGACGACCTACCCACTGACGCTGGAAAACTGCGGCGCTGAGGCGACGTTCAAGAAGGCTCCCGAGCGGGCGATCGGCCTCGGCCAGAACAGCGCGGAAATCCTGCTGCTGCTCGGCCTTGAGGACAAGATGGTCGGCACCGCCTTCTGGCCGAGCAAGGTGCTGCCGCAGTTGGCGGAAGCCAATGCCAAGGTCAAGCTTCTCACAGTCGAGATGCCGACCTTCGAATCGATGCTCGCCGAAAATCCCGACTTCGTGGCCGTGGCGTTGCCAAGCCTGGTCGGACCGAACAGCAAGATCGCCAAGCGCGAGGATTTCGACAAGGTCGGCGTCGCCACCTATCTTTCGCCCAGCACCTGCCTCAGCACCAAGGACGTCAAGGACCAGTACGGCAGCCGCGCCGAACTGTGGAACATGGATCTGCTCTACAAGGAGATCGATGAACTCTCGCAGATTTTCGACGTCGCCGATCGCGGCCAGGCGCTGATCGCCGACTTCAAGGCGCGTGAAGCCAAGCTTCGCGGAAGCGTTGCCAAGGACGGCAAGAACCTCTCCTACGTCTTCTGGTTCTCCAGCCCCAGCCCGTCGGCCGACGCCTATGTCGGCGGCAAGAACAGCGCCTCCGGCTTCATCGCCGACGTGCTCGGCGGCCACAACGCAATCACCGCGGAAGCAGAATGGCCGACCGTCGGCTGGGAAGGCATCATCGCCGCCAACCCGGACGTCATCGTCGTCGCCAGCCTCGACCGCAACCGCTGGGAGCTCGACAAGCCTGAGGCCAAGATCAACTTCCTGAACACCGATCCGGCCGTCAGCCAGACCCCGGCCGTCAAGAACAAGGCGCTCGTCGTCATGGACGGCCAGGCGATGAACCCGACCATTCGGACGATTTACGGCGCCGAGCAGGTGGCCGAGCAGTTGAAGGCCCTCGGTCTCCTGAAGTGACGGACGCGGGCCGTCTCTTCAGGCAGTTGGGAGCGGTCGCCGCGCTGCTCCTGGCTTCCTTCTGTCTCATCGCTGTCGCCATCGGCGTCAGTGTCGGAATCGGTGATCTGCCGATTCCGCTGGCGACCACCTTTTCGGCCGTTACCAACCGGCTCGGATGGACCACGGTCGAATTGAACCGCATCCACGAAACGGTCATCTGGGATTATCGCCTAAGCCGCGCGCTGGTCGCCGCCTTTTGCGGCGCGGGCCTGGCGCTGTCGGGCGCCATTATGCAGTCGCTGCTGCGCAACCCGCTTGCCGAACCCTATGTGCTCGGCATCTCCGCCGGTGCCTCCACCGGCGCCGTGGCGATCGTCATCCTGGGGCTCGGCGCGGGCGCGGTGTCGCTGTCATCGGGCGCCTTTGCCGGCGCCTTCGCCGCCTTCTTCTTCGTGGCGCTGCTCTCGAACGGCACCCGCGGCGGTGCCGACCGCACCATCCTTGCCGGCGTGGCTGCCTCGCAGCTCTTCAATGCCTCGACTTCGTATATCGTCACGACCTCGGCCAATGCCCAGCAGGCCCGCGACGTGATGTTCTGGCTGCTGGGCAGTTTCAGCGGCGTGCGCTGGCCGGAATTCGCGTTGGTCTCGGTTGTCGTCGGCCTCGGTCTTGCCGCCTGTCTGTTTTATGCCCGCGTGCTCGACGCCTTCGCTTTCGGCGACGAGGCGGCCTCTTCGCTCGGCGTCAATGTCGGCCGCGCCCGCTTGTTGCTCTTCGGGCTCACCGCCATGATGACGGCGACGATCGTCAGCATGGTCGGCTCGATCGGCTTTGTCGGCCTCGTCGTGCCGCATGTCGCCCGCTTCCTCGTCGGGCCGCTGCATATCCGCCTGCTACCGGCCTGCGCCATCGCGGGAGCGATCTTCATGGTGCTCGCCGATATCGCCGCCCGCGCCCTCATTCCCGGCCAAATCCTGCCGATCGGCGTCGTCACGGCGCTCGTCGGCGTTCCCTTCTTCTCGATCATCCTCTACCGGTTCCAGCGCGCGTCATGAGCATCAAGGCCGACAACCTCACCTGGAAAATTGGCAGGAAGACCATCCTGGACGGCGTTTCCCTGGAGGCTCAGCCGGGCCGGATGCTCGGCCTACTCGGGCCGAACGGCTCCGGCAAGACCTCACTGCTGCGGCTTCTCGCCGGCCTGAAGCGGCCCCATTCCGGCCGCGTCACTCTTGATCGGAACGACATCGGCACGATCAGCCGCCGCTCGATCGCCCAGCGCATCGCCTTCGTCGAGCAGCATGCGGCGACCAATGCCAATCTGAAGGTTATTGATGTCGTCAAGCTCGGCCGCTTCCCGCATCGTTCCATGTTCTCCGGCTGGACGAGAGCCGACGAAGAGGCGGTCGAAGCGGCACTTGCGCGTGCCGGTATGGCAGAGAAGCGAGACGATCGCTGGCAAAACCTGTCGGGCGGCGAAAAGCAGCGCACCCATATTGCCAGAGCGCTCGCCCAGTCGCCGCAGGAGCTGATCCTCGACGAACCCACAAACCATCTCGACATCCAGCACCAAATCGGCTTGATGCGGCTCGTCTCCAGCCTGCCGATCACCAGCATCGTCGCCCTGCACGATCTCAACCATGCCGCCATGTTCTGCGATGAGCTGATCATCATGCAGCAGGGTAGGATCGTCGCGTCCGGCGCACCTGAAGACGTGCTGAGCGAGAACCTTCTGCGCGACGTCTTTTCCGTCGAAGCCCGCATCGAAGCCTCGCCCCATCATTCGCGCCCGCATATCCACTATCTCAGATGAGAGTGGCCACCCTCACGTCACGATCTGCAGCGGCAAAGCAGTCGTCTTTTTCAGCGTTTTCAGGACGATGCTTGACTTGACCGAGGCCAGATTATCGGTGACCCGGATCATTCTCTCGAGAAATTGGCTGAGATGGTCGAGGTCGCGCGTCATCACCTTCATCAGAAAATCGGCATCCCCCGTCTGCGAATAACACTCCAGAATCTCCGGCGCGGTTTCGATGAAGCGATGAAGCCGCTCGTTTCCACCTTCCGTATGCGCGCGCAGGCTGACGAGGGTATGAGCAACGACGGCAAAACCCAGTTTTGCAGGATTGAGGATAGCAACGACGCTCTGGATGTATTGCTCATTGCGCAGCTTTTCCAAACGGCGTGCGCATTGGGTCGCGGAGAGATTGACCTTCTGCGACAATTCACCCTGCGTCACCTCACTGTTTTGCTGGAGGGCGGCGAGCAATTTGATATCGAACTGGTCAAGCATGGCCCATCCAAATAAGCAGAATTTCCGCGTAGTATAGCCAAATGACGCAGATTGTCTGCATCTGCATATCGCATTAGGCAGATAATCGCATAAAATCGCCGCGGAAGTTCCGTTAGTCTCCAGCCATCGGATAAAACGGAGGTGGACTTGTGTTTGAGAAACTGAATAACCGGCCGGCCGACAGCCTGCTTGCCCTCATCAAGGCCTTTCAGGTCGACGAGCGCAGCGGAAAGATCGACCTCGGCGTCGGTGTCTATCGCGACGCCATGGGCCGCACGCCGGTGATGCGAGCCGTAAAGGCGGCGGAACAGTTTCTTCTCGAGACCCAGGACAGCAAGAAATATCTCGGCCCGGAAGGCGATCTGCAATTCGTCCGACTGCTGCAACCCATTATTTTCGGCAAATCGCCGACGTTCGATCATCGCCTCGTCGGCATTCAGACACCGGGCGGCAGCGGCGCGCTGCGTCTCGGCGCCGAGCTCATCCAGACGGCAAATCCATCGGCTAAGGTTCTGTTGGGGACGCCCAGCTGGCCGAACCACGCGCCGATCTTCGCCTCGGCGCGGCTGGCCGTAAAGGACTACGCCTTCGTCGATCTGACGTCGCAACAGGTCAAATTCGAAAGCGTCGTCGACGCCCTGTCTTCCGCTGCGGAAGGCGATGTCGTCCTCCTTCACGGTTGCTGCCACAATCCGACCGGTATCGATTTCACCATGGAGCAGTGGCGGCAGATTACCGGACTCCTCGTTGCACACGGGCTGGTGCCGTTCATCGATCTTGCCTATCAAGGGCTTGGCGACGGTCTCGAACAGGACGCCGCACCGACACGGATGATCCTCGACGCGGTCGACGAGGCGCTGATCGCTTATTCCTGCGATAAGAATTTCGGTCTCTATCGCGAGCGCGTCGGCGCGCTCTACCTCATGACCCGCAATGTCGACGACATCGGCAAGGCCGAAAGCAATATGGCGGCCCTTGCCCGTGTGAACTGGTCGATGCCGCCCGATCATGGCGCCGCGATCGTCAGAACCATTCTCGAGAGCCCCGAAATGTCGGCAATGTGGCGCGCAGAACTCGAGGAGATGTGCGAGCGTGTCAACGGCAACCGCGCGGCGCTCGCCGCCGCAGCCGCCGATCTGGCCTTTATCAGCCGGCAGCGCGGCCTGTTCTCCAATCTCTCCATGTCGAAAGAAACGGCCGCAGCGCTGCGCGCCAAACACGGCATCTACATGGCCGATTCCGGCCGTATGAACCTTGCGGGCATGCAGCCGGCCGATGCCGGCGCCATCGTGACCGCGCTTCGCGCTGAAGGCTGCTTGAAATGAGCAAGAAGGAAACGACCGGCCAGGCGATGACCCGTTCGCTCGTCGCCCATGGGATCGACACGGTGTTTGGCATCCCGGGCGCCCACATGTATGATTTCAACGATGCGCTCTACGGCGCCCGCGACAAGGTTCGGTTCATTCACACTAGGCACGAACAGGGCGCCGGATATATGGCCTATGGCTATGCCAAATCCACCGGGCGGATCGGCGCCTATACCGTCGTCCCCGGCCCGGGTGTTCTCAATTCCGGGGCAGCGCTTTGCACCGCTTACGGCGCCAACGCGCCGGTACTTTGCATCACCGGCAACATCATGTCCCACCTGATTGGCCAGGGCAGAGGGCAGTTGCACGAACTGCCCGATCAACTCGCGACAATGCGCGGGCTTACCAAGACGGCGGAACGCATCAATCATCCGTCCGAGGCAGGCCCCGTCATGGCCGAGGTCGTCGGCAAGATGCTCTCCGGCCGCCAGGGTCCGGGAGCGGTCGAAGCCCCATGGGACGTGTTTGGCCAATCCGGCCCCGAAGTCGATCTTTCCGTCGGTACGAGAGCGCCTCACCCGGCTGTCAACTCCGATCAGATCGCTGCCGCAGCGGCGCTGATAGCGTGTGCCAGCAATCCGATGATCATGGTCGGCGGCGGCGCGGCGGAGGCCGGCGCCGAGATCGCCGCGCTTGCGGAACTGCTGCAGTCGCCCGTCACCTCCCATCGTTCCGGCAAGGGCATCGTCGCCGACGATCACCCGAACTATCTGAATTTCGTCGCCGCCTATGAATATTGGAAGAAGACGGACGTTCTGATCGGTATCGGCAGCCGGCTCGAATTGCAGTTCATGCGTTGGAAATGGCTTCCCAAAGGCCTCAAGATCATCCGCATCGATATCGATCCGACCGAAATGGTCCGCCTCAAGCCCGGTGTCGGCATCGTCGCCGATGCCAAGGGGGGAACGCGGGCTCTGATCGATGTATTGTCAGGTTCCCGGCGCGCCGATCGCACCCGCGAATTTGCCGACATCAACAAAGAGGCCAGATCTCGGTTCTCGGAAGTGCAGCCGCAGCTTGCCTATCTCGACGCCATTCGTGAGGCTCTTCCCAGAGACGGCTTCTTCGTCGAGGAGATCAGCCAGATGGGCTTTACCGCCCGTTTTGCCTTCCCCGTCTACGGCCCGCGCCAATACGTGACATGTGGTTATCAGGACAATCTGGGTTTTGGCTTCAACACCGCCTTGGGCGTGAAGGTCGCCAATCCCGATAAAGCGGTTGTTTCCGTTTCTGGCGATGGCGGATTCATGTTCGGCGTTCAGGAGCTTGCCACTGCCGTCCAGCACAAGATCAATGTCGTCGCCATCGTCTTCAACAATTCAGCCTATGGCAATGTTCTGCGCGATCAGAAGCAGGCGTATCAGGGTCGCTATCTTGGCTCGGAGCTGACCAATCCGGATTTTGTCGCGCTTGCCGAGAGCTTCGGTGTCCGCGCGTTCAAGGTGACAAGCCCCGACGAACTCAAAGAGAGGATCGAGAAAGCCCTCTCTCTCGACGAGCCCGTGCTCATCGAGGTTCCGATCGAAAAGGGATCCGAGGCAAGTCCCTGGCCGTTCATTCATCCGGCGCCGCACGCCGAATGAATCCCTATCTAGGCGACGGTCCCTTGAGAAAGATCGTCGCCAGCGGCGGCAACGTCAGCGCCAGGGAAACCGGCCGCCCATGGGCGGGGATGGGTTCGCTCGACAGCGCGCCGTTGACGAGGCCGGAGCCACCATATTCGCGCGCATCCGTGGTGATCCGCTCGATCCACACGCCATCATCAGGCACGCCGATCCTATAGCCGTAGCGCGGCACCGGCGTGAAATTCGATACGACAAGGACGGATGAAGAGCGGTCCTTGCCATAACGGAGCATGCCGAGGACGGAATTGGCGGCGTCGTCGGCTGCTGCCCATTCGAAGCCCTGGGGATGGAAATCGCCGAATTGCAATGACGGCTCTTCCCCGTAGAGGCTATTCAGGTCCTTGACCAGCCGCTGAATGCCGACATGCTGAGGCCGGTCCAGTACATCCCAGCTCACCGAAGCATCATGGTTCCATTCGCCCGGCTGGGCGATTTCGCTCCCCATGAACAACAGCTTCTTGCCGGGATGACCCCACATGAAAGCGAGGTAGCTGCGCAGATTGGCAAATTTCTGCCATTCGTCGCCCGGCATCTTCGTCAGCAGCGAGCCTTTGCCATAGACCACCTCGTCATGGGAGATCGGCAGCATGAACCGCTCGGAATAGGCGTAGATCATGCCGAAGGTCATCGTGCCATGATGATGGCTCCGATAGACCGGATCCTTCTCGATGTAGCTCAGGCTGTCATGCATCCAGCCCATGTTCCATTTGATGTCGAAGCCTAGCCCGCCTTCTTCCGGCGGCTTCGTCACACCCGGCCAGGCCGTCGATTCTTCGGCGATCGTCATTGCATGCGGGCAGCGCTCGTGGACGATGCTGTTGAGGTGCTTGAAGAACTCAACCGCCTCCAGGTTCTCCCGCCCGCCATACTGATTTGGAATCCATTCGCCTTCGTTGCGGCTATAATCGCGGTAGAGCATCGAGGCCACGGCATCGACGCGCAAGCCGTCGACATGATAGCGCTCGAGCCATTCGAGCGCGCTGGCGATCAGGAAGCCTTTCACCTCGTTGCGTCCGAGATTGTAGATCAGCGTATTCCAGTCGCGGTGAAAGCCCTCGCGCGGATCCTCATGCTCGTAGAGCGCGCTGCCGTCGAAGCGGGCAAGACCCCAGACATCCGTGGGGAAGTGAGCCGGCACCCAGTCGAGGATGATGCCGAGCCCGGCGCCATGGCAGCGGTCGACGAAATAGGCGAAATCCTCCGGCGTGCCGTAGCGGCCGGTCGGAGCAAACAAGCCGAGCGGCTGATAACCCCAGGAGCCGCCGAACGGATGCTCCATGATCGGCAGCAGTTCGATATGGGTGAATCCCATGTCGCTGGCATAGGGAACGAGGCGCTGGCTGAGCTCGACCCAGTCGAGATACCTGTTGCCGTCCCGCCCGTCGCGCAACCAGGAGCCGGCGTGCACCTCATAGACTGACATCGCGCCTTCCAGCCTTTCCTGGCGGGAGCGGTCCCTCATCCAGCCGTCATCCGTCCATCGAAACGGCGTCGACGATGCGACGATCGAGGCGGTGGATGGGGCAGCTTCGCTCGCCCTCGCCACCGGATCGGCCTTTTGCGGCAGGCAGGTGCCCTCGGCATCGACGATCTCGAACTTGTATCTTTCGCCGGCGGCGAGGCTCGGAATGAACAGCTCCCAGACACCCGCCGATTGCCTCAGCCGCATCGGATTTCGCCGCCCATCCCAGGCATTGAAGTCGCCGACGACCGAGACGCGGCGGGCATTCGGCGCCCATACGGCGAAACGAACGCCTGATATGCCGTCGATCGACATCGCCACTGCGCCAAGCGTGCGGCTCAGACTGTAATGCGTGCCCTCCGATATTAGATGAAGGTCGAGCTCACCGAGCAGCAGGCCGAAACTATAGGGATCCTCGGTGATCTGCACCGCATCCGGCCATGTGATCTTCAGCCGGTATCCGGTCCTCAAACCGGTTGCCGCCGCGAACAGGCCGGCGGGATGGGCGACACTGAAGGGCGTCACCACCCGTCCACTCCCAGCCTCGATGAGATCGACCGCCTCCGCCCCGGGCAGATAGACCCGCACGATGGTCATCCCGCCGCTTTCATGGGGACCGAGGATCGAAAAAGGATCGCCGTGGCGCCCATCGATCAGAGCCCAGAGGGCATCGTGCCCGATTCCGGCGAGAAGTTCCGAGCGCTCAACATTCATGCCGGGACCCCCGCCAGACGCGAGACGATTTCGGTGAGGCCGGAAAGCGGGATCGGAAGCCATTTCGGCCGGTTGCGGGCCTCATAGGCGATCTCATAGGCGGCCTTTTCGAGAAGAAAGGCATCGAGGACCCTCCGTCGTTGATCGGGTGGCATATCAAGCGCCTTCGATGCCGAAACCGCCTGCGCATAGGCGTCGAGAAACGCCTCTTCCGCCTGGCGCCCGAAGCGGGCGATGGCCTCGCGCCGGACTTCGTTCTCATGTTCGATGACGGCGTCGTTATCAAGCTGGGCGGTGGCGACGAGATAACTCAGTGACCTCAAAAGCCCGGCGACATCGCGCAGCGGATTGGTCTTGGCGCGGCGCTCGGCCAGGTTTTTCGCGGGCTCGCCCTCGAAATCGATGATGACGGCATCGCCCTCGCTGACGAGGATCTGACCAAGGTGAAAATCGCCGTGCGTGCGCGTCATCAGCGTATGGCGCGTGGCCTCGGCCAGCGTCGCGGCAAGCTCGACGAGTTCGGAGCGGCGCTTGAGCAACGGCGCTGCAAGCAGGTCGATCGCCGGATCGGCATTCTCCTCCCGTTCGGCAAGTTTCGACATGGCATAGGCGACTTCGCCGGCAACCGCCTTCTTCATCGCCTCGACTTCGCTGTCGCCGGCGATTACCGGGCTGAAGGCTTCGTCCGCAGTCTCCCCGGCAAGCACGACATGCAGTTCTCCGAGACGCATGCCGACCATCGCAACGAAGCTGATCAGCGGCTGGAAGACGTCGTCGCCCGGCTGGACGGCCGGGTCGTTCAGCACGAGTTCGTCTGCCCCGCGGCGCAGGTTGTTCAGCATCCAGTTCCAGGCATCGCCCTGATTGCGGATCGCGCCTTGGACGATGATCAATGTCGAGCGGCGTCCACTGGAGTCCGTGTGCGCGACCTCGCCGAGCAAGGGCGCGGTGTGATCGTAGCCGGCGCGGGTGAGATAGCGCGTCATCTCGACTTCCGGATGAATACCGGGAAAGATGTGCCTGATCAGCTTGATCATCGCCAGATCGCCGACGATCAGCGAACTGTTTGACTGTTCGGCCGAGAGCCAATGGACCGGAAGGTCGTCGGTGACGGCAAGACGGTCGAGCCGTTCCGTGCCGAGAAATTCGAGCGTGCCGGTGCGGCCGGTGGTGCGCGAGCGGTCGCCAAGCCCGCGCAGGATGCCGCGCGCCATCGCCTCCACGGCAAATCCGTCCGTCAGGAAACCGACGCGCCGGCCCTGGCGGACCCGACCGAGCGCAAGCTGCTGGGTCAGCACCGATGGTTGCGCATCGTCCCAGGCGACCGCCAGCGGCAGCTGGTAGGATTCGCTATGGTTCGGCAGCACGGCCTCCAGTTCGCCGAGAACAATCCCGTCGGCAAAGGGGATCGGCGTTGCGGAGATCAGACGCGCCGCCTGCAGCGGCTGGTCCTTTGCCCCGAACCACCGCCGCTTCGCCAGATAGGCCGGCAGAATTTCGTTGCTGAGAACGCGTGCAAGCTTGGGTTCATCGACAAGGTCGAGCAGGCCGCGACGGGTGACCATCGTCACCAGATCGGGAAGCTGCTCCGGCGGAGCGGTGCGCCATGCCGGCGGGTCGGCATCGGCTTCCAGCTGGAACCAGAAAAACCCGTAGGGCGGCAATGTCAGCAGATAGGTCAGCTGACCGATCGGCGGAAAGGGCGACATGCCGGTCAATTCGATCGGAACGCGGCCCTCAAAGCTCGACAGGTCGAGTTCCACGGCCTGCGGCAGGCGCGAGAGGTTTGCGACGCACATCAGCGTCTCGCCTTCATATTCCCTGAGATAAGCGAGGATCTTGCGGTTCTCCGGCGCGAGGAACCGCAGCGAACCACGGCCGAAGGCCGGATGCCGACCGCGCAGCGCCAGCATCTTGCGCGTCCAGTTGAGCAGCGAATGCGCGTCCGTGCTCTGTGCCTCGACGTTGACGGCCTCGAAACCGTAGAGCGGATCGGCGACCGGCGGCAGGACGAGACGCGCCGGGTCTACCCTGGAGAAGCCGCCATTGCGGTCCGGAGACCATTGCATCGGCGTCCTCACCC